>Ga0180220_1000330_pt1 | contig 59259 bp, 58 predicted proteins | sample eDN5th37CBELigBY_FD_151335 | JGI IMG/M metagenome (GOLD analysis project Ga0180220, IMG submission 151335) | Enriched backyard soil microbial communities from Emeryville, California, USA - eDNA 5th pass 37_C BE-Lig BY (version 2) (version 2) | ecosystem: Environmental > Terrestrial > Soil >...
TCGCCGATACCCTGACCAGCTGGCTCGAGCCCGTCGCCCGCATGTGGCGCTTTTCCAGGAACAATGGAATCACCGAGGGCTTTCACACAAAGATGGAGATGATCTCGCGCCGCGCGTTCGGCTTCCGAAACTTTCACAACTACCGCTTGCGCGTGCTCGCTCTTTGCGGTTGGAATGGCGTCATCAATCGGGTCTGATCCACCCTCATCCCCCGTTCACGGGGAAGAGCCCGACCAACAGGCGCTTTCCGACGCCGCAGCCGAGATGTTGATGGCTAACCTTAGAAAACGGTTAGCCAACGATGACCCCAAGCCCTTGGAAAAGGAGGCATAAATGGAGAAGATGGCGCACCCGACAGGATTCGAACCTGTGACCTCTGCCTTCGGAGTGCAGAGAACATGAACGATTGCAAACATGGGCGGACAGTCAAACTGCTGTAAACTGTGAGGTTTGCATCGACACTTGTCCAGTCACGTCCCCCAATGTATTCCGTACGCATTCCGTACGAAACGATGAGGGTGGCTGGCGATGGCACTGGACTTGAGCAAGGTGGGCGAGCGGGAGCGGCTCAAGTGGCAGCGCGAACCACATTGGCAGCGCCTGCGGGTTGGCTGCTTTCTTGGCTTTCGTCCCTCCAAGCGTGGGGGCAAGGGGACGTGGATCGTCCGCGTCTATGATGAGGATTCAGGCAAATATCGGATCACGTCGCTGGGCGATTTCGGAGTATTGCCGGGCAATGAGATGTTTGCGGCTGCAAAAAAGGAAGCCGAGCAGCTGGCAGACCTTGTCGAGACCGGGGGCGAAGTGCGCGCCCATATGGATACTGTCGCCGACGCCTGCCGAGAATACGCACAAACGCGTCCTGAGGCGGAACAGCGTTTCCGACGCAACGTGTATGAAGATCCCCTCGCGAAAGTGAAACTTCGCAAGCTGCGCCGTCGTCATCTTAAAGAATGGCGTCAGCGGCTTGAAGCGCGGCCTGCGCTAGTGAGCCGACGCAAGAAAGGCGAGCCTGTCGTGCGCCAGCGGGCACCATCGTCTGTCAATCGAGATATGGCGGTGCTGCGAGCGGCTTTGAGCAAAGTCCTATCCCCAGGCGCACCAAATAGCGAGGCGGCATGGCAAGAAGCCCTAAAAGCCATTCCCAACGCCGATGGGCAGCGAACGCTTTATCTGGACCGCGAAGAGCGAAAGAAACTGATCGAAAGCGCTACCGCCGAGGCAAAGCCTTTTATCCACGCACTGTGCCTCTTGCCCCTTAGACCAGGAGCGATGGCCGCACTTACGGCTGGGGATTTCGACAGGCGCACCGCGGAACTGACGATCGACAAGGATAAGACAGGGAAACCCCGCCGTATTCAGGTGCCGCGGGACGCGGCCGAACTGCTCACCCAGCAAGTCAAGAACAAGCTGCCCAGCGCGCCGCTCTTTACGCGGGCCTGCGGTAGGGCGTGGGATAAGGACAGTTGGAAACGCCCCATCGCGAGCGCTGTGAGCGCTGCCAACCTGCCAGCAGCCGCCACTGCCTACACTTTACGGCACAGTACCATCACGGATCTTGTGACCGCCGGACTGCCGCTGCTCACTATCGCACAAATCTCGGGCACGAGCGTCGAAATGATCGAAAAGCACTATGGGCACCTTGCAAGCGGCGCAGCTGTCAGGGCGCTTGAGCAACTGGCGCTATGAAAGAATTTGACCCGGCGATCGCAAAACGGGAGTACCTCGCGCTCGCGGCCAAATCGCTGAAACAAGCCAAAGCGATAAGAGAGATTGGCGACGACCGGGCTGACAATTATGCCGCGCTTGAGCTTCGGCAAGCATTCGAGGCGCTGATTTATGAACGCGCAATAGACTATCTTGCCGACCTTTCAGACGAAGATGTTAGCACTTGGCAGCCACACTCACTCCTTCAACGTATAGTGGAGATTGATCCCTCAGCTGACCGGACGTTCGAATTTTCGATGGAGAAGACGCCGGGCGAGAAAGATTGGCTCAGCCTTGGTCGAGTGGAGCGGATTGGGCTTAAGGAGCTAAGAAAGCATTACTTCGCCCTCGGTAGCTTCTTACATGCTCCATCGTTGGCTTCGGTGGTGAACGGCAAGGCGCTAGATAGCCGAAAGCTGGCAGACCAATGCAAAAAGAGTGAAGCTGTCCTTGCAAGAGTGCTTGGGTCAACTTTGCGGATGAACATCACCGAAATTTTCGGGCGCGCGAACCTTGAATGCAGCGAATGCGGCTCGACGATTAGCCGCAGCCTTGCTGCGTTGAAAACCCCACAGAATTGTGGCTCCGGGACGCGGGAAATCCTTTCCATTGAGTGCCCCAATTGCAGCGCCAGTTTCGACATATTTTATCGCGAGGGGGACGGTGTTGTTTGGCGCGAACAGCGATGGCAACACCGTTGCCCAATGTCGAATTGCGAAGGCTGGCACGTGAAGTGGGCACGCGAAGTCCAGGACGGAGTTCGAACCGTGTGCACGGATTGTGGGACCGTCTGTGAGTTGCGCCAAGCGTTTGTATTTCGCCCAGTTGAGGATTAGGCCGCGGGGAGAGTTAGCATGCCAGAAGAACGCGACAATCCAACCTCCCTCTGCCTACCGGACTGGTTAACCATGCACCAGGCCCTCGCCTGGGTTAGCTACCGCAACGCTGAGTTCGCGGCGAACGCCGATGCTGACTCTATGATGGCGGAGCATTTGTGGCCTTCGATGGAAGCCCGAGCCTGGCGCGCCGATTTGGCATCTGCGTTGCAGAATAAGCGAATCGTGGCGGAAGGTGCTCGGCGCGGGGGCGATTGGGAAGAAGTCCCTTCTGCTCAGTGGCATCGAATGGATATAGCCCCGCGAGATCCGGAACGGCACCAACCTTACGAGATGATCAGGGTATCGCGCGCCAACCTTCTAAGCGTGTTCCCGCCACCGGCGGCTCCTCGAGCCTCTCATGAGGAGAACGTCATTTGGTGCACCAAATGGATGGCTGGTGGCAATGGGAAGGGTATGGACAAGGCTTGGCCGTCCTTCACTCGCGAGCCGTCGCACAAGGGCATTTCGCGGGACAGTTTCCGGTTGGCGTGGAACGAAGCAAAGGGCCGGAAGGGCCCCACGCGGCCGGTCACGCGATAACACGCGAGGACGCTCTAGGCCGCGTGAATTTCTAAGCATAGCTGGTTGACCCGCATCGTCCGGGCAATCCCGCACGGACCTTGCGGGACAAAACCACATGAACACTCCGATCGCAGTCACTATTCCCGAGGCAGTTAGGTTTACCGGCATCTCGCGGAGCTCGCTTTATGAGGCCATGAAGCGGGGGGACCTCCCCGCACGCAAAGCGGGGCGTCGTACGCTGATCCGCTTGGTCGATCTGGAACACTACGTGGAGAGTCTTCCGAACTTCGAGACGGCGTGATGATCGCCAACCCGGACATGCCGAGGCTCAGTAGTGTAATTACCTCTGCCACTGCCGCTGAAGCTTTCAGCGCGAACGCGGGACCGTTTCACCGCCACTCTGAAATCACGTCATTCGCCGCGCAGGCTGATGAACACCTGCCGCTCAAAGCCACTTCAGCAATCGGAAAGAAGGCTTCTTTGAAACTTCACCGTCTTCGGGATTTCGGTGAAGTTTCAAACGGACATTTTGCGGCAAGGGCCCTTGAGAATCCGCCCATTTCGGAAAATGGCACGTCAATTGCGAAAATTCCTATATTAGGTCACAGGGGGAAATCTGCTGGTGGAACGGCACGCGGTGGGGCACGCAACCGGTCTGACCGCGAGAGTGAGACCCTGAGTGCCAAGCAGATTGGCAACTTGCTGGACGCAACTCATCATTCCAAGGCGATCGGCCTCCCTTTCACGCGGATGATCACGATACACTGGGAAGCGGCAGGCGTCCCCGCCAATGAGATGGCTGCCGCGACCGGCAAGTATCTTGACCTGCTGACCAAAGCCTTGCGGCGCTGGGGTAGCGGTACTTCGTGGCTCTGGGTCCATGAAGGAGGACCGGGCAAAGGGGGGCATTGCCACATACTTATTCACGTACCTGCGCACTTGGTGGTGAGGGTGACAAATCAGCAGAAGAAATGGCTGCGTAGGATTACGGGGCAGAAATATCGCAGAAAAGTCATCAAGAGTGTCCCCATCGGACACTCGCTGGGCATCGAAAGCCGCAACCCCGATATCTATGCCATCAATCACGACACTGTGGTTGGGTATTTGCTGAAAGGGGCCAGCGCAGAAGCAATCGCCAAGTACGGATTGCAATGCACCGCACCGAGCGGACGAATTGTCGGGAAGCGATGCGGTACGTCTCAGAATATAGGCCCCAAAGCGCGCGCATCCTGGAGGGGAGTATGAGCAAGGATCTTTCGCCTCTTATTGAGTCACGCAGCGAGTCGGCAGGGCGCGAGGGAGATCACGAGATCGACGAGCGGTCGCTGGGGGATGTGGGGGTCAGCCCCGTTGCGATGGCTGCAGTTTTAACGCGGGCGTTCGACCGCGGTACTTTCGGGGACCTTCCTTTCGAGGGTTTGTTCGCCGCAATAGAAGATCATGCAAAACGGGCCGAGCAGGGTGATCTGGCACCACAGCGCGCTATGTTGGCGAGTCAGGCGATTGTTCTGAACTCCATGTTTGGGGACTTGGCACAGCGCGCCGTCGCCAATGCTGACGAACATCCTCGCGCAACGGAACTCTACATGCGCTTGGCTTTGAAGGCACAGGCTCAAAGCCGCGCAACCATCGAGTCACTGGATCGCCTCGTCAATGGTCGAGAACAGACAGTTCGGCATGTGCATGTCGACAATCGCGGCGGGCAAGCGGTCATTGCCCAGAACATTCAAGCCGGGGGATTGGAAAATGGAACATCAGACAAACAACCCCATGCAATCTCCTCTGCCGGGCCGTGCAATGTCGGGACGGTGCGGTGCGAAGACGCGGAGCGGCAGGCCATGCCAATCGAGGCCAATGCCTAATGGTCGATGCCGGATGCACGGAGGAACATCGCCTGGAGCCCCCAAAGGTAATCAGAATGCTCGCAAGCATGGTGCGCGGTCGGCCGAAATAGCGCGCCTGTCACGGTGGATTCGAGAGCTTTCGAAAGTGACGGCGGGGCAAGGGCAAGACTGATAGCTGGAGCGTCCGGGTTCCCTTTCGGGTGCACCACAGGCATGTCAGCTTCTTAAAACCCCGACACTGCTGTGTTAACGGGGTGCCGGAGTAAGGGGAGGCACTAATGGCGGTCAAAGCTGCAATTGAGAGCTCAAAAGAACTCAGCGATTGGCTGTGGGACGGTATGGACAAGCTTACCGTCAAAGGCGGATTGAGAGAACGGCTAGCCCTCGCAGCTTTCGCTGTGGCTCTTCATCACCACAAAGCCCTCATCATTCTTCTGGAAAATGAGTGCTACCAAGCATTTATGGCGCTCCTGCGACCCCAAATAGACGCGTGGGTTAATGGTGCCTGGCTGCATCTCTGCGCGACCGATCAGGAGTTAAATGATTTTGCCTCTGGTGAGTACCACGCCCAACCCAAGGAGATCTTTGCGAGGCTTGAGGCTGCAATGGAGAGCCAGGTCATCGGAGATATCAAGAAAGGCCGATGGAAGGAGATGTGCGATTTTACCCACACCGGCATCCTTCAACTCCAGCGCAATTTGACGGTCGACACCGTCGAGAAAAATTACCCAGAGGATGAACTGATTCGCGCCCTGACGCAGGCGGATGCTTGCGCCATGTTCGCGACTACGTTTGCGGCGCAGCTGGCCGGAAATATCGAGCTGGCGGACAAGCTGGTTGAGCGTGCACAGAGCGCGGCCGAATAGGCCACTTTATCGGACGCCGTGGGGCAATTACACCTGACCTTTGGATCATCCGGGGGCCAGATCTTTTTAGGGATTGGTGCTGAGTAGCATCAGCTCCGATCTACAAAATCAAACGCAATTGCCGCCTCGTTTCTTTCTAGCCATTGCTTGCTAACATCGTAGCCGGGTTGCAGCTGCGCTAGAAATCTCCAGAACTCCGGCCCGTGAGAGCGCACGCGCAAATGCGCCAGTTCATGCGCCACGACGTACTCCAGCACCTTGCGCGGTGCGAATATCAGCTGCCAGTTGATGAGGATATTGCCCTCCGGCCCGCATGATCCCCAACCATGGGTAAGGTCTGTCGTGCGGATCGAGCGAGGCACAAGGCCGAACCGCCTGCCGTAGTCGGCGGCAATCTCCTGCACGTCACGCCGGGCGCGTCGCTTCAGCCAGAGCTTCAGTTCGCTGGCGACGAGGTGGTCGGCATTGTCTCCGGCCCAGTGAGGCAAGTCGACAATGAACCCGTTGCGATAGGCGATCGCCATGCGCTCGGCGTCGGTGCGGCGCACTGTGAGCGACATCTTACGGCCTCGGTAAGGTATCTTCGATCCAGTGATCAGCCGAGGCACGGAGTGGCGGCTGGCGGTGATTTGTTCAATCTTGCGCACCGTGTCGAACAGCCACTGGCGTTTCAGTTTTAGGAACCCGGCGATGTCGTCGTCATTGTCGCTCGTGAGCGCCAGCACCTCGACATGCCCTGGCGTGATGGTGATGCGTCGCTCCGATGCCGTCGCCGACCGACGAAGCTCGTAAGGGATTTCCTTCCTGCCGATCTGGATTGTCGGCATCAGGCCCCGCTTCCATAGGCACGGACGGCAAATTCCTCGACCTTTTCGCGGATGGTCTTGGTCTCGCCGACGCCGTGGTCGGTCAGGATGCGCCGAACCTGCTGACGCAAGGATCGTAAATAGGCTTCCATATGCGCGAAGGCGGGTTGGGTCGCGGCGGCATCGGCATAGATCGCGCCGATAGCGATGGCGGCGTCCTGCAAGGTCGCATGATCGACATCAGCCACGATGGCCTCAATGATGCGCAGGATTGAGAAGGCGTTCTCGTCCATGCCGAGCTCGGCGTGCGCGCCCAGTTCGGTCTTGATGTCGCCGGTCATCCTCTCGAACTCGCGCAGGCCATCGGCGGCGGCAAGCTGCCCCTCCTCGAAGCGCCGGATGATCTCCAGCACCCGCTCGGAGAAGCGGCCATATTGCGCCGGGTTCTTGTCCACCAGTTCACGGGTGGTCCGGCGAAGCTCGGCGGATTTGCGGACGAAGGCTTCCTGCAACTCCGGTTCGGCTCTGCCCTCGGTGGCGAAGTCATCAGCAAAGTTGGGATCGGTGATGTTACGCAGACGGATGGTGGTCGAAAGGCCGGTCACATGGACATGCTGTTCCAGCATCGCCCTGATCTTGCCGCTGTAGCTGCGATGGTCGAGGCTTTCGTCTTTACTGATTGCCTGCGTAGCTAGCCGCAGGAAGGCGGAGGCCCATTTCACCTCGGCGGTGAACTCCAGAATCGCAGGATCAGGTGACAGGTCGGCATAGACCTTTATGAATTTCCGCGTCAGCCTCTGGAGATCAAACCAGTCATCCTCCTGACCGCCCGCTGCGAGCTTGGCAGCGGCATAGGCAGCGGCCTTCTCATCCATGCCCTCCAGCCCCATGGCGCGCTTCTGGGCGCGGTAGCGGGCATGGGCTTCCTTGAGGTCGTTGCGCAGGATGGCGATGTCGCGCATCGCGTTCTCGACATCCTCGGAGCGATAGGATGCCAGCGCCTGGTCCAGATGACGGGTGACGCCGATGTAATCGACGATCCGCCCGTTAGGCTTCTCGATCTCGCCCCCGTCCGGTTTCTTGATCGTGCAGGTGCGGTTGGTCCGGGCGATGGCTTGGAGGAGGTTGTGCTCTTTCAGCGGCTTGTCGAGATACATGATATGCTCAAGCGGCGCGTCGAACCCTGTCAGCAGCTTGTCACACACGATCAGGAAGCGTGGGTCGTAGCCGAACGCCTTGAACCGCTTCTTCACCCCCTTCTCGGCATCGCCGTCGAGGTAGTGCGCCTCCAGCTCGGCGCGCAGCGCGGCCACGTCCGGGTTCTCGCTCGGCTTGTTGTCCTCTTGGCTCTTGGAATAGACGCAGGCGATCATGGCGTCGGCCTGTTCCTGCGCCTCCCCGGCATCCATGCCGCCGCGCACCAGATCGGCAGCGATGACGGCGGAAAGCGCGGCCCGGTAGAGGATCACCGCTTCCCGGTCAACGGCGACAATCTGCGCCTTGAAGCCGTCCGGCAGGCAGACGGTCTTGAAGTGCTCCCAAATGTCCATCGCGATCAAGCGGATGCGTTCCGGGTGCTTCGCGATGGTGGCCAGCGTCAGGCCCTTGCGCTTCAGTTCCTCCCGCTTGTCGTCGGGCAGGTCCACGAACCAGCGGTCGAACAGGATGTCGATCTCGGCCTCGTTGATCGCCCAGTCGGCCTTGCGGCCTTCATAAAGGATCGGCACGGTCGCCCCATCGCGCACGGCATCGTCGATGCCATATTTATCGAGATAGCCTTCACCGGCGACGCTGAACCGGGCGTAGGTGTCCTTGTCCGTCGATTTGATCGGGGTGCCGGTGAAGCCATAGAAGTGGGCATCGGGCAGCGTGGCTTGCAGGAACGCGCCCAAGTCCTTTTCCTGCGTGCGGTGGCACTCATCGACCAGAACGATCCAGTTGGCGGAGTTGGGGATCGGCTCTTTCGATCCGGCGAACTTGAAGATGGTGGACAGCAGGATTTGCCCGTTGCCGCCCCGGTTCACCGCCTCGCGCAGCGCCGCCACCGATCCGCACTGCTTCGGGTTCGGCAGGCCGCAGGCGACAAAGATCTTGCTGATTTGATCGTCAAGGTCGACCCGGTCGGTCAGCACAAGGATGTTGGGATTGGCGAGGCTCGGCGCGTCGAGCGTCAGGTGTGTTTTCAATTTCAGTGCCAAGAACACCATGGTCAGGCTCTTGCCGCTGCCCTGCGTGTGCCAGATCAGCCCCTTGCGGTGCTCACCAGCCGCGACCCGCTGTACGGCCTTGTTGACCGCGCGGAACTGTTGATAGCGGCAAACCTTCTTGATTTTGCGACCCGTCTCCAGGTCAGTCTCGAACACGATGAAATGCGCCAACAGGTCCAGCAGCCGCGACGGCTCGCATAGGCACCACAGGTCTTTGGCGAAGTCGTCGGCGAACTCGTCCAAGCTGCGCGGCCATGCCTCGGGCCATGGGGCATAAAATTGCGAGGTCGCGCCGGTCGCGCCGTAGCGCGTCGCTATGCCATCGGTGACGATGTTGAAGACGTTGGGATAGAACAGGCGGGGGATGTCTCGCTCATACTGCTTTATCTGCTCGAAGGCTTCCTCGGCCTTCGCCGTGGCCTTCAAGGGGGACTTGGCCTCGATCACCACCAGCGGGATGCCGTTCACGAACAGCGCCACGTCCGGGGTACGCGGGCGCTGTGCGGCAACCCGGAACTGGTTAGTGACGTGGAAGGCGTTGCGGCTGGGGTTCTTGAAGTCGATCAGCGCAATCGGGCTGTCGCGGTTTTCGCCGGACAGGCGGCGGGAATAGCCGCCACGCAGCTTGCGCTGCCACTCCTCGTTGTCGGACAGGGTGGACAGGTCGCTGTAGATCGCCTCGGCATCCTCCGCGCCGATGCCGTTGAACGTGCGCAGCGCGTTGATCAGGACGGGCTTGAGGATGACGCGGTTTTCCTCCTCGCGCATCGCCAGCGCCTGCGCCGGGGACAGCACCTGCCAGCCCATCGCGGCCAGCGCATCTAGCGCGGGCTTCTCGGCGAGGCGGTATTCGCTCATGCAGGCACCTGCACTCGACCGGAAAGGAGGTCGGACATGACTGCTCGCTTCAACCGAATGAGCGAGCCAGCGTCGCCATTTCCTCCCCCGCCGATTAGTTTCTCACTCGCCGCAATCGCCTCATCCACCGACCGCAGCACCTCCGCTATCCGCCGCTGCTCATTGAGTGGTGGGAGAAGAATGGGCAAGAGCTTGGCCGTGCCCCGGCTAAGTTCCTTGAACGTGCTCCCGCCCGCTGCCGCCACTAGATTGCCCCGTTGAGCGGTCAGCCAGTAGAGTAGGAAGTCAGCATCAAGTCTGTCTCCAGCCCAGAAGGTGATGAAACCCTGATTGGTGGTCATCGGCACATCATTTACTGCCACAAAGCCAATCGTGGCGCGCGATGTCATCAGGACAGTGCCGGGCGGATTGAGCGTCAAAGAGCACTCTTTGAGCGCCCTATCCGAAACCTTGGCCTCGGTGTCAGCAATCCGGTTAACCCCCGCTGGCAAAGACGTGATGTCAGAAGGGGTCGCCCAAGGGATCGCCGCATTTTCCCAATAAGCTGGCTCGGCCCGCGATGGCGTCGTGCCGCCACTCAACGTCGCTACATCGCCAAGACGGTAAGAACGCCAGCCATCCGGCAACGCATCAGCTTCTCGCCCCAGTTCGGCAACATCACTCGACATCGCGAAGCTATGTAAGTGCCCGAACATCACGGCTTCCGCCTCGTTGCGCTTGGCAATCAGGACTTGCAGGTTGGCGACTTCCGCCGCGACATCGACCGCCTCGGCATCCGCGCCGGTCTGCACATAGCGGCTGATGTTGAGGTTGTCGCCGTTGGCGGCGATCTCCCCGACCGGGACGACGCGAGCAAGCTTCTCGACATTGGCGAAGGCGTGGACGGTTTCGGCCAGCGTGCGGACATGTTCATCGGTCAGAAAGTTCTGCGCCTTGCCCGGCTGGTAAGTGGCGTCGCCATTGACGATCAGCACCTTGCCGCGCCGTTCGGCAGGCTTCTTCTTCCGACATACCAGTAGGGCGGCAGGGATGCCCGCTCCGTAGAACAGGTTGGGAGCAAGACCCACGACCGCCTCGATCACGTCTGCGGCCAGCATGGCCTCCCTGATCCGCCCCTCGGCCCCGCCACGGAACAGGACGCCGTGCGGCACCACCACCGCCAGCATCCCGTCATCCTTCAGGCTGGCCAGCATGTGCTGGACGAACGCCAGATCGCCATAGCCCTTGGGCGGGCAGCCATAGACATCGCGGCCGAACGGATCTCCGTTCTGCCAGACATCGTGGCCCCACACCTTTTCCGAAAACGGCGGGTTGGCCAGCACCCGGTCATAGGCTCCGACACCCTCCCCGAACTCGCGGGCCTTCGGATCATATCGCTTGGGAGACAGGATCGTGTCGCCCTTGGCGATGAAGGCGTCATCGACATTGTGCAGGAACAGGTTGATCTGGGCGATGCCCCACGTCGCGAAGTTCTTTTCCTGCCCATAGAGCGACAGGGTGCGGGCATCTTCGCCCCGGTCCTTCACGTATTGCACCGCCTCCAGCAGCATGCCGCCCGAGCCGCAAGTAGGATCGTAGATCGACATGCCGGGACGCGGTTCGACGATCTCGACCATGAGACGCACGATCTGCCGGGGCGTGTAGAACTCGCCCCCCTTCTTCCCCGCCCCCTCGGCGAACATCTTGATGAGGTAGAGATAGGCGTCGCCCAGCATGTCAGCTGGCACATCGGCATTACGCAGCCGGTGCTTCTCAAAATGGGCGAGCAGCTTTTCCAGCAGCGCATCGGAGAAACGATCCTGATTGGCGAAGTCCACATCGCCAAACACGCCGCGCAGCCGCAGGTTGACATCTTCGATGGCCGCCAGCGCATTGTTCAGCCGCTGGCCTATCTGGGTGGATTGCTGGCGCACCGCCTCCCAGCGGTGTTCATGGGGGATATGGAAACGGTGCTCATCAGGATCGGCGGCTTCCTCGCGGTCGCCAGTCTCGGCCAGCAGAGCTTCGAACTCCTCGTCCCATACGTCGCACAGCCGCTTATAGAACAGCAGGCCGAAGATATATTGCTTATAGTCAGCAGCATCGACAGTGCCGCGCAGAATGTCCGCCGCACCCCACAGGTGCCGCTCAAGCTCCGTTTGCGTTAGAATTGTTGTTTCCCCCCGGCCTGCCTCTGCGAACTCATGAGCAAGTTTTTAAGTTTTAACGATCCGACACTATCCGGGAAGATCCCGACAATCAAATTAAGGCCTTCGTCGGGCGGACCGTACGTTACAACAGGGATGACCGATTTCGCTTAAATGCGAATCTACGCACCTATCGGCCCGGACACTTCTGCCCCCGCGATTTCCGTACTTATTCCGTACGAAGCCCCATGCGATAGTCTAAGTCGTTGAAATACTGGCGCACCCGACAGGATTCGAACCTGTGACCTCTGCCTTCGGAGGGCAGCGCTCTATCCAGCTGAGCTACGGGTGCCGGTAGAGCGCGCCTCTAGCAAGCCCGGATGGCGCCAGCAATCGAATAAAGAACCCGATTGCGCATTGCGTATCGAGGGCAGGATGTGCGAAGCGCGGCCGCGCCGAACCCTGGGGGACTGTGCGTGGCAAATTCCGAACAGCGCTGGCCGATGGCAGCGGACCTCTATGGAGAGCTGCAGCTCGAGACGGCACGTCTGGCTTCGCGGCGCTGGCGCGACTTTCTGCCCGGTGGGCTCGTCACCGCAATCGCTGCGCTCGCAGCCGCATGGCTCGCCGATCATTATGCTGTGCCAATCGTCCTGATGGGCCTGCTCATCGGCCTTGCCCTTTCCTTTCTGTCGCAGGACCGGCGCACGCACGCGGGACTCGATCTGATGTCGCAGACCGCGCTGCGCCTCGGCATCGTCCTCGTCGGCGCGCGAATCACCGCCTCGCAGCTCTCCGAGCTTGGCCCGCTCCCCTTCGTGCTGCTCATCCTCATCATGCTGACCGTGATCGTCGCCACCGTCGCAAGCGCGCGATGGTTCCGGCAGGACCGCCACGCCGCGCTGCTCGCCGGCGGAGCGACCGCGATCTGCGGTGCCTCGGCCGCGCTCGCGCTCTATTCGCTGATCGGGGACAAACGCGTCGACCAGGCGCGCTTCACGCTGACCCTTGTCGGTATCACCGTTGCGAGCGCGCTTGCGATGACGCTCTACCCGGTCCTCGCGGCGCAGCTCGGCCTGTCAGACACCCAGGCAGGCTTCCTGATCGGCGCCTCGATACACGATGTTGCGCAGGCAATCGGCGGCGGCTTCTCCTTCTCGCAGCAAGCTGGCGAGGTGGCGACAATCGTCAAGCTGACGCGCGTGGCGCTGTTGGCGCCGATGCTGATGCTACTTGGTCTCTGGCTTGGCCGCAGCGGCGAGACGGTGGCAGAAAAGACACGCATTCCGCTGCGTCTTCCGTGGTTCATCCTGGGCTTCCTCACTCTCGCCGCGATCAATTCCGTGGTGCCCCTGCCCGAACCGCTACGGGACGGGGCCGCCACGATTGCGCAGGCACTGCTGCTCCTCGCGATTGTTGCCACCGCGATGAAGGCGCGGCTGCATCTGCTCCTGGATCAGGGCTGGCGCAGCTTCGCGCCGATCGTCGTCGCGACGGTGACCAGCTTCGCGCTGTCCCTCGCTGCCGCATTGAGCCTTTGACGCCCTGACGTCACGGTATCACCGGGGACCTCAGCCTTTTGGCAGCGCCCAGCTCACCGTCAGCTGCGTCGCCCGGCGCGGAATATCGAGCTTTGCTTCGCTGAAATTGACCTTCTCGTTCGGCGGCAGCGTCCGCACGGGCGGCTTGATCGTCCAGCTATAGACGATCGTTCCCTGCGCATCGCGCAGCTCAGCAAGGATGGGCGGAACGCGCTGCTCGCGGTCGGTCGGGTTGATGATCACCCCCGACGCTGCAAAATAGATGGTGCCGTCTGCGAGTTCGCGATGATCCTGATTGGGCGGGAGCTCGATGACAAGGTCGGGTTCATCAATCGTGCCCGGCAGCCCGAGAGCCTGCGCCCAGCTCGGCAGACCGAAGTAGAGGAGCGCACCCGTCGCGCCGACCATCAACACGGCCGCGCCCGCGGCGATCATCGTCCATCGTTTCGCGGGATTGCGGCGCGGCCGGCGGAAGGGGAGCGGCTCGTCGGCAGCCAAGGGGGGTACCGGCCTGGGCGCCGGTTCCGACGCGGCGGCAAAGGCCTCAGGCGGAGGGGGCGGGGAGGCGACGACCTCGTCAGTGGTTGCCGCAGCGGGCGGCACTGGAGGCGGGGCGACCGGCGCCGGCGAGGGCCCGTCGTCGGCTCCTTGCGCCGGACCGGGACCAGGCACCGGGGCTCGCGCAGCGTCGGGCGCTGGCGCAGGTGGAGGGGGCGGCGGAACGGCCCCGGCGGCGCCTGCAGGCTCCTGGAACCAGCTGTGACGGCAATTGGCACAGCGTACGGTGCGGCCATTGGGTCCAATCGCCGTATCGGGCACAACATAGCGGGTATGGCAGGACGGACAGGCGAGGATCATGACCCCCTCTAAACACGCTGCACCCCACGCTGGCAAGCGCCGCGTCGCCCTGGCGGGCGGATAGGCGCTTGTCCTCGCCGAAGAGCCGTGTAACAGCCAAGGACATGAGCGTGGAGGCTCCCCTGTTTTTCCGCCCGGCGGCGCGGCGCTGGCTGCGGCTGACGTCATGACGGACGCAGCCGCTCCCCGTCCGGGCGGGCCGATGGTCGAGTTCGACAGTGTCGGTCTGCGCTATGGCCCCGATGCCGAGATCCTGTCCGACATCAGCTTCAATTTGCAGCCGGGAAGCTTCTACTTCCTTACAGGGCCATCGGGTGCGGGAAAAACGTCGCTCCTCAAGATGCTCTACCTTGCGCAGCGGCCGAGCCGCGGGATCGTGCGGCTGTTCGGCGAAGACCTGGTCGCCATGCCGCGTCACCGCCTCCCCGGGTTTCGTCGGCGCATCGGCGTCGTCTTTCAGGATTTCCGCCTGATCCCCCATCTCTCGGCGCGCGACAATATCGCACTGCCGCTACGCATCGCCGGGGTGAGCGAAGAGGATCTGTCAGGCCCGGTCGGCGAGATGCTGAGCTGGATCGGACTCAGCGAGCGTGCCGACGCGCGCCCCGCGACGCTTTCGGGCGGTGAGCAGCAGCGCGTCGCGATCGCGCGCGCGGTGATTGCGCGCCCTCAATTGCTCGTCGCCGACGAGCCTACCGGTAACGTCGACCCAGACATGGCCATGCGGCTTTTAGGATTGTTCGAGGCCCTCAACCGCCTCGGCACCACCGTCGTCGTCGCAACGCACGACATCCACCTGATCAGCCGCATCGACAATGCGCAGATGATGCGGCTGGAAAAGGGACGGCTCGCCGATCCGACTGGCGCGCTGCGCTATCCGCCGAACCGCGCGTGACGTCATGATCATCCCGCGCGTCCCCATCCAGCACCGCCGCCTGCTCCCTGACCGCCGCCTGTCAGGACCGACCCCCTGGGTGATCGCGATCCTGATGATGCTGACGCTGCTCGCAGCCGCTGCCGGCATCGGGCTTGCCCGCTCGGCCAATGCGATCGGCAACGCGATCGCGGGGCGGGTTACGGTGCAGATTGTCACCGCCAATCCGGTGACCCGTGCCGAGCAAGCCTCCGCGCTCCGCCGCGCCGCCGCCGCCCAGCCTTACGTTCGCACCGCGCGGGCAGTCGAGCAGGCCGAATTGCTTGCAACGCTCGGCCAATGGTTTGGCGGCGAGAATGGCGAGGACCCCGTCCTCAAGTCGCTGCCCCTGCCCGCCCTCGTCGACGTCGATTTCGTGGGCGGCGAGCGTGCCGGCCAGCTCAACCAGTTGCGCGCGCTGGTCGCCCAGACAGCGCCGGGCGCCAGGATCATCCCGCACGCCGAGTGGCTCGGACCGGTCGCGCGGCTGATCCGCTCGCTCGCCTGGGTTGCAGGTGCGCTGGTGGTACTGATGATTCTCGCCAGCGCAGCGGTTGTCATCATGACCGCGCGCGCGGCGCTCGGGACCCATTTTGCAACGATCGAGATGCTGCACCTGATCGGCGCGACCGACCGGCAGATCGCGCGACTGTTCCAGCGCCGTATCGCAATCGACACCGCTTATGGCATCGCGCTCGGCACTGCGGTCGCGGCGGCGATATTGCTGCTCATCGCCTGGCAATGGGCGAGGGTGACCGCGGGGCTGGCCGCCACCGCGTCACTGGGGGCCGCAGGCTGGGCGCTCTTGCTGGCGCTGCCGCTATTGGCTATCGCGCTGGCTGCTTTGACGGCTCGCCAGACGCTGCTCGCCGCGCTCAAGAAGATTTTATGATCAAGCGCCTGATTTCGCTCCTCTTCCTCGTCTGGGTGCTCGGCTTCGCCTGGTTCGCGCTGCTGCCGCCGATGCCGGCGCCGCCGCAGAAGACCGACGCGATTGTCGTGCTGACCGGCGGACCGGGGCGGATCGACCGCGCTCTCGAGCTGCTGGAGACGGGACAGGCAAAGCGGCTCTTGATCAGCGGTGTCGCGCGCGAGGTGAAACCGCGCGAACTCGCCGCGGAATATGAGCGGCCCCAAAAGCTCTTCGATTGCTGCATCGCGCTTGGCTTCGAGGCCGAGGATACGCGCTCCAACGCCACCGAGGTCGCGAGCTGGGTTGCGCGGCGCAACTACAAGACGGTGCGGCTCGTCACGACGGACTGGCACATGCGCCGCGCCCAATATGAGATCGGTCGCGCGGTGGGCGACGCGGTGACCATAATTCCCGACGCGGTGCGCAGCCGTCCGACCTTCTCGACCCTGTTTCGCGAATATCACAAATATCTCGCGGGACTGGCGGGCGGTCTCCTAGGGCTGTAAGCCCCGCCCGTGCACTATACTCTCGCCCTTTTCCGCTCCATCCTGTTCTGGCTCGCCTTCTTCCTCGCCAGCACCATCTGCTCGATCGGCGCCGTCGTCGCATTGCCGATTTCGCACCACGCGACGCGCGCATTCGTGCGGGGCTGGGCTGCCTTCCACCGGCTCATATGCCGGGGTATCCTGGGGCACCGGATCGTTGTCGAAGGCGCGATGCCCGACACACCTGTCCTCTATGTCTTCAAGCATGAGGGGGCGTTCGAAACAATCGAACAGCCCTTGCTGTTCCGCTGGCCCGCGGTGTTTGCAAAGGAGGAGCTCTTCTCGATACCAGTCTGGGGGCAGGCAGCGCGCTTCTATGGTCTCATCCCGGTCGATCGCGACGGCGGGGGCAAGGCGATGCGCGCCATGCTCGCCGCCGCAAGGGCAGCGCTCGACGCGGGCCGCCCGCTCGTGCTCTTCGCGGAAGGCACGCGCGTCCCGCATGGGCTCGCCCCGCCCCTCCGCGCGGGCTTTGCCGGTATGTACCGCTTGCTCGGCGTGCCGGTGATCCCGGTCGCGGTGGACAGCGGCATCGCCTACCCGCCCCACCGCTGGGTCAAATGGCCTGGCACGATCACCTACAAAATCGGCGACACGATCCCTGCGGGTCTCCCCCGCGAAGAGGCCGAGGCGCGCGTCTGGCGCGCGATCAACGCGCTCAATCCGCCCGAGGCGCTGGAGCAGCCGGCTTCATCATAATTCCGTTCGCGTTGAAAAGGGCGGGGAGCCCGCATGGTTTCCCGACAGCTCCTGCTCCGCACGCGCGGGTTTCTAATGCTTCCGGCCGAAGTCGGGCGCCGGATCATCCTGACCTTCGGCGATAATCGAGCGACGGATCGCCCGCGTTCGCGTGAACCACGCCTCAAGCTTGTCGCCGTCGCCGCGACGGATGGCTTGCTGAAGCACGGTCAGGTCTTCGTTGAAGCGCTGCAGCGTTGCAAGCACCGCGTCCTTATTGGCGAGAAAAACGTCGCGCCACATCACAGGGTCACTCGCCGCGATGCGCGTGAAATCGCGAAACCCGCCCGCGGAATATTTGATCACTTCGCTCTCGGTCACTTCCTCAAGCTCACTCGCGGTACCGACGATCGTATAAGCGATCAGGTGCGGTAAATGGCTCGTCACAGCAAGCACCATGTCGTGATGTTCGGCGTCCATCGTGTCGACGGTCGCGCCGAGTGCTTGCCAGAAGCCGGTCAGCGCGGTGACAGCATCCACCGGCGCGTCGGGGGCGGGGGTGATAATGCACCAGCGCCCCTCGAACAGCGTCGCAAAGCCCGCGGCAGGGCCGCTGTTTTCAGTCCCCGCGACCGGGTGCGCCGGGATAACCAGGTGACCAGGCAGCGCCGCGCGCAGCGCCGCACCCACTCCTGCCTTCGATGAGCCGACGTCCGAGACGATCGCGCTTTGCGCAAGCCCCGGCGCCATGGCGCGTGCCGCATCGGCCATACCGCCAACCGGCACGGCCAGAATCACCAGGTCGGCGTCCCTCACCGCATCTGCCGCATCATCTGCAATACGGTCACAAAAGCCAAGCAAGCGCGCCTCGCCCCTCACGTCGGCGCTGACATCGTGGCCGGTCACTGCCACGCCCGGCAACCGAGCCTTGACCGCGCGTGCGATCGAGGAGCCGATCAACCCGAGCCCGATGACTGCAAGACGTTCGATCGCCATCGCCGCAGTCAGCCCGCAAGCGCGGCGCGGATCGCCGCCGCCAGCCCTCGTGTCTCTTCCTCGGTGCCGATCGTCATGCGCAGCGCATGCGGCAGCCCCTGCCCCGGCAGCCAGCGTACGATATAGCCCGCGTCCATCAGGCGATTATACACCGTCTCGGCGCTCACGCTGCCTTCGAACAGCACGAGCAGGAAGTTTGTCGCCGACGGTACGACGCGCACGCCATGATTCCCCAGCCCCTCTATCTCCCGCGCCAGCCAGGCGCGCCACCGGGCATTATGCTCGCGGCTGCGGATTACAAAATCATCATCGCCGAGCGCTGCGACCGCCGCTGCCTGTCCGGCGCGCGTGACATTGAAGGGGAGGCGAATGCGGTGCAGTGACGAAATCACGTCCGAAGACGCATAGCCCCATCCGATCCGTTCAGCGGCGAGGCCGTGAATCTTCGAAAAGGTCCGGGTGACAAAGACGTTCGGCTCGGTCTTCGCCAGTTCGAGGCCGCCGTCGTCCTGGTCGGGTGCGAGATATTCTGCATAGGCCTGGTCGATCACGAACAGCACATCCTTGGGCAGGCCCGCATGGAGCCGCGCTACCTCCTCGCGCGTCGCGAGGGTCCCGGTCGGATTGTTCGGATTGGCAAGATAGACGACGCGTGTCTTGTCGGTCACCGCAGCGAGGAGCGCGTCGACATCGGTCGCATAGTCGCGATCCTCGGCCTCGACGGGGGTTGCGCCGACCCGCCGGGCCGCGATCTCGTACACCGCGAAGCCATAACGCACATAGAGAATCTCGTCGCCCGCCCCGGCGTAGGTTCCCGCGGCAAGGTGCAGCAGTTCGTCCGACCCGTTGCCGCAGATGATGCGCGACGGATCGAGCCCGAACTTGGCGGCAATCGCTTCGCGCAGATGGTTGGATCCCGGGTCGGGATAGCGCGATAGAGCATCGGCGGCGCCCTGCGCTGCCGCGAAGGCTGCGCGCGCCGCATCGCTGGTGCCGAGCGCGTTTTCGTTCGCGCTGAGCTTGATCAACGGCCGCCCGTCGGCGCCCGCGGACTTGCCGGGAACATAGGGAGCGATGCCGCTGATCCACGGCTTCGGTGTGAGCGTCGGGGTCGCGTTGGTCATGCCGCGCCGTTTAGCGGCTGCGCCGCCCGAGTCCAGCACGTTGACAGCGCCCCACTGCGCGCTTAGCCCCGCGCGAGCGATGGCGAGCCTGCTTCACGAGATCCAGCATCACGGCGTGACGATCAACGCACCGCTGGCGCTCGACAGCGGCCAGTCGCTGCCCTCCGTAACGATTGCCTATCAAAGCTACGGCACGCTCGCGCCGGACAAGTCGAACGCGGTGCTGGTCTGCCACGCGCTCACCGGCGACCAATATGTCGCGAGCAACCATCCCGCGACCGGCAAGCCCGGCTGGTGGGCGCGTATGGTCGGGCCGGGCAAGCCCGTCGACACTGACCGCTTTTTCGTGATCTGCGCCAATGTGCTCGGCAGCTGCATGGGGTCGAGCGGCCCGGCGAGTCCCGATGCTCTGACCGGTGCGCCGCTCGGCATGGCATTTCCGGTGATTACGATCGGCGACATGGTGCGTGCACAGGCCATGCTGCTCGACCATCTCGGCATCGCCCGGCTTCATGCCGTCATCGGCGGTTCGATGGGCGGAATGCAGACGCTTGCCTGGGCCTCGGCCTATCCCGAACGGCTTGCCTCGGCGATCGTTATCGCCAGCGCGGCGCGTCATTCGGCGCAGAATATCGCGTTTCACGAAGTGGGGCGACAGGCGATCATGGCCGATCCAGACTGGCAGGACGGCCAATATTATGGCGGTACGCGCGGGCCGACGAAGGGCCTCGCTGTCGCGCGGATGGCGGCGCATATCACCTATTTGTCCGAAGCGGGGCTGACCGAGAAATTCGGTCGCCGCCTGCAGGCCCGCGATGCGAAGAGCTTCGGCTTCGACGCGGATTTCCAGATCGAATCCTATCTCAGACATCAGGGGCTCGCATTTACCGATCGCTTTGACGCAAACGCCTATCTCTACATCACCCGCGCGATGGATTATTTCGACCTCGCAGAAGCGCATGATGGCCAGCTCGCGAACGCCTTTGCGGGTGCTAAAGATGTACGTTTCACCCTGGTAAGCTTCGACACCGACTGGCTCTACCCCACCGCCGAATCGCGCCGCATCGTCCAGGCGCTGCAAAGCGTCGGCGCGGCGGCGAGCTTCGTCGAGCTGTCGGCGCCCTTCGGCCATGACAGCTTCCTTCTCGAGGTTCCTGCGCTCGACGCGATAGTGGCGGGGTCTCTTGAGGCAGGCCTCGCGTGACCGATAGCTCGCGCCTGTCCTTCGCACCTGTGGGCATGCAGGTTGATGCAATCCATGACGTTCTGACGCAAAGCGATCGGGCCGAGGATATCGCCCCCGCAGTCGTCGAAGGTGCCGTTGCCGGTTCGCTCTGCATCGGCGCCTTTGCACCGACTGGCGAAGAGATCGGTGTGGCCCGCGTCATCACCCACCGGGCGAGCGTCGCTTCTCTCGCTGACGGCTATGTACGCGGGACCCATCTCGGGCACAGTCTTGCGGCGCACATGGTGACAGCGCGCCACGATCAAGCCGAACTTCAGGGGTTGCGGCGCGGGATGCTTCCCGCCCGGGACGCCCGCACTCTTCATTCCTCGCTCGGATGGACACCTCTTGGGAATAGCAAGCCCTTCATGCAGAGGCATGTCCCCGACGTTCACAAGCGGCAGACCGATGAAGCTGCGTCCTGACCTTGCAATCATCGCAGACGCGGTCCCTGGGGCGTCACGCGTGCTCGACGTCGGCTGCGGCGACGGCGAACTGATGGCCGCGCTCCGCGAGAAGGGTGTCGATGCGCGCGGGTTGGAGATCGATCCCGCCAATGTCACGGCAGCAATCGCCCGCGGTCAGTCGGTCGTCCAAGGCGACGCCAACCACGATCTGGCCGACTATCCCGACAACGCCTTCGACTATGCCATTCTCTCGCAGACGCTCCAAACGACCGAGCGACCCGATCGCGTCGTAGATGAACTGCTTCGCATCGCGCCCCGCGCTTTTGTCAGTTTTCCCAATTTTGCGCACTGGCGCGTGCGGCTTGCCCTGCTGTGGAACGGCCGGATGCCGGTAACCCGGCTGCTTCCCGTCGCCTGGTATGAAACCCCGAACATCCACCATGTCACGGTAAGCGATTTTCGGGACCTGGTGCGCGCACGCGGCATCGCAGTGGAGCGCGCCTGGTATCTCTCGGGTGACCGCCCCACGAGCGACGCGGCGGCAAGCTGGCGCGCCGAACACGCAATATTCCTGATTGCGCGGGGCTGATGCCGCCGTTGCCTAGCGATCGCTCGGCCTCAATCCCTTCGCCAGCAAGTCATTCGCGGTCCGCGCAACCTCAACAATGTCGGCGTCAGCGTCCCACAAGCCATAACGCATGCCCAGAAAGACGTTCATTCCGGCAATCGCCCAGGCGTGAATCTCGCCGACGTCGGAGCGGATTTCGCCGCGCGCGGCGCCCGCTTCCAGCCGCTGGCGAATGCGCTCGACGGTCGTCTCATAGTGGCGGCGATAGCTCGCGTAATCGACGAACTCGGCCTCGTCGATGATACGGTAAATTTCGCGATGTTCGCGAACGAAACCCAGAAAGGATTCAAGGCCTATGCGCTCGGCGGCAATTTCGTCGGGAGCGGTCTGGACGATTGGCGTCACATGGTCGCGCAGCTGCTCGCTCATATAGCGGACAAGCGCCTGAAAGATTTCCTCCTTGGAATCGAAATAGGTATAGAAGCTGCCGAGCGCAGTGCCCGCCCGCCGCGTGATCGCGCTGATTGACGCTTCGTGAAAGCCGCGCTCGCCAAATTCGACGGCGGCCGCGTCAAGGAGCTTGCGCAGGGTTCTCCGCCCGCGATCCGTTCGCGGGGTCTTGTCGCGTGTGCCGGCGGCGTCCGGTGCCGATCGCTCCTCTGCCGCCGCTCTGTTCGGCTGATCCATCGCGCCATTCCCTCTTGCCGGCCCCTGCCTCAATCGTGGCATTTTCGCACCACTGGCAAGCAAAAAGCGCCGGAACCAAGTTCGAAGTTGAAACTTGGTTCACCTTTCATTATTGACCCTGCCGCGGCTTGGCAAGACCAGGTCCGCGAAAAGATCATGCCATTAACGGCAAATGGGGGGTGGCGAGAGGTCACCCGTGACATGGGAGACTCATCATGCGTCCTTTCGCCCGCCAGATGCGCCGCGCGATCCTCGCCACAACGACGATGTCGATGCTCGCGTTCGCGCCCGCTGCCTTCGCACAGGAGGATCCAGGAGCGATCAGCGACGATGCAGGCGAAATCATCGTCACGGCGCGCCGCCGCGACGAGAGGCTGGTCGACGTGCCGATCGCGGTGACCGCCATTTCAGGCGATACACTCGCCAAGGCCGGCGCGCTCGACATCACCGACATCGCCAACATGGCCCCGAATACGACGCTCGAAAATTCGCGCGGCACCAACTCGACCCTCACCGCCTTCATCCGGGGCGTTGGCCAGCAAGATCCGGTGCCGGGCTTTGAAGCAGGGATCGGCATCTATCTCGACGACGTCTATCTCAACCGTCCGCAAGCAGCTGTGCTCGACATCTACGACGTCGAACGAATCGAGGTCCTGCGGGGTCCGCAGGGCACGCTTTACGGGCGCAATACAATCGGCGGTGCGGTCAAATATGTGACGCGACGCCTCGACCCCGACACCCCTGAGCTGCGCATCCGCGGCACGCTGGGCACCTTCAAGCAGGCCGACCTCGTCGTGACGGCCAGCGCCCCGGTCAGCGACCTGATCCGCGTCGGTGGCTCGGTCGCGCGCCTGTCGCGCGGTGGCTTCGGTGATAATCTCAATATTCCGGGGCTTGAAAACTACAACAAGGACGTATGGGCGGGCCGCGCTTCGATCGAAATGGGGGGCCACGGAGCGCCGGTCTTCATTCGCATTTCGGGTGACTACACGCGCGACAAGTCGGACCCGCGCAACGGGCACCGCCTGATCCCCGGCCTTATCTCTGGCGCGCCCGTCCTCGACAATGTCTATGACACCCGTGCCGGGCTCAACGACCCGAAGCAGGATGTGAAGGCCTATGGCCTCGCCATGAACGTCTCTGCCGAGCTGAGCGACAATCTGACGCTGCGTTCGATCAGTGCGTGGCGCAAGGATACGAGCTTCACGCCGATCGATTTCGATGCGCTGCCAGCCGTCGACGTCGACGTGCCCGCGGTTTATCGCAACGAGCAGCTCAGTCAGGAATTTCAGCTCCTGTACGACAGTGACCGGCTTCACGGTCTCGTCGGCTTCTATTATCTCGATGCCCGCGCCGCGACGTCGTTCGATGTGCTTCTGGGTCTGACCGGCGCGACGATCGGACTTCCGGGACTCAACGGCTATACCGCGGGCGACGTGCGGACCAACACCTGGTCGGTGTTCGGCGACTTCACCTTCGATTTCACCGACCGGCTCAGCCTGTCGGTCGGGGGGCGCTATACAAACGACAAGCGCGACGCCTTCGTTTACAAGGCGAACCGGATCACGGGTCTGTCTCCCGAATTCGGCGGCACTCTCGATCCCATCGCCATCGCGGTCGCTACCGATTTCCGGGGCCAGCGCACCTTCAAGGAATTCACACCGCGCGCATCGCTGAGCTTCAAGCCCGACGCCGACAATTTGATCTATGCCTCCTATTCGAAAGGGTTCAAGGGCGGCGGCTTCGATCCTCGCGGCTCGGGGACCTCGGCGCCGATCAGCGATGCCAGCGTCGGGCGGACCTATGCCGATATCTACAACTTCCTCGCCTTCGACCCGGAAAAGGTCGACAGTTACGAGATTGGCTACAAGGGATCGCTGCTTGACCGCCGGCTGACGCTCAGCCTCGCCGGCTTCTACATGGACTATAAGGACGTGCAGATACCAGGCTCGGTCGGGTGTGTGGTCGGCGGGGTTCAAAGCTTCTGCGGTATCACCACCAACGCCGCAAAGGCACGCCTCCAGGGTTTCGAAGCCGAAGCCAGTGCCCTGCTCGCCCGCGATTTCGCGGGGGCGGGTTCGGCGGTCCGCTTCAACGGATCGGTCGGCTTCATCGACGCAAAATACAAGCGCTTCATCGGCCCGACCGGCGTCGATGTCTCGGATGAGCGAACCTTCCAGAACACGCCCAAGTGGACCGCCGCCGGCACAATCGCCGCGACGATCCCGGCGATGGGCGGCATGGTCGATGCCTCGACCGGTCTCACCTATCGCAGCCTCACCCACCAGTTCGAAGTGCCGATCCCGGCGCTCGACCAGCCGGGCTATGTGCTATGGGACGCAAGCCTCGTCTGGACCGCCGACAGCGGCGACTATTCGATCGGCCTCCACGGCAAGAACCTCGCGAACAAGCATTATATCACGTCGGGTTATAATTATCAGAATGCCGCGGGCGGCTCGACGCTCGGTCTTGAAGGCGTGCTCACCGCTTTCTACGGCAACCCGCGTCAGGTCTTCGTGACGGGTACCGTGAAATTCTGAGGACCCGCGTCCGAAAAAGGGGAAGGGGCGCCGGTTGTGCGCCCCTTTTTATTCCCCGAGCGGCGGCGCCCCGCGCGCGGCGATCATTCGCTCGCCGTCGATGACAATCGGGCTCGCGACGGCGTCGATTGCCGCACCTTCGGGGCGAAAGCGCATGCCGCGCGCCACCACCTGCGGATCAGCGAAGACGCCGGCGAGATCGTTGATCGGCCCCGCCGGCACGCCCTCGGCCTCAAGCGCGAGCGAAAGCGGCTGCGCGTCCCAGGCGGCAATCTTTGCCGCCAGCATCGGGATCAGGGTAGAGCGGTTCTCAAGCCGCGCTGCATTGGTCGCAAAGCGTGGGTCCGTGCCCCATTCGGGCATGCCCAGGATCGTGCAAAGCTTGCGGTACTGACTGTCATTGCCCACCGCGATGACAAGCTGCCCATCGGCCGTCGCAAAGACCTGATAGGGGACGACATTGGCATGTCCGCTGCCCATCCGCTTTGGCACGACCCCGCTCGCCAGATAGTTGGCGGCCTGATTGGCGAGCACCGCGACCTGGCTGTCGAGGAGGGCCATGTCGATATGGGCCCCTGCCCCCATGACGTCACGACGCCGCAGCGCGGCAAGGATGGCAACGGTCGAATAGAGGCCGGTGAAGATGTCGGCATAGGCGATGCCGGCCTTCTGCGGCGGCCCATCGGGCTCGCCGGTGAGCGACATGAATCCGCTCATCGCCTGGACGATATAGTCGTAGCCGGCACGGTGCGCATAAGGGCCGGTCTGGCCAAAACCCGTGACCGAACAGACGATCAGCTGCGGAAAGTCGGCGCGAAGCCGCGCGGGGTCGAGGCCATATTTGGCGAGCCCCCCCACCTTGTAATTTTCGATAACGACGTCGGCGTCTGCGAGCAGCTCGCGCAGCGCGGTCTGCCCCGCGCCGGTCGCGATGTCGATCGCGATGCTTCGCTTGCCGCGGTTGCAGCTGTGATAATAGGCGGCGCCCAGATCTTCGCCCGCCGCGCCCGTCACAAAAGGCGGGCCCCAATGGCGCGTATCGTCGCCCACCTCCGGCCGCTCGATCTTGATCACCTCGGCACCGAGGTCAGCGAGCAATTGTCCGCACCAGGGGCCCGCGAGCACGCGGGCAAGTTCAATGACGCGCAGGCCCTCGAGCGGCCGCGAAACCGACTGGTTCATATCAGGAAAAGGCGCTGATGCCGGTGATCGCGCGGCCGAGGATCAGCGCGTGGACGTCGTGCGTGCCCTCATAGGTGTTCACCGTCTCGAGATTCACGGCGTGGCGGATCACATGATATTCGGCCGCGATGCCGTTGCCGCCATGCATGTCGCGCGCGGTCCGCGCAATATCGAGCGCCTTGCCGCAATTGTTGCGCTTCAAGAGGCTGATCCGATCGGGGGCAAGTCGCCCCTCGTCGATCAACCGCCCCACGCGCAGCGCGGCCTCGGTGCCGAGCGCGATCTCGGTGAGCATGTTTGCAAGCTTGAGCTGCACGATCTGGTTCGCCGCAAGCGGCCGCCCGAACTGCTTGCGCTCAAGTGTGTAACTGCGAGCTGCTTCATAGCAGAATTCTGCGGCACCCATAGCGCCCCAGCCGATGCCGTAGCGCGCACGATTGAGGCAGCCAAATGGGCCCTTCAACCCTGACACATTGGGGAGCAACGCGTCTTCACCGACCTCAACCCCGTCCATCACGATTTCGCCGGTGATCGATGCGCGCAACGAAACCTTGCCCTCGATCTTTGGGGCCGCCAGACCCTTCATTCCCTTCTCGAGGAGGAATCCGCGGATCGCACCATCATGGGCGTCGGATTTCGCCCAGACGACAAAAACGTCCGCGATCGGCGAATTGGTAATCCACATCTTCGCGCCCTTGAGGCGGTAGCCGCCTTCGATCTTCTCTGCGCGCGTTCGCATCCCCGCGGGGTCGCTGCCCGCATCGGGCTCGGTAAGACCAAAGCAGCCGACCAGCTCGCCCGAAGCGAGGCCCGGCAGAAAGCGACGTTTCTGCTCCTCGCTGCCATAGGCGTTGATCGGGTGCATCACGAGGCTGCTTTGCACCGAGCAGGCCGAACGATAACCTGAATCGACGCGCTCGACTTCGCGTGCGATCAGCCCGTAGCTGACATAATTGAGCCCGGCTCCACCATATTCAGGATCGATGGTCGCGCCGAGCAGGCCGAGTTGTCCCATTTCGCGCATGATCTCGCGGTCGAAACGCTCCTCGAGGAAGGCAGAGGTGACGCGGGGCAGCAGCGCGCCTTGCGCATAACCACGCGCGGTGTCGCGCACCATCCTTTCTTCCTCAGAGAGCTCGGCTTCGAGCGCCAGCGGGTCGAACGGGTCGAGCGCCTCGATGCGCTGCGGATCGGCCATCGGATCGGCTTTCTTCAAAAGCGCGGCCCAGCGATCGGGCTGCTAGGGAGTGGTCGCGCCCTTGCGGGCGATCGCGGCAGCGGGGCTGTCGCGTGGCTCCAATATCGCTGCGGTCTCGATGAGGTCAAGCGCGCGCCGCGCCTCGTGATAGCGGCGCGCATCGATCAGCCACTCGCTCGCTGCTTCCGCCCCGGGGAGCGCCTGAACCTCCTCGATCGCCTTGTCGACCTGCCCCGCTCCCAGATATCGGCGCGCGCGTTCGATGCGCTCGGACGCGCGCGGCGACGGAGCGCCCGCCGGGCGCACGACGAACAATTCGCTGAGTTCGCGCCTGAAACCGGTCCACAGACTGCCGCTGCTCTCGCCATTGCGGCCAACGAGCTGCGGGGCGAGCGCATCGAGTTCGCTGCGCAGTTGCTCGAGGGTAATCGGGTCGCGCGAGGTATCGATGATCGTCTTTACCGCATTAGGCTGGTCATCTCCAAAGCGCAGCCGCAGCTGCGCCTCAAGATAGCCGAGCGACAAACCGCGGTCGAGTGCCCGGCGCGCAGCAAATGCGATCAGCAGCCCCTCGGCGCGCGTCGCGTTCCCTGACGCCGACGCCGCTTCAAGCGTGATGCGCGACAGCCGCGTTTCAAGCTCCGCCACCCGTACCGACAGGGCGCTCGCACTATCCACCGGAGCCACGACCATTGCGGGCTCGGCGGGCCGCGCCGCCGGTGCCGCACTTTCTTCGGGTGAAACAGCGCTGCCCGGCACCGGCGCGGGCGCCACCTTAATGGCGGGCGCCGGCCCGCTGCCCGGCAGCAGGCGCGTCATCGCCCATCCGCCGCCGACAATGCCGATCACCAGGACCAGCATGGCGCCGATCGCTAAACTACGGAACGAAGGACTCTTTCCGCGAGCGCCCTCGTCGGTGCGGACGCCTTTGTCGCTGTCGATTGCCATATCTCTCTTTCGAACGACCCCATTTTTCAGCCTTTGTGGCACAAAGCACAGGCGAGTGCCAACATTGCCGCGTCATCGGGTCGCTCCGCAACTGCGACATTGCCCCATCCTGCCCCCGCCGCAGCCGCCGCCTTGACGCTGATCGCCCCGAGCATCAGATGCGCGCGTCTACCCGGCACGAGGTCGGCAATCCGTTCAGCAGCGCGTCGGCTGTGCGCGAGAAGGATCGCCGGCGCATCGACCAAGGCCGGCCAGTCGTCGGGCGGCGCTACGGCATCGGCCGCATAGCAGGCAATCGCGCTAATCGCAGCACCGCGCGCGTCGAAGCGCGTCCGATCGCGCCCGCAAAGCCAAAGAATCCGCTCTATTCCGCGTGACGTCATGGCATCGATCAATGTCTGCCCGTCGGTTGCGCCAACCTCTACGACGCTGAGACCCGCCGCGCGCGCGGCCTCAGCCGTCGCCGCGCCGACCGCATGGACGGGCAGCACCGCCAGCCTTGCCAGACCGTCGCCTCCGAGCCGGGCCGCCTGCGCGCTCGTCAGCAGCAGCGCGTCGAAGTGAGCGGGATCGGGCGCGGTCCAGGCGAGCGCGTGCACCGCAAAGAGCGGACAATGCCGCGCGTCGAGCCCGACCGCGCGCGCGCGAGACACCGTCGCTGCTCCACCAGGATCGGGGCGCGTGACAATGAGCGGCAGCCCTTTGCTCATGGCGCGAACAGGCGCCGGACAGATTCAGGGGCTTCGGCGAGCAGCCGGCGCGCAAGTACCGCCGCGGCCTCGCTGTCGCCGATAAGGGCATGATCCGCCACATGGTCGGCGCCGTCGACCGAGAAAATCTCGCCGTCGAGCCGGAGCGTGCCGTCGTTCAGGAAGCGCGCATGCGCCGCAACCGGCGAACGGCAGTCGCCGCCCAGCGCGGCGAGAAAGGCGCGCTCCGCCATCACCGCGGCATGCGTCCGCGCGTCGTCCACCGCCGCGACCAGCGCGTGCACCCGTCCATCGTCCGAGCGGCATTCGATCCCGATCGCCCCCTGCGATGCAGCGGGAAGCAGGAGCGCTGCATCCTGCACAACGCCGATGTCGTGCAGTCCGAGCCGATCGAGCCCCGCCGCCGCGAGGAGGGTCGCATCGGCCTCGCCTGCCGCGAGTTTGGCGAGTCGTGTCGCCACATTGCCGCGCAGCAGCACCGTTTCGAGGTCCGCGCGCAGCCGCTTGACCTGTGCGGCGCGGCGCGGGCTACTCGTTCCCAGTTTCGCTCCGGGTGGCAGGTCCGCGATCGTCGAGGCCACGAGCCCCTCGCGAACCACGAGCCGGTCGCGCGGGTCGGCGCGGGGCAGTATCGCCGCCAGCCTGAAGCGCGCGTCGCGGAGCGTTTCGACATCCTTCAGACTATGCACCGCGACATCGATAACGCCGGTATCAAGCATCGCGTCGAGCTCGCGGGTCCACAAGGCTTTGCCACCGACCTCCGCCAGCGCGCGGTCCTGAATCTTGTCCCCGGTTGCCGTGATCGGCACGATGACGAGCGCCGCAGCATCTAGCCCGTGCGCCGAGCGGAGCGCCGTCGCCGCCATGGTTGCCTGCGCCATCGCTAGCGGCGAGGCGCGCGTGCCGATACGCAGCGGCGCGTCGAGGGTTGGAATCTCGGTCATGCGCCGCTGCTAGGCGCTGCGCGGGCGAAAGGGAAGATGGCGCACGCGCAACCCCGCTTGCTCCCCGGCGTCCCGCGCGAGTAAGGGGGCAGAGCAAATGACCTTGATCCTCGGCCTGGAATCGAGCTGCGACGAAACCGCGGCAGCGCTCGTCGACAGCGAGCGGCGCGTCCTTGCGCACCGCGTCGCAGGACAGGAGGCCGAGCACAGACCCTATGGCGGCGTCGTCCCCGAGATTGCGGCGCGCGCCCATGTCGACCGCCTCGCACCGCTCATCGAGGGGGTGCTCACCGACGCAGGCGTTTCACTCGCCGATGTCGATGCGATCGCGGCGACGGCGGGGCCGGGGCTGATCGGCGGAGTGATGGTCGGCCTCGTCACAGGCAAGGCGCTCGCCCACGCGGCGGGCAAGCCCTTGGTTGCCGTCAATCATCTTGAGGGACACGCGCTTTCGCCGCGTCTCATCGACGCCAGCCTTGCGTTTCCCTATCTGCTACTGCTCGTCTCGGGCGGGCATTGCCAGCTCCTTCTCGTCCGCGGCGTCGGCGATTACCGGCGTCTCGCGACAACGATCGACGATGCCGCCGGCGAGGCGTTCGACAAGACTGCCAAACTGCTCGGTCTCGGTTATCCGGGTGGTCCGGCGATTGAACGCGTTGCGGCGGCCGGAGACCCGCACGCGGTGGCTTTGCCGCGCCCTCTCGTCGGCAGCAGCGAGCCCCATTTCTCCTTTGCTGGGCTCAAGAGTGCGGTTGCGCGCGCAGCTGCAGCGGGCGAGCACAGCATCCCCGACCTTGCCGCTTCCTTCCAGCAGGCCGTGGTCGACTGCCTTGTCGACCGCTCCCGCATCGCCCTTTCAGCCTGTCCCGAGGCGAGCGCTTTTGTCGTCGCAGGCGGCGTCGCGGCCAATGGCGCGGCCCGCTCCGCACTGACCGAACTTGCCGCTCGCTTCGACAAACCCTTTGTCGCACCGCCGCTGTGGCTCTGCACTGACAATGGCGCGATGATTGCCTGGGCGGGTGCCGAGCGGCTCGCCGCGGGTCTCACCGATCCCCTGTCGGTCGCAGCTCGGCCGCGCTGGCCGCTCGACGACACGGCGGAGCCGGTTCGCGGAGCGGGAGTGAAAGCATGACGTCATCCTTCGTTCGCTTCGGCGTGGTCGGCGGCGGTGCGTGGGGAACCGCGCTTGCTCAGCTCCTTGCCGCGGACGGCGCGCCGGTTCGCCTCTGGGCGCGCGAGGAAGAGGTCGTCCAGGCGATTAACACACAGCACCGAAATCCGCTTTTCTTGCCCGACGCGCCGCTCGCGCCCTCGCTGACCGCAACCGCGAACCTCGCCGATCTGAAAGATCTGGACGCGCTGCTCGTCGTCGTTCCCGTCCCCTATTTGCGCGCCGTTCTCGGCTCGCTGCCTCCGGACAATTCACCGCTGGTTTTTTGCAGCAAGGGCATGGAGGCAGAGAGCTTCGCCTTCCCCGTCGACCTGGCACGCGATGCCTTCCCGGCCCGCCCGCGTGCGGTGTTGTCGGGGCCGACCTTTGCGCACGAAGTTGCAGCCGGGCTGCCAACCGCGATAACGCTCGCCGCTGACGATCTCGCACTTGCCGAAGCGCTCGCCCACGCGCTCGCGCGACCGCATTTTCGGCCCTATGCTTCGACTGACGTGATCGGCGCCGAGATCGGCGGAGCCGTCAAGAATATCCTCGCGATCGCCTGCGGCATCGTCGACGGGGCCGGATTGGGCCTCAACGCGCGCGCGGCCCTGATCAGCCGCGGTTTCGCTGAAATGACGCGTTTTGGCCTCGCACGCGGCGCCCAGGCCGAAACGCTCGCGGGACTGGCCGGACTTGGCGATCTCGTGCTCACCTGCACCTCGTCCAACTCGCGCAACTTTGCGCTCGGCCAAGGCCTTGGACGCGGCCAGTCCGCCGCAGAGCTCATGGCGGATCGCCGCACCGTTGCCGAAGGCGCGTTCAGCGCGCCAGTTGTGGCTGCAGCAGCGCGCGCAGGGGGCATCGACATGCCGATTACCGATGCGGTCGCGCGCCTCGTCGCGGGCGAAACCAGCGTCGCCGATGCGGTTCAGGCGCTGCTCAGCCGGCCACTGCGACGCGAAGGCGCGTGAGACATACCCCATCCCTGTTCGCGCGCGCACGATTGCCTGCATCGCCGAGGCGCGCTAGTCTCTGCGGCGGGGATGAGCAGAAGGGGCGCGAGGCTTGAGCCAGACGGACAGCGCAGCCGCGCCCTCCCCCTCCCATTCCACGCCTGATCAGCCCATGCACGACGCCGATGCGGCCGCGCTTGCCAAGGGTGGCCGCACCAATTTCTTCGGCTTCGTTCTGCGTCTCGTCGCGCGCCTGCCCTTCCTGTACGTGGCCGGCCGCTGGTACGGTGCTGATCTGGTGGGCCGGTTCGCTTTTGCGGTGCTCGTCATCGAGCTGGTCGCGCAGGTTGCGACGCTCGGCCTCAAACGTGGCCTTGCAGAACAATTGAGTGCCCCCGGCGCGGACCCGCGCATCGTCGTATGGGACGGAATGTTCGTCGCATTCCTCGCCTCGGCGCTCGGTTCGGCGATCCTCTTCCTCCTGCCGCACCTCATGTATCCTGCAGGCGACGTCAGCGAGACTGATCGCTGGATGGCACTGCTTGTCTTTGCCATCGCGGGCACCGAAATCGCGCTGGCCGCCTGCGCCTATCGCTTCGACATCGGCGCGACAGTGCGCGCGCGCGCGATCGTCGAGCCTTGGGCGATCAGCATCGCGGCGGTCGGCTTCTGGTTCGTGTCCGTGCACGACGGGCTGATGCTCTCCTACGCCGCGGCGATGGTCGCGGCGTTTCTGACGGCTTTGTGGCCAATGATCCGCCACTATGGCGGTCCCGGAGTCTGGCGCCCGCATCCCGCGCATCTGATCGGGCTCGCACGCCGCAACGCGCCGCTCGCCGCCGCCGATGCCATCGAGTGGGGAACGCGCCGCCTCGATCTCTTCATCCTCGGCCAGTTCACCTCGCCGACCATCTATGGCATCTATTATATGGCGCAGCAGGTTGCCTCGCTGCCGCAAAAGCTCAAGACAAGCTTCGAGCCGATCCTCGGCCCCGTCATCACGCGCAGCCTCGCGGAGAAGCGTTTTGCCGCGGTCGCCGCCCAGGTCAGCCAGGTCGGCTTCTGGATCATAGCCGCGCAGGCAGGGGTAGCGCTTGCGCTCGGCATTCCAGGCGAAGCGGTAATGGGTCTCGTCGGGCCCGAATTCGTCGTTGGTACCGGAGCGCTCGCCTTCCTGCTCGCCGCCGAAGTCGTTGCCGCGACCGCGGTGGTGAGCGAAGCCGCGCTTGTCTATGTCGCGCGTCACCGGAACCTTCTGATCAGCCTTGCGACCCTCGCGCTCCAGGCAGCGCTAAGCGTGGGTCTGATTTTCGCCGCGCGGTCGATGGAGATGCCACCGATCTATTATGCGGGCGCAGTGGCGCTCGCGCTCATGCTGGCGCTGGGATTTGCTTCGGTTGCGAAGGCGTGGCTTCTCGCGCGCATCCTGAAAGCGCCGGTAAACAGCCTGCGCTGGGCGCTCGTCTGGGCGACTGCGGGTGCGGCGGTTCTTGGTTGGGGCGCAACTCAGCTCCCCGAATGGGCCGAGTTGCTGCTCGGCGTACCCTTCATTCTCGGCGTCTATGCCTGGTTGATCTGGACACGTGGGTTCGGCCCGGCCGACCGCGCACTTTTCCGAAAACATCCCGAAGGGGTTCAGGACGCCGCCGGATGATTATCTGTCGCGGAGCGCGTCCGAAGCGGCCTCCCCGACATTCTGCGCGGCATCGCCCACTTTCTGGGCCGCATCACTGATCGCCCCGGTTTCGGCCCGTTCGTTGCCCAGAAACTGAAAGGCGACGAACGCTGCAACCACAATCGCGACGAGCAGGATGAGCATCATCCCGAAACCGCCGCCGCGTCGCGGCTCGCGATCGACGATCGTCGTCGTGTGCGTCGTCCCGTCGGGGTCGCGCGTGCTATGGATTTCATCGGCCATTTGCATTCTCCTCGTGCCGTTTGCGGCATAGGACGCGCGAAGGCCGGGCCGGGTTCCTATCCGAGACGAGCGGCGACTTGCGCCTTGAGGTCGCTCTGAGCACGCGGGCCGACCTGCGCGATAATCTCACGCGCGCATACCGCGCCCATGGTCAGACAATCGGCGATGCTGCGTCCCTCGGCCTGCCCCGCAAGGAAGCCCGCAGCGAAAAGGTCACCGGCCCCGGTCGTGTCGACCACTGTGTCGATTGGCTCGGCGCCCACCTCGGAGCGGACGCCGTCCATGATCGCGATCGCCCCCTTTTCGCTCCGCGTCACGGCGAGCAAGGGCACCTCGGCAGCGACCTTGGCGACCGCGGCTTCGAAATCCTCCTCCCCGGCGAGTGCCTTGATCTCGACTTCATTCGCAAAAAGGATGTCGAACAGCCCCTCACCGATCAGCGCGCGAAAATCCTCGCCGTGCCTGTCGATGATGAAGGCGTCGGAAAGCGTGAAAGCGACCTTGCGTCCGGCCCCGCGCGCGACCTCAATCGCGCGGCGCATCGCGGCTCGCGACAGCGGCGGGTCCCAAAGATAGCCTTCGAGATAAAGGATGTCGGAATCGGCGATCACCGCCTCATCGATCATCGCCTGGTCGAGCAGGTGGCTCGCGCCCAGAAAGGTGTTCATCGTCCGCTGCCCGTCGGGGGTCACCAGAATCAGGCAGCGCGCGGTCGGCGCGCCGCTGCTGAGCGGCGGCGTCTCATAGGCGACGCCGAGGGCGCGCAGGTCATGGGTGAAGACATGACCGAGCTGATCGTCGGCGACCTGTCCGATGAAAGCGCAGCGACGGCCGAGCGCGGCCATTCCCGCAAGGGTGTTCGCTGCCGAGCCCCCGGACATTTCGACCGCCGGGCCCATCGCGGCATAGAGGCGGGTCGCCTCCGCCGCGTCGATCAGGCGCATCGAACCTTTGGTCAGGCCCTCGGCCTCGATCAGCGCATCCTCGGCGCGGGCGATGACGTCGACGATGGCATTGCCGATGGCAACGACGTCGAATCGGGCGGTGGAGGCCATGAAAAATCCTGTGATGTTGGGAAAAGCTGCCGCGCCTTAATCGGCGGCGCGCACCAAGGCAAGCGCGGCGCTTGACGCGCGCCGCAGCCCCCAGCATCCCGGCCCCCATGACCAGCGCCCTTCACGCCCTGCTCCTCGCGCTCCGCGACCTGCCAAGCCCGCGCGTGCTCCGGATCCTCGCCGCGAGCCTGGCGCTTACGCTCTTGATCCTCCTTGCCGCGGGCGCGGCGATATTCTTCGCTTCGCGCTCGGCGCTCTCGCGCGGGCAATGGCTTGCCGGCGCGAACCTCGACATGGCCGGGATCCTCATTTTACTCGCACTGATCGGCGCAAGCTGGCTTCTGTTCCGCGCGGCCGCTATCGCTGTCATCGGCCTGTTCGCAGACGGTATCGTTGCCGATATCGAGACACGCCACTATCCCGCCGCGGCGCGGCGCGCAGTCGATGTCGACTGGCGGCGCAACGCTGTCCTTGCGTTCGCCTCGCTTATGCGGCTGATCCTCGGCAATCTCGCAGCGCTGCCCTTCTACATTCTGCTTCTCGTTACCGGTATCGGCACGCCGATCCTCGCGCTGGCGGTCAACGCGTTGCTGCTCGGGCGCGATCTCGAGGCGATGGTCCTGGCGCGCCACCCCGGCCAGCCGCGGTTCGACCGCACGGCACGCTGGTCGCTCGGGCTGCTGTCCGCCGCAGCTTTCCTGATACCCGTCGTCAATTTCTTGGCCCCCATCATCGCCGCCGCTATGGCCGTGCACATGCTTCATCTGGGGAAGAGGGACGACAAATGATCCGGCACCAGCATCTGGGACCCGCCGCCGCAATCGCGCTGCTGCTCGCCGGTTGCGCCGGTCCCGCGATACCGCGCCCCGCGCCCCCGGGCTCGGCCGCCCCTCGACCAGCCCCCCAGGGGCCCGCACCGGCGCCGATTACGGCACCGCGCGTCGTGCAGCACAACAGTCTGATCGGTCACGGCGCCGACTCTGCAATCTCCCTGTTCGGCAAGCCACGGCTCGACGTCACCGAAGGTGCCGGACGCAAACTTCAGTTCGCGGGCGAAGCCTGTATCCTCGACGTCTATTATTATGCCCCCAGGCAGGGCGCGAAGCCGCTCGCGACCCATGTGGATGCCCGGGCGCCCGACGGCCGTGACGCAAACATCGACGGCTGCATTTCGGCGCTGAGGCGCTGAGGCGCCCATCGAAAGCGGCGACCGTGTGACGTCATTCCGCCAGCTGGGTGAGCGCCCATGCAGCCGCGTCGGCCACCATTTCCGATTCGTCACCGGCGAGCGCGGCCAGCCGAGCGCGGAAGCGCCCGTTACCGCTGTTCCCCGCCGCGATCGCCGCATTGCGGACCATGCGATTGCGTCCAATGCGCTTGATAGGCGACCCTGCGAACACCTGGCGGAATCCCGCATCATCGAGTTCGAGCAAGTCGGCGAGCGCAGGCGCAGCAAGCTCGGCGCGGGGCAGGAAGGCGCGGTGGCAATGCGCGGTATGGGCGAACTTGTTCCACGGACAGACCGCGAGGCAATCGTCACAGCCATAGACCCGGTTGCCAATCGCACGCCGCAGCTCCACCGGAATCGGCCCCTCGTGCTCGATCGTGAGATAGGAAATGCAGCGGCGCGCATCGAGCTGATAGGGTGCGGGAAAGGCCAGCGTCGGACACGCATCCAGACACGCGTGGCAGCTGCCGCAGCGATCACGCGCCGGCGGCGCCGGGGCGAGGTCAAGCGTGGTGTAGATCGCACCAAGAAACAGCCAGCTGCCATGTTCGCGGCTGACGAGATTGGTGTGCTTGCCTTGCCAGCCCAGCCCCGCCGCCGCTGCGAGCGGTTTTTCCATCACGGGCGCTGTATCTACGAACACCTTGACGTCGGTACCGGGGGCTTCGGCGACGAGCCAGCGGGCGACCGCTTTGAGCGCCTTCTTGACCGTGTCATGATAGTCGCTCCCCTGGGCGTAGACCGAAATCCGCCCGCATTCGGGATGCCCTGCAAGCGCCAAAGGATCACCCCCGGGCGCATAGCTCATGCCGAGGGCGATCACCGACCGCACCTCGGGCCACAGTCCCTTGGGCGACCCCCGCTGGCCGGCGCGGCTTTCCATCCAGATCATGCCGCCATGCCGACCCTCGGCAAGCCATTGGTTCAGCCGTTCGGCGCTCTCGCTGGTGGCATCGGCGCGCGTAATGCCGAACGCCGCGAAACCATGCGCACGCGCGAACGCTTCGAGCCGCTGTTCCAGAGGGGGCAAGGGTTCGGCAACCATTGGCGCTCTATACGCGAGCTGCCTCGCCGTGCCATAGCTTGCGCGAGATAAGTGGGATACGGCATTTGATCGATCTAAGCGTCGAGGCGAAGGGCCTCACCAAATATTTCGGTGCTTTCAGGGCCGTCGACAATGTCAGCCTCGAGGTGCCGACCGGCACGATATACGGCGTGCTGGGACCCAATGGCGCGGGCAAGACCACCAGTCTGCGCATGATGTTAGGCATCGTCGACCCCGACGCGGGCGAAAGCCGGCTGCTCGGCGGCCGGACCCCGCAAATGGTGCGCCACCGCGTCGGCTACCTGCCCGAGGAACGCGGCCTCTACCCCGGCATGAAGGCGCGCGAGGCGATAGCCTTCATGGGGGCACTGCGCGGACTCGATTGGGCCGAGGGACGGCGGCGCGCCGCGGACTTCATGTCTGAACTCGGCCTCGAACGCGTGATCGACGAGAAGATCCGCAAGATGTCGAAGGGAATGGCGCAGATGGTCCAGCTCATCGGCTCGATCGTTCACGCCCCCGACCTGATCGTCCTCGACGAGCCATTTTCGGGACTCGACCCGGTGAATCAGGAGCGGCTCGAAATGCTGGTGCGCCGCGAGCGCGATCGCGGCGCGACCATCCTCTTTTCCACCCATGTCATGGCGCACGCGGAACGGCTATGCGACCGCATTGCCATCATCGCGCGGTCGGCACGGCGGTTCGAAGGGACGGTAGACGCGGCGCGCGCTTTGCTGCCGATGCAGGTGCGTTACACACCGCGCACCGGCGACCCTGCGCTTGCCCAAATTCTGCCCGCAGGAGCGGAACGACGCGGCGAAGCCTGGCAGTTTCCGATCGAGGACGATGCGGTGGAACCCCTGCTCGCGCGCATTACCGCGAGCGGCCACGGTGTCGCCGGTCTCTCGATCGTCCGCCCGGCGCTTCACGACGCCTTTGTCCATATCGTGCGGCAGGTCGATGCGGGATTCGACGCCGATCCCGAGGCCGACGCGATCGAGGAATCCGCAGCATGACGCCGCTTCTCCGCAACATCTTCGTGGTTGCGCGGCGCGACTTTCTGTCGATCGTCGCGACGCCAACCTTCCTGCTTTTCCTGCTTGCCCCACTTTTCATGATTGGCATGGGCGCGCTCGGCGGCATCGGCGCCTCGCAGCTCGCCGACAATGCGCGCGGCGCGGGCCGCGTCGTTGCGGTCGTCGATCCAGGCGATGTCGAGGCGCTCCGCGAGGCCGACGCCCGCCTGCGCGATGCGCTCCCCGGCGGCAAACCAGCAACGCTCGAGCTGCGCGTTGCAACATCCGGCGTGGATCCGGTCACGATCGCGCAGGAGAAAGGCCGCGACACCTACGCTGTCATGATCGGTCCCCTCGCCTCTCCGCGCATTGTAGAGCGTGAAGCGAACAACCGGTCGGGACGCTATCTTGCGCTCCTCGCGACCGAGGTGCTGCGCGCGCGAGCTGCGGGGCCCATTGCCCCCGCAGCGCCGCAATTCGAAAGCCTGACCCGCGGCGGCACCAGCATCGCAGCGCAGCAGTCGATCGGCTTTGGCGCCGTCTTCGTCATTTTTCTTCTGACCCTGCTCCTTGCCGGTCAGTCGGTCGGCATGCTCGCCGAGGAAAAGGGCAACAAGGTGATCGAGATTCTTGCCGCCGCGGTTCCTCTCGAGAGCGTTTTCGTCGGCAAGCTGATCGGGCTGCTCGGCGTAGCGATTCTGTTCATCGCCTTCTGGATGGCAATGGCCATCGGCGCCGGGCTCGTCATGTTGACGCAGATCGACCCCGCCGCCGCCGCGCAGGCAGGGGCATCGGCGCCGCAACTGGTACTCGCGGTGGCGCCAGCGACGGGCTGGCCCTTCTTCATCCTGGCCGCCTTCCTCTATTTCGTGATGGCCTTCCTGCTACTTGGCGCGGTTTTTCTCGGCGTGGGCGCACAGGCCGCGACGGTGCGCGAGATCCAGATGCTCAGCCTGCCGATCACCATCTTTCAGGTCGCAATGTTGAGCTTGTCGAGCGCCGCCGCCAACGCGCCGGGAAGCAGACTTGCAACGATTGCCCAGCTTATCCCCTTCTCCTCGCCGCTCGCGATGGCAGCGCGCGCCGCGACGGACGATGCGAAGGCCGTGCACTTGCTCGCGCTCGGCTGGCAGGCGATCTGGGTCGCGCTCGTAGTCTATGTCTCGGTGCGCCTCTTCCGCTCGGGTGTCCTGAGCGGGCGCCGCGACTGGCGATTCTGGAAACGCACAAAGCGTGTGGCGGCCGATACGGCAGCCCGTCGGTAGCTGCGAAATCAAGCCCGTCGCCGCCGCTGTGCGACGGGTAGAGCAAAGCGCCAGTCGAGGAACCAGCGCGTCGTTGACAAAGCTGTAAATAGTGGCATTCTGCAACTCATATAGGCCGCACAAGACGGCCCCCGAGAGGAGCTGCCCGATGGCCACCCAAATTCGCGTTGCGCCAGAAAACCCTGATCCGTTGGACGTTTCCCGCGCCGAGCTGTGGAGCGAGGACCGCTGGCAGGAGCCGATGGCCCGGCTGCGCGCCGAATCACCAATCCACTATTGCGAGGATTCGAAGTTCGGACCCTATTGGTCGGTGACAACCTACAAGCCCATCCAGCATGTCGAGGCGCTGCCCAAGATATTCTCCTCTTCATGGGAATATGGCGGCATCACCGTCGCGGGTGACGGAATCGAGCATCTGCAGGAGGGAGAAGTCCCGATGCCGATGTTTATCGCAATGGACCCGCCGCAACACACCGCCCAGCGCCGGACCGTCGCCCCTGCGTTCGGCCCATCGGAAATCGAGCGAATGCGCGCCGATACGCTTGCGCGTACCTCGGCAGTGCTCGACACGCTTCCCATTGGCGAAACCTTTGACTGGGTCGAGAAACTCTCGATCGAGCTTACGACACAGATGCTCGCCATCCTCTTCGACTTCCCGTGGGAGGAACGGCACAAGCTCACCGCCTGGTCCGATGCGCTTGGCGATATCGAGAGCTTCAACACCCTCGAGCTTCGGCAGAAGCGGCTCGCAATCGCCTATGAAATGGGGGCGGCGTTCAAGGAACTCTGGGACCGCAAAGCAAAGGCGCCGGGTCCGCACGACCTTATTTCGATCATGCTCCAGTCTGACGCGATGAGCCACATGAGCCATGAGGAATTCATGGGGAATCTCATCCTCCTCATAGTTGGCGGCAACGATACGACGCGCAATTCGATGTCGGCCTATGCCTATGGCCTCCATTGCTTCCCCGAGGAGCGCGCAAAGCTAGAGGCCAATCACGATCCCGAACTCGCGGTCAATGCGATGCACGAGATCATCCGCTGGCAAACCCCGCTCGCCCACATGCGGCGTACCGCGACCGAAGATACCGAACTATTCGGTCACCAGATAAAAAAGCGCGACAAGATCGCGCTGTGGTACGCCTCGGCGAACCGCGACGAGAGCATCTTCCCGGATGGCGACCGGATCATCGTCGACCGTGAAAACGCGCGGCGCCACCTCGCGTTCGGCTACGGAATCCACCGCTGCGTCGGCGCACGCGTCGCAGAGCTTCAGCTCACCGCGCTGATTTCCGAAATGCAGCGGCGCCGGTTGCGGGTGAACGTCGTAGGCGAGCCCGAGCGCGTGCACGCAAGTTTCGTGCATGGCTATCGCCATTTGCCGGTGGTCCTCGAACAATATTGATGCGCAAGCTGAAACCTCGCGCGATCTGCTTCCGTATCAACAGCTATGATCGAACGACGCTATCTTCTCGCAGGCCTCGTGCTCGGTGGCGGTCTCATCGGCGCACCGATGCTTTTCGCCAAGTCGAAGCGCCCGCTCGCGGAGCCCGGCTGGCGCCTGCCTGACGCCGAGTGGAAAAGACGGCTCACCCCCTTCCAGTACAAGGTGCTGCGCGAGGCCGCGACCGAACGCCCGTTCAGCAGCCCGCTCAACGATGAGCACCGCGCCGGAATCTTCTCCTGCGCCGGGTGCGCGCTGCCACTCTATTCGAGCCGCACGAAGTTCGACAGCGGGACCGGCTGGCCAAGCTTCTGGGCCCCGCTGAAGGGCGCAATAAAGACCGCGACTGACTATGAACTTGGCTACCCCCGCACCGAAGTGCATTGCCGCCGGTGCAGCGGACACCTCGGCCATGTCTTCGATGACGGGCCGAAGCCCACAGGCAAGCGTTACTGCATGAATGGCGCCGCGCTCAGTTTCCGGCCGGGCTGAGGGGAGGAAGGACGCGATAGACCGCAAAGCCGCCGCGGGAGAGCGCGGGTTCGGGGTGTAGCCATTCGACCTTATCGCCCCGGGCCAGAAGAGCCGCCAACCCCGCCGGATTTGCTGCCGACAGATTGTCGATTTCGGGTAGATGCGTACAAAGCGTGAGCCAGGTTGCGCCGCTCGCCCGTACGATCGGCTCAGCGATTTCGGGCCGCGACACATAGGCTTTGATGACGCGGTTCATCGCGACATGATTGCGATGATGACCCGTAGCGACGACGCTATGCGGCGTCCAAACCAGCAGCGCGGGCCCGATATCCAGCGGGGCAAAGAGCAGCGCCGGCCTTTCATGCGCGAGCGGTGCCAGCATCGCCGGATCCCGGCATGTCAGACCCTCGGCTCTTTGGGGTTCCGGGCGTGCGATCGCTTCGGCAAGCGAAGATGCCAGCAGCGCTTCACATGCCGGAAGCGCCGCCAGCACGAGAATGGAACCGGCCACGCGGCGCAGTGCGCTCCGCAGGCTCCGGCTCCAGTTCCAAATTGCAAGCAGCATCGCTGCGGATCCGGGCACCAGGAAGGCGTGGGCGACTGCAGATGTTCGAAAGACAAGCATCGAGAGCAGCCCGCCACCCAACGCAGCAAAGCTCAGCGAGAACCAATTCTCGGCCATCCATCCGCCGGGCGCTCGTCGCCAGGCCCACAGCGTTGCACCAAGACCTATCAGCATCGGGATGGTGAACAAGGCGGCGCTGGCGGGACTCTGGCGCCAGACAGGCTGCCCTTCGACAACGAGATTGTACCAATATGTGCGAACCAGCGGTTCCAGCTCTCCGAATGGGCCGCTGCGACATGCGTGTCCCAACATCAGGAATACCCCGGCCGCGGCCAGCCCCGCGAGGGTTAGCCCCATGCCGCGCCGCACCCATGTCGCGCGCAAGGCTGCTGGTCCCTTCAGCCAGAGAAGCAGCACAGCTCCCGCTGTCGCAACGCCTGCAAGATAGGGGCGAGTAAAAGCGTCACAATGGACCTCGAACAAGGCTGGCGGCCCGCGGAAAGCGACAAGCCACACAGGCGGAAGGATCACAAGTCCAACCGCGAACCCGGCAAGGCGCGGTGCCTTCTCAGGGTCTCGGAGCCATGCAAACGCAAACAGAGCGCCAAAGATCGCCAGATAGGGCAAGCCTTCGAGCGAGATTTCAACATGCGCCGTGATCACCAACGCAGCAGCAAGTCCGCGGCGAAAGCTCGCTTCTCCCAGCGCGAGCCATAGCATCCCGACCGACAGCAGGAGCTGCCAATTGTGGTGGTCGATGCGGAGCGGCGCGAAATAGTGAAGGATGGTAACACTCGTCGTGGCCACGACCAGCCCCGCCATGAGCAACCGCCGATCGCCGAGTTGGGCGAGGATGCGGCCAAACAGCCAGAACAGCGGGAGCATCAACAGCGGCGGATAAATGGCGACTGCCCAGCGTTCTCCCATTTCGGGGCCGAGCAAGCGTGTCAGCAGCCAGACGAGCGCCCCAATCTGCGCGTCGATAAAGCGAGACCAATGCATCGCCCCGCCCCCGCTGCCCGGATCGACGCGATATTGCGTGATGTCCCACCAGCCCTGTCCCGCCATCAGATCGCGGACCTGCGCGAGGCGCATATAATCGTCGACATCGCGCAGCCCGAGCGCGGGGATCGCCTCGCGGTAGATGAAGAGGGAAATCAGCGCGACGAGAGCCCCGGCCAGGAGCGCGAGGCTGTTCCAGCCGCGAGGACCGGCAAGCGGCGTCAGGAACGCCGACCGCGTCAACCGGGACACCGGTTGCCCACAGGAAAAACCAGCGTCTTGCGCAAGAGATAGGTGGTGAGGAAGCTCACGGCGATCGCCGTCAATTTTGACAGGCGCGCATCGATTCCCGCCGCTTCGCCAGCCGAGACGAGCAGGACGGTAATCGCAAGACCCGCAAGGGCAGAGCCAAGGAAAAGTGCCTTTTGCCGTACCCGCTCCATTCCCGCTGTGCACGCAGCCTTGACGAAGACGAGGCGCGAGCTGATCAGCCAGTGAATGCCTATCCCCATGGCATAGCTTGTTGCCGATGCTGCTGCCGGGGGCCAGTCAGCGGTGAGGAGGACAAGAAACAGCCCCATGTCGCCCGCGAGTGCGACCACGCTAGCGCCGAGATAACGCAGAAAGGTCCGTTGCAGCCATTGACGGAGCGGCGGGAACGGGGCTGACATCACGCGTCACGCCGCCTTGCCCACTCGCGCGGGGACCTCGCGCACCGACGCTAGCGCGGCGCGCTCGCCTTCGCTGCCGCTCTCGTGATATTCGGCGTCCTCGTTGACGCCCCAGATGTCGTAGATGCGCGCTCCGGCGGTAATATTGCGTACTGTCAGCATCGCAGTCATCATCGCGTGATCCTGGTTGTTGTATCGGTGCATGCCGTTGCGTCCGACCAGGTGAAGCGTCGGGTAGCGCGTCTCAAGCTCCTCCCGCATCGCCGCGACATGCGCCGCATAGTCGTCGTCATAGACCGGATATGCCTTCTCCTGGCGCACCACCGCGCCCCCGACGACGTCGGCGGGGTCGCAGAGGCCGAGGATTGCCATTTCCTTGGTCGCGAGCGCTATCAGATCCTCGTCGCTCGACGACCAGAGCCCGTCGCCTTCGAAACAGAAATATTCGAGGCCGACACAGGCAATCGCCGGGTCGGGTACCATTTCGGGAGACCAGCTGCGGAAATTCTGCACGCGGCCGACCTTCACCTTGCTGTCGTGGATATAGATCCAGTTGTCGGGGAAGAGATCCTCCGAGCGGATCTTGAGCGCGACGGTCAAAAAGTCGCGGTATTTGAGGTTTGGCGCTGCGGTCAGCGCGCTGGCAGGGAGGGGATGAATGCGCGCGGCGAGCTCACGCATCGGTGCCGAGCTGATGACATGTCCCGCGTCGATCACGACATCACCGTCGGGTCCCGTTGCGGTCATCCGCCAACGCCCGCTCTTCTGGTCCTGCGTCAGCTGCTTGAAGCTGTGCCCCATGAGCACATGATTCCCGCCCGCCCGCACCTTTTCGGCCGCGGCCTCCCACATCATACCGGGGCCGAGCCGCGGATAGCGAAAGGTTTCAAGCAGGGTCTTGGTCGTCATGCCGTCGTTCGGCGCCCTGTTGAGCCCCAGGCTGCGCTTCAACCCGTCGAGCACCGCTGCCCCGAGGCTGAGCCCCTTGATGCGCTGCGCTGCCCAGTCGGCCGACATCTCGTCGCACGGCATGCCCCACACCTTCTCGGTATAGGTTTTGAAAAAGATCGAATAAAGCTTGTGTCCGAACTGGTTGACCGTCCAGTCCTCGAAACTGCGCACCTTCTTTTTCGGCAGCAACTTCGATTTGGCGTAGCTCGCCATGCAGAGTGCCGAGCGCAGGATGCCAAGGTTCCATAGAGCCTCGAACGCGCGCAGCGGATAGGAATAGAATTTACCCTCGTAATAAATACGGCTCATACGCGGCCGCTGAATGAAATCATCGGGTAGAATCTCATTCCAGAGATCAACTACCTCTTGAGATTTTGAGAAAAAACGGTGGCCTCCAATGTCGAAGCGAAAACCATTGTGCTCGACTGTACGGCTAATTCCGCCGACATAGACAGGGTCCTTCTCGATCACCGTGACGCGGTATCCCTGCCGGGTCAGCAGATAGGCAGCGGTGAGACCCGCGGGCCCAGCGCCGATGATCGCGACATCCGCGCTCGTCGGACGGCTTTGAGTATCAGGCATCGAGAATTCCCCACGCAGCAAGACGATTGCCTGCCCGTGTGGAGCAGCGGACCTAAAAACTGGTTAACAGGACGGTAGGAAATCTGCCGCGCCCGGAGAATCGGGTCAGATCGACTCGCCCGACAGGCGCTGACAAATCATGTCGAGCTGGTCGAGCGATGCGAATTTCAGCGTCAGCGCGCCCCTGCCGCCCCCGCCATACTGGATGGCAACGCCGATTCCCAGAAGCTCGGACAGATGGCGCTCGACCGCGACGATGTCAGGGTCACGCCCTCCGTCGATACCCTTGCGTTCAGTACCGCCCTTGCGTTGGCCGCTCTTTCCGGCACGTACCAGAGCCTCGACCGCGCGCACCGACAGCCCCTCACTTACCACCTTGTGCGCAATCTCTTCGGCGTCAGCCACGCCGATCAGCGCGCGCGCATGCCCCATCGCAAGACTGCCGTCACTGACGAGAGCCTGTACATTGCGCGGAAGGTCGAGCAGACGCATAAGATTGGCGACGTGGCTGCGCGATTTGCCGACGAGCTTCGCCAGCGCCTCCTGGCCATGGCCAAAATCCTCGATGAGCTTGCGATATGCGCTCGCTTCCTCGATCGCACTTAGATCCTCGCGCTGAATATTTTCGACGAGTGCGATTTCATAGGTCGCGGCATCGTCCAGATCGCGCACAAGCGCTGGGATCTGGTGCAGTCCCGCACGCTGAGCCGCGCGCCAGCGCCGCTCACCGGCAACGAGCTGATAGCCCTCACCCCCAGGGGCGCGGCGGACGATGATCGGCTGGAGCAGACCGCGCGCGCTGATCGAGTCCGCAAGTTCCGCTATCGCCGCCTCGTCGAAATGACGGCGCGGCTGGCCGGGTAGCGGACGGATCGTAGCAACCGCAATATGCTGGACGGCATCGCCCGAGGGTGCGGGCACGGTCTTTACGGCAGCGCCGGGGCTTGCAAGAACCGGTGACTCCACCGCGACGTCACCGAAGAGTGCATTCAATCCGCGCCCCAGTCCGGACGGGCGCTTACGCGCCGGTGCGTTGGCATTTTCGTCTTTATTGTCAGTCATTTAAGCGGCCTTACGGACATTGGGCAGGCGGCCGAGAAGTTCGCGCGCGAGCGCAATATAGGCGGCCGATCCCGCGCAGCGATGGTCGTAGATCAGCGCCGGCAGTCCGTGACTCGGCGCCTCGGACAGTCGGACGTTGCGCGGAATCACCGTGTCGAACACCACCGGACCCAATACTTCGCGAACATCGTCCGAAACCTGATCAGTGAGCCGGTTCCGCCGGTCGAACATGGTGAGCGCGACGCCCAGGATGAAAAGCTGGGGGTTGAAGCGGCCCCGCACGCGCTCGACCGTGGTGAGCAGCTGGCTCAGTCCCTCGAGCGCGAAAAACTCGCATTGCAGGGGGACGAGCAGCGATTCGGCGGCAATCAGCGCATTAAGCGTCAGCATGCCGAGCGAAGGCGGACAGTCGATCAAACATATATCCCACTGCCCTGCTTCGGCGGCCTCCAGGGCCTGCTGCAGCCGATGGAGGCGGTCCTGAAACTCGATGAGTTCAATCTCGGCGCCCGACAGATCGACCGTTGCCGGAACGATATCGAGCCGCGGAATCGCCGTCGCGACGCGGCATTCGGCCACGCTGGCGTCGCCGCGGAGCAAGTCATAGCTCGACAATTCGCGCTGGGACTGGCTAATTCCAAGCCCGGTCGAGGCATTTCCCTGCGGGTCGAGATCGATGATCAGCGTGCGCCACCCCGTCGCCGCGAGCGCCGTGGCGAGGTTGATCGCCGTTGTCGTCTTGCCGACCCCGCCCTTCTGGTTCGCCACGGCAATGCGAATCATCGCTATCCTCGCTGTTTCGCCACGATGCGACCGCGCCCTACCAGAATCTGGCTCTCCGCGTCGGTGTGGCTCTGTTCCACGTGAAACATCTTCTGCCATGCCGGAGACAGAGATGCCAGTTCCTTAACCGCGTTTCGGCCCTTGGGGAGCAGCCATTGCGTCGACTCGGTGGAAAAACGCGCGGATAAGGCGATCAATCGATCGAGCGGAGCAAATGCACGCGCGCTGATCGTTCCGGCCGCGCGCGTTTCAAGGCGCTCGAGCGGCGCTTCAGCGACCTCGACGTCGCCGAGACCCAGCTCTGCCACGACGTCCCGGAGGAATTCGCAGCGCCGCTTTCGCGCCTCGACAAGCAGGGTCGGCCGCTCACTCAAAATAGCCGCGACGACCCCCGGCAACCCTGGCCCGCTGCCGAGATCCATCCACAGTCCCTCGCCTTCCTGGCCGACCGCGACCAGCTGCGCGCTGTCGGCAATGTGCCGTACCCAAAGATGCGGGATTGTCGACGCCGCGACCAAATTCTGGCGTCCATTCTCAGCCACCAGCATGGCCGCGAAGCGCTCGAGCTTCTCCCACTGCGACGGAGCCGGAGCGAACGTCCTCTCGATCCAGGCTCTGGCATCGGCCTCTGTTTTCAGTATCGCCACCATCAATCCCGCACCGATCTTCGACAATTGGAACTGGCCTCCTGGAGCGGGCGCTGCGCAGGTGCAAGCAGTCCTTCCCGAACGCCCTAACTTCGCAGGTCGTCGACGGCGTTCCCGGCGATAAGCCCGGCCCCGCCCCCCTTGGACTCAAGCCGCGCGCCGCCGACTGTGTACCATGATCGCCGTCAGCGCTGCGGGGGTAATGCCATCGATCCGCGCCGCTTGCCCCAGCGTTTCGGGGCGCGCTTTCGTCAGACGTTCGACCATCTCGCGCGAAAGCCCGCCGATCGATGCGTAATCAAGGTCAATTTCGAGCAATATTGCCTCATTTGCAGCGAGGGCACGCAGCTCTGCCTCCTGCCGCGCGATATAAGGCGCATAATGCGCATCCTCGGCGATCTCGGACAGAATATCCGGGTCGAACGCAGCGAGCTCGGGCGCCAGTGTCGTGAGCGCGCCCATCGTCACCCCGTGGAAGCGCAGGAGATCGATCCGCCGCCGCGCCGCGCCGTCACCAGGCAGAGCGATTCCGAGCAACGCATAATCGGCCGTATGGGCCGCCACATTGAGCTGAGCTTCGGCTGCTTCGCGCGCGGCCGTGCGCGCTTCGAATTTCGCCGCGGTCGCCGGGCGCACCAGACCAAGCGCAATCCCGCGCGGCGTCAGGCGCGTTGCTGCATTGTCGGCGCGCAACCGCAATCGATATTCGGCGCGCGCAGTGAGCATCCGGTAGGGCTCCGTCACACCCTGCAGCACAAGGTCGTCGACCATCACGCCGATATAGGATTCGCTGCGATCAAGGATCAGAGGCTCGCGGCACTGAACGCTGAGCGCGGCATTCGTACCAGCGACCAGACCCTGCGCCGCTGCTTCTTCATAGCCGGTGGTGCCATTGATCTGCCCTGCGCACCACAGCCCGGGTAGCGCCCGAACCTGGAGCGTCCGGTCGAGCGCGCGCGGGTCGATATGATCATATTCAACCGCATAGCCTGGGACGACCATCTCGACCGTCTCGAGACCCTCGATTGTACGCAGCATTTCAAGCTGGACATCGGCGGGGAGCGACGTCGACACGCCGTTCGGGTATACGAGATGCGTGCCCAGCCCCTCGGGCTCGAGAAAAATCTGATGACCGTCGCGGTCGGCGAAACGGTGAATCTTGTCCTCGATCGATGGGCAATACCGTGGTCCCGCAGCGCCGATCGCACCGGTGAACAGCGGCGAGCGGTCGAGGTTTGCGGCGATGATTGCGTGTGTCTGGGTGTTGGTCCGCGTGATCGCGCAGAAAATCTGCGGCACGCTGCGGCCCTCGTTCCACGTGGAAAAGGTCCAGCGCGCGCCCTCGACGCTGTCGGAGGGCTGCTCGGCAAGCCGGACCCAGTCTATCGTGCGCCCGTCAAGCCGCGGCGGCGTGCCAGTCTTGAGCCGTCCCATTGGCAGTTTCGCCGCGCGTAGCTGCACCGCGAGCCGGTGCGCGCCGGCCTCGCCGATGCGGCCGCCCTCGATCCGTTCTTCGCCGCGAAACATCGTTCCGGCGAGAAATGTGCCGGTGGCGAGAACGACCGCACCGGCCCTGATCGTCGTCCCGTCACCCAGTTCCACACCCTCGACACGGGCTTCGTCCCCGGACAGCTCGAGCGCCGCCACTTCGCCCGGGATGACCGTAATATGGGATTCGGCGGCAAGAAGGGACTGGATCGCGTCTCGATAGAGCCGGCGATCGGCCTGAATCCGCGGCCCTTGAACTGCCGAGCCCTTTGAGGCGTTGAGCATCCGGTAATGGATTGCGGCAGCATCCGCCGCGCGTGCCATCCAGCCGTCGAGCGCATCGACTTCGCGCACCAGATGCCCTTTTCCCAGGCCACCAATGGCCGGATTGCACGACATGGTTCCGATCATTTTCGGGTCGAAACTGACGAGCGCGACCCGCGCACCGAGACGCGCAGCGGCGGCCGCGGCCTCGGTCCCGGCGTGCCCGCCGCCGACCACGACGACATCGAAGGTTGCGCTGCTTTGCATGATGGCGGCGCCCTTATACGAAAGAGCGCGCCGAATCTACTGCGACAGTCCGATGTTTCACGTGAAACACGGCGGATGCCGTGTGGCGGTCACTTGCCGATGCAGAAGCGCCCGAAAAGTGCATCGAGCATATCTTCGACACCAGCCCGCCCGGTGATCCGGTCAAGAGCCCCCGCGGCGAGTCTCAGCCGTTCTGCAAGCAGTATCAAGTCATTCGCCTCGCGGGAACCGGCCTCAACCGAGAGCCAGCGCTGCGCCTCGGCAAGGGCCGCGCGCTGACGCGTCCGCAGTGCCGCCTCTCCCTCGCGCGGCAGCAGCGTCCTCGCCATCTCCACGATGTAGCGATGGAGCTTGTCCATCCCCTCGCCCGTCGCCGCCGACAGGGTCAGGTCACATCGCGCTGCTTCGGCCTCGCGCGCAGCATCGCCCCGCCAGCGATCCGACTGCGCCGCGATCAGTATCGTGCGCGGGTGGTCGGGCACTGCATCGGGGGGACCCAGCCACAGCACGATGTCAGCCGCCGCGATCGCCGCTTCCGCCCGTTCGATTCCGATCGCCTCGATCGCACCGGCTCCTTCGCCGCGCAGCCCCGCCGTGTCGGAAAAGCGCATCGCGATCCCGTCGAGCGCCAACGGGGTTTCGATCACGTCGCGCGTCGTCCCGGCCACCGGCGAAACGATCGCAAGCTCGCGTTGGACCAAGGCATTGATTAACGTCGATTTTCCCGCGTTGGGCGGCCCTGCGATAACGACGGACAGGCCCTCTGAAATGATCTCAGCCGCCGGCCGCGCTAGCCATTCCGCGAGTTCTGCCGAAACTTCCGCCATCCCCCCAACCACTCGCTGCGCGGCGCCATCATAGACTTCGACATCGTCCTCGTCGGCAAAATTGAGCTCGGCCTCGGCCCCGGCCATCAGCTCCAGCAACCGCTCCTGCCACTTCGCCACCGCACGCGACACATGCCCGCTCGCCATTCCCAGCGCCTGCACCCGCTGGCTCTCGGTCTCTGCCGCGAGCAGGTCTGCGAGGCCCTCCGCCTCGGCGAGGTCGATCCGTCCATTGAGAAAGGCACGACGCGTGAATTCACCCGCCTCGGCGCAGCGCAACCCGGGAATCGCCGCGAGCGCCGCCTCGACTGCGGCGACCACGGCCCGGCCGCCGTGGAGGTGGAATTCGGCCAGATCCTCTCCCGTCGCCGTCGCTGGCCCGGGGAACCAGAGCAACAGCGCGCGGTCGAGCGGAGCGCCATTCGGGTCACGAAGCTGCGCAAGCGATGCGCACCGCGGTGTCGGCACCCGCCCCGCCAGCGCCTGCAGCGCATCCCGCGCTCTGGGACCGCTCACGCGCACGACGCCGATGGCCGCTGGCGGGCTCCCGCTCGACAGCGCGAAAATCGTCTCGCTGCTCTTCTCGTGGGTCAGCTCTTGCGCCCCCGCGCGGGCTTGCCGCCGTCGTCACTGTCGGGCGCCTTTGCTGCGCCGCCCATCAATCCTCCGCCGAACTGCCCGAGCAGGGATTGGACGAGCCCCAGTCCGCCTTCACCCATCGGAACCCAGCTCTTGACCATCGCCTGGACCATGTCCGGGGTGATGCCCTTTGCCATCAACTCCTTGACCCGGCTCAGATAAATATCGTGCAGTGGTTCAAGGTCGGGCAGGCCGAACAGCCGACGCGCTTCCTCGGGGGTGCAATCCACCTCAATATTGAATTTCATGCGCCGTCTCCTGTCCGCGCGTGGGTGTTGGCGCTTGAGCCGCGCCCCCGGCGCCGCTAGCTTCGCGCTTTCATCGTCGATAAGCAAGAGCCAGGAGAGCCCGCATGTCCCCGACCAACACAACCATCCCCGCCCTCGAAAACGAAGGCGATATCCCGGCCTATGTCGCGCGTCCCGACGCGGATTCAGCGCGCGCGATTATCGTGATCCCCGAAATCTTCGGCGTGAATGCAGGAATCCGCAAGAAATGCGACGATTGGGCGGCCGAGGGCTATCTCGCGATCGCGCCTGACATCTTCTGGCGCTTCGCCCCCGGAGTCGAACTCAGCCCCGATGTCGAAGCCGAACTTCAGGAAGCTTTTGGATATTACGGACAATATGATGCCGACCTCGGGGTCAAGGACATCGAAGCGACTATCCGGTGGCTGCGCGACCAGGGCGCCGACCGGATCGGCTGCGTCGGTTTCTGTCTTGGCGGCCGCCTCGCTTATATGGCGGCCACGCGTACCGACATCGACGCGTCGGTTGGCTATTATGGCGTGATGATCGACACGATGCTGAACGAAGCCCATGCAATTTCAAATCCGCTGATGCTCCATATCCCGACCGAAGACCATCTGGTCGACCATGCCGCGCAGCAGAAAATCCACGAAGCGCTCGATCCGAACCCCAAGGTGACACTGCACGACTATCCCGGCCTCGATCACGGCTTCGCCGCGACGAGCGGCAACCGCCGGAACGAGGAGGGCGCCCAGCTCGCCGACGGCCGCACCCGCGCCTTCTTCGCCGAGGCGCTAGCGTGACCATCCACCCGGGACTCGCCGCCTGGCACGCCTATATGGCGGGCGGCGGCGACCCGCAGGACTTGCGCGAGCTGCTCGCCGAAGATGCGGTTTTCCATTCTCCCGTCGTCCACACGCCCCAGGAGGGTCGCGACAAGGTGTTCGCCTATCTCCATGCGGCGAGCCATGTCCTTGGGGGCGACAAATTTCGCTATCTGCGCGAGATTGCCGATGGCGGTCAGGCCTGCCTCGAGTTTCAGACCGAGCTTGAAGGCATCCAGATCAACGGCGTCGATATCATTCGCTGGAATGAGGACGGAAAAATTCAGGATTTCAAGGTGATGGTTCGCCCGCTCAAGGCCATCAACAAGGTGTGGGAGAAGATGGCGGCGATGCTCGCCGCGCAGGCGAGCTAGGCGCGCCGTGCACCGCTGGCTCGTCTTTCCAGTCCTGCTCCTCCTCGCGGCAGCCGCGGCGTGGTGGCCGCCGGCGCGCTGGACGCTGCTGTTGTGGGTGCCGCTGCTGCTCCTCGCGCTCCATGACGCGCTCCAGCGGCGGCACACGCTGCGCCGCAACTATCCGCTGATCGCCCGCATCCGCTGGCTCTTTGAGGATCTGCGACCCTTTCTCTATTCCTATATTGTCGAAAGCCCGTTTGACGGACGTCCCTTCACCCGGGCCGAGCGTGATATCGTCTATGCCCGCGCCAAGGGCGATCTCGACGCGCACCCCTTCGGGACCGAGCTCGACGTCTATTCGGACGAATATGAATGGATGAGCCACAGCATCGCGCCGGAGGTCGGCCACGACCGGACGCAGCGCGTCCGAGTGGGCACGGCGCAATGCACGCGTCCCTATGAGGCGGCGCTGCTCAACATTTCGGCGATGAGCTTCGGGTCGCTCGGCGCGCGGGCGATTGAAGCGCTGAACCTCGGGGCAAGGCTGGGCAATTTCTACCACGACACGGGCGAAGGGGGGTTCAGCGCCTATCACCGCATTCACGGCGGCGACGTCGTATGGGAACTCGGCAGCGGCTATTTCGGCTGCCGCGATGCCAGCGGCCGCTTCGACCCCGAACGCTTTCGCGACCGCGCGCAGGACGATCAGGTCAAGATGATCGAGATCAAGCTCAGCCAGGGGGCTAAGCCGGGCCACGGCGGGGTGCTGCCCGGCCCCAAGGTCAGCGCCGAGATCGCCGCGACACGCGGCGTTCTCCAAGGCGAGGATTGCATTTCCCCATCGGCGCATTCGGCCTTTTCCACCCCGATCGAAATGGTCGAATGGGCCGCAAGATTGCGCGATCTTTCGGGAGGAAAGCCCGTCGGCATCAAGCTTTGTGTCGGACAGCCGCACGAAATTTATGCCGTCATGAAGGCAATGCTCGAGACCGGCATTCGGCTCGATTTCATTGTCATCGACGGCGCTGAAGGCGGCACCGGCGCTGCGCCCGTCGAGTTTTCCAACCGGGTTGGCATGCCGCTGCGCGAGGGGCTGATCTTTGTGCGCAACGCGCTCGTCGGGTGCGGGCTCAAGGAGGAAATCCGCCTTGCCGCGTCGGGCAAGGTGCATTCGGGTGCAGGACTCGCGGTCAATTGCGCGCTCGGCGCGGACTGGTCGAATGCCGCACGCGCGTTCATGTTCTCGCTGGGGTGCATCCAGTCGCTCAAATGCCATACCGACGAGTGCCCGACGGGCGTTGCGACGCAGGACCCCGGCCGCCAGCGCGGGCTTGTTGTTCCCGACAAGGCCGAGCGTGTCCGCCGTTTCCAGGCATCGACCGTCTCGGCGCTGTGGGACATCAGCTGCGCGATGGGACTCGATAGCCCCTGGGCGATCCGGCCGCATCACCTGCACGAGCGGCTCAACTCGGCGCGTTCCGATTCGATCGATCGCATCTATAATTTCTATCCGCGCGGCATCCTCCTCGACGATCCCGGATCGGTCGCGAGTGCACGTTATTGGGCAATGGCGCGCGCGGACAGTTTTCGCGCCGCGATCGAAGGAACGCCCGGCTAGATCAGGCTGAGTTCGGCCAACTCGCGATATAGGTCGGGCGGCAGGTCGCCGATACCGCTATCGTCGTCGATGCCCCGCGGCGCATCGGCCTCCGTCAAATAACGCCACCCCTGGTGGGCCCGCTTGGGCTGCGGATGCACGCGTTCGAGCACCCCGCGGCAGACGATGTCGATCCGTCCGTCTTCCCGGTCCGCAAAACGCAGGATTTCAACGCGCCCGACAATCGTGTGCCGCACGATGAAATGAAGCCAGCCCCCGATCAGCTCATCGGCCCGCTTGGGCTTGAACCGCGTCGCGAAATGGACCTCACCCTGCTCGGTACGCGACGCGATCCGCTCAGAAAGTGTCGGAAAATCGGGGCAGCCGACGGCCACTCGAGTCATGTGGAGCTGAGACGTGATGGTAAGATCGGGGCCCGAGCAGCCCGGTTCAAGCCGGATCGGCCGAAAGCTAATAATCGGGACGCTGCCACACCGGAACCGTTAGCCGGAATCCGCCGATCACAATGATATGAGGCGAGCACTTCTATAAAATTCGCCGCCGAGACGTACGATAATCCCGGCAGCGTCGAGCCTCGCTGCAACGGTTAGCGCTTCACCGCGACCCAATATAATCGGCACCATCGCGCCGTCGGGCATAGACCCGATGACGCGATGGCAGACATTGTTTGTCTAGCTCAGCAAGGTGCCCATACCGACGCTGGGGTCGACCCAGCCTTCATGGATCATCTTGACCGCGACATAGAGGATCACGGCGAGACCGACATAGGCGATCCAGCGGTAGCGCTCGATATATTTGGCGATGATGTTGGCTGCGACGCCCATCAGCGCGACCGCGAAAATCAGCCCGACGATCAGGATTCCGGGATGCTCGCGCGCCGCGCCTGCGACAGCGAGGACATTGTCGAGGCTCATGCTCACATCTGCGACCGCCACCGCCCAAGCCGCGGCAGCAAAACTCTTGGCGGGTTTGAGCCCCGAATGCTCGTCACCTTCGATCTCGGGCGACCCTGCCGAATGGCTGCCCTCGCGTAGTTCGCGCCACATCTTCCAGGCGACCCAGATGAGCAATAGCCCGCCTACGAAGATCAGCCCGACGATCTGCATCAGCTGGGTCACGACAAGGGCAAAGGCGATTCGCAGAACCAGCGCCGCAAGGACGCCGATCAGGATCACCTTCTTGCGCTGTTCGGCAGGCAGCCCCGCGGCGAGCGCACCGACGACGATTGCATTGTCGCCCGCAAGGACGATGTCGATCATCAGCACCTGCAGGAAAGCAGCCAGCGCAGCCGGTTCGGTGATGTTCGAAAAATCGGCGACGATATGCGCCCAGATTCCGTCAGGCCCGCCCAAGGTCTGCGCGGCGGCGGCTTGCGTCAAAATTTCCAGTATCACAGCGGGTCCCCAAAATAGCTGACCTCTGGAAGAGGGTCATAGAAGCGGTGCAGCAACGCCCGCCATTGCCGATAGCGATCGGATTGCCGGAAGCCATCGCGATGGTCCGCAACCGAACTCCATTCTGCCAACAACAAATAAGGCTGTCCGGTTCCGACCGGGCGGCGAATTTCGATCGAAAGAAAGCCCGGCGAAGCCTCGATCAGCGGGCGTGCCTCGGCAAAGGCTGCCTCGAACGCGGCTTCGCTTCCCACCCGAACGGGAAGCAAGGCATGCTCGACCACCGCCATCGCCGGACCCTTATTGATTCATGCTGTCGAAGAAATCCTCGTTGGTCTTCGAATCCTTGATCTTGTCGAGCAGGAATTCCATCGCGTCGACCGTGCCCATCTGCATGAGAATACGGCGAAGCACCCACATTTTGCTGAGCTTGTCCTTCTCGACAAGCAGTTCTTCCTTGCGGGTGCCCGACTTGCCCACGTCGAGCGCGGGGAAGATCCGCTTGTCGGCGACCTTGCGGTCGAGCACGATTTCGGAGTTGCCGGTGCCTTTGAACTCCTCGAAGATCACTTCATCCATGCGGCTGCCCGTATCGATCAGCGCGGTCGCGATGATCGACAGCGAACCGCCTTCCTCGATATTGCGCGCAGCACCGAAGAAGCGCTTCGGACGCTGAAGCGCGTTCGCGTCGACACCGCCGGTCAGCACCTTGCCCGACGAGGGCACAACGGTGTTGTAGGCACGGCCGAGGCGGGTGATCGAGTCGAGCAGGATCACGACGTCCTTCTTGTGTTCGACCAGACGCTTCGCCTTCTCGATCACCATTTCGGCGACCTGGACGTGGCGCGTCGCGGGTTCATCAAAGGTTGAGGAGACGACCTCGCCGTTCACGCTGCGCTGCATGTCGGTAACTTCCTCGGGACGTTCGTCGACGAGGAGAACGATCAGATAGACCTCGGGGTGATTGTCCGTGATCGCCTTGGCGATGTTCTGGAGAAGCACAGTCTTACCCGTGCGGGGCGGTGCGACGATCAGCGCGCGCTGCCCCTTGCCTTGCGGGCTGACGAGGTCGATCACCCGTGCCGACTTGTCCTTGACCGTCGGGTCGACTGTGTCGAGCGACAGCTTCTGGTTCGGGTAGAGCGGCGTGAGGTTGTCGAAATTGACACGATGACGAACGACATCCGGATCGTCAAAATTGACGCTGATCAGCCTGGTCAGCGCGAAATATCGCTCTCCATCGCGCGGCGCGCGGATCTCGCCCTCGACAGTATCGCCAGTGCGAAGCCCATATTTGCGAACCTGGTTCGGCGAGACATAGATGTCGTCGGGACCGGCGAGATAATTGGCCTCGGACGAACGCAGGAAGCCAAAGCTGTCCGGCAGGACCTCGATCGTCCCCGACCCGATGATCTCCTCGCCCTCTTCGGCGAGTTCCTTGAGGATCGAGAACATCAAATCCTGCTTGCGCAGCGTCGACGCGCCTTCGACCCCCAGATCCTCTGCCATTTCGACAAGCTGGGCGGGCGACTTCGTCTTGAGTTCTTTAAGATGCATGGATGATTCCAGGATGAGAAATTCAGGAAAAAATAAACATTATGTCATTGCACCGGGGGTGCCTATCCGACCGGGGGACGGCCGTTTCGATAGCTGCGGCGCGGATGGCGCGCCGCCCGCGCGGGCGCGGGAGTTGATCGGCCCCTATAACCGACGCCAGTGCAAGTCAATCGGGCTGCGTCGTGGGAAGTGTCAGGGTCGAACGATCACCAATATGACAATGATCGCCGCGGCGATTCCGGGAACCTCGTTAAGCAACCGCAACCGGCTTTCGCTCAGCGGGCGTTCGCCGCGCCGCAGTTTCTTGAAATAGCCGACCAGCCATCCGTGATAGCCCGACAGCAGAAGGACGAGCAGCAATTTGCCGTGAAACCATCCCTCCGACCAAAAGCCGCCATTCACCGCAAGCATCAGCCCCAGAACCCAGACGAGAATGATCGACGGATTGAGGATTATGCGCCGCAGCCGATCCTCCCGCTCGGTCCATTTCTTGTCCTCTTCGGATCCCACCGGGCATTGATGGTGATAGACAAAGAAGCGCGGCATCATGAACAGGCCCGCCATCAGAAAGATGACGAAAATCACGTGCGCCGCTTTCACCCAAAGCATCGTTACCCCCAGAAACCCGATCCAGTCCGTCATCACCTACCCGCCTCGAACGCGTCTGATCAGATGCTCGACATGGGCGATCGGCGTGTCCGGAACGATGCCGTGCCCCAGGTTGAAGATATGGGGGCGCGCGGGGAAAGCTGCAAGGATGCGATCGATCGCTGCATCGAGCGCCGCGCCACCGGCGACGAGCGCCAAGGGATCTAGATTGCCCTGCACGGGCAGGTGCGGCGGCAGCACTGCGTCGGCCCAGCCGGGATCGACCGTCTCGTCAAGCCCGATCGCATCGACCCCCGTTTCGTTTGCATAGGCCGCCAGCTTGCCACCCGCACCTTTCGGAAAGCCGATGACCGGCGTGTCGGGGTGGAGCGCCTTCAGCCTGCGAACGATAAGAGCGTTCGGCGCGATCACCCAGCGTTCGAACTGCGCTGGACTGAGGCTCCCGGCCCAGCTGTCGAAAAGTTGAACTGCCTCAACACCGTTTTCGATCTGCCCGGACAGGTAAGTCACCGAAACATCGACGATCGCGTTGATCAGTGCGTCGAAAGCGGACGGGTTGGCATAAGCGAGCCGCCGGGCGGCCGCCTGGTCCTTCGATCCCGCGCCGGCGACCATATAGGTGGCAACGGTCCAGGGACTTCCCGCAAAACCAAGGAAGCTGGTTTCGGGCGGCAGCGCCGCCGCGACGCGCGCGACGGTGGCATAGACGGGTTCAAGCCGTTGCGGTGCTGCCTCGAGCGCTTCGAGAATGCCATCGACCAGCGGCGGGGCGAGCCTGGGCCCCTCGCCCGCTTCGAACCAAAGATTCTGCCCCAGCGCGTGCGGGACAACGAGAATATCCGAAAAGAGGATCGCACCATCGAAGCCGAAGCGCCGGATCGGCTGCAGCGTCACCTCGGCCGCTGCCTCGGAATCGTAGCAGAGCTCGAGGAAACCTCCCTTGGTTTCCCGCAGCGCGCGATATTCAGGAAGATAGCGTCCTGCCTGACGCATCAGCCATAGCGCGGGCCGCTCGTGCCGGACGCCGCGCAGCGTTGCCAGCAAAGTCTTCGGTGACGCCTTCACGCGGACCCTCTTTCTATCTTCATAATCATATATAGAAAATGATTGCGGTAGTTGTTGGCGGTCGAACAGCGCGGCTTTAGGCACGCACGCCGCCTTTGCCAACAGCTTGACTCTTCGATCGGCCGCCTCTCGCTACAGAGTCGCTCCCTTTCGTTCGCCTAATTCACAGCCTGTGGATAAAATTTGCCTGCTGTGGACAAAGGGTGGAACGGAATCGGCAGCGGTCGGGATGATTCATGATTGCCGGTCCTGTCCCGCGGCTTGTGCCAAGTTTTATCCACAGCGCTTGGCCGGCAGGGGAATCGCATTTGAAAATATAGTAGCGTGATGAGTTGATATGGATTCTTTGGGTGTCCTCACAGTAAGGAGGGTATCCATGTCCTGGTTTGCCGCGGCGTTTGATGATCTTCGCGATCCGCGAACGGGCAACGCGCGCCGTCACGATCTGCTGGAAGTGCTGACGATGGCGCTGACGGCGTCGATTTGCGGGGCGGAGAG
>Ga0180220_1000331_pt1 | contig 59141 bp, 48 predicted proteins | sample eDN5th37CBELigBY_FD_151335 | JGI IMG/M metagenome (GOLD analysis project Ga0180220, IMG submission 151335) | Enriched backyard soil microbial communities from Emeryville, California, USA - eDNA 5th pass 37_C BE-Lig BY (version 2) (version 2) | ecosystem: Environmental > Terrestrial > Soil >...
TTAATCCGGCGCCAGCGCCGTTTCCCGAAATGTGGTGATAGATGCTTATCACTATGAAATATGTAGCGATCCGCCGCATTTAATCACATTAATGTTATTTTTTGTAATAAAAATATCGAAATTAATCCCTAGGGTAAATACCGATATCGGTATTAAATTCAGAACGATTAAAAAGTACTGGAAGTAGTGATCTGTACTTAACTACTGATAATTTCTTCTATTTTTGAAGAAAACCATGCAAATCACGAAATCGAGGCATTACAGCCTTTGTGGTTTTTTACATGCCCTGCGATGAAATATTGCCAGGTTTATCATCGGAGCCAAGCCATCGACGTAAACCTTTAGCCTAGGCCGAACGGCCTAGATCGCTTGGCAGCGCAGGCGGACGATTGGGGACGAAACAAGGGTATCGGCGCGGGCGTCAACGCCTCGCGCATAGACGAGCGCCCGCGACCGGGCGGCCGCGGGCGCAAACAGGCTAAATCAAGAAACTAGACGGTAAAGGATTCGCCGCAACCGCAACTGGCTTTTTCGTTGGGGTTGGAAAACTTGAAGCCTTCATTCAGGCCTTCGCGTGAATAGTCCACCTGCGTGCCGTCCAGGAAAGGCATGCTTTTAGGGTCGATAAATACCTTTACCCCGCGCTGCTCGAAGAGCATGTCATCGGCATTGGGTTCATCGACGTATTCCAGCTTGTAGGCCATGCCCGAACACCCCGTCATACGAACACCCAGGCGCAGGCCCAAGCCTTTGCCCCGTTTTTCGATATAGCGGTTGATGTGGTCGGCCGCTTGTTGCGTGAGCGTGATTCCCATGATTAATCCTGATGCTTTTCCCTGTAGTTCCGTACCGCCGCCTTGATGGCGTCTTCGGCAAGAATGGAACAGTGTATCTTGACCGGCGGCAAGGAAAGTTCCTGGGCGATCTGCGTGCTGCGGATTTCCAGGGCTTCGCCCAGAGTCTTGCCCTTTACCCATTCGCTGGCGAGCGACGTGGAAGCGATGGCTGAACCGCAGCCGTAAGTCTTGAACCGCGCATCTTCAATGATACCCGATTCCCTGTTGACTTTGATCTGGAGCCGCATGACTTCGCCGCTGGAAGGCGCGCCGACCATGCCTGTACCCACATTGGCGTCATTCTGGTCGAAGGCGCCCGCATTGCGCGGATTCTCGTAGTGGTCCAGAACCTTGTCGCTGTATCCCATAAAACGAACAACCTGCATTATTTAATATGTGGCCCATTGCACGGAATTCAAGTCTACGCCTTGCTGCGCCATTTCCCAAAGCGGTGAAAGCTCGCGCAATTTATTGACTTGCCGCGTCAGCAGCGCGACGGCGAAATCGATATCGGCCTGCGTCGTATAGCGGCCCAGCGTCAGGCGCAGCGAACTGTGCGCCAATTCATCGCTGCGGCCCAGCGCGCGCAGTACATGGGACGGCTCCATGCTGGCCGACGTGCAGGCCGAGCCGCTGGATACGGCCAGGTCTTTCAAGGCCATCATCAGCGCCTCGCCTTCGATATAGCTGAAGCTGACGTTAAGGTTATGGGGCACGCGCTGCCCCATGTCCCCATTGAGCTGGATTTCGGGAATCCGGGACAGCCCCGCCCACAAGCGGTCGCGCAGGCTGCGGATGCGCTGGTTTTCCTCGGCCATCTCGAGGCGCGCCAGGCGGTAGGCTTCGCCCATGCCGACGATTTGATGCGTGGCCAGCGTTCCCGAGCGGAAGCCGCGCTCATGGCCGCCGCCGTGCATTTGAGCCTCCAGCCGGACCCGCGGCTTGCGGCGCACGAACAAGGCGCCTATGCCCTTGGGACCATAGGTTTTATGCGCCGAGAACGACATCAAATCGACTTCGAGCGATTGCAGGTCGATATCCACCTTGCCGGTCGCCTGCGCGGCGTCCACATGGAACAATATGCCCTTTTCGCGGCACAGCCGCCCCAGCGCGGCGATGTCCTGCACCACGCCGATTTCATTGTTCACCAGCATGACCGAGGCCAGGATGGTGTCGGGGCGCAGCGCGGCGCGGAATACGTCCGGATCCAGCAAACCGTTATCCAGGACGTCCAGATAAGTAAGCTCGAAGCCCTGGCGTTCAAGTTCGCGGCAGGTATCCAGCACCGCTTTGTGTTCCGTTTTCACCGTGACGATATGCTTGCCCCGTCCCGCATGGAAGTGGGCCGCCCCTTTCAGGGCCAGATTGTCCGATTCCGTGGCGCCCGACGTCCAGACGATTTCGCGCGCTTCGGCATTGACCAGCTGCGCGACCTCGGCCCGAGCGGCCTCGACGGCCTCTTCGGCGTCCCAGCCATAGGCATGGCTGGTGGAAGCCGGGTTGCCGAAGTTCTCGTAGAGCCAGGGCAGCATTTTCTCGACGACGCGCGGGTCGACCGGAGTGGTTGCGGAATAATCCAGATAAACGGGACGTGTGGACATTGAAGCTCCGATAGCTGTCTGTTCAGGGCCTGATTTTTCGTGGCCGTTCCGGCGCCGGCGGCCGTGGGGGCCATAGCGCCCCGCCGTGGTGGCGCAAGAGGCCGTGGGCATATGCGCGGACGCGCCGCGCCCCGTGACTTGTCGCCGCACACAGTGTAACGCCGATCGACTCTGCTTGCCCCGCGGCGCCTACGTATGGCGCCGGCGCCGCGCGAACCTTAGAACGGCCGCGGAGGCGCGATGACGGCCTCGACCGGGCGGTTCATGCGCATGGCGGCCTGAGCCTGGCTGGCTTCGCGCAACTGGCGCATGCGCTGCTGATCGACCAGGTCCTGCAGCGACACCGAGTCCAGATAATCGACCATTTTACGATTCAATGTGGACCAGAGTTCGTGCGTCATACACTTGCCCGTGCCGCCGTTGCGGCCGATATTGCAGTTTTCCTTGCCGCCGCAACTGGTGGCGTCCAAAGGCTCGTCCACGGCGAAGATGATATCGGCCACCGTGATATTACGCGCCAGCCGCGCCAGCGAATAGCCGCCGCCGGGGCCGCGCATGCTGTCGACCAGTTCGTGGCGCCGCAGCTTGCCGAACAACTGCTCCAGATACGATAAAGAAATATTCTGCCTTTCGCTGATGCCGGCCAGCGTGACTGGCCCGCTATGCTGCCGCAATGCCAGATCGATCATGGCGGTCACTGCAAAACGCCCTTTGGTCGTTAAACGCATAGTGGTTCCCTGTGGTTTGCAAAGCCGGCTGAAGAACTTACCCGACTATTTTAGTCAAGTATAGCAAATATCCGAGTAATTCACTAGGGAATTATGGCATCGCAACGATGCGATGGAGCAAAAACAAAGGCCTTCGTGTTACCGAAGGCCTTTGCCGTTTATCGAGTGAACCGGGAACTTTTGCAGCACAAACCCCGATCAAGCCGCCTGATATTGCAGCGCCCGCTTGCGCACGAGTTCCATGACGCCCTGACAGGCGTCTTCCAGGTAGTCGAGCACCTTGGCGAAGCCTTCGGGGCCGCCGTAGTAGGGATCGGGGACTGTGGCTTCTTCGAACTCGTTCGCAAAGCGCATCAGCAGCATCAGTTTGTGCTGATATACTTTGGGGCATTGCTGTTGCAATGCGGACAGGTTTTCCCAGTCCATGGCGAGGATGAGGTCGAATTCGCGGAAGTCGTCGGCGGTGATTTGGCGCGCTACGCAGTGCGATAATTCGTACCCGCGTTTGCGTGCCGCGGCCTGCGCGCGCGCATCCGGCGGTTCGCCGATATGAAAGCTGTGGGTGCCAGCGGAATCCACCCCCACCACATCAGAGAGCCCCGCCTCTTCAACCAGGCTGCGGAAAACACCCTCTGCGCTCGGCGAGCGGCAGATATTACCCATGCAAACGAAAAGTACCTTAGTCATCATAGACGAGAGTGTGAGGGAAAACCCGTTATTAGGCAAGGTTTTTTGCAAGCCCACATTTATTTTTCCGTTTGTATTGACAGCGGAAAAACATATGCGTAATAAGGCGTTATCGCAGTTTTGCGCGAGACTCCAATAAGTATGCGGCGCGATTTGGCACGGATTGCAGGCCAATGATCGTGCGCTGCAACATATGCCTGTGCGGGCTGGCTTTACCTTAAAAAATAATGGTAAACCCTAAAGCACCGGAAAGCAATACACGGCTGCCGTCCCACGATGAAAGTCTTGTTACGGCATTATTAAATTATGTGAATGTTGGTCTTTGCCAACATTATTTGCCTATGCAAGCATTGTCCGCGCCAGGTCCGCGATCAGGTCAGCAGCGCTTTTTGTTTCAGACGGTTCAGGGCGTCGCGCGCCGCGGCCGCCTGTTCGAACTCCAGGTTCTTCGCGTGGTCCATCATGGCCTTTTCCAGGCGGCGGATTTCCCTGGCCAGGGCCTTGTCGTCGCGTAGCAGTTCCGGCGCAATGTCGTCCTTCACCGCCACCGGCGCGGTCTCGGCCATCACCCCGTCTATCATTTCCCGTACCGCCTTGCTGACTCCGCGGGCGGTGATGCCGTGCCGCTTGTTGAATTCCTGCTGCTTGACCCGCCTTCTCTCCGTTTCGTCCATGGCCCGCCGCATGGAGTCCGTAATGTGGTCGGCGTAAAGAATCGCCTTGCCGTTCAGGTTGCGCGCGGCGCGGCCCATGGTCTGGATCAGGCTGCGCTCGGACCGCAGAAAGCCTTCTTTGTCCGCATCCAGTATCGCCACCAGCGATACTTCCGGGATATCCAGACCCTCGCGCAGCAGATTGATGCCCACCAGCACGTCGAATGCCCCCAGCCGCAGGTCGCGTATGATTTCGACGCGCTCCACCGTGTCTATATCGGAATGCAGGTAACGCACCTTCAGCCCGTTTTCCGCGAGATAGTCGGTGAGATCCTCGGCCATGCGCTTGGTCAGGGTCGTGACCAGCACCCGTTCCCGGACCGCCACCCGCTGCTTGATCTCACCCAGCAAGTCATCCACCTGCGTCGTTGCGGGCCGGACCTCGACCATGGGGTCCACCAGGCCGGTGGGCCGCACGACCTGCTCGACGACATTGTCGGAATGCTCCCGCTCGTAGGCGGCCGGCGTGGCGGATACGAATATGCATTGGCGCATGCGCCGCTCGAACTCCTCGAGCTGCAGCGGCCGGTTGTCCAGCGCCGAAGGCAGCCGGAAACCGAACTGCACCAGCGTGGACTTGCGCGACCGGTCGCCGCGGTACATGGCGCTGAGCTGCCCCATGGTCACATGGCTTTCATCGATGAACATCAAGGCATCGCGCGGCAGATAATCGATGAGCGTGGGCGGCGGCTCGCCTGGCGCGGCCCCGGACAGATGGCGGGAATAGTTTTCTATGCCCTTGCAGAAACCCAGTTCCTGGAGCATTTCCAGATCGAAGCGCGTGCGCTGTTCCAGCCGCTGGGCTTCCACCAGCTTGCCGTCGGCCACCAGCACCGCGAGGCGCTCGCGCAATTCCTCCTTGATCGTATCGATCGCCCGCAGCACGGTTTCGCGGGGCGTGACGTAATGCGAGCTCGGGAACACAGTGAAGCGCGGGATTTTCTGGCGGATCTTGCCGGTCAGCGGATCGAACATTTCCAGCGACTCGATTTCGTCGTCGAACAGCGTAATCCGCAGAGCCAGTTCCGCGTGCTCGGCCGGGAACACATCGATGATTTCGCCGCGCGCGCGGAAGGTCCCGCGCGTGAATTCGACGTCGTTGCGCTCGTATTGCATGGCGACCAGGCGCGCCAGCAGTTCCTGCCGCGCGATGCGGTCGCCGCTGCGCAGCGTAAGCACCATGGCGTGATAGTCGCCGGGATTGCCTATGCCGTAGATACAGGATACCGTGCCGACGATGACCGTGTCGCGCCGCTCCAGCAGGCTTTTGGTGGCCGACAGGCGCATCTGTTCGATATGTTCATTGATGGACGAATCCTTTTCAATGAAGAGGTCGCGCGCCGGCACATAGGCTTCGGGTTGGTAATAGTCGTAGTAGGAGACGAAGTACTCGACCGCATTGTTGGGAAAGAATTCCCGCATCTCCGAATAAAGCTGGGCGGCCAGCGTTTTGTTCGGCGCCAGGACAATGGCGGGGCGGCCGGTCCGGGCGATGACATTGGCCATGGTGTAGGTTTTTCCCGAACCCGTCACGCCCAGCAGGGTCTGGTACATCAGGCCGTCGTTGATGCCCTCGACCAGGGCGTCGATGGCGGCGGGTTGATCGCCGGCCGGCGGGTACGGCTGGTAAAGCTGAAAGGGGCTGCCGGGATATTCGATGAAACCGGGCGCAGGGGCGTTCATACTGGACACTTATAGGGTAAACCCCTTATTATCACATTATTCTTTCGACTCACCCCACCCATCCTTTCCCTTCCTTTTCAAAATGAAATCTCTCTTCGAATCCGTCGAACTCGCCCCGCGCGACCCCATTCTGGGCTTGAACGAACAATATAACGCCGATACCCGCGCGGGCAAGGTCAACCTCGGTGTGGGTGTTTACTACGACGACGAAGGGCGTATTCCCCTGCTGGAATCGGTCAGCAAAGCGGAAATCGCGCGCATACAGGCCCATGCGGCGCGCGGCTATCTGCCCATGGAAGGCATCGCCGGGTACAACAAAGGCGCACAAAAGCTGCTGCTGGGCGCGGACTCGCCGCTGGTGGCCGCCGGCCGCGTCCTGACGGCGCAATCGCTGGGCGGTACGGGCGCGCTGAAAATCGGCGCCGACTTCCTGAAGCAGCTGCTGCCCGGCGCCAAGGTCGTCATCAGCAATCCCAGCTGGGAAAACCACCGCGCGCTGTTCGAACGCGCCGGCTTTCCGGTGGAAACTTATCCTTATTACGATGCGGCCACCCATGGCTTCGATTTCAACGGCATGCTGTCCGCGCTGAAGGGCCTGCCCGAACAAACCATCGTGGTGCTGCATGCCTGCTGCCACAATCCGACGGGGGTCGACCCCAGCTTCGAGCAATGGCAGCAAATCGTCGAAGTCATCAAGGAAAAGAACCTGGTTCCCTTCCTCGATATCGCCTACCAGGGCTTCGGCGACGGCCTGGAAGAAGACGCCGCGGTCGTGCGCCTGTTCGCGCAGCACGACATCACCATGCTGATCAGCTCCTCTTTTTCCAAGTCCTTCTCGCTGTACGGCGAACGCGTGGGCGCCCTTACCCTGGTGTCCTCCAGCAAGGACGAAACCAGCCGCGTGCTCAGCCAGATCAAGCGCGTCATCCGCACCAACTACTCCAACCCGCCCACGCACGGCGGCACGATAGTCTCCACCGTGCTGAACACGCCCGAACTCTACGACCTCTGGGTCGAGGAATTGGCCGGGATGCGAGAACGCATCCGCAGCATGCGCGTGCAGCTCGTTGAAAAGCTGAAAGCGCAGGGCGTGGCCCAGAACTTCGATTTCGTGCTGGCGCAGCGCGGCATGTTCTCGTATTCGGGCCTGACCGCCGTCCAGGTGGATCGCCTGCGGGACGAGCATGGCGTCTACGCCGTCAGCAGCGGCCGGATTTGCGTCGCCGCCCTCAACAGCCGCAATATCGACTACGTCGCGCAGTCCATCGCCAAAGTGCTGGCATAACGCCTTGATCTTTTGGGCAAAGTGATGCAGAATCCGGACTGTATATAAATACAGTCTGGATACCCCCATGGCCGTCAAGCTCACCGCCCGTCAGCAGCAAATCCTGGAACTCATACGCAGCGAAATCCTGCGTAGCGGCTTCCCCCCGACCCGGGCTGAAATCGCGGCCGCGTTGGGGTTCAAATCCGCCAATGCCGCCGAAGATCATCTCAAGGCCCTGGCGCGCAAAGGCGCCATCGAACTCACTGCGGGCGCCTCGCGCGGCATCCGGCTCACCGACGGCGCACATGCCGCGGGCGCGGCGCAACGCGCGCCCGACAGCCCGTTCGCATTGGCGGCGGCCGCGGCCTCCCAATTGATGGTGCCTCTGGTGGGCCGCGTGGCGGCCGGCAGCCCCATCCTCGCGGCCGAACACGTGGAGCGCGAAGTCGGTATAGAAGCCTCGCTGTTCGTTCAGACGCCGGACTACCTGCTGCGGGTGCGCGGCCTCAGCATGCGCGATGCCGGCATCCTGGACGGCGACCTGCTTGCCGTAAAAAAGTCTCCGGATGCCCGCAATGGGCAGATCGTGGTGGCGCGCATCGGCGATGAAGTCACGGTCAAGCGCTTTTCGCGCGTCGGCCGCCATATTGAATTGCTGCCCGAAAACCCGGATTTCCAGCCCATCGTGGTGGCGCCTTCCGACGATTTCTTCCTGGAAGGCATCGCCGTCGGCCTGATCCGCAATTCCCCGCTGCAGTAGCTGCCCGCAAGCCAGCCCGGCCGGCCGCCGCCCGTCGAGCCGTCCCCCGTTTTTCCGATACGCCTTGTCGGCCTCCTTCAAGCCGAGGAAAGAATCCGCAGGTAATGGGCCTGCGTGGCGCCGATGTGCAGCGACATCGCCCGCACTGCGCCGGCGCTATCGCCGGCGGCCATCAGCTCCAGCAATTCCTGGTGCTCGCGCAGAGACGACTGGTTCAGTTCGGGCTGCACGGACAAGCGGTTGCGCAACGCCTGCACCAGGAAAGCGATGTTGTTGAAAGCCTCGCGCAGATAGACGTTGTCGCAATGGTCGACGATGGCCTGATGGAAATCGCCATCCAGGCTGCGATATAGCGCGGTGTCGCCTTCGCGCAGAGCGGCCTCCATGCGCTTGACGATCTGCCCGGCGCTGCGCGCCAGGCTGTCGGGGTTGCGCTGTATCGCGAGGCCTATGGCCGCCGTTTCCAGGACATTGCGCGCCTCGCTCAACTGGACGACTTGCGCCTGCGTCATCTGGAATACAAACGTGCCGCGCTGGGGCTGGATGGTGACCAGCCCTTCCAGCTTCAGACGCAACAAGGCTTCACGCACCGGCGTCTTGCTAACGCCCAGATCGCTGGCCAGATTGATTTCCGACAACGCTTCGCCCAGCTTCAGATCGCCGTTCACGATCATGGCGCGTATGGCATCCAGCGCCTGGTCGGTCAGTGTTGCGTTGCGCTTCAGCGGCGTCGAAGGTCTGGCGTCCATGGGTTCCTATCCTCCCGTATCCCCGCGGCGCGCCGGCGCCGCTCGAGTCAGGCAGGCCGATTCTACACGCCCCGGCCCGATACCACATATTGACTAATATCTTAAATACTAGTATTTTTCGACTTATGGCACAAGACGCTCCGAAGAGAGCCGCCGCCCGTCACTTGCATCCAAAGCCCGAATCCCGGAGGAGACCATGATGCGCTTTCACCGCCCTTTCCCGGCCGCCACCGGGACCTTCCCGCGGCTGTGCGCCGCCCTGACGCTGGGTTTTTCATTGTTTGCGGGGGCGCCCGCCGCCGCGCAAAGCAAGGTAACCCTGGTTTATTCGGATTGGCATCTGTCCGAACCCGTGTGGAACCGGTCGCTGCAAGAAGCCATGGCCGACTTCCAGAAGGCCAACCCCGACATCAAGGTCGAACTCGAGCCCGTGGCGCTGGGCCAGCGCGATGTCCGCTATTCCACAGCCTTGCGCGCCAAGCGCGGTCCGGACGTCTTCACGCTGGACGTCAATCCCATCCAGCAATTCATCCAGCGCGGCTGGGTCATGGATCTGACGCCCTTCATCCAGAAGGAAAGCGGCGGGCTGGAGCAATGGAAGTCCGATTTCTATCCGCGTGCGCTGGACGTCGTATCCAGCAAGGGCAAGGTCTACGGGGTGCCGAAAACGCTCGTGCCCATGATGCTGTTCTATAACACCAAGATGTTCGCCGACGCCGGCCTCGCCAAACCTCCCGCCAATTGGGATGAATTCCGCGATGCCGCCCGCGCCCTGACCAAATCCAGGAGCGGCAGCGGGCCCGTGGATCAATGGGGAACCACCATAGTCCTGGCGCCCGCGGGCTTCGACCTGCGGTTCTCCGTTTTCTTGCGCGGATTCGGAGCCGATTTGCTCAAGCCGGATTACTCGGCTTCGGCGCTGGATACCCCCGAGGCGAAAAAGGCGTTCAATTTCATCGTCGATCTCATCCGCAAAGACGGCGTCATGCCGCCGGGCGTCGCCCAGGTGGACGCCAACGGCGCGCGCCAGCTGCTGGCCACCCAGCGCATCGGCATGGCGTTCGAATCCGCCTGGGCCCACCCCATCATCGCGGACATCAACCCCCAGCTCGACGCCTGGAACACCCTCAAGCTGGCGCCCGTGCCGTCCGATCAGCCCATACGCTCCACCCTGCATCTGAAATCGCTGTTCATCAACCCGAACACCGACCACCCCGAGCAAGCCTGGAAGCTGGTCAAGTTCCTGACCGACCGCGCGCAAATGCAGCGCTGGTTCGACGACAACAACCTGCTGTCCGCCCGCAAAAGCGTGAACGCCGAATACAAGGCCATACGCGAGAACGACAATGCCGCCCTGATGGCCAGCGAGCTCGAGCGCGCCGCCTTCATGCCGCTTACACCGAAATGGCCGGAAATCAACGAGGCCTTCCGCCAGAACCTGCAGGCGGCGGTGGCGGGCTCCAAGAGCACGGACCAGGCCCTGCGGGACGCGCACGCGCAAATCAACCAGATCATCGCCCGCTGAGGCGGCGGAGCGCAGACATGGCCGCGCAAGCACACGGCGGGCGGACGTAATGGGCGAAAGCAGATCCGTTCTCTATTTCGTCGGCCCGGCTTTCCTGCTGCTCATCCTGGTGCTGGGCTTTCCCGCCATGGCCGCGGTGCTGCAGAGCTTCGAACTGCTCTGGGTGCCGGAGGCGGGATTCAGCCTGGCCAACTACCAGCGGCTGGTCACCGACCCGGGCTTTCACAAGGCCTTCGCCAACACCGCGGTGTACGTAAGCTGCGTGGTGGCCTTCCATATGTCGCTGGGCCTGGGGGCCGCCCTGCTGCTGAATGCCGACATCCCGGGGAAATGGCTGTTCCGGGTGGCAGCCATACTGCCGTGGACCATTCCCGATGTCATCGGCGGCATCGTCTGGCGCTTCATGTTCGACACCCTGCCCGGCTTCGTCAACGGGGCCCTGCTGCGCATGGCGCTCGTCGACCAGCCGCTGGAATGGCTGGGGCATCCGAAGCTGGCGATGTTCTCGCTGATCGTGGCCGAAGGCTGGCGCGGCTACCCCTTCATCATGCTGATACTGCTGGCGGGGCTGCAGGCCATTCCGCAGCATCTGTATGAAGCCGCTGCCGTCGACGGCGCGAACCGCTGGCACTGCTTTCGCTACATCACCCTGCCCAGCCTGAAGAAAATGTTCATGATCGCGCTGGTGCTGGATGTGATCTGGGAATGCCGCCTGTTCGGCATGGTTTATTCAATGACGGGCGGCGGGCCGGGCAACGCCACGGAAGTCATCTCCATCATGACCTACCGGCAATATTTCGAGTACTACAACAACGGCTACGCTGCCGCGATCGCGGTCGCGCTGGCCCTCCTGATGCTGGCGGTGTCCACCCCTTACCTGCGCATGAGCATGCGCGAAGAGCGCTGAGCCATGGTGACGAATCCGCGATTCCGCATACTGACCTTCATTGGTCTGGGCGCCTTGATGGTCTACAACCTTCTGCCCTTCTACTGGATGACGATGTCGTCGTTCAAGACCACCCTGGAGGTGATCTCTTTTCCGGTCACCTTCATGCCCGACGCGCCCACCCTGGACGCATACCGCAGCATCTGGATGCAGGAAGGCTTCCCGGTCTATTTCTGGAACAGCATCGTGACATCGGGTTCGACGGCGATTCTCTCGTCGGTGTTCGGCGTCTTCGCCGCCTATGGATTCTCGCGCTTCGCCTTCCGCGGCAAGGCCTTGCTCATGACCGTCATGCTGGGCAGCCAGATGCTGCCGGGCATACTGCTGGTCGGCCCGTATTTCGAAATCATGAGCATCATCGAGCTCTACAACACGCGCAGCGGGCTGGTTCTCGCGCTGACCACCATCACCCTGCCGTTCAGCGTGTGGATGCTGAAGGGCTACATCGACACCCTGCCGGTGGAAATCGACCAGGCCGCCATGATAGACGGCGCGTCGCGGCTGCAGACCCTGCTGATGGTGATACTGCCCAACATCCTGCCCGGGCTGGTCGCCACCATGACATTCGCCTTCCTGCTGGCCTGGGGCGATGTCCTGTGGGCGCTGTGCCTGATTTCCGAGCCGGCCGTGCAGCCCATGACGCTGGGCGTATTGCGGCTGGTGGGCCAGTTTCGGGTCGAATGGGCGCAGATCATGGCGGCCACCGTCATCGCAAGCTCGATTCCTGCTTTCTTCTATGTCATTTTGCAGCGCTACCTGGTGCAGGGCTTCGCCGGTTCGGCGGTCAAGGATTGAATAATGGCCATGGATACTCTGTTTTCCCTGAAAGGCAAGAACGCCGTGATCGTCGGCGGCTCCAGCGGTATCGGGCTCTGCATTGCGCAAGGCCTGCAGGACGCCGGGGCGCGGGTGATGATCGCGGCGCGCTCGCCGCACAAGATCGATGCGGCCCTCGGGCGGCTCCGGCAGTCCGGCGCGGGAGCCCTGGGCCATGCGGCGGACGTCCGCGTGCGCGAACAGATCGCCGCTCTGCGCCGCTACGCCATGGAGGAGATGGGCCGCGTCGACATCCTGGTTAATGCGCAAGGCGTCACGCGCATCCAGCCCACCGAAACCTTCACCGAAGAAGACTACGACGAAATCATGGACACCAACCTGAAAAGCGTCTTTTTTACCACGCTCGCCTTCGCCCGCGACATGCTGGACGGACGCGGCGGCTCCATTCTGAACATCGCCTCGCTGTCCGCCCATCGCGGCTGGCCGCTGGCGGCCGCCTACGGCATGAGCAAGCACGGCGTCGCCGGGCTGACCCGGACGCTGGCCGCCGAATGGGCGGCGCGCGGGGTCAGGGTCAATGCCATCTCCCCGGGCTTCTTCGACACCGACCTGAACCGCGGGCAAATGAAACCGGAGCGGCGCGCACGCGCCATCGAGCGCACGCCGGCGGGCCGCTTCGGGAAGCTGACGGAACTGGCCGGCGCAGCCGTCTATCTGTGCTCCCCGGGCGCATCCTTCGTCACGGGCGCCGTGCTGAACGTGGACGGCGGCTATCTGGCCGCCGGTATCTAGGAGGCCGCCATGTCCCAACGCCTCGCGGGAAAAACAGCGGTCGTTACCGCCGCCGGCGCCGGCATGGGGCGCGCCATTGCCGCCCTGTTCGCGCAGCAGGGCGCCAGGGTGCTCGCCGTCAGCCGATCGGTCGGGCCGCTGCAGAGCCTCGCGTCCGAAAACCCCGGCATCGTCGCGCATGCCTTCGATCTGCTGGATGCCCACGCGATCACATCGTTCGCAAGCAAAGCCGGCGCCGTCAACATACTGGTGAATGCCGCCGGCCACGTGCATAGCGGCGGCATCTTCGACTGCTCCGACGAGGACTGGCGCCACGAGTTCGACATGAACGTCGGCACCATGTTCCGCCTGAGCAAGGCCTTGCTGCCGGCCATGATCGCCAACGGCGGCGGCAGCATCGTCAACATCGCCTCGGTGGCCGGCGCCATCAGGGCGGTGCCGGACCGCCTGGCCTACGGCGCCAGCAAGGCCGCCGTCGTGGGGTTTTCGCGGCAACTGGCCATCGAGCTCATCGGACGGGGCGTACGCGTCAACGTCATCTGCCCCGGGACCATAGACACCCCCTCGCTCGATGCGCGCGCCCGCGCGACGGGGGATTACGCAAAAACCATGAAGCAATTCGTGCAACGCCAGCCCCTGGGGCGCCTGGGCCGGCCCGAGGAAGTCGCCGCGCTGGCCTTGTACCTGGCGTCCGACGAGGCGTCGTTCACCACCGGCGCCGTCCATGTCATCGATGGCGGCTACACGGTTTGATTCAAACGATACGCGCAAGGGTTCCTTCATGGCTCAGGTGGAAATACGGAATTTATCCAAGTCTTACAACGCGGTCCAGGTGATCCACGGGGTCGATCTGCATGCCGGGGACGGCGAATTCGTGGTCTTCGTCGGCCCTTCGGGCTGCGGCAAGTCGACGCTGCTGCGCATGATCGCGGGCCTGGAAACCATCACGGCCGGCGAGATCCTGATCGATCGGCGCAGCGTCAACGATGTGCCCGCAAAGGATCGCGACATCGCCATGGTGTTCCAGAACTATGCGCTGTATCCGCACATGAGCGTGGCCGACAACATGGGCTTCTCGCTGCGCCTGAAAGGCGTCGCCCGGGCCGAACGGATGCGGCGCGTACAGGCCGCGGCGGACATACTGGGGCTCACTCCCTACCTGGATCGCCATCCCCGCCAGCTGTCGGGCGGCCAGCGCCAGCGCGTCGCCATGGGGCGCGCCATCGTCCGCGAGCCCAAGGTCTTCCTGTTCGACGAGCCCCTGTCCAATCTGGATGCCAAGCTGCGTGTGCAGATGCGCAGCGAAATCAAATCGCTGCACCAGCGGCTGGGCAGCACCATCGTCTATGTCACCCACGACCAGGTCGAGGCCATGACCATGGCCGACAAGATCGTCGTGCTCAACAGCGGCCGGGTCGAACAGATCGGCGCGCCGCTCGACCTTTACGACCGCCCCGCGAATCTTTTCGTGGCGGGCTTCATCGGTTCGCCGTCGATGAACTTCATCCAGGGGAACATCGAGGGCGGCGCCTTCCGGGCGGCCGACGGCACGGCGCTGCCCCTGCCCGCCCTGCCGGCCCCGGCACAGGGTCCGGCCGTCTATGGCATACGGCCGGAACACTTCAGCCTGTCCTCCACGGGCATACCGCTGACCGTGGAGGTCGTGGAGCCCACCGGCTCAGAGACCCTGGTGCTGGGCCGTCTGGCGGGGCAGCGGGCCACCCTGCTGTTCCATGAGCGCATACAGGCCAAGGCCGGAACCGTGATGCGCGTGGAACCGCTATGCCATGCCGCCCATGTTTTCAAAGCCGATGGAATGCAGGAAAGGATAAGCGCATGAGCGACGAACCCGATGATACGCCGGCAACAGTCGTGGTGGACGCGGCCAGGCTGGAACGATTGGCAAGCAGCGCCCTGCGCCGCGCCGGCGCCAGCGAGGCGTCCCTGGCGGCGGCGGTGCGGGCCATGATGCATGCTTCGCTGCATGGCATCGACAGCCATGGCGTCAGGCTTACCGAGCACTATTGCCGCATGCTGTGCAGCGGACGCATCAAGCGCGCGCCGGAATTGCGGGTGGAACAAAGCGCCGCCGCCAGCGCCATGATCGATGCGGACGACGGGCTGGGCCACTACGCCTCGTACCGGGCCGTCGAAGTGGGCTGCCGGCTGGCGGCGGCCGCCGGGATAGCCGGCGTGGGCGTGCGGCGCTCCTCGCATTACGGCGCCGCCGGCGCTTATGCCTTGGCCGGGGCCCAGCAAGGCTTCATCTGTTTCTCCACCACCAACAGCGATTCGATGGTGGCCCTGCACAACGGCGCCGAACGCTTTCACGGCACCAATCCGCTGGCTCTCGCGGCGCCCGTGCCGGGACGGCGGCCGTGGCTGCTCGACATGGCGACCTCTTCCATCCCCATGAACCGGGTGCTGCTCTATCTTTCGCTCGGCAAAGAATTGCCGATGAATGTCGCCGCCGATCGCAACGGCTCGCCGTCCATCGATCCGAAAGAAGTGGAGATGCTGCTGCCCCTGGGCGGCGCCGAATACGGCTACAAAGGAGCGGGGCTGGCGGGGATGGCGACCTTGCTGTCGGCGGTCCTGACCGGAGGCGTCCTGGACAGCGACGCCATACCGATGTATGACGATGCCGACCAGGCCACGCCGCGCAATATCGGCCATTTCTTCTGGTTCATCGAACCCTCGTACTATGTCGGGCGGAGCCGGTACGAGCAAGGCATTCTTCGATATCTCGAATCGCTGCGCGCCGCGCCGGCGCGCGCCGGCACGGCCGGCGTCATGGCGCCCGGCGACCGGGAATGGCGCATCGCGGAACAGCGCTCCGCCCACGGCATACCCATAGACCAGGACACCGCCCGCTTCCTCGGCGCCGCCTGATCGCCGCGGGCCGCTGCGCCATTCCGCATGCACCATGAAAAAAGCGCCGCTCGCGCAGCGCTTTCCAGCCTTCAAAATAAGAAGCGGGCGAACCGCGCGGGAAGCACGGCCCCGGGGCATCAGTGCTTCATCAGGCCGCCCGACGCATCCGCCGGCTTGGCGTTGGCCACGGCTTCGGCCGTCAGCCTGGCCACTTCCTCGTCCGACAGCGGCGTGGGCATGCTCTGCAGGGCGACTTCCAGGACGCGGTCTATCCATCGCACTGGAACGATTTCCAGGTGATTCTTGACATTGTCGGGGATTTCGGCCAGATCCTTGACGTTTTCTTCAGGGATCAGCACGACCTTGATGCCGCCGCGGTGGGCCGCCAGCAGCTTTTCCTTCAGGCCGCCTATGCCCAGCACTTCACCCCGCAGGGTGATCTCGCCCGTCATGGCGACATCGGCGCGCACCGGAATGCCGGTCAGCGCCGACACCATGGCCGTCGTGATCGCAATGCCGGCCGAGGGGCCGTCCTTGGGCGTGGCGCCTTCCGGAAAGTGCACGTGCAGATCGCGTTTTTCGAAGGCGGTATTGTGTATGCCCCACTTCTGCGCCCGCGCCCGGACCACCGTGCGGGCGGCCTCGACGGATTCCTTCATGACATCGCCCAAGGAGCCCGTGCGCAACACGACGCCCTTGCCGGGCATGTCCGCGACCTCGATGGTAAGCAGGTCGCCGCCCACTTCCGTCCAGGCCAGGCCGGTGGCCTGCCCCACTTTGTTTTCCTTTTCGGCCATGCCGAAATTGAAACGGCGCACGCCCAGGAATTCGCTGAGGTTTTCCGACGTGACCGTGACGCGTTCCACCACCGGCGCGGGCTCGGCCTTGCGGCCCTTGCTGCGGGCGGGCGGGTTCGTGCCCAGCAGCTTCTTGACGACCTTGCGGCAGATCTTGCTGATCTCGCGTTCGAGCGCCCGCACCCCCGCTTCGCGCGTGTAGTAGCGCACGATGTCGCGGATGGCGGATTCCTCGATCGTGATCTCGCCTTCGCGCACGCCGTTGTTCCTCATCAGCTTGGGCAGCAGGTGATCGAAGGCGATATGCACTTTTTCGTCTTCGGTGTAGCCCGAAAGGCGGATGACTTCCATGCGGTCCAGCAGGGCCGGAGGGATGTTCAGCGTGTTGCTGGTGGCGACGAACATGACGTCGGACAGATCGAAGTCGACTTCGATGTAGTGGTCCTGGAAAGTGTGGTTTTGTTCAGGATCCAGCACTTCCAGCAGGGCCGACGAAGGATCGCCGCGGAAATCCGCGCCCATCTTGTCGATTTCGTCCAGCAGGAACAGCGGATTGCGCACGCCCACCTTGCTCATGTTCTGCAGTATCTTGCCGGGCATGGAGCCGATGTAGGTGCGGCGGTGGCCGCGGATTTCGGCTTCGTCGCGCACGCCGCCCAAGGCCATGCGCACGAACTTGCGATTCGTGGCGCGGGCGATGGACTGCCCCAGCGAGGTCTTGCCCACCCCCGGAGGCCCCACCAGGCAGAGTATGGGCGCTTTGAGCTTGTCGACCCGCTGCTGCACCGCCAGGTATTCGATGATGCGTTCCTTGACCTTTTCCAGGCCGTAGTGGTCGGCGTCCAGGACGTTTTCGGCGTTGGAAATCGAGTTGTTGATGCGGCTTTTCTTGCGCCACGGCAAGCCGATGAGCGTGTCGATATAGTTGCGCACCACGGTGGCCTCGGCCGACATGGGCGACATCAGCTTGAGCTTCTTGAGCTCGGCATCGGCTTTTTTCTGCGCTTCCTTGGGCAGCTGTGCGTCGGCGATCTTCTTTTCGAGCTCTTCGATGTCGGCGCCGTCTTCGCCTTCGCCCAGTTCCTTCTGGATAGCCTTGACCTGCTCGTTCAGATAGTAATCACGCTGGCTTTTTTCCATCTGCTTCTTGACGCGCCCGCGTATGCGCTTTTCGACCTGCAGGATATCAATTTCGGATTCCAGCTGCGACAGCAGGCTCTCGAGCCGCGCGGACGTGCCGGTGACTTCGAGCATTCTTTGCTTCTGTTCCAGCTTCAGCGGCAAATGGGCGGAAATGGTGTCGGCCAGGCGGCCGGCGTCGTCGATGCCCGTAAGAGAAGTCAGGATCTCCTGGGGGATCTTTTTGTTCAGCTTGACATATTGCTCGAACTGCGCGACCACGGCGCGGCGCAGGGCTTCGGATTCGGCGTCGTCGGTCTCGTCCGCCTCGATGGGGACCACCACGGACATGAAATGGCTGTCCGCATCGGTGACCTTCTGGATGCGTGCGCGCTGCAGCCCCTCGACCAGCACCTTGACGGTGCCGTCGGGCAGCTTGAGCATCTGCAGTATGCTGGCCGCGCAGCCGATATCGTACAGATCATCGGGTGTCGGGTCGTCTTTGCTGGCGGATTTCTGCGCTACCAGCATGATATTGTTGCCGGCCTCCATGGCGAGCTCGAGCGCCTTGATGGAACGCGGACGGCCGACAAAAAGAGGAATCACCATGTGCGGAAATACCACTACGTCGCGCAGGGGCAACAGCGGCAGGTCCGTGGGTTCCTTGGAAAGAATCTGGCTCGCAGACATAGTAAGTTCCTTAAAGTTTACTCGCTAGAAATAAAGGGAAGCCAAGGCCTCCCTTCTTCTAGTACTACCTACACGAGTATGTAGTGACGTTAGCCAGCTTTTCAAGTGATGCCGCCGCGGCGGCGGTAATATTCAAATTCTGCCTTATACCAGATTACGCCGGAAGGCCCGGCTTACGCCGCCCCTTTCAGCTTTTTTTGCTCCGGGCCCGCCGCCTGCCGTTCGGCTTCGTCCGCATAAATGAGGATGGGGCTGCCCTGCCCGGTTACCGCGTTTTCGTCCAGCACTACCCGTTTGACGTCCTTTTGGGAAGGAAGTTCATACATGGTGCTGAGCAAGGCCTGTTCCACGATGGAACGCAGGCCGCGCGCGCCGGTGCGGCGCTTGATGGCGCGCTTGGCGATGGCGGTCAAGGCGGCGGGGCGCACGTCCAGCTCGACATCTTCCATTTCAAACAGTTTCTGGAACTGCTTGATCAGCGAATTCTTGGGTTCCGTCAGGATGCGCACCAGGGTGTCTTCCTGCAGTTCTTCGAGCGTGGCCACCACCGGCAGCCGGCCGACCAGTTCGGGGATCAGGCCGAACTTGATCAGGTCTTCGGGTTCGACTTCGGCGAAAAGCTCGCCCACGCCGCGTTCCGTCTTGGCCTTGACGGAGGCGGAAAAGCCGATGCCGGATTTTTCGGTGCGATCGCGGATGATCTTTTCCAGCCCGTCGAAGGCGCCGCCCACGATGAAAAGAATGTTGGTGGTGTCGACCTGGACGAAATCCTGGTTGGGATGCTTGCGCCCGCCCTGCGGCGGCACCGAGGCTACCGTGCCTTCGATCAGCTTGAGCAGGGCCTGCTGCACGCCCTCGCCAGACACGTCTCGGGTGATGGAGGGGTTGTCCGCCTTGCGCGAGATCTTGTCGATTTCATCGATGTAGATGATGGCGCGCTGGGCCTTTTCCACATCGTAGTTGCAGTTCTGCAGCAGCTTCTGGATGATGTTCTCGACATCCTCGCCGACGTAGCCCGCCTCGGTCAGCGTGGTGGCATCGGCCATGACGAAAGGGACGTCCAGCATGCGCGCCAGCGTCTGGGCGAGCAAGGTCTTGCCCGACCCGGTGGGCCCGATCAGCAGGATGTTGCTCTTGGACAATTCGACGTCGTCGCCCTTGACCTCGCCATAGCGTATGCGCTTGTAGTGGTTGTAGACGGCCACCGCCAGGTTGCGCTTGGGCGTATCCTGCCCGATCACGTAGCCATCGAGAAAGGTCTTGATTTCGTGAGGCGTAGGCAAATCGTTGCGTATGGCATCGCGTGCCGCTTCCTGGCTTTCTTCGACAATGATGTCATTGCAAAGGTCGATGCATTCATCGCAGATGAATACCGAGGGGCCGGCGATAAGCTTGCGGACTTCGTGCTGGCTTTTATTGCAAAACGAGCAGTGCAAGACTTTGTCGTCCGCCGATCCTTTTTTTTCAGGCATAAAACTCTTCGTTCAGTTCAGTGGACGGAATAATGCGCCGTCCGGCTAACAAGCGGCGGACGCACCGGGCGCCCACCGGCTGAGTGGCCTTTAAAGCTGGTCGGTACGGGAAACCAGAACTTTATCGACCAACCCATACGATACCGCATCTTCGGCCGACATGAAATTATCGCGCTCGGTGTCCTCGGCGATGCGCTCGACGGACTGGCCGGTGTTCTTGGCCAGGATTTCGTTCAGGCGCTCGCGCAGGCGGAGGATTTCGCGCGCCTGGATCTGAATATCGGAAGCCTGGCCCTGCGCGCCCCCCGAAGGCTGATGGATCATCAGGCGGGAATTGGGCAGCGTGTAGCGCTTGCCCTTGGCGCCCGCGGCCAGCAGGAAGGCCCCCATGCTGGCGGCGATGCCGGTGCACAGGGTGGAGACGTCGGGCTTGACGAACTGCATGGTGTCGTAAATCGCCATGCCCGCATAGACCGAGCCGCCGGGCGAGTTGATATAGAGCGAGATGTCTTTTTCGGGATTTTCCGATTCCAGGAACAGTAATTGCGCGACCACGAGGTTCGCGGAATGGTCGTTGACCGGCCCCACGAAGAAAATGACGCGCTCGCGCAGCAGGCGCGAATAGATGTCGTAGGAGCGCTCGCCGCGCCCCGACTGCTCTATCACGATGGGCACGTAGCCCAGCCCCGTAGGGGTCACCGAGTCACCACCATACATTGAGGCGTAAAAATCGGTAAATCGTGATGTCATTGGTTGGTCCCCATGATTTCGTCGAAGGCCACTTCTTCGTCAGTGACCTGCGCCTTGGACATGACGTGCTCGACGACGTTGTCTTCCAGGACAATGGCTTCGATTTCGGCACGCCGCTGGCGGTCGGCAAGGTAATAGGCCACCACTTGGGCGGGCTGTTCGTAGTTTTGCGCGAATTCTTCGATGCGCGCCCGTACCTGTTCGGGCTTGGCCTGCAGGTCGGCGTTTTTCACCAATTCGGACACCAGCAGGCCCAGGCGCACGCGGCGCTCGGATTCGGCGCTGAAAGCTTCGACCGGAATGGGCACCGAATCGGCATTCGGCACGCCGCGCTGCTTGAGGTCTTCGCGCGCGGCGGCGACACGGCTTTGCGCGTCGCTTTCGACCAGGGCCTTGGGAACGTCGAAGGTGCACGCGGCCGCCAGCGCGTCCATGACGCTGCCTTTGCTGCGCGCCTGGGCGCGGGCCTTGGCCTCGCGTTCGATGTTGGCGCGGATGTCGGCCAGAAGCTTGTCGACATCGCCTTCGGCCTGCCCCAGCGACTTGGCGAATTCCGCATCCACGGCCGGCAGTATGGGTTCGGCCACTTCCGTGACGGTGATCTTGAATTCCGCCGTCTTGCCCGCCACGGCCTTGCTGCCGTATTGCTCGGGGAAGGTAAGGGGGAAGGTCTTGGATTCACCGGCCTTCATGCCGCGCACCGCGGTTTCGAATTCGGGCAGCATGCGGCCCTGGCCCAGCACGAAGGGAAATTTTTCGGCCGAGCCTCCATCGAAGGCCTCGCCGTCTATGGTGCCGACGAAATCCAGGGTGACGCGGTCGTCGTCCTGGGCCGCGCGGCCTTCGCGCGCTTCGTAGGTGGCGCGCTGCTTGCGCAGGATATCCAGCGTGCGCTGCACTTCGGCATCGCCCACGTTGACCTTGGCGCGCTTCACTTGCAGCGCGGACAGATCGGGAACCTGGACTTCGGGATAGACCTCGAACGTGGCGGAAAAGGCCATCACGCCCTCTTCGACGCCTTCGGTCTTGGGTTCCAGCGAAGGCGTGCCGGCCACGCGCAGATTGGCATCCCCAATGACTTTATCCAGCGACTTGCCCACTTCGGCGTTGATGACGTCGTAGCGTATGCCGGGCCCGTGACTGCGCTCGATAAGGGAAAGAGGCGCCTTGCCTGGACGAAAGCCCTGAACCTTGGCGGTGCGCGCCACACGCTTGAGCTGCGCCTGGACTTCTTTTTCAACGTCGGCCATCGAAACGACCAGATCGACACGGCGCTCCAGGCCGGACAAAATTTCAACCTCGGGCTGCATTAGGGACCTATATAAATGAGTAATTGGAAAAATGAACAGGACATTTTACCGGAAACTCGGCCGAGCCGCCCCGGATCGCAAGGCCCGCGCCGGCCGGCCGGGGCGCTTCCGGGCTGGAGGGCGCCGGACAGTCCATGGCCGCAGTCCGCGCTTGATAGTCCGCGCTTGAACATGTTCGGCAGTCCACGGCCGTAGCCACGCTCGAGCGGATTCAACAGCCCGCGGCCGCGAGTTCAATAGTCCACGGTCACGACTATGGTGTCGGAATAGCTGCCGCTGCCCGTAATCGTCTGCGCCGGCACCGCCCCGTAGACGGTCAAGACTTGTGCATACCCCATGCCCGTGCCGCTGACGGCGTCATACCAGAGATTATTGCCCCAGCGCTGGCTGCGGGCGGCGTCCCGGTACAGCTCGTAGACCACATAGCCGCCCGGCCCCTGCATGCGCCGTGTATTGCCCTGCGCATGCAGGCCGTTGTCCAGCCCCACACGGTAGGCGGTGCCGTTGCAGGTGACCGTGATCGTCGACTGGGCTTGCAGTCGCCCGGTGGGCCCGCCCGGAACGATGCCGAAGTCCATGGGCGTGGTGCCGTCGATGCGGCAATCGTTGACGACCTGCGCCTGTATATAGAACCTGGCGGTCGCCATGCCGGCGAACGGGCTGGCGCAGCTTGCGGGCGCGCCCGGATCGATCTCCATATAGTCGATGCGGATCGGCCAATTGCCGATGGAAGAGCTGTCGTACCAGCCGTTGGGCAGGCCGGCCTGGCTCGCCACGGATATGCCCCCGTAGATGGGAACGGTGGCGGTGACGCCGCTATTGCCGGGGCGCGGCAGCACCAGCGCCATGCCGGTGGGTGAGCCGCCCGACTCTATGCTGCCCCAGACCGCCGACAATGCCGCGTCCTTATACAGGTTGAAGCCCAGCTTCTTGTCTCCGCTGCGCAGATAGCGCAAGTCGTAGCTGCCGTCCGGCCCGGCGCCGGCGCTGATGCATACCAGGGCGTCCCTGCCAGCCGACACGCCCGAGCAGCTATAAGTAATGGTGGCCATGGCCGTCTTGACGCCCGGCTGCAGCAGGCTGATCTGGTTGAATGTCATCTGCGCGCCCCCCACCGACAGATAGCAGCTGATGGCCGCGGCCGGCTTGGCCGCAGCCAGCCCGCAGGCCAGGACAAAAAACAGACGACTCAGGATACGCAAGACGCCATGCATGGAATTCACTCGCATCGTAAAGGGCCGATTTGTAAAACCGTATCGCCCGGATCGGTGTAATCGAACTGGACGGCGCAACGGAAATCGGGCGCGCCGACCTCCAGGGTATTGCGGGCCTGCAGCCCTTCGAGATAGGCGGCCCCATCATAGCCGACCAGAAACTCGCTGGGCGCGCCGTTCAATACCAGCGTCGCCCCCAGCGGCACGGGCCGGCCTTCGCGATCGTGCAGAGTCACCGCGGCCGCACGCACCGGCCGGATGCCGAACCGCACCAGCGCGCCCGCCCGTTCGGGGGTCGCCACATCCACCGCCACCCTGTCTATCTTGAGATTGACGGGCAGCCCCAGCGGGTCGATGGAGACCAGGTTCTTCTGATAGGCCGTCAGGGGCTCGACCAGCAGATAGCCGCCGCTGTCGCTGGCGCCTACCGGGTTGTTGTGCAGCTTGATGGGCACATTGGGCACGCCGTCGGTGGACACGACGGCGAAGCTGTCGTAGATGCGCCGGCCGGCAAAGACGCTGCCGTCCATGCTGACCAGAGAGCCGCTGGCGCCCAGGTAGGCGGAGCTGCTGCCGCCGTAGGCATTCATCCCCATACGATATTCGCCGCGGCGGCCGCGGTAGTCGACCTGGGCCGAGCCGCCGGCCGCGTCGGGAGCCTGTCTGCCGTACACCGACCAGCCCCAGCCGGTGTTGCCCTGCGTCGTCCGGTAGGCGCCGACGTTATGGCTGGTCTGATCGCCGTTGCGCTGCATGGAGGCGGAGGCGTTGACGCGCCCCTCCAGGCTGATGGACAAGCCGACATAGAAATGCCGGTCGCTCCTGAGATCCAGATTCTGGTTGTAGCTGAGGCTGACCATGGCGCGCGGTCCCAATGCACGGCTCCAGTATGCGCCGCCATAGCGGTTCGCCGCCTCGCCCGGATAGGCCTGTTTGATATAGCTCAGGCTGACGGAGCCGATGGGCTGGAAACTGGCGCCCACGACCAGGCTTTCCGTGACGGACGGCGGCGCCGCGCCGTACAGGGCGGCGACGTCGCGGTACTGGCCCGCCGTGCGCGTGGTGTTGGCGCCTATGTTGAAATGGCGCCCCACCCATTGATAGCCCGCGCTGTACTGGCTGCCCTGCCGGCCGCCGCCGCTGCTGACGGCATAGGCGCCCGATACTTGCCCCAGGCCGCCCAGCGTGGCGACCGCGCCGATGCCGCCGACCCTGGCCTCGCGGCTGGCCTCGGCGTGGGATTCCACGGTCAGCGCTTTCGTCAGGCCATAGCGCAGGGTGCCGCTGACGATAGGGTCGGTCGCATAGCGAAAGGAGCTGATGCCGTATTCCTCGCGCACATACCCAGCCTCCAGCGACCAGTCGGCCAGCCCTTCGTCGAGCATGGTCGAGCTCGCGTAGAAGGGAACTTCGAGCTGGGTCTGCCTGCCGGCGGCATCGGTCAGCACGATGAGCGCGTTGCCCCGGCCCGTGATGCCGGGAACCGCGTTGAGCTGGAAGGGGCCCGCCGGCACCCTGCCGTCGTAGCGCTTGATGCCGTCGATATACAGGTCGACGGCCGAGGGCACCACCGCGCTGCCCATGAAGGCTGGCAGCGGCGTGATGGTCCGGTAGGGCTGCAGCGAGAAATTGCGCCCCAGGCGTATGCCCCCTATGCGGGTGGAGCGCGACCATGGCAGCCCGCCCGTAAACGTATCGCCCAAGGTCAGCGTGACGGCCTGGTCCGGCCATGAACTGCGCCAGGAGGTGTCCAGGCGGACATTGTGCGCACTCCAGCCGCGCCCGTCCTCCCAGGCCTGGAAGGCGGATCGCCCGCTGAACGCCTGCGCGAAAGAGGTATTGCTGAAGACGCCGTAAGCGTTGAAGAACCGGAATTCGCCGGCGGCGCTGAGCAGGCTGGCGCCGCCGTTATCGCGGTTGGCATACAGATCGTAGTTCAGCAATGCGCCGCGGCCTTCGATCAGGGTGGCCGGCCCTTCGGCGCCGGCGCTCAGCACCGTCGCCTCCATGTCCAGCTCCGAGAGCGGCGCCTGGATGGCCACCGACTGCATCGCTTCATCGTAGTCGGCGCGCACGCCGCGCAGGGATTCCAGGCGCAGGTAGGCAGCCCCGCCTTCCTGGACTTTGAAGCCCAGGCTGCGCAGCACCGAAGGCAGCGCCCATAAAGCGCCGTCCCGATACCTGAAGGGATGCAACTGGTCGATGTGATTGCCATTGACAGTCACGGATAAATAAAGATCGAGCGGTGTGGAGGCGCCCGCCTGCGGCGGGCCCTGCGCATGCGGCTGCGCGTGAAGCGAACCGGGCAGCAGCGCCAGAATACCCCAGCATACCGCCAGCAACGCGTTATGGAACCGCTCGTAGCTGTACTGATGTGGCTTGGTCATTGACTGACAGGTCTAGTGTTCCGCCACGCGCCGCCGCCCCGGTTTCACGGGTCAGCGTCCAATGGCGGACGCTGCCTGGCAATACATACCCGTACAGTCCTTCGCTCAATACGATCTTCTTGCCATTGCGGCCTGCGAGCGACACATTGGTCACCTTGGCCCGCACGCGGCCCTTGTTGCTTGCCGTCAGCACCACGCCGGCCGGGCCGTCCTGCAAGCCCCAGTCCAGCGGCGGCGCCGCAATGGCTTGCCCGCGCGCGGCCGGTTCGGTCGTTGGCGGAGCGATGAAAATGGGGACGGAATAACGCAGCACGAACTTCACTCCTTCGGCGCCCTCGCCCACGGGAAGTTCGTCCATCACCACGCGATAAGCCTTTTCCATAGAAGGCGGCGCCTGCCCCGCCCCCACGCGCACCAGCCGCACGATCTGCCGCTGCCCCGGCTGTATGGTCAGCATGGGCGGGCTGGCCACCATGTCATTGGTGGGCTTGAGCAGATCTTCGCCGCCTTCCTGCACCCAGGCGTACACCCGCACCTGGGCCTGCAAGGGCTGCGTTCCCGAGTTGCTGAGCCAGAGCCCTTCGGAATTCTGGCGTGCCTGCAGGTCTATGGTGACGGGCGATACCTGCAGGCTGGCCGCCAGGGCGGGCGGCCCGAGCAGGCAGCCCGCCATGCATGCCAGCAGGCCCGCGTACCGCCGTGCCGCCGCTACCCAGGAAACAAACATGACTCAGCGCGCTTGCCGCAAATGGCGCAGCCGGTTCCGTGCAACATGATCAGAAATCGACCTGGACCGTGACCGTGTCCTTGAAAGTACCCGCCTTGTCGCCGACATTGTCTACCTTGGCTTTGACCTCGAATACCTGCTCACCGCCACCGCTAGTAAACGAACGGCCATTGTTGTTGTCCCATTGCTGATTGTCGGATCCGTACAAACGATACTGCGGTCCCTCGCCGGCGCCATCCTTCAATTTCCAGTCGGTGCTGACCATCTTGATGACGGGCGTGGCGCCTTTCGTGCATTGGACCCTGACGTTGGTCGTCGCTTCGACATTGTTCGCATTGGTGGCGCGACTGCCCAAATCGATGTCTTGAATACCACCGGTGCTGAAGCTGCAGCTTGCCTGCACAACCAGTTTGACCTGGAAAGTGCTGGTAACCTGGGCGGCGTCCACAGAAGGAGCCAATACCAGACCAGTGAGAGCCAGTGTTGCGGCGCTGAAGATTGCTTTCATTTTAATGACCTTACAAGCGTGCAACGCCCCCCGCTTATCGTTCTGCATGGTGGCGGCATTGCGGTTAGGAGTGTGTGGATCGATGTGGCAGGCCGAATACACGGTAAGGACGCATATCCGAACATTGATCCTAACGCTCCGTATGTAGGACCAAAGGTGCCCATTGCAGGCAACAACCACAACACCTCAATAATAAGCCAAGGTGCAAATACTTACAATAGATGGCGCATATTTACAATAAGCTGCGAAGATTAGTACGCCAGGTGTAGTTTCCAGGCAACCTTGGGCGAACGGCTTGATCCGCGCTTGAGCTGGCGCAAATCGCGCCTTCCCGAACCAGGTTCTACGCATCCAGAACGCAAAGAAAACACGCTATAATGTCGGGCTTGCCCATGCGAACGTGGCGGAATTGGTAGACGCACCAGATTTAGGTTCTGGCGCCGAGAGGTGTGAGAGTTCGAGTCTCTCCGTTCGCACCACGGTATTTTTTGCAGCATCGTTTTGCAGCATCGCCGGCTCCAGCTTCTACACTGCGGCAACCATGAACCCTCGACTTAGCACCCTGCACCCGTATCCCTTCGAAAAGCTAAGACGCCTGCTTGCCCAGGCCGGCACACCCCCGGCAGACCTCAGCCCCATCAATCTTTCCATAGGCGAACCCAAGCACGCCGCGCCGCCGCTGGTCGTCCAGGCCATGCAGGACGCCGCCGCAACCGGGCTGTCGGCCTACCCGCCCACCAAGGGCGATCCCGTTCTGCGCGCCGCCATAGCCGGCTGGATCGCCCGGCGCTACGGCGTGCCGCAGCCCGATGCGGACACACAGGTGCTGCCCGTCCTCGGTTCGCGCGAGGCGCTGTTCGCCTTCGCCCAGACCATCATCGAACCCGGCGCCGGCGCGCTGGCCGTCTGCCCCAACCCTTTCTACCAGATTTATGAAGGCGCCGCCTTGCTAGCCGGCGCCCAGCCTTATTTCATCAATGCCCAGGCCGAACTGAATTTCGGCTACGACTGGGCGGCGGTGCCGCCGGATGTCTGGCGGCGCACGCAACTGCTCTTCGTGTGCTCGCCGGGCAACCCGGCCGGCAATGTGATGTCGCTGGACGACTGGAAAACCGTGTTCGCGCTGTCGGACGAATACGGCTTCGTCATCGCTTCCGACGAATGCTATTCCGAAATCTACTTCGACGAGGCGGACAAGCCGCTGGGCGGCCTGCAGGCGGCGCATATGCTGGGCCGCACGGACTACCGCCGCCTGGTGTGTTTTTCCAGCCTGTCCAAGCGCTCGAATGTGCCGGGGCTGCGATCCGGCTTCGTGGCGGGCGACGCCGCGATCATGGAGAAGTTTTTGCTGTACCGCACCTACCATGGCAGCGCCATGAGCCCGGTGGTAACGCAAGCCAGCATCGCCGCCTGGAACGACGAGGCGCACGTGGCTGAAAACCGGCGGCTGTATCGCGAAAAATTCGCCGCTGTCGTGCCCATCCTCGCCCCCGCGCTGGGCGCGGATTGGCCCGATGCTTCCTTTTACCTATGGGTGCGCACGCCCTGCGAGGACACCCGGTTCGTCCGCGATCTGTACGGCGCGACCGGCGTCACCGCTTTGCCGGGCAGCTTCCTGGCGCGCGACGCGCAAGGCGTAAATCCGGGCGCGGACCGCATCCGCATTGCGCTGGTGGCGCCGCTGCAACACTGCATCGAGGCCGCCGAACGCATCGCCGGCTTCGTCCGGCCTTACGCCGCGCGCTGAAGCCGCTCCCCTTCCCCCGCCGGCTGCGCGGCAAGGCGGGCAGGCGGTCCGCAGATACCTTGCACTTGATGGAGCGCCATACGCCTATGACTACAGACCTGCAAAGCACTATTGAACAAGCCTGGGACAACCGCAAGGAATTATCGCCCGCGACTCCGGCCGGCGAACTGCGCGCGGCCCTGCGGGCGACGCTGGACGCACTGGACGCCGGCCGCCTGCGCGTGGCCGAAAAAACCGGCGGGCAATGGGTGGTGCATCAGTGGGTGAAGAAGGCGGTGCTGCTGTCGTTCCGGCTCGAGGACAACCAGCTTACGGGCAGCGGCCCCTTGCAGTTCTACGACAAAGTGCCTACCAAATTCGAGGGTTATGACAGGCAGGCCTTCGCGGACGGCGGCTTTCGCGTCGTTCCGCCGGCGGTCGCCCGCCGCGGCGCATTCATAGGCAGGGACGTCGTGCTGATGCCCTCGTATGTGAACGTGGGCGCCTATGTGGACGAGGGCTCGATGATAGACACCTGGGCCACGGTCGGGTCCTGCGCCCAGATAGGCAAGCATGTGCACCTGTCCGGCGGAGTCGGCATCGGCGGCGTGCTGGAGCCTTTGCAAGCCAATCCCACCATCATCGAAGACAATTGCTTCATCGGCGCACGATCCGAAGTCGTCGAAGGCGTCATCGTGGAAGAAAACTCGGTCCTGGCCATGGGCGTGTTCATATCCCAGAGCACCAAGATCTACGATCGCGCCACCGGCCAGATCACCTATGGGCGGGTGCCGGCGGGTTCGGTCGTGGTGCCCGGGTCGCTGCCATCCGCCGATGGCACGCACAGCCTGGCCTGCGCCGTCATCGTCAAGCGCGTGGATGCGCAGACGCGCGCCAAGACCAGCATCAACGAATTGCTGAGGGCGTGATGCACCCATCCGCGGCTCTACAGCTTGCCAAGGAATTGATCGCGCGCCCCTCGGTGACGCCCGACGACCAGGGCTGCCAGCAAGCCCTGGCCGCACGCCTGGAAGCGGCCGGCTTCGCCTGCGAGCACCTGGCCTACGGAAACGTCAGCAACCTTTGGGCGCTGCGCGGCGGCGCGGGCCCCTTGCTGGTCTTCGCCGGGCACACGGACGTGGTGCCCACCGGGCCGCTGGAACGCTGGGACAGCCCGCCCTTCGTTCCGACGGAACGCGACGGCGTACTGTACGGCCGCGGCGCCGCCGACATGAAGAGCTCTATCGCCGCCTTCGTGGTGGCGGTCGAAGAATTCGTGGCGGCCCGGCCGGATCATGGCGGCGCCATAGGCCTGTTGATCACTTCCGACGAAGAAGGCCCGTCCGTCGACGGCACGGTCAAAGTCTGCCAGGAGCTCGCCCGCCGCGGCCTGCGGCCGGACTACTGCATCGTCGGCGAACCCACGTCCGTCGATACGCTGGGCGACACCGTCAAGAACGGCCGGCGCGGATCCCTGTCGGGCAAACTGACGGTCAAAGGCAAACAGGGGCATGTGGCCTATCCCCACCTGGCCAGCAACCCCATACATTTGCTGGCGCCGGCCCTGCTGGCCCTGACGACCGAAGAATGGGATGCGGGCAACGAATATTTTCCCGCCACCACTTTCCAGGTCTCCAATCTGCACGCCGGCACCGGCGCGACCAATGTGGTGCCGGGAACCGCCGTGGCGGACTTCAATTTCCGCTTTTCGACGGCAAGCACGCCCGACGCGCTGAAAGACCGGGTGGAGGCCATACTGCGTCGGCACAAGCTGGCTTATGATCTGGACTGGACGCTGGGCGGCGAACCCTTCCTGACCCCGCAAGGCGAACTGAGCGTCGCGCTGGCTGAGGCCATCCTGGCCGAAACCGGCGTCGCCACCCAGTTGTCGACGACCGGCGGCACGTCCGACGGGCGCTTCATCGCCAAAATCTGCCGGCAGGTCGTCGAGTTCGGGCCCATCAATGCCAGCATTCATCAGGTCAACGAGCACATCAGGGTGGACACGCTGGAGCCGCTGAAGAATATTTACCGCCGTACGCTGGAACGACTGCTGCCCAGCGGCGGCCGCTGACGGAGCGCAGCATGCAACAGAACACCATCCAAGAACTGCACACCCTGCGCGACCTGCTGCGCTATGCCGTCAGCCGCTTCAATGCCGCGGGCCTGTCTTTCGGGCACGGCAGCGACAACGCCTGGGACGAGGCCGTCTACCTGCTGCTGCATGCGCTGCACCTGCCGCTGGATACGCTAGATCCTTTTCTGGACGCGCGCCTGTTGCCCGAAGAGCGCCAGCGCTGCCTGGCGCTGCTGGAGCGCCGCGTCAGCGAACGCCTGCCCGCCGCCTATTTGACGGGCGAAGCCTGGCTGCAGGGGCATCGCTTCAAGGTCGACCCCCGCGTCATCATCCCGCGCTCGCCGATTTCCGAGCTGCTGGCCGATGGCCTGAGCCCCTGGATCGAAGACCCGGACAGCGTGGATTATGTACTGGATCTGTGCACCGGCTCCGGATGCCTGGCGGTGCTGGCCGCCCTGGCCTTCCCCAATGCCCAGGTGGATGCGGTGGACCTGTCCGAGCAGGCGCTGGAAGTCGCCGACCAGAATATCGAGCTGTCCGGCCTGGATGGGCGCATCGCCACCCACTGCAGCGACCTGTTCGATCAACTGCCCGAGTGCGAGTACCAGCTGATCCTCTGCAACCCGCCTTATGTCAACAGCCGCTCCATGCAAACCCTGCCCCAGGAATACCGCCATGAGCCCGCCGTGGCCCTGGCGGGCGGGGAAGACGGCATGGATCTGGTGCGCCGCCTGCTGCGCGACGCGCCGGCCTTCATGGCCCCCGACGGCCTGCTGGTGCTGGAAATCGGCAATGAATACGCCAACTTCATCGCGGCCTTTCCCGAACTGGATCCGGTCTGGCTGAGCACCGCCAACACCGAAGACCATATCCTGATGCTGACGCGCGATCAGTTGGCTTGACGATACGATGATACGTGCTATGGGATTGACGCTGCGCCGCGGCGCCAAAGTATTGCTGGACAACACCGATTTCGTGGTCAATCCGGGCGAACGGGTGGGCATCGTCGGCAAGAACGGCGCCGGCAAATCCACGCTGTTCGCCCTGCTGCAGGGGCGGCTGGATGCCGACGCGGGCAGCTTGCTGATCCCGCCGGGCTGGCGCATCGCCAGCGTCGAACAGGAAATCAGCCAGAACGAGCTGCCCGCGCGGGATTTCGTCATTCATGGCGACACGCGGCTGACCGCGCTGCAGTCCGAACGCGCCGCCACGCCGGACGATGACGGCCACAGGATAGCGGAGCTGGAGGCGGCGCTGGTCGAAGCCGGCGCCTGGAGCGCCGCGTCTCGGGCCGAACAGCTATTGGCCGGCCTGGGCTTCGCTCCCGCGCAGTGGCTGCTTCCCGTCCGCAGTTTTTCGGGCGGATGGCAGATGCGGCTGGCGCTCGCCCGTGCGCTGATGGCGCCTTCGGACCTGCTGCTGCTGGACGAGCCCACCAACCACCTGGATCTGGACGCCATGCTGTGGCTGGAGAAATGGCTGACGTCCTACCAGGGCACGGTGCTGGTGATTTCCCACGACACCGAATTCCTGGACACGGTGGCGAAAAGCATATTGCACTTCGACCAGGCCAAGCTCGTGCGCTATCGCGGCGGCTACCAGGACTTTCTGACGCAGCGGGCCGAACGCCTGCGCCAGACCCGCCTGGCCTGGGACAGGCAGGCGCGTGAAACCGCCAGGCTGCAAAGCTTCATCGACCGCTTCAAGGCCAAGGCCACCAAGGCCAAGCAGGCCCAAAGCCGCGTCAAGGCCCTGGCCCGCATGGAAGCGCTGGCGCCTTTGCAGGCCGGAGCCGGCATCGACATACGCATACCGGAACCTTCCAGCATGCCCGACCCGCTGCTGGTGCTCGATGGCGTCGCCACCGGCTACCGCGACGGCGACGGCGAAGTCCGCAGCGTGCTGCGCGACGTCACCCTGATGCTGCGGGGCGGGGCCCGGGTGGGCGTGCTGGGGGTGAACGGCGCCGGCAAGAGCACCCTGATCAAGACGCTGGCGGATGAGCTGCCCACCCTCGCCGGCGAGCGCCGCGCTTCCAGGGGGCTGGAAATCGGCTACTTCGCTCAGCATCAGCTGGACATGCTGGATCCGGATTCCACGCCCTTGCAGCACTTGGCGCGCCTGGCTCCGCAAACGCGCGAACAGGAACTGCGCAACTACCTGGGCGGCTTCGGCTTCAGCGGCGACACCGTCAACAGCAAGATCGCTCCCATGTCGGGCGGCGAGAAAGCGCGCCTGGCGCTGTCCCTGATCGTCTGGCAAAAACCCAATCTGCTGCTGCTCGACGAGCCCAGCAACCACCTGGACGTCGATACCCGCGAAGCCCTGGCCACCGCCCTGGCGGAGTTTCCCGGCAGCGTCCTGCTGGTTTCGCACGACCGGCATCTGCTGCGCACGACGGTGGACAGTTTCTGGATCGTGGCCGACGGGCGCGTCCAGGAATTCGACGGCGATCTGGAAGACTACAGGGACTGGCTGAATGCGCGCGCGGCCGACGCGCGCGCCGAAGCGCGCAGCGAAGAGCAGCAGGCGGCCGGCGCAGCGGCCGGAAACGACCGCAAGGCGCAGCGGCGCCAGGAGGCGGAAGAGCGGCAGCGCCTGGCCGTCCTGCGCAAACCCCTGGAAAGCCGCCTGAAAACCGTCGAAAAAGCCATGGAAAGCGCCGCGCGCCGCCTGGAAAAGCTGGACGCCTTGATCGCGGACCCCGATTTCTATACGGACGAACGCCGCGACGAACGGCGCAAGGCGCTGGAGGAGCACGGGGAGCTGAGCAAGCGGCAGCAGGAGCTGGAAGAACAGTGGCTGGAGATCCAGGAAGAGCTGGAAGCGCTGGCCCAGGCTTGAATATTGAATAGCCTGGCGGCCGCGGCGCCCATCGGCTCCGCAGGTCCCTGCAGCCTATGCGGCGTGAGGCGCCTATAGCACCCTATCGACGGCGAAAGAGCTCCTGCTATCGCGCCTTGGGCAAGCTGGCGCCGGGTGGCTGCACATCATCGATCAGCCTTCGTAGCTGACAATGATCACGTCGGCGGCCTGCTGCCGGATGGGCACGATGGCCTGGTAGGCGGCGGAATCGTGCCAGGCCTTGACTGCGTCCCGGTCGGGGAAACGGATGACCACCGTGTCGGTGTAGGGATGCTCGCCCGCCAGCACCTGCGCCCCCGCGCCGCGAAACAACAGCTCCGCACCCCAGGGCGCCACGGTGAACGGCACTTTGCGGCAGTATTCGGCCCATTTTTCCGCGTCTTTGACGCGTATGTGCCCAATGACATAGGCGCTTTTTCTTTCCATTATTGCCTCTTTTGTTGATAGCGGGGAACAAGGGGCGCCTGCGGTGCAGACGGTGCAAGCGCCGCTAGACGATGATTTCCAGTTTCGCCACGCCCAGCGCCAGCGTCTTGGCGCCCGCGTCGCGGAATTGTATCCGCGCCTGGGCGTCCTGGCCGGCGCCGCTCAAGCCTATCACCGTGCCTTCTCCGAACTTGGCATGGCGTACGCCCGTACCGATGCGGAAATGCTGTTCGCCCACGGTGACGCCGCTGCTCAGGCTGCGCGGCGCAAGCGGCTCGAGGCTCTGGCCGCTGGCGCTTCCAAACGCGGCGCCGCGCCGGAAAGCGCCGCTCCAGGCGTTTTCGCGCATTGGCGTCCGCCCTTCCTTGGGGGTCAGCCATTTCAGGTGGGCATCGGGGATTTCATCCAGGAAGCGCGAGCGCAAGGCGTAGCGGGTCTGGCCGTGCAGCATGCGGCTTTGCGCCAGCGTCAGGTACAGGCGTTCACGCGCCCGGGTGATGGCCACATACATCAGGCGCCGCTCTTCTTCCAGGCCGGCCGCTTCCAGCAGGCTGTTCTCGTGCGGGAACAGGCCTTCCTCCACCCCGGTGATGAACACGGAGTCGAATTCCAGCCCCTTGGCCGCATGCACAGTCATGAGCTGGACGGCGTCCTCGCCGGCCTGCGCCTGGTTGTCGCCCGCTTCCAGCGACGCATGGGTCAGGAATGCCGCCAGCGGCGACATCGGCGCGGCGCCGGGCGGAGGCGGCGCAACAGCGCCGTCGCCGGCCGCGCCGCCCAGCGGGCCGGTATCCGCGGCGCCCTCTTCGCCTGCATCGCGGCCAAATCCAGCCATCGCATCCTCGGGGATGCGGCCGGCCGGCATGCCGTCGAAATTCTCTTCGGCCACGAAGGCGGCCGCCGCATTGACCAGTTCCTGCAGGTTCTCCAGGCGGTCCGCCCCTTCGCGGTCGGCCTGATAGTGCGCCAGCAGGCCGCTGTGATGCACCACGTGATCGATGAGCTCAGGCAGGGTCAGCACCTGCGCCTCGTGCGCCATGCTCTGGATCAGCTCGGCGAAGCGGGCCAGGTTGCCGCCGCCCTTGCCGGACATCAGCGGCACGGCGCGGAACAGGCTGCTGCCCTGCTGGCGCGCCAGATCGGCCAGTTGCTCCAGCGTGCGCGCGCCGATGCCGCGCGCGGGAAAGTTGACCACCCGCAGCCAGGAGGTATCGTCGTGCGGATTGTCCATGAGCCGCAGATACGCCAGCGCGTGCTTGACTTCCTGGCGCTCGAAAAAGCGCAGGCCGCCATAGACCTTGTAGGGTATTCCTGCGGAAAACAGGGCGTGCTCTATCATGCGCGACTGCGCGTTGCTGCGATACAGCACCGCTATTTCGCGGCGCAGCCTGCCATCATTGATGAGGGCCTTGATTTCGTCGATGATCCATTGCGCTTCCAGCAGATCGGAAGCCTGTTCCACCACCCTGACGGGCTCGCCGGCGCCCTGCTCCGTCCACAGATTCTTGCCCAGGCGCGCGGTGTTGTGCGCGATCAGGGCGTTGGCCGAGTCCAAGATATGGCCGTAGGAACGGTAGTTCTGTTCCAGGCGGATGACATTGCCGTGTGCATAGTCCCGCTCGAAATCGGCCATATTGCCCACATTGGCGCCCCTGAAGGCGTAGATGGACTGGTCGTCGTCGCCCACAGCGAATATCGCCGCGCCGCCGCCCGCCAGCAGGGTCAGCCAGCGGTACTGCAGCGTGTTGGTATCCTGGAACTCATCGACCAGAATATGCTGGAAGCGGCGCTGATAGTGCTCGCGTATGGGCGTATTGCGCTGCAGGAGCTCATAGGCCCGCAATAGCAGCTCGGCGAAATCCACCACCCCTTCGCGTTCGCACTGGTCCTGGTATAGCTGGTAGATTTCCACGAGGCGGCGGCGATGCGGGTCCCAGACTTCGACATCCGGCGGGCGCTGGCCTTCTTCCTTGGCGCTGTTGATGAAGCGCTGCACGTCGCGCGGCGGAAACTTGTCATCGTCGATGCCCGCGCCTTTCAGCAGGCGTTTTATTGCCGCCAGCTGGTCGGCGCTGTCCAGTATCTGGAAAGTCTGGATCAGGCCGGCGTCCCGATGGTGGGCCCGCAAAAGGCGGTTGCACAGGCCATGGAAAGTCCCCACCCACAAGCCGCGCGTGTTGATGGGCAGCAAGGCCGAAAGGCGGGTGAGCATTTCACGCGCCGACTTGTTGGTGAAGGTGACGGCCATCAACCCATAGGGGCTGGCCTGGCCGGTTTGTATCAGCCAGGCCATGCGGGTTGTCAGGACTCGGGTTTTGCCGCTGCCCGCGCCGGCCAGGACCAGCGCGTGGGAGGGAGGAAGAGTGACGGCAGCCTGTTGTTGCGGATTAAGGCTTTCTATCATGCCGCATAGCGGCGCAGGCGGTAGGCGAACTGCTCGAGACTTTCAATGCCGCTTTGCTGGGCGCGCTGGCACCATGCTTGCAGGTCTGCGAGCAGCTGTTCACTGCTGGCGCTGGAACTTTCCCAAAGGCGTACGAGCTCGCGGCGCATCTGGACCAGGGTGGACAAGGACTGGCTCTGGGCCAATACCGTATCGACCTCGGCGCGCTGCGCGGGTTCCAAAGCCTCGTCGTCGGCGCTGCTGATCCAGTCTTTGCAGCGGCTGAGTATCGTCCAGTTGCAATCGGGGCTGCCGTCCTTGCGCGAGGGGCGCAGCTTCGCCAGCTCTTCCGAGGCGGCTTTTCTGACGAGCTCAGTGTAGCGGGCCAGGATCTCGTAGCGGTGCGTAATGACGCCCTGCAGCGTGGTGGCGTCCGCCTGCGGCTTGGGCGCCTCGAGCTTGAGTTTGGGAGCCAGCTTCTTGACCTTGGCCAGGCCGAAGAAACGCAGCACCTGGATATAGCACCAGCCCAGGTCGAATTCGTACCATTTGGTCGAGAATTTGGCCGAGGTGCCATAGGCGTGGTGGTTGTTGTGCAATTCTTCGCCGCCGATGATGATGCCCCAGGGCGACACATTGGTGCTGGTGTCCGGGCTGGCGTAATTGCGATAGCCCCAGGCATGGCCCAGGCCGTTGACCACGCCCGCCGCCCAGAAAGGGATCCAGGCCATCTGGATGGCCCAGACGGTCAGGCCCAATACGCCGAACAGCGCGAGGTCTATGCCCAGCATGATCATGATGCCCAGCAGACTGTGGCGCGAATAGAGCTTGCGCTCGAGCCAGTCGTCGGGCGTGCCGTGGCCGAAGCGCTTCAGCGTTTCGGGGTTGGAGGCTTCTTCGCGATACAGTTCCGCGCCGCGGAAGAAGACTTTGCCCAGGCCGAACACCACGGGAGAGTGCGGGTCGCCCTCGCGCTCGCATTTGGCGTGGTGCTTGCGGTGTATGGCGACCCATTCCTTGGTGACCATGCCGGTGGTCATCCAGAGCCAGAACCGGAAGAAATGCATCACCGCAGGATGCAGGTCCAGGCCCCGGTGGGCTTGGCTGCGATGCAGGAATACCGTGACGGCGACGATGGTGATATGTGTGAGTACAAGCGTTACCAGCGCGACCTGCCACCAAGAGAGCTGCAGAAAGCCGCCCGACAAGAATGTAAGTACCTGATCCATAAACCAGTTAAGGCCTCGAGAATAAGACAAAGAAAAGTGTAGCCCAGTTGCAGGCTATATGACAGCAGAATTTCAAATTAGTTTTAAGGCGTATCAAGATTCCGCGCCGGCCGCCGCCGGCTTGATGCGCTCCATCACTGCGGCGAAAAAGCCATCGGTGCCGTGATGGTCCGGCCGCAAGCGCAGATACGGGCCGTCGAGTGTCAGATTTTCGCAACGATCCGCCAGTATTTTGCCGGCATCCAGCAGGCTAAAGTCGGGATGTTCCGCTAAAAAGCGGTCAATCTGCTGTTCGTTTTCCTCCGGCAGGATGCTGCAGGTGGCATAAACCAGCCGCCCGCCCGGCGCCACGCAGCGTGAAGCGTCCTGCAAGATACGGGCCTGGACCTTCTGCAATTCCGCCAGCGATTCCGGGTGCTGGCGCCATTTCAGGTCGGGATTGCGGCGCAAGGTGCCCAGGCCGCTGCACGGGGCGTCGACCAGCACCCGGTGCGCCTTGCCGCGCAGGCGCTTGACGCGCTGGTCATTCTGCGCGTCGATGACCACCGGCACGATATTGGACAAGCCGCTGCGGGCGAAGCGCGGCTTGGCGCGCGCCAGGCGTGCCGCCGACACGTCGAAGGCGTACAGCCGGCCCGTCGAGCGCATCAAGGCGCCAAGCAGCAGCGTCTTGCCGCCGGCCCCGGCGCAATAATCGATGATCATCTCGCTGCGGCGCGGCGCAACCAGGGCGGCCAGCAGTTGGCTGCCTTCGTCCTGTACCTCGATTTCGCCTTTTTCGAACATGGGCCAGCGATTGACGGGCGGGCGGCCCTGCAGGCGTATGCCCCAGGGGGAATAAGGCGTGGGCTGCGGGTCGAAGCGCGAGGCCGGCCCGCTGCGCAGTTGCTTGATCATGTCGTCGCGCGTCGTTTTCAGCGGATTGACGCGTATGTCCAGTGGGGCGGGCTGATTCAGCGCACGGACCAGCGCGTCGGCATCATCCATCTGCGCCAGCCGGTCCTCCAGCCAATCGGGCAGGCTGTCGCGCACGGCGCGGGCCAGGCTGGCCGCATCGATTTTCTGCACACGGTCCAGCCACTCCCGTTCCTGCTCCGTCAGGCCGGCGCGCAGTACGGCGGGCTCCAATACCGCCGCCAGGCCCAGCACGGCCAGCCGGCGCGCCGCGGGACCCGTTCCGCTTTCGGCGAACTGGCGATAGCGGCGCAGATGGCGCAGCACGTCGAATACGGCTTCGGCCAGTTCGCCGCGATCGCGCACGCCCAGCTTGGGATGGGCGCGCATCCAGTTGGACAGCACGGCGTCGGCCGGATATTCCCATTGAAGAATTTCACCCAGCACGCCGCGGACCTGCTCTATCCTTACCGCCGCCATGACATAGGGGCGGGCCGCGCCAGGCCGGGCCGCGCCATGCCGGGCCGGGTCAGGACCGGTCGCGCCAGGCCGGGCCGGGTCGCGCCGGGCCTCCGGGGGCCTGGACGCATAAGGCCTTGCGGATGGCGCGGGTTCGCTGCGGCCGCCTCGGCTTCGAGCGGCGCCCTCGGCGGGACGCGCAGCCTTCGAGGATGCGGCGGCATCGCCGGCGCGGCGGCCTTTGACGGCGGGACGGCGGGGCTGGTCGGGACGATTCATAAGCTATTCCCCGGCGATGCGATGCCTTGCGGCGTCAGGACGAAAGCGCGGCTGGCGATGCCGCGCACTTGCACGCGCTGCATGGCGTCGATCGAAACCCGCCCCTCCGCCAGCCAGCGCACCACTTCGGCATAGAGGCGATGCTCGACTCCCAGCAAGCGCGCGGCCAGGTCTTCCGGCGTGTCCCCGGCCAGCACGGGCGCCGCGCCTTGCGCGATGATGGGGCCATGGTCCAGCACCGGCGTCACGAAATGGACGGTGCAGCCATGCCACTGCACACCCATGGCCAAGGCCTGCTGATGCGTATGCAAGCCGGGAAAAGCGGGCAGCAGCGAAGGGTGGATGTTGATCAGGCGCCCGTTGTAGCGCTCGACGAATGCGGGCGTCAGGACGCGCATGAAGCCCGCCAGCAGCACATAGTGCGGCTGATAGGCATCGATGGCGTCGGCCAGCGCCGCATCGAACGCTTCGCGGCTGCCATAGTCCCGATGCGGCACCACCCCGGTCGGTATGCCGCGCCCGGCGGCCCATTCCAGCCCGGCGGCATCGGCCCGGTTGGCAAGGACGGCGCTGACCGTCGCCGGCAAGCCTTGTTCGCGCACCGTGTTGACGATGGCCTGCATGTTGGAGCCGCGGCCCGAAATGAGCACGACGATGCGGCAGCCGGAAGAAAAATTAGGGTCCAAGACAATAAATTCCTGAGTAGGGCAACACAAAATTGTAAACTCTCGGCTGTGAAAACCGCTCCCACCCTATATCGCACCCTGCCCCGCTACGATAGCCGGCGCCCCAGCGCCGTCACCATCGGCAACTTCGACGGCGTACATCGCGGCCACCAGGCCATACTGGCGCGCGTGCATGCGCTCGCCGCCGAACGCGGCCTGGCCTCCACCGTCATGACGTTCGAACCGCATCCGCGCGCCTATTTCGCGCAGCGCGGCCAGCGGCCCGAATTGATGCCCACGCAGATCAGCAGCCTGCGCGACAAGGTCGCGGCCCTGGCCGAGCATCGCATAGAACAACTGGCCCTGCTGCGCTTCAACCAGGCGCTGGCCGACATGTCGGCGCAGGATTTCATCGAGCACCTGCTCGTCGAAGGCCTGGACACCCGCTGGCTGCTGGTCGGCGAAGATTTCCGCTACGGCCACAAGCGCAACGGCGACATCGAGCTGCTGCGCCGGTCAGGCCGCCGGTTCGGATTCGAGGTGGAGACCATCGCCGACATCGCCGACGAGCACGGACACCGCATATCCAGTTCGGAGCTGCGCACTGCGCTGGCGGTGGGCAACCTGGAACGCGCCGAGCATCTGCTGGGGCATTCCTACCGCATCAGCGGCCATGTGGTGCACGGCCAGAAGCTGGGCCGCAGCATAGGTTATCCGACCCTGAACCTGCGCGTGCCGGCCCGCTGCGCCCTGCGTTCGGGCGTATATACGGTCAAAGTCCACGGTCTGGGCGACCAGGCCCTGAAAGGCGTCGCCAGCCTGGGCGTGCGTCCCACCGTCTCGCATGGCGGCCGCCTGTTGCTGGAAGTGCATGTGCTGGACGGCCAGCCGAGCGCTTACGGTAAACTCATATGTGTCGAATTCCTGGATTTCCTGCGGGACGAAGAAAAATTTCCCGACCTTCCCACCATGATCGCCGCCATCGATAACGATGCGCAGAGCGCTCGCGATTATTTCACCCTCCATGGACTATAGAAACACCTTAAATCTGCCCGACACCCCCTTTCCCATGCGCGGCGATCTCGCCAAGCGCGAGCCCGGCTGGGTGGCCGAGTGGGAGGAAAAAAAGGTTTACGCCGCCATCAGGCGGGCCAGCCAGGGACGCCCGAAATTCATCCTGCACGACGGCCCGCCCTATGCGAACGGTGACATCCATATAGGCCATGCAGTCAACAAGATACTGAAAGACATCATCGTCAAGAGCCGCGCGATGGCGGGCTACGACGCGGTCTACGTGCCGGGCTGGGATTGCCACGGCATGCCCATCGAGATCCAGATCGAAAAGAAGTACGGCAAGCATTTGCCGGTGGCCGAGGTCCAGTCCAGGGCCCGCGCCTACGCCCGCGAGCAGATCGATCGCCAGCGCAAGGACTTCAAGCGCCTGGGTGTGCTGGGCGACTGGGAAAACCCCTACCTGACCATGAACTTCAGCAACGAGGCCGACGAGCTGCGCGCGCTGGCCCGCATACTGGACAAAGGCTATGTGTTCCGCGGCCTGAAGCCGGTCAATTGGTGCTTCGACTGCGGGTCCGCGCTGGCCGAGGCCGAGGTCGAATACGCCGACCGCAAGGACCCCTCCGTGCACGTCGCCTTCCCCTTCGCGGACAAGGAAAGGCTCGCCCATGCCTTCGGCCTGCCGCAGGTGGATGACGGCGCCATCGTCATCTGGACCACGACGCCATGGACCATCCCCGCCAACCAGGCGCTGAATGTCCATCCCGACTTCGATTACGCCTTGGTCAGGCTGGACCAGGCGCGCGCCACCGGCCCCATGCTGCTGCTGGCCAAGGATCGCGTCGAGGCCTGTCTGGCGGAATGGAAAACATCCGGCAGCATCGTCGCCACGGCCAAAGGTGATGCTCTCACCAATCTGGAATTCAGGCATCCGCTGTACGACGCCCACGAAGGCTACCGGCGCCTGTCCCCCGTCTACCTGGGCGACTATGTCACCCTGGACAGCGGCACCGGCGTGGTCCATTCGGCGCCCGCCTACGGTATCGAGGACTTCATCTCCTGCAAGGCCCACGGGCTGGCGGACGAGCAGATCATCAACCCCGTCATGGGCGACGGCCATTACGCCGACAGCCTGCCGCTGTTCGGCGGGCAGCTCATCTGGAAGGCCAACCCGCTCATCGTCGAAGCGCTGAAACTGGCGGGCACCCTGTTGCACACCGAGCCGCTGTCGCATAGCTACATGCACTGCTGGCGCCACAAGACGCCGGTGATCTACCGCGCCACCAGCCAGTGGTTCGCCGGGATGGACCGCCAGCCGAAGTCGGGCCGCACTTTGCGCGAAACCGCGCTGGAGGGCGTGGACAACACCGAGTTCTACCCCGCCTGGGGCCGCGCGCGCCTGCATGCCATGATCGCCAACCGCCCCGACTGGACCTTGTCGCGGCAGCGCCAATGGGGCGTGCCCATGGCCTTTTTCGTCCACAAGGAAACGGGCGAGCTGCATCCGCGCTCCGTCGAGCTGCTGGAAGAGGTCGCGCAGCGCGTGGAAAAGCATGGGATAGAAGCCTGGCAATCGCTGGATCCGGCGGAATTGCTGGGCGACGAGGCCGCGCACTACGAAAAGAACCGCGACACGCTGGATGTCTGGTTCGATTCCGGCACCACGCACGCGACGGTTCTGGGCGGCCGCGATCACGACCTGAAAGGCTCGCACGCCGACCAACTCGCCTGGCCCGCCGACCTGTACCTGGAAGGCTCGGACCAGCACCGGGGCTGGTTCCATTCCTCGCTGCTGACCGGCTGCATGCTGTACGGGCGCCCGCCCTACAAGGCGCTGCTGACGCACGGCTTCGTGGTGGACGGCCAGGGCCGCAAAATGAGCAAATCCGTGGGCAACGTCATCGCGCCGCAAAAGGTGTCCGACTCCCTGGGCGCGGAGATCCTGCGGCTGTGGACGGCCTCCACGGACTATTCGGGCGAGCTGTCGATATCCGACGAAATCCTGAAGCGGGTGGTGGAAAGCTACCGCCGCATACGCAATACGCTGAAGTTCCTGCTGGGCAACCTGAGCGACTTCGATCCCGCCGCCGACGCGATCGAGCCGGAGCATCTGTTCGAAATCGACCGCTACGCCGTGGTCATGACCGCCGCCATGCAGTCCGAAGTGCTCGCCTGCTTCAAGCGCTATGAATTCCATCCGGCCGTCTCGAGGCTGCAGATCTTCTGTTCCGAAGATCTGGGCGCATTCTACCTGGACGTACTGAAAGACCGCCTGTACACCGCGGGCAAGACCAGCATCGCCCGCCGCTCGGCGCAGACCGCCATCCATCACATCACGCACGCCCTGCTGCGGCTGATGGCGCCGATACTGTCGTTCACCGCCGAGGAAGCCTGGAAGGATCTGCATATCGGCCAGAGCGAGGTGCAAAGCATTTTCACCGAGCTCTTCCACGCCTTGCCCGAACTGGTCGATGCGGAGCTCCTCGCCGACAAATGGACGCGCTTGCGCGAGATACGCGCCGAAGCCATGCGCAAGATGGAAGAAGTGCGCGCACGGGGCGAAATCGGCTCGTCGCTGGCGGCGGAACTGGACTTGTACGCTTCGGGTCGGGACCGCGACATCCTCGCCAGCCTGGGCGACGATTTGCGTTTCGTGCTCATCGTTTCGCGCGCCACCCTGCATCCGTCCGAAGGCGCGCTGCGCATAGAGGTCAGCCCGACTGCGCAACCCAAATGCGAGCGCTGCTGGCACCATCGCGCCGATGTGGGGCGCGACCCGCAGCATCCGGCTCTGTGCGGGCGCTGCGCGGACAACCTGTTCGGCCTGGGCGAGCCGCGCCAACATGCCTGAGCCCTCCTCCAACGGCGTCCAGCCACGCCCAGCAGCCAGGCCGTATTGGCCCTGGCTGCTGGGCGCGCTGCTCATCGTCGTGCTGGACCAGGCCACCAAGCTGTATTTCGAGGGCCTGCTGCAGTACGGCGAACGGCGCCCCGTGCTGCCTTTTTTCGACTTCACGCTGCTCTACAACCCGGGAGCCGCGTTCAGCTTCCTGGCCGACGGCCAGGGCTGGCAGCGCTGGCTGTTCACGGCCATCGCGGTGGGCGCGGCGGTCCTGATCCTGCACTTGCTGCGGCGCCACGCCGACCAGCCTTTGTTCTGCGCTTCGCTGATGAGCATACTGGGAGGCGCCGTAGGCAACGTGACGGACCGCGTCCAGCATGGGCATGTCATTGATTTCCTGCTATTTTATTGGGAAAGCTGGTTTTTTCCCGCCTTCAACGTTGCGGACGTCGCCATCACCTGCGGCGCCGCCCTTCTCCTGCTGGATGAGTTCCGCCGCATGCGCCGCGAGCGACGCAAGGCCGACCATGCGGCCGGGCCCTGAACCCATCATGGGACACGCGACATGATGCTGGAGCTAGCAAACAAACGGATAGTGCTGGGCCTGACGGGCGGCGTCGCCTGCTACAAGTCGGCCGAACTGCTGCGCCGGGCGCAGGATCACGGCGCCGCCGTGGATGTCGTCATGACCGAGGCGGCCACGCGCTTCATAGGGCCCGTCACCATGCAGGCGCTGTCCGGCCGCCCGGTATTCGTGGATGCCTGGGACTCGCGCGTGCCGAACAATATGGCGCACATCAACCTGACCCGCGGTGCCGATGCGATATTGATCGCGCCCGCCAGCACCGACTTCATCGCCAAGCTGGCCCATGGCCTGGCGGACGATCTGCTGTCCACGCTGTGCGTAGCCAAGGGCCCGTGTCCGCTGCTGGTGGCGCCCGCCATGAATCGCGAAATGTGGCTGCATCCGGCGACCCAGCGCAACGTGGCCGCGCTGCGCGCCGACGGCGCCGTGCTGCTGGGGCCGGCCGAAGGTGATCAGGCTTGCGGCGAGGTGGGCGGCGGTCGCATGCTGGAGCCGCATGAATTGCTGGCCGAGCTGATCGCGTTTTTCCAGCCCAAACTGCTGGCGGGGAAACGCGTGCTGATCACGGCGGGGCCCACATCGGAGAAAATCGACCCGGTCAGGGTCATCACCAACCGGTCCTCCGGGAAAATGGGCTATGCCATCGCCCAGGCGGCGCGCGAGGCCGGCGCCGAGGTGACGCTGGTATCGGGCCCCACGGCCCTGCCCGCGCCCTATGGCGTAACACGGCTGGACGTGGAAAGCGCGCAACAGATGCATGCCGCCGTGATGCAGGCCTCGCCCGCGACGGATATTTTCATCTCCGTGGCCGCCGTGGCGGATTGGCGGGTGGCCAACGCCAGCGACCGGAAGTTCAAGAAGCAGGCCGACGGACAAGCGCCCGCCCTGGAATTCCTGCCTAACCCCGACATTCTGGCGGATGTGGCGCGCCAGGAAAACGGGCCGTGGTGCGTGGGTTTCGCGGCGGAAACCGAAAACCTGCACGAACATGCGGAAAGCAAGCGCCGCCGCAAGGGCATTCCCTTGCTGGTGGGCAATCTGGCCCAGCACGCCATGAATGCCGACACGACGGAATTGGTGCTGTTCGACGACCAGGGAACGCAATCGCTGCCCGCCATGTCCAAGCTGCAGGCGGCGCGCAGCCTGATACAGGCCATCGCCCAGCGGTTCCCGTCAGGCAGGCAAGGCAAGGCGGGTTCTGTATCGAGCCCGGCAAACTGATAACATAGCTCTCCTTGAACCTGCTCCATAGCCTGCGGAAATACGCAAGCGGCCCCGGATGGCGCGCAGAAGGCCCCTGGCGCCGCCGCGCCGGGCAGCCGCGGCGCGGAAACAAGGTTTGCGCACCCGTTTTCGAGCTGAAACAGACAGGCGCCAAAAGCGCCGGACGATAAAACATGGATCAATATCTACGACACGCCGAAGCTTTCATGCAGGCCAATCTGGATTGGGCCGGCCCGCTGCTGGGCCTGCTGGCGCTGGGCGAATCGCTGCTCATCATAGGCCTGGCCATACCCGCCACGGCGCTGATGCTGCTGGCGGGCGGGCTGGTCGGCAGCGGCCTGCTGGAACCCTTGCCCATCGTGGCCTGGGGCATCGCCGGGGCCATCGTCGGCGACGCCATTTCCTACTACATCGGCCGCGGCCTGGGGCCCGCCGTGCTGCGCCGCTGGCCCTTGAACAGGCAGCGCCGCGCCGTGGCGAGGGCGCGCTACTTCTTCCACAAATTCGGCATGATGTCCATTTTCGCGGGGCGCTTTCTTGGCCCCTTGCGGGCCATCGTACCCAGCGTGGCGGGCGCCATGAGAATGTCGCATCTGCGCTTCCAGGCCGCCAACACGCTGTCCGCCGTCGTGTGGATACCCGCCATGCTGGCCCCCGGCTACCTGACCGGCCGCAGCGTGGAGGCCATGGGCGACGGCATGAACACCAGCGTGCTGATCAGCGGCGTGCTGTCGGTGGTGCTGGCGTTATGGATAGCCAAGGCCATGATGCGCAAGCGCCGCGCCCCGGCCGGCCCCGATCAATCCTGACTGCAACTGGCCGCAACATCAACCGTACTGTTCAACACCGCAACATTCCGAGCCCGCCTTGCGAAAGATAGCCCTGAAGATACTCGACCCGCGCATGAACGACTACCTGCCCGCCTATGCCACCGCGGGCTCGGCCGGCCTGGATTTGCGCGCCTGCGTCGATGAGCCCCTTACCTTGCGCGCCGGCGCCACCGAACTGGTTCCCACCGGCTTGTCCATCCACATCGCCGACCCCGCCTATGCCGCCCTCATCCTGCCCCGCTCGGGCCTGGGACACAAGCACGGCATCGTATTGGGCAACCTGGTCGGGCTCATCGATTCGGACTACCAGGGCCCTCTGATGGTGTCCGCCTGGAACCGCGGCCGGCAGGATTTCGTCCTGCAGCCCATGGAGCGCCTGGCCCAATTGGTCGTCGTCCCGGTGCAGCAGATCGAATTCGAGATCGTCGATGAATTCTCGGACAGCGAGCGCGGCGACGGCGGGTTCGGCAGCACGGGACGGTCCTAGGACGCCAACGCGCACCCGCTTCCAAGAGTCGATCGAGCGCGCCGCGCATTCAGGCGGCTGCTTCCTCGCCCAGATAGGCGGCGCGCACCTTGGGATCGTTCAGCAGTCCGGCCGACGGCCCTTGCAATATGATCCGCCCCGACTCCATGACGTAGCCGCGCTGGCTGGTTTCCAGCGCCAGCCGGGCGTTCTGCTCGATGAGAAGAATGGTGACGCCTTCGCCGGCGATGCGGCGTATGACTTCGAACACCCTTTCCACCATCAGCGGCGCCAGGCCCATGGAAGGCTCGTCGAGCAGCAGCAGGCGCGGCCGGGCCACCATGGCGCGCCCCATGGCCAGCATCTGCTGCTCGCCGCCCGACAAGGTGCCCGCGGATTGTTTGCGCCGTTCGGCCAGCCGGGGAAACAGCTTGAATACTTCTTCGGCGTCCTGGCGCACGCCTTCGGTATCCCGGCGGCTGTAGCCGCCCATCGCCAGGTTTTCCTCTATGGTGAGCTGCCCGAATATCCCGCGCCCTTCAGGCACCATGACCAAGCCCCGCCGCACCAGCATGTAGGAAGGCAAGCCCGCTATGGATGCGCCGTCGTAGAGAATGTCGCCGCCCGCCAGGGGAGCGAGCCCGCAGATCGCGCGCAGCGTCGTGCTTTTACCGGCGCCATTGGCGCCTATCAGGCAGACGAGCTCGCCGCGCCCCACTTGCAGGTCCAGGCCGCGCACGGCTTTTATGCCGCCATAGGCGACCTCGAGCCGGCGAACCTCGAGCAGGGGTTGCGCATTCATGGCATGCCTCCGGCCTGCGGCTGGACGGCGCCCGCCCCCAGGTAGGCTTCGATGACCTTGGGGTTGCGCTGGACATCGGCGGGCTTGCCTTCGGCCAGCACCTTGCCGTATTCCAGCACCAGCACGCGGTTGCACAAGCCCATGACCAGCTTCATGTCATGCTCGATGAGCAGCACGGTGATGCCGTCGCCGCGGATTTTTTCGATCAGGCTGCGCAGCACCAGGGTTTCCGATGCGTTCATGCCGGCGGCCGGCTCGTCCAGGGCCAGCAGGGCGGGCTCCGTGGCCAGCGCCCGGGCGATTTCCAGGCGGCGCTGATCGCCATAGGACAAGGCGCCAGCGACATCGTTGGCCCTTTCCGCTATGCCGACATAGTCCAGCAGTTCGTGGGCATGCCGTTCGATCGCCGCCTCTTCGTCGCGCGTGGCCTTGTTCCGCGCGACGGCGCCGAACACGCCCGCATGCGTGCGTATGTGCCGCCCTATCATCACGTTTTCGATCGCGCTGAGGCTGCTGAACAGGCGTATGTTCTGAAAGGTGCGCGCGATGCCGACGCGCGCGATCTCGTGCGGCTTCAAGCGGGTAAGCTGATGCCCCATGAAGTTGCAAGAGCCCGACTCCGGCCTGTACAGGCTGGTAAGGACATTGAACAGCGTCGTCTTGCCGGCGCCGTTCGGGCCGATGAGGCCGTAGATGTCCCCCTTGCAGATGGAGAAACTGACTTCGGAGAGGGCCTGCAAGCCGCCGAAACGCTTGCTGAGCTTTTTGGCGACCAGCAGCAGCTCCGGCATGGAGCGCGCATTGGGGTTGACCGCGGCGTGGTTCATGGCGCCCCTCCGCGGCCCGCCGAGAGCTCGCGCCGGCGCACGGCGGAAGGCCACAGGCCTGCCGGCCGGAAGATCATGATCAGCACCAGCGCGAAACCGAAAAGCAGCATGCGTATGCCTTCCGGATCGAGCACGATTTCGCCGAAGACGCTTTGCTGCAAAGGCACCACGACGGCGCGCAGGATCTCGGGGAACACGGAAAGCAGCATGGCGCCTACGATGACGCCAGGAATATTGCCCATGCCGCCCAGCACCACCATGCACAGCACCATGATCGACTCGGTCAGGCTGAAGCTTTCAGGACTGACAAAACCTTGCATGGAGGCGAACAGCGCGCCCGCCACCCCGCCGAAACTGGCGCCCATGGAAAAGGCCAGCAGCTTGATGTTGCGCGTGTTGATGCCCATGGCCTTGGCGGCGATTTCATCCTCGCGCACCGCTACCCAGGCCCGCCCTATGCGCGAATTCTGCAGGCGCGCGCAGACGATGACGATGAGCAGGGTCAGCAGAAGCAGCAGGTAGTAATATTTTTCGGGGCCGGTAATGCGCAGGCCGAACAGCTGCTGGGACCGCCCGAAGGCGAACTGGCCGATGGCGAAGCTGTCGATGCGGTTGATGCCTTGCGGGCCGTTGGTAATGTTGATGGGCGCGTTCAGGTTGTTCATGAAGATGCGCACGATCTCGCCGAAGCCCAGCGTCACGATGGCCAGGTAATCGCCGCGCAGCTTCAAGGTGGGCGCGCCCAGTAAAGCCCCGGCGACGGCCGCCAGCAGCACGCCGGCGGGCAGCACCACCCAGAACGGCAGGTGCAGGTCGAAATGAGGCGATGCCAGCAGGGCCCAGACATAGGCGCCCACGGCATAGAAAGCGATATAGCCCAGGTCCAGCAGCCCCGCGAAACCCACGACTATGTTCAGGCCCAGCGCCAGCATGACGTACAGCAGGGCGAAATTGACGGTGCGCACCCAGCCCTGGCCGGCCATGCCCAACGCGAAAGGCAATATCGCCAGGACCACGCCCAGCAGGGCGATGCCCGCCCACGCCTTGCCGGATATGGCGCCTCCGCCCGCGGATGCCGCGCCGGGACTCATGCCCTGTCCCCCACTCTTTCGCCGAGCAGGCCCGAAGGCCGGAATACTAGCACCAGTATCAGCACGATGAAAGAGAAAACGTCCTGGTAATTGCTGCCGAAGACGCCGCCGGTCAGATCGCCGATGTAGCCGGCGCCCAGGGATTCGATGACGCCCAGCAGCAGCCCGCCCAGCATGGCGCCGCCCAGGTTGCCTATGCCGCCCAGCACCGCGGCCGTAAAGGCCTTCAGGCCCAGCATGAAGCCCATGGTGTACTGGGCCACGCCATAATAGGCGGCCACCATCACGCCCGCCACCGCCGCCAGCGCCGAGCCGATCACAAAGGCGGCGGAAATGACGGTGTTGATGTTGACGCCCATCAGCCCGGCGACCTCCCGGTTCTGGGCGGTGGCGCGCATGGCCGTGCCCAGCCGGGTGCGGTGCACGACCGCGAGCAGGCCGGCCATGATGCCAACGGCGGACACTATGATCAGTATCTGCAGCAGACTGATGCGCGCCCCGCCCAACTGGAAGACCATGGGTTCGATGATGTGGGGAAAGCTCAGATAGTTGCGCCCCCAGCCCATCATGGCGGCGTTCTGGATGATGATGGACACCCCGATGGCGGTGATCAGCGCCGCCAAGCGCGGCGCGCGCCGCAAAGGCCGGTAGGCCAGGCGCTCCGCCGCCCAGCCCAGCGCCATGCAGGCGGGAATGGCCAGCAGGAGCGCCGCGCCCACCGCCAGCCAGGCGGACACCCCGGCCGGATCGGCCGCCACCAGCGCCAGGACCAGGCTGGTGGCGGCCATCGCCCCCACCATGACCACATCGCCATGCGCGAAATTGATCAGCCCTATGATGCCGTACACCATGGTGTAGCCCAATGCCACCAAAGCGTAGACGCTGCCTACGGTAATGCCGTTGATCAACTGCTGAAACAGGATATCCATGCTTTAAGGACGGCGATTTGGAGAAACTGCGGGCCCATCAACATCAAAGGCTGAAAGGGCCGGGTTCGAGGGCGGGCCGGCATCGGCCGGCCCGCTAATTGGCTTTGCTGACCATGGTCTTGACCATTTCCCATTTGCCGTTCTTGACCTCGTAAATGGTGACCGATATTTCCTTCAGGTCGCCATGCTCGTCATAGGCGATATTTTCGCTGGTGGCGCCGGTGCGCTGCAAGGCGGCGAGCTTGGGCAGGTAGGCCTTGGGCTCGGCCGAACCGGCCTCCTTCATGGCCGTGATCATATTCCATGCGCCATCGTAAGCATAGGGCGCGTAGACGCCGGGTTCTTTATTGAAGCGCGCCTTGTAGGCAGCCTCGAATTTTTCCCCGGCCGCCATTTGCTTGAGCGGCACGCCCGCCAGCGAAGCATAGGTGCCGTTCGCGGCGTCGCCGGCGAGCTTCAGAAAGGTGTCGCTGCGCGTCATTTCGCCGGATACCAGCGGCGCCTTGATGCCCAGCGTCAGCATCTGCCGGCGCATGGGGCCCGACTGCGCGTCCAGGCCGCCAAAGAAAATGGCGTCGGGCTGCCTGGACTTGATGTTGGTGAGGATGGAGGTGAAATCATTGGCCTTGTCGGTGGTGTATTCACGCGTGATGATCTTGCCGCCATTGGCCTCGACCGCCTTGGCGACCTCGTCGGCCAGGCCCTGGCCGTAAGCCGTGCGGTCGTCGATCAATGCCACGTTCTTCGCGCCCAGGTCCTTGACGATGAATTCGCCCGCGGCCGCGCCCTGCTGCGTGTCGCTGGTCATCATGCGGAAGGTGGTGTCATAGCCTTGCCGGGTATATTCCGGCGATGTCGCCATGGCGATCTGGGGCACGCCGGCATCGTTGTAGATGCGCGAAGCCGGAATGGTGGTGCCCGAATTGAAGTGGCCGAGTATGCCTTTGACGTCCTCGTCCGCTATCTGCTGCGCCACCTGCACGGCGGTGCGCGGATCGGCCTGATCGTCGCGCGTCACCAGCTCGAATTTGGCGGTCTTGCCGTCCAGCTCGATGTTTTGCGCATTGGCCTCTTCCAGGGCGAGTTCGAGGCCGTTCTTCATGTCTTCGCCATAGTGCGACTGCGGGCCCGTCAGCGGCGCGGCGAAACCCAGTTTGACCACGGTCTGCGCCGCCGGCGCAGGCGCGAAGGCGCAGCCGGCCATGAAGGCGGCCGCCGCCGCCATTGATTTGAATGCCTTGGTGGATTGCATATCGGCCTCCCATTGCGGATGTAGCGATCGCCCGGCAGGCCGGGCGGTCATCATGCATTACACCAGAAGAGCGGACGCCGGGTAATCGGTCGTAACCCTAAACGGCCGACCGGCCGCATGACATATGGGGCCGGCCGGCGGGTCCGGTTGCGGCTCAGCCCACCATCATCAAGCTGGCGTTGCCGCCCGCCGCCGCGGTGTTGATGCTGATGGAGACCTCGCGCAGCAGGCGCTCCAGCCGGTAGGACGCGCCCGCGGCCAGTTCCATGCTGGCCAGCCCCTGCACGGACACGATAGGCCCCGGCCGCTGCGCCACGGCGTGGTTCAACGCCTGCAAGGCATCGCCGTCGCCTTCGAACAGCACAGCCTGGTAGTCGCCATGCCCGATGACATCCTCGCCCGCGATTTCCGGGCTGGGCCCGCCCTGCTTGCGCACGGATGCGAGAAAGGCCTTGCCCGCCTCGTTGTCCAGCAGGAGCATGCGATTGCCGGTTGCGGCGCAAGCCGCGGCCTGCGCCTGCGCGCCCGCTTCGGTGGCGGCGATGCATAGCACCGTCCCCCGCGGCTTGAGATGGTATGTATTGCTTTCGCCCGTCGGACCCGGCAGCGTCAGCGTCGCCCCGCCCGGGCGGGTCATGTCGCACCACGATGGCAGGCCGGCCGGGCGCGTGGACAGCAGGCGCAGGAGATACAGGGGGCCGCCGGCCTTGGGGCCGGTTCCGGACAGGTTTTCGCCGCCGAAGGGCTGCACCCCCACGACCGCGCCGACGATATTGCGGTTCACATAGATGTTGCCGGCGCGGATGCGTTCCGATACGCGGGCCACGGTTTCATCCAGACGCGTATGCACGCCGAAGGTCAGGCCGTAGCCCGTGGCGTTGATGGCGTCGATCAAGGCGTCCAGCTGGTCGCGCCGATAGCGTATGAAGTGCAGGACCGGGCCGAAGACCTCTTTTTTCAGCGCGCCCACATGGCCGATTTCAATCAGCGTCGGCGGCACGAAAGACCCATGCCGGCATTCCGCCCCCAGCGCCAGTTGCTCCACTTTGCAGCCCGCTTCGCGCATGGCGCCGATATGCGCCAGTATGTTGGCCCGCGCCTCGGTGTCGATGACGGGCCCGACGTCCGTGGACAGCATGTCGGGATTGCCTGCGCGCAATTCGTGCATGGCGCCGCGCAGCATGTCCAGCACATGGTCGGCGCAATCTTCCTGAACGCACAGCAGCCTGAGCGCCGAGCAGCGCTGCCCTGCGGAATCGAAGGCCGAAGTCAGCACGTCCAGCACCACTTGCTCGGCCAGGGCCGAGGAATCCACCACCATGGCGTTCTGCCCGCCCGTTTCGGCGATCAGCGGAATGGGATGGCCGGCGTCGTCCAGCCGTTCGGACAAGCGCCGCGAAATCATCAGCGCCACTTCGGTCGAGCCGGTGAACATCACGGCCCGCACCGAAGGGTGGGCGACCAGGGCCGCGCCGACGATTTCCCCGCGCCCTGGCAGCAACTGCAACGCGCCGGCCGGCACCCCCGCCTTGTGCAGCACCGATACCGCGGCCGCCGCAATCAGGCTGGTCTGTTCCGCGGGCTTGGCGAGCACCGGATTGCCCGCGGCCAGCGCCGCGGCGACTTGTCCGGTGAAGATGGCCAGCGGGAAATTCCAGGGGCTGATGCATACCACGGGGCCCAGCGGACGGTGGCTGTCGTTGGAAAAGTCGGCCTGGATCTGCGCGGCATAGTAGCGCAGGAAATCCACCGCTTCGCGCACCTCGGCAATGGCATTGGGCAGCGATTTGCCGGCCTCGCGCACGATCAGGCCCAGCAGGCCTTGCATGTCGTCTTCCAGCATCTGCGCGGCCCGCAGCAGGCATAGCGCGCGTTCGTTCACGGGCGTCGCGGCCCAGATGGGGGCGGCGTCCTGCGCGGCCGCCAGCGCGGCGCCGACATCCGCCGGCGTGGCTTCGATGACCTGCCCGACGATATCCCTGCCGTCGGCGGGGTTGCGCACCGGCACGGCGCGGGCATCGTCCCATTCGGGCATGTCGCCGGCCAGCATGGGCGCCGCCCGCCAGGGATGGTCCGCGCTGTGCAGCAAAGCCGCCGCCAGCGAGCCCAGGCGCTGCTCGTTGCTCAAATCCAGTCCCATGGAATTCAGCCGGCCGTCGGCGTCCCGGAACAAGTCCCGGGGCAGAGGTATCTTGTCATGCGGCGCGCCCAAAGGCCGGATGCGCTCGGCCGCCTGCACCGGATCGGCGATCAGGGCCTCGACCGGGATATCCTCATCGCCGATCTGATTGACGAAAGAGGTGTTCGCGCCGTTTTCCAGCAGGCGCCGCACCAGGTAGGCCAGCAAGGTTTCGTGGGAGCCCACGGGCGCGTATATGCGGCAGGGACGGTTCAGCCGCCCCTGGGAGACCGGCCCGGTGACATGCTCGTACAACGGTTCGCCCATGCCGTGCAGGCACTGGAACTCGTATTGCCCCGGATAATAATTGCGCCCCGCCATGTGGTAGATGCTGGCCAGGGTCTGCGCGTTGTGCGTGGCGAACTGGGGGTAGACCGCCTGCGGCGCGGCCAGCAGCTTGCGCGCGCAGGCCAGGTAGGAGATATCCGTATGGATCTTGCGCGTATAGACGGGATAGCCTTCCAGCCCGTCGACCTGCGCGCGCTTGATTTCCGTATCCCAGTACGCGCCCTTCACCAGGCGCACCATCAGCCTGTGGCCGCTGCGCCGGGCCAGGTCGATGACATAGTCCACGACCAGGGGGGCGCGCTTCTGATAGGCCTGGATCACGAAACCGATGCCGTTCCAGCCCGCCAGCGATTCGTCGAAGCACAGGGCTTCCAGGATGTCCAGCGAGATTTCGAGCCGGTCGGCTTCCTCGGCATCGATATTCAACCCGATGTCGTAGCGGCGCGCCAGCCTGGCCAGTTCCGCCGTGCGGGGCAGCAGCTCGGCCATGACGCGATCGCGCTGCGCGCGCGAATAGCGCGGGTGCAGGGCCGACAGCTTGATGGAAATGCCCGGCCCTTCGTAGATGCCCCTGCCCTGGGACGCCTTGCCGATGGCATGTATGGCCTGCACATATGAGGCGTAATAGCGGTCCGCGTCCGCCGCGGTGGTGGCCGCCTCGCCCAGCATGTCGTAGGAATAGCGGAAGCCTTTCTCTTCGTGCTTGCGCCCGTTGGCGATGGCCGCCGCAATGGTCTGCCCGGCCACGAACTGCTCGCCCATCATGCGCATGGCGATGTTGACGCCCTTGCGTATCAGCGGCTCGCCGCCCTTGCCTATCAGGCGCGTCAGGGCGCGGGACAGGGATTGTTCGCTGTTCACGCCCACCAGCTTGCCCGTCAGCATCAGGCCCCAGGTGGCGGCGTTGACGAAGAGCGATTGCGAGCCGCCCATGTGCGAACGCCAGTCCCCGTGGCTGATCTTGTCGCGTATCAGGGCGTCGCGCGTGGCCCGGTCCGGTATGCGCAGCAGGGCCTCGGCCAGGCACATCAAGGCCACGCCTTCCTGGCTGGACAGGGAAAATTCCTGGATCAGGCTTTCCACCCCGCCGCTCTTGCGCCGCGACCTCATGGCCTCCACCAGGCGGCGCGCCAGATCGTGCACTTCGCCGGCCTGCGTGCTGCGCGCCAGGTCGATCAGGGCGGGCACGCACTCGGTTTCCGGGCGCCGGTAGGCCGACGTGATGGCGGCGCGCAACACCGATTGCGGCTGCACATCCTGTGCGAAGCCATAGAAAGGCAGTGCGGCGTCGGATTCGTCGGCCTGCGGATTTTCAGCGTCGGTCTCGGCCGGCCCGCCGCCGAGGTGGGCGATCTCGGCGGGCAGTTGCCCGCTTTCGACCGCTTCTATATAGGCCAGCAAAGCCTGCTTGTGCAGCCAATGGGGAGTGCGCCCGATGCGGGCCGCCGCATTTTTCAAGCGGTCGCGCAAGGCCTCGTCTACCTTTACGCCTAGTGTCGTGGTGCTTGTCGCCATGAGTATCCTGAGTGTTCGCCAACCGCCGGACGTTGCAGGTTGCAACGCAGCCTCGGTGTTGGTAAACCGGAATACTAAATAGGTTGCAACTTTCTATATATTAGGGTTAACCCTGGTTTTTCTTGACCGGAGAATTGGCGCAACCCTTGAGCTGTATACGGCTATCGTCCGCGGCCGGGGGGCCGGCCTTCTGCAACTGGGCGGCCATCAGCCCGGCCAGCAGCTGCAGCGCTTGCTGATGGCCGGTGACCAGCGCTGACATGCCCTGCCCGACGGGCACGCGGGCTTCAGCGCGGCATATGGTTTCCCTTCTGGATGGCTGGTTGACCGGGGTCAGACGCCAGCTGGCATCGATGACGGCTTCCTGGTCGTACAAGGACTCGAAGCGCTGGATGTCCAGAAACAGCTTCCATGCGGGCAGCCCCTCGGGCACGCCGGTGGAAGCCAGGTTCAGGACGCCCAGGCGGCGGTATAAATCGTCCGCCAGGGCGCGGCGCAGTTCGTCCGGCAAAGGCGAGGCCCACAAAGAGCTATTGAGCGGTACCACCTGGGTGGATTGCGGGTCGGTCAGCACGATCTGCGGACGGTCCACCTGTTCCGGCACGGCCACGGATTCTATGAGGACGGCGTAGCCCGCCGAGGGCGGCTGCCCGGCCGCCTGTTCCTTGCCGGCGCTGGAAGGCAGCAGGGTGTAATAGTAAGTGGGCTGGGACCCTGCGCAGGCCGCTAAAAACGCCGCGGCGAAGGTGGCGGCAAGAACCGTTTTCAAGCCTTTCAAGCTCGTCATGGACTGACCTCTATCGTGTCGCGCGCCTTGCCGCGGATCACGGCCGTGGGATGGGTTTGAAGGTAATCGGCCAGCGCGCGCAGGGACTTGGCCGCATTGCTGATTTCCCGCATGCTGCGCTCCAGGTTGCCGCTCAGGGGCGAATCCTGCGCCAGCATCTTGTCCACCGAGGCGAGCGATTTCTGCGCGGTGCGCAGCACGGACAGCGCCTGCGGCGTCAGCTCGCCTTCGAGCCGCGCCAGCAGCTTGGCCGCGGACTGCAAACCGCTGCGCAAGTCGTTGCTGATGCCCTCGAACGGTAGGGCGTCCAGCTTGCTGACTATGCTGCTGATCTGCTGCTGCAGGCGGTCGAAATTGCCGGCGACCGTGGGAACCACCACGGGCGTCTTCTTGGGATCGAACTGCACCGGCTCGGCCTCGGGGAAGAAATCCAGCGCGACATATTGCTGGCCCGTCAACAGGTTGGAAGCCCGGATCTGGCCGCGCAAGCCGTGGCTGATCAGCGGCGCCAGCATGATCGCCCCCACGTGCTGGGCGTCCGAATCCAGCTTCATGAGCCTTTCGTACATCTCCCCGAGCCGCAAGGGATAGATGTTCGCCTTGACCAGGGCGTAGAAGCGCTTGGTCTGCCGGTCGAATTCCAAATCTATGTCCACGACCTTGCCCAGTTCCAGCCCGCGAAAATCTATGGGCGCGCCCAGTTTCAAGCCGCGCACCGACTGGTGGAAATGGAAATGGATCAGGAAAGGCGGACCGTCCGGATCCGCCATGGCCTCGGGACGCGTGGCGGCCAGCTGGAAGCGGGTGTCGGGCCGGGCCTGTTCAGTGTTGGACTCATCGGCCGAGGCAAAAGCCACGCCTCCGCCCAATACCGACATCAACGAGCCCGTCTGCACCTTGAAGCCGTCCGCATCCAGCGACAGATTGATGCCGCTGGCGTTCCAGAACCGCGCGTCCGTGGTCACGAACTTGTCGTTGGGCGCATCGACGAAGATCTGGATATTGACCATCCTGCCGCTTTCATCCAGGTCGTAGCCTATGACTTGCCCGACCTGTATGCGGCGGTAATACACGGGGGAGCCGATTTCCAGCGACCCCATTTCCGAGGCATAGAGGGTGTAGCGGGTGCCGGGGCGCCCGCTGGTGATTTCCGGCGGTTTTTCCAGGCCGGTGAATTCGTAAACCGGCTCGCCGCCATTGGTGGATTCGGCCGCGTCGACGCTGATATAGGCGCCGGACAGCAGCGTGCCCAGGCCCGACACCCCGCTGATGGCCAGCCGCGGCCTGACCACCCAGAAGCGGCTGCCTTCCTGGGTGATGTATTCGGAGCCTTCGCGGTTCAGCTCCGCGCTGACCAGCACCTTGCTGCGATCCGGCGATACCTTGATGCCGGACACCACGCCGATGACCACGTCCTTGTAGCGCACTTTGGTCTGGCCCACTTCCAGGCCTTCCGCCGATTCGAAGCTGATGACTATGGTGGGCCCGGTGTGCAGCCAGCCTCTGACCATCAAGGAAACGCCGACCAGCGCGGCAAGCAGCGGCACCAGCCAGATCCATGAAAACCTGTGTTCGCGGCGCGGCTTGACATCCGGCCGCGCGGGCATGCCGGCGCCCGGCTGGGAGCCATGCATGGGGCCGCTGGTGCTTGTTTCGGGTACAGCCTTCTCGTCAGTCATACCTGTAAACCATTTGGGCTCTTCGGGCTTTCCGGGCTCTCGGACATGGATTCGTGGGGTGCGGAGGCTCCCGGCGGGTGGCCGCCCCGCAAGCCGGATTGTAGCCCGCGCTCCGAGGCGGGCTGCCGGTCCCATCCATTGCGGGGATCGTAGCTCATGGTCGCCAGCATGGTCAGGATGACTACCATCCCGAAGCTGGCGGCCCCGGGCGCGGCGATGACTTGCGATATGCCGGGAAAGTTGGCCATGGCCGTCATGACGATCACCACGAAGACGTCCAGCATGGACCACAGCCCGATGAATTCGATCAGCTCATACAGGCGCGTGCGCTGGCGCTGCACCCAGAAGCCGCGCCAGCGCTGGCGCAGCAGCAGGATGCCCAGCGCCATCAGCTTGGTCATGGGCACGACGATGCTGGCCGTGAACACAATGACGGCCAGGTCCCACGAACCCAGCCTCCAGAGCTCGATCACACCGCCCAGTATCGTGTGCAGGCCGTCGCTGGTCGGCGTGCGCACCCGCATGATGGGCAGCACGTTGGCCGGTATGTAAATGATGCTGGCGGCGATGAGCAGGGCCCAGGCCCGGGAATTGGCATCGGGCTTGCGCCGGTGCAGGCCCGCGCCGCAACGCTCGCAGGATTGCGCCTGCGCGCCGTCGTCGACGCTTTGCACATACCCGCAACTGGAGCAGGCGGCCCACGGCTCTTTGGCTGTGTCGAGCGACGAAACCGGCACCAGCCCGGCGTCCTCCGCAAAGCGCCACAACCGGTGGGCCGTCAGCCTGCTGATGCCGGTAAGAAGAAAGGCCAGCGCCGCCAAAGCCCAGATGCCGGGCTCGGGCGTCACCTTGGCCAGGCTCGCGAACTTGACGATGGCGACCAGTATGCCCAGCAGCAGCACCGGTATCATGCTC
>Ga0180220_1000333_pt1 | contig 58968 bp, 54 predicted proteins | sample eDN5th37CBELigBY_FD_151335 | JGI IMG/M metagenome (GOLD analysis project Ga0180220, IMG submission 151335) | Enriched backyard soil microbial communities from Emeryville, California, USA - eDNA 5th pass 37_C BE-Lig BY (version 2) (version 2) | ecosystem: Environmental > Terrestrial > Soil >...
TCGATTAATGCTTTTCAGCAGGTCGAACTTGAAAACGATGCTGGGTGCGTACTCCGTTGTTTTCTTCAAGCCTACGAACGGTTCCGGCGGCTCAAACATCATAAGGGTTACAAAGCTGGCACATGGCTACCGAACCCAATTCAATACAACTAAAACCGATTACTCGACGATTGACCAGCTATATCCTGCATTGAAACGATTCTCGAAGAATAAACCGTATCTGCTGCAAGAAGGAGTCGTCTTGGCAAAATCGAACGGAAAGCCCTTCGATATCCGTGTCATGGTTCAAAAAACGGAAGCAGGCTATTGGAAAACCACGGGAATGTTCACCAAAATCGGAAACCCGCGCAAAGTCGCTACCAATTTTAATCAAGGAGGGAAAATCGGCTATTTTTGTTCAACCCTATCGGGAGCAGGCTTTCATCCTGACTTTATCGAGCGTATGGAAGCAAAATTGAAGCAGGTCGGCGTAACCGTAGGGAAGCGGTTTGATCGGCAATATAAAGGATTTAAAGAGTTGGGGTTGGACGTCGCGCTCGATCCGGCAGGGAAACCATGGATTTTGGAAGTGAATACGAGGCCCCAAATCTATCCGTTGAAGACTTTAAAAGACACTGCCCTGCATCGCCGAATCGCGAAGTATGCCAAACGATATGGAAGGGTTGAAAAATAATACGGATACCCAAGGTCCGGGCAATTCACCATGTACTCGGCTGCGGGTATTTTTTTATATGCGTTTGCCAATAGCGATGACATTCACGCAAAATGATCTTTGTATATAATAAGAGCATACATACGCCTATAGGCGTCCATGGCGCCATGGACCGATATGCTAAAAGGCAAAATTTGAACTTCTATGATGGATTCGCTCCGAATCACAAATAAAAAACGCGATCATGACATTCCCTGTCACTATTAACGTTTATGATTGAAATTGAACAACCGATTGTTTTCATTAAGCGGTCGGCAAGTGACTTTTAGAAAGGATGAATCCATGATGTATGTAACGGTTGCGGATTTGATCACGGAATGGAACAGGGAAGCTGCATTAACACAGAACATTTTAGACGCTTTGACCGATGAATCATTAAAGCAGCAGGTGTATCCCGGAGGTCGTACGTTAGGAAGGATTGCGTGGCATTTCGTCTCGAATGTCCCGGATTACTTGACCGAGTTCGGGGTTGCGACCGAGCGGGTGCCCAATCCGGATGATGTACCTTCCGCCCAAGAAATCGCCGAGTCTTTTAAAAAGATAAGCGAACGTGCAGCTAAAGCCGTTGAAGAGCAATGGACGGATGATGATTTGAAGATCGTCCAAAATGCTTTTGGCAGACAGGAATCGAATGCGTCCATATTTATGGGATTGATTAAGCATATCGCCCATCATCGAGGCCAGGTTACCGTGCTTATGCGTCAAGCCGGATTGAATATCCCCGCGGTGTACGGCCCATCAAAAGAAGGCTGGATCCAAATGGGCGTTACGCCTCCGGTTTAAAGGAGGGTCTAAAATATCCCAGCTTCGTTCTTTAGGCGGAGTAACTTACAGAAATCATTTTGATGCTGAAGAAGCAGCCGCCCAGCGAAAGCCCAGTAGAACAGCGGATGAACCACCGCCGGTTTATTGGGCTTTTTTGCGCCGAAAGGATGCGGTCTCACGGGGGCGACGTCATTTTTAAAGCGGACGATGCTCGCCACAGCGGCAAAATGAGACGACCCGTTTTGCTTCATTGGCCGTTTGGACTGTTTCTTCTGCCTGAATATGTTGTTATTCCTCTAGATGATTCAGGTACCAATCCACGATACGGTCGACGTATTCCATCACTTCGCGGTCCAGACCGTATACGTTGGCTTCCGTTCCTTCTTCCGGCTTGATCAATTCCCAGTATTTTTCAATCAGGTGCTCATTGTGATCGAACCAATCCATCGCGGTTTCCACGAATTGTTCGGCGAGCTTTTGGGAGTTTTCCGAAGAAGGCGGTTCATGCACATGTTCCTTGGCGGCGCGGATCAGCCGAACCCAGTTCGCGGTTCTCGGCTGCTCGGAGCCGAGGTCCGGCAGACTTTTAATGATCCGGATCTCGGAATCGGAAAAATGCCGCGCCAGGAATTCTTCTCTGATGCCGGGCGGAGATTGGACCGCCTGAATGAAAAGAAAAATGTCATCCGGGTCGACCTTTCCTTTCATCTCGAGCGCATTTTTGGCGGTAAGCAGCAGCTTCTCGAGTCGGTCGAGACGTTTTCTTTCTTCCGCGATAGCCGTTAGCTGCAGTTCATAATGGGATTTCAACGCTTTTTCCGTCGCATGTTCTCCCGTTGCCAGCAATTTCTTGATGCGGGTCAGCGTAAACCCGAGTTCTTTGAAAGCGATAATGTGTTGCAGAGCGATCAGCTCCTCATCGGAATAATATCGGTATCCCGACTCCGTGATTTTTGCGGGCTTCAGCAGTCCGATTTCGTCATAATAACGGAGCGTGCTTATCGCCACTTTCGTTTTTTTGGATACCTGCCCGATCGTGTACATGGCCTCACCTCGTTGATTATATTATAAAGACTCAAGGATACTTGAGAGTCAAGTTTTTGGATTGAGGCGGAATTTCGAATAAGGCATGATCTTCATATTCGGGAAGACGAAAATTGCGGGATTGGCGGCTGCCACTGCCTTGCAACAAAAAGAGGATCATGCATGTAAGGGGAGGACGGGGAGGATTTGAACGTCTTAGGAAATGAAAAGGCTCCGTTCGGGGCATAGCCTTGGGGCGGGCGAACACACGGTTAGGGATAGCCGGAACAAAAGAAGGCCGGAAGTTGAGCCGACGGAGAGGCCGTCATACGCGACGGCCCTTCGAATGGTTCGAATGATCGGCTTCCCGCCATTTGTTAGATTACTGACGGGATTTCTTTTTCAGCCATTCCTCGAACTGATGCGGCGTTTTGACGTGATCGTCCAGCACGGCGGTATAAATGTCGAAGCTTTTCACTTCTTTTCCGTATTCATCGCGCGATGCCCACATATTTTTGATCGTCAGGATCGACTTCCGCAGCTCGGGGGTAAGCCGTTCAGGCATCGTCTTGATATGCGCCAGATCGGGCTGCTTGTCCGGTTCGTCCACGAACCATAGATCCAATTTCCAATCCTCTCCGCTTTGGGCCCGATAGTTTAATCCGATGTAAAAACCGTCAGGGTAGTTGATATCCGTATTCCAGACGCCCGTATCGTTCAGGAAGCGAAGCTCCCGGATGCCTTGCCGGACCATCAGCATCGAGGCGATTTCCGCCACCTGATCCATGTCGAGTTTGGGGCATACGACGGTAATATCCAAATCCCTCCAGGCCATTAATCCGAGAGCCGCGCTGCCGACCCGCACCGGATCGCCCGCTAGCGATAGCAGGTCGTCAAGGTTCAGTTCTTCCGCCACCGCTTTCGCTTCGGCTTGCAGCTGTTCCTGGCGCTTCAATAATTCATTTTCGCACACTTTTTTTCACACTCCGTTTCATGAAAACGATTGGACCATACCATCATAGCATCTTTATGAACCTGCAAAGCTCTCTTCAAGAAATTTAATGCTCCCAGGCAGTCGAGAACTTCCCGACCACCTGGGAGTCTTTCCGTTAGAAAGGCTTGCTCTGCATCAAGACCATGTTACCTGCATCTTTCAGACCGGCCGAAGCGGCCGGATGCACCTTTTGCAGGATCAGTTGCGAACCCCGTTCACCGGCGTAACCTTCAGGGCATAAAACGTTCCTTTTTTATTGATTTTTCCGGTAATGGTCGGAGCGCCTTTTTTGGTAAAGGTGTATTCGTTTTTCTTGATCTGTACCGAATAACCGTTCATTTGAAGCCCGAAGACGGATTTGACTTTCGGTTTGGCGGCGGCAAGGGCCTGGGTTTTGCTGAGCACGGGTTTGGCGAACGATTTGGCGAAATCCTGGTCGTTAGCCCAATCCTGCCCGTGCAGATTTTCCACTTCCCACACTTTGCCGGTTTTGACGCCGATCGCTACATGGTTGTTATTTTCGTTGTCCTGGAAGTTCCAGACGAATTCCTTGTCCCCTTTTTTCTCGCGCGCAGCAAATTGGAACGGTTTGATCACATGGGTGCCGAGCGCTTTAAGGGAACGGTTCGCCGTGTTGATAAGCTTGGCCTTCATGTCCTTCAAGGAATACGTGATGCTGGCCGTGATCTGGTTGCCTTGATCCAAATCGATGTACAGGTTTTGGCTGTTTCCCCAGAGAACCCAGTAGTTCCGCGGAACGTTATCCTGATAAGGGGAGTATACCCGCCAGATGGCTTCGGTTTTGAATTTGCGGTCGGCATCGAAGGTTTTCAGGAACGAGGCCGTTTTGTTGGCGAGCGTCGCCCCCAGCACGGCATTCGTATTCGAAGTTTTGTAGATGATGCTGGTCGACTCGACCCGTTTTTTTGCCGGATCGTACATCTGCTCGAATTCGGCCTTCACCGGCCCGCTGACGTATCCGCTGATGAGCCAGATGGCTCCGGAGGTATCCGCGTGCGTGATGTCGATCTTGACCTTTCCGGCGAGCTTATTCAAAACTTTCGTCAATTCGTTCAGCGTGGATGGATCCAGCCCGGCAGGGGCGGATTGCGCCATTTGCACATCGGCCTGGCCTGTTTGCGGCGCCGCATAGATGGGAGCGGCCGACAGCAGCAGCGACAGGGCCGCAGCAGATAAGGTGATGGATTTGAATTTTTTCATTTTGTTTCCCTCCTGTGTCTTGATCCACAGATATGTTCGTGGTTTACGAGACATTAGACGAAGCAAAACAGGGATTTGTTTCATTTTTAGGCAGCCGTATCCTGAACGTGTCCGATTTTGTCGTGAACGTTACTCCCGGACCCCGCATGAATGCTGTCGCCGCGAATAAACGTCCGCTTGGGACAAAACGGCTGGCGGGCTCCTTTCATCATGTACAATGACAGCATCAAGGTCGAAGGGGGAAGCGGCAATGCTGCTCGATTCAAAAAAGAAAAAAATCGTTTTTTACGGCGCGATGGTGGCCGTATGGGGAGGCGGAGGCATCATGTATGCCGTCAAAAGCAATCTGTTGTTTTCCATCGCGGCATTTGTTGTTGCGCTTGGGATGGCGGTCAAGCTTTACGGCGCGGTCAAAAGCCCGGATCGATGAGGCCAGGTGCAGACATGATCCTTGAAACAAACGACGTAACGGGCTGGTATGCGAAAAATGCTCCGGTCATCCGCGAGGTGAATTTGAACATCGAGGCGGGGACGGTATATGCGCTGCTTGGCGCCAACGGTGCGGGGAAAACGACGCTGCTGAACATCCTGGCTTCGATCCACGGTCAATACAGCGGGGAAATCCGCTATTGCGGCGAGAGACTGACGGGCACACGCGAAAAGCGGGTAAAACGTTATCGATACTTCATACCGGATCATCCTGCCTTATTCGACGAGATGTCGCCGTTTGCCTTTATGGATTTCGTGCATCGGTTATACGGGAAAACGCTCGACTCGGCGCGGCTGGCGAAGTTATGCGAAACCTTCGGCTTCGATTCGTTCCTTCACCGGAAGATCGGCGCTTTGTCGCTGGGCAACAGGCAGAAGACGGCACTTATCACCGGGCTCCTGCTGCAATGTCCGCTGCTCATTCTGGACGAGCCGCTGGTCGGTCTGGATGCCGTGGCGATTGAAAGGTTTTACGGGGAGCTGCGCGATTATGCGGAGCGGGGGAATGCCGTGCTGTTATCCACTCATTTGTTCCCGATCGTTGGCCGGATCTGCGATAAGGCATTGATTCTGCATCAGGGGACGATCCGGGAAACCGTCGCCGTAGACGGGGAAGAGTCGGCAAAAGAGGCGTTTTTTCGGGTGATCGGCCATGAATGACGTTCGATCCCTGTTTCGGGTTCTGCTGCAGGACGAGATCAAGGGGAAACGGCCGCTCAAGGAACTGGTCGCCATCGTCGTTCTTGTTGCTGTCATCCTGTTTGTCGTTCCTTCGGAATATACGTCTGTCCGCGCCCAATCGTTCGGCGTTCTCCTGAAGGGTACGGCGGCCGCCGCCCTGTATTTGTCTTTGATTTCCGGCATATCGAAATGGAGGGACCCCAAATATAGGCTGCTGCTCTCCATGCCGGTCGGCAAAGCGGCGTTGATATTTCTGTATGCGGTCGTCGTATGGCTCAAACATATCGGCTTCAGGGTCATGCCGATTGTGCTTTCCATTCTTGCCGCGAATGTTTCTTTTCATAACATAACGATGCCGGAGGGCGTTTACGGGGGGCTGATGTGCGCGGCCGCCGGGATGGCAGCGTCCTGGTGCGGCATCGGCGCCGTCATGTTCTGGGGCGTTCGGGGCCGTTTGCGCTTCAAGGCGGAAAGATCGTCCATGAAGTTTGGCTGGGTCAGGAGAGAGTTCGTCCGCTTTGCCGGCGAAAAGGTGCTTTTTCTGAATCATGTCGGGTATTCGCTGTTTCTGGTTTTTTTCTTATACATGTCCATCGCGGTCTCCCGCGCCGGAATAGAGTTGATCCTGTTTTTGCTGGTACTGCTGTCGACCTGTTCGACTCCCGGGGTTTTGTTTTCGAACGAAAAACCGTACCATCGCCTGCTCCTGTCGCTGCCGATATCCCGGGGACGGCTATTCGCCGCCAAATATATATTCGGCTTGGCCATCATGCTTCCTTTATATGCCGCTGCATACGGCATCGTTTCGGCGTTTGGGCCCGGACTGGACCGATGGGGGCTGCTCGCGATGATGGCGTCGTCCCTTGGATTCACCACGTTCGTCAAGCTGTACTACGACTTTAAGCGGCCGAATTTCGATTGGAGCCATCCCCGGCAAATATTCGATCACAAACGGAAGTATGTGCTTTGGCTGACGTCGGTCACCATCTCGGCCCCCTTGATGTTATACTCGTATATGTCGATTTGGTTTGCAGCGGCCTTGCAGATGATTCTCGCAGGGTGCTTTCTGTATGCCATCCGAAAAGGGAGGACCGAAAGGTAATGGAATTTTTTTGTCTCTGGAAGCCGGTGGCGCGGTATGGATATTAGCACGGCCTGGATCGTCCTGTTGTTTTTCTTGCTGTTTTACATGAAAACCAAAGACTGGGCGGCTTCGCTGCTGTTCGGGGCGCTGAATTACGTGAACTGCCTGTTCGCGATGCAGATCAGCCGGATCGTGTTGGCGGAGATGCTGAAGGTTCGCGACCCCGCTGCGGAACAGCTGTTTCTGTTCGTTTTCATGGGGGTCGTCGCGTATTGGGTCGGGAGGTTGTTTCGTGGCGGCAAGAGCCGTAACGGTTTCGCGGCCCGGCATTTGTTTTCTTTGCGCCGTCGCGTTTTGATCACCTTCGGCAACATGTGCATGGTCATGGGCGGCATCTATCTTTCGCTTTATTTTTACGTGAATGCCGGCCGCGGACAGGACATGGTGCTGCATGCGCTGCTATTGTCGATCTATATTGCCGTCATTGTGTCAAGCCACCGGTTATATACATACACGTTCAAAAAGGAATTGGAGAAAAGACATCTGGAGCAGGAGCTGGGACAGCTCGAAAAATACGCGGATTCCCTGGAAGTCGTGCTGCATGACATGCGGATGTTCAAGCATGATTATGCCAACATTTTGTCTACCCTGCAGGGGTTCATCGAAGAAGAAAAATACGCCGAACTGAAAACGTATTTCTATCGGGACGTATGCGCCTATTCCGACAAACTGCTGCAGATGAACACGAGATTGTCCCTGCTCGGGCATATCAGGATGATGCCGCTCAAAGGCATGGTCTCTTCGAAAATATTGAGGGCTCTTGCGGAGCAGATCGACGTGTTTATCGATATCGAGGAAGAGGTTCATGAGGTGGAGATTTCCACGCTTGATTTGTGCCGAATCATGGGAATCCTGCTGGACAACGCTATCGAGGCCGCCCGGGATACTACGGAACCGAAAATCGGGCTCGGGATCGTCCCCCGAAAGGATAAAGTTTCGTTTATCGTCCAAAACAGCTGTCCGGAGCACACGCCCCCTATATACAAGATGTTCGAAGCGGGATTTTCGACGAAAGGGGAAAACCGGGGCATCGGTCTGCCCGCCGTGCGCGAATTGCTTGACCGCAAATATCCCCATGCGATCCTGAACACGGAAATAGATCCCGAATCGATGACGTTGACGCAGCGGCTTGTGGTCCGGCAAACCGTCCGCGGCAACACGAAACTGCAAGAAGAGGAGATCACGTGATGCTTAACGTTTATATATGCGAGGATCACGAGCGGCAGCGCGAACAAATCGAACGGCTCGTGACGCATTCGATCATCAAGCACAAGCTGGATATGGAGGTGGCATGTTCCACCGGCGACTATCGCGAATTGATGGCACGATCCGAAAAAGACGGCAGTCCATCCTTGTTTTTGCTGGATATCGACCTGAAGGCCGACATCAACGGCATTCAGCTCGGAGGAATGCTGCGCGATCAGAACCCCGATTGCCTCATCGTGTTCATCACCACCCATTCGGAGCTAAGTTATTTGACCTTCCAATACAAAGTGGAGGCTTTCGACTTTATGATCAAGGATGATCCGGGACAATTCGCCTTGAGGCTGGAGGACTGCCTTTGCAAAGCTTACGGGCGGCATTTGAAAAGAGGCGGCGATCCGCGCCGGATGACGATTGAAACCGAGGAATCCATCATCAACGTCAAATTTGAGGACGCGCTTTTTTTCGAAACGTCGGCTTCGCCGCATAAAATCAAGCTGCATGAGCGGAACAGGCAGGTCGAATTTTACGGAACGTTAAAGGAGCTGGAAAAGCAGTTGGACGACCGGTTTTACCGCTGCCACAAGGCGTACATTGTCAACATGGACCATATACGCGAGATTGACAAGCGGAAAAAGGTCATCTTGATGGTCAACGGCGAGACATGTTACGTATCCTTCCGATACTACGGCGGACTGGTCGATGCGATGAAGGGCAGGCGCAAAGATCGTCCGTAGACGGGCTGAAAGGCGACAAGGCAATGATACCGGTAAAGCAAAAACAAGCTGTCCATCGGCGATAAGCCGAAGACAGCTTGTTTTTTTGGCTTGAAGCACGGGGCAGCTAAAAGAAAAAGCCGGTTTCTCATTTTCCGGAATTCCAAGGGCCGCGCGGGGCTGAAATGGAGCCACGTTAATGGCATAACGGCTTTGCCCGGACATAGGTTGATTTCTCCGCAGAACTCCAACCCATGACAAATTCGGCTTGGCCGGTCTCCTCATCGACGGTTTCTTCCACAACGGAAAAGCCTTGGCGCGAATAAAAACGAATCGCGTTCGCGTTGTCCTTGTATACTTTGAGCTCCAGTCGAGGAACGCGTTCCTTGACGTACTCCAGCAAGGCCCGTCCGTAACCTTTGCCCTGATGGTCCGGATGCACGAACAAAGCAGCCAGTACATGCCCGACGACCGAAATGAAACCCTTGATTTCCCCCTCGTTCTCCAGCACGCAGGTTTCGGCCAGCGGCAGGTAAACGTTTCGCATCTCCCCTTGCTTGGATTGCCAATATTCGTAATCGATGAAATGGTGGGCTTTCTTGGAAGCGGCGAGCCACAGGCTGATGACGCCGTCCATATCCTTATCGTTCATGAATCTGATCTGCATCGTCTTTACTCCTCTTCCATAGATCTCCTTGCAAAGACCTTAGTGTAAAAGTTTTCCTGATCGATGTCAACTCAGCAATGGGAAGGGGAAGTCTTTTTGTCCGTATTTTTGCGGATTGTCACATAGGCACGGGCGCCGTTCGTAGTAATAGATATAAAGGGGTGAATGACATTGCAGGATTTGCAGCTACCTCAGATCGTGTCCGACATTCTGGCGGGGGACCAGGGCAAATACGAACTGATCATGCGCAAGTATCAGCGAGCGATATTTCAATACTGCTATCACATGCTGGGCGATTATGCGGAGGCGGAAGATTGCGGCCAAGAGGTGTTTTTGAAGGCGTATCGGCATCTTCGCCAATACAAGCAGGACATGCCCTTTGAAGCATGGCTGTACAAGATCGCGAATCACCAATGCATCGATCAGCTTCGCAAACGCAAGCTGGCTCGGTATCTTCCTTTTCTATACGAGAAGGATCAGGAAAATACGCATGTGGATCAGCAGATCGAAGCCAAATATTATACCGCGCCGGTGCTCAAGGCGATGTCCAAGCTGACGCCGGATGAACGGAGCCTGCTCATTTTGCGGGGCGTCGAGGAAAAAAGCTACGATGAAATCAGCCTCATATTGCAGCAAAAAAACGCCAGCCTGCGGAAAAAATTCGAGCGCGGCGCGGCTAAATTCCGCAAATATTATGCCCAAGCGAAGGGGGAGGAAGCATATGAGCCTAAGGAGCGGCCAAGAGCTGAAAGAGCTCATTCTGCAAACGGCACCGCCGGAAGCTGACCTTGCAGGTCCGGTGATGAAGCGGATTTTTGCCGAACAGAAAACAAAGGAGGGGTTCTTCATGAAATATAAAGTCAGCTTGCTGGTGCTTGTCGGCATGTTGTTCGCGGCATCCTCCGCATTTGCGGCGGTTCAATATTATTCGCTGAAAAATCATCATGGCGAAGTGATCTATCAAGAACGGCCGGGCAACGAATTCCCGTCCCGTCCCTTAACCGAGGAAGAGAGGCTGCGGGTGCACATCGCCAATGAAGCGTGGGTCAAAGAGATGAAGCCGGGAGAAGCGGCAGCCATCTACGTCGTGCCCCACAATCCGAACCATGAGCTGGATATTCGTTCGAACCCCCATCAGGTAAACAGCCTTTCGGCTTTCCGCGGCATGATCCATGACCCCGCGATCACCGTTCCGGATGAATTGGGAGGGTACGCGTTTCAGTCGGCGAGCGTCCACATGACGCGCAAAACCGATGCCACGCCGCTGACTCCGGAAGAAAAAGCGTCCATGGCGGAGCAATTGCGCGAACAAGCCCTCGCGGCGGGGAAGGAGTATGCGATCATGCCGCTCGGATTCGCGGATACCTTCTGGAATGCCATCGGCATTTATAAAAAGGGAGGAAACGAAATCGCGCTGCAACTCATCAACTTGGGGAAGGAAGGATCGCTGACCCAATATTTGAACGAAGAAATCGATGCAGCCAAGACGAAGGACAAGATCAATGGCCTGGAAGTCGTGGTGTCGCAGTGGAAGGGCAGCTCGTCGATCACCTGGGTGCAGGAAACGCCCGAAGGCAACAGATACAGCTGTATCCTGTCGACGCGCGCCGGAGAAGTCGGCTTGAAGGAACTGACCGACATCGCGAAATCCTATATCCGCTGATCGCGGCCTATGCATCTATGATCCTTAAAATCTCTCCTGAAAGGGCAGCTCCGGGGCCATCCCGGGAAGCTGTTCTTTTTTTTGCTGCGGTTTACGGACAAACGGGCCGGTATGATTATAATAAGAGGAACAGACAAACAATTTTTGGCTCCCCGTTTCGTGATCGGGAACCAGGGAGGGACTATGAACAACATCTTGATCGTCGATGACGAAGCAGACCTGCGCAAGCTGCTGGCGGACTATTTTGAGGTAAACGGATATGCCGTCGTGACGGCAAAGGATGGCAGCGAGGCGCTGCAGCGGCTCGAACAACAGCCGGATATCGTGCTGCTCGATATCAATATGCCGGAGATGAACGGCTTGGACCTGTGCAGAAAGATTCGGGACTTCGTGTCCTGCCCGATTTTATTCCTGACGGCGCGCATGGAGGATGCCGATAAAATATCCGGTTTCCAGGCCGGAGGGGACGATTATATCCAAAAGCCGTTCAGCATCCATGAGCTGGGCGCCAGGGTGGAGGCGCACTTGCGCAGGGAAATGCGGAACCGCCAAAAATCTTCGGTAAAGTTCGAGGGCGGATTGGCCATCGATTATTCGGAGCGGGCTCTGTACAGCGACGGCCGGCAAATTCCGCTGGCAAAAAAGGAGTTTGACATTGTCGAGCTACTGTCCGCGCATCCGGGCATGGTTTTTGATAAGGAACGCATTTACGATCGGGTCTGGGGGCCGGACGAAGAAGGCGAAAGCTCGGTGATCGCGGAACATATCCGGCGCATCCGGAACAAATTGAAGGAGCATGGATGCGAGGGCTGGATCGAAACCGTCTGGGGGGTGGGGTATAAATGGCGGAGATCCTGAGCCGTTTTCGATTGAAGAACATGAACATGCTGCAGTCCTTTATCTTTTTTAATTGCGTTTATTTGGCTGCCGTTTTAACCGCCCTCGTGTTCGAATTCGAGTGGGCCGACCGGCTTCGGCGGCGTTTTGCCCAACATCCTTCCGGGAACGACTGGGTGCTGACGGCTCAAATCGCTGTGATGCTGCTGACAGTCGGGATCGGCCTGGTCGTCATGGCCAGCCTGTTTTATCGGCTGAAATTGAAAAAACCTTTGGAAATCTTGACGAGCGCATCGAAAAAGATATCGGCGAACGATTTGGGGTTCCGCGTGTCTTATGACGGCAGGGATGAAATGGGCGAGCTGTGCCGGGCGTTCGAACAGATGCGCAGCCAGTTGGAGAGCAATTTTAAAGCGTTGTGGCGCTCGGTCGAGGAACGGAATCAGCTGAACGCCATTTTTGCCCATGATTTGCGAACGCCGCTTTCCGTCATGAAAGGATATGTTGAATTCGTGACCGCCTATTTGCCGCAAAAAAAGATCTCCGAGGAAAAGCTTTTCGATACGATCCAAACGATGCAAACCCATATTCTGCGGATGGAGCGTTACGTAGAGGCGATGAACTCGATCCAGAAGCTGGAGGATATGCCGGTCGACAGGCAGGAGATAGAGCTTAGCCTTCTTATCGGTACGTTGGATGAAAGCGCCCGGCGGATCGCAAGGCATGACGGCAAAACGTTCGATTCGAGCCCATCGGCGGCTTCGGCGAACATATCGGTCGATACGGATCTGATCATGCAGGTATTCGAAAATATGATGGCGAACGCCGCGCGTTTCGCAGCCGCCCGGGTCCGGGCCGAATACGTTGTTTCCGGCGGCATGTTTTCCATCACCGTCACCGATGACGGACCGGGATTTTCCGCTGAAGCGCTGCGCAAAGCCGTCCTCCCTTTTTACCGGGATGAGGGAGAAGGGCCGGAAACAAGCCGGCACCATGGATTGGGACTATATATTTGCAGCACGCTTTGCCGGAAGCATCAAGGCAGCCTGCAGATCGATAACGGTTCCCCTGGCGGCAAGGTCATCGCAAGCTTTTTGTGCCGAGTTGATAAATAGTTGAAAATTGTACGTTAGCATAACCTTATCCTCAAGATAAGGAGTGCTGATATGAACGTCCTGATGAAAAAAATGCCTGTATGCCTGCTCTGCCTGATTTTGGCGTTTGCCGCCGCATGGCCATCGGCCGCCGGGGCAGCCGAAACCCGGAGCAAAGCCGAGATCGTGGCCAAGATTGACGAGTATGTTCGGGAAAATATGAAGCTGAATCATATTGGCGGCGCGTCCGTTGCCATAACCTACGGGGACGATACGTTTTATGCGCAAGGTTACGGCACGGCTTCCGACGGCCAATCCATCACGTCCAAGACGCCTCTGCCGGTCGCTTCTTTGAGCAAATCGATGACGGCGCTGGCCGTCTTGCAGCTGGCCGATCAGGAGAAAATCGACCTCGACGCGCCTTATGTCTCGTATTTTCCGGACATGAAGCCCGCGGATGAGCGCGTGAATCGCATCACGATCCGGCATCTGCTGAATCAGACCAGCGGCTTGAACGACAAGGCGAATCCCGACATGACGAGGCCCGTCCAATTCAAATCGCTGCAGGAGACCGTCTCGTTGTTGGAGGGGGTAAAGCTTGCCGCCGATCCCGGAAAAACGTACAGCTACCACAATCCGAACTATCAATTGTTGGCCTTGCTGGTCGAGCGGGTCAGCGGGCAGCGCTTTTCCGATTATCTTCATGACCATGTCTTTGTGCCGCTCGGGATGACAAGCACTTTTAACGTCAGCACCACCGAGCAAATCAACCGGAATTCATCCATTCCGCGGGGGCATTATTTGCTGCTGGGCAAGCCGATGGAAAAAGAGGAGCCTTTTTGGTTTATCGACGGCCCGGCAGGGGTCGTTTCCACGGCCGAGGATATGGCGAGATGGATGCGCGCGCAATACGATGCCAAGCTTCTCTCCGCCGATCTCATGAAACAGTACCATGCCGCCGGGCAGCAAGGCCCGTATGGCATGGGGTGGCTTGTTGCCGACGATGAAAGCGGTGGCCGGACGATTTCCCATTCGGGCATTCTCTGGACATACAAGGCGGAAGAAACGGTGCACCTGGACCGTCGGCTGGGGATCGCCATCATGTTTGATACGGGCCTCAACGCGTTCGTTGATTATGCCGGATTTGTCAGGGGCATCGACCGGATCATGGCTGGAGACAAAGCCGGGATACCCGTCATCAACGGCCGAAATGTGGAAACGGCCATGATCCTCCTGATGGCAGCCACTTTCCTGTGGGGCGGGTATTCGCTTTACAGGCAGATCAAGAACCGGGCCGCGGTTTCCCGCCGCAAGCTGGCGTTTGCCGCGATCCGGGTTTTGCTCCCCATGCTGCTGCTTGCCGCTTTATCGCCGCTTATGACCTTCGTCGGCGGCGGAAGGGTGCTGCCCTGGTACGGAATATGGATAACGATGCCGTCTGTCGTATTGTGGCTGGCGCTTTTATCCTTGGCTTGCACCGCAAGCTTCGTTTGCCGCTGCATCATGTATCGGAGAACGCGCCGCAGGTCCGCAATACCTGCTTGAACTAAAAAACACCGGGCTTTCCGGTGTTTTTTGGTTCTCCGGCTGCCCGGCCCATTCACGTTTAAGGGCGTCCGCCTGAAGCACGCTCCGAAACGATCCTTTTTTATTTTGTTCCGATTTGCGCTTTAACCCTCTCCCCCAGTTCCTGCGACGCCTTGCCGAGGTAACCCAACACGATGCGCTGCGTTTCCGGGGAAATGCCCGCAAGATCGGCCGCAAGATTATCGACCAGATGATCCTGCTGCACCTGGGGAAGCGCACGGTAAAACTCGCCGGCTTGCGCAAAATCATCCGGCTTGGACAGGTCGGCACGCACCAGCTTTCCTTCCACGAACCTGCCGCTGCCGCTGGTGACAAGCGCTTCCGGGGACCAGTTTTCCTGATGATTGACCGGGATCTTGCGGAATTCCCGACCAAGGCGCATGCGCTGCGAATCCCAATAAATGTTGGCCCGGCCCTGCAGCATTTTATCGTCCGACAACTCGACGCCTTCGAGCAGGTTCGACGGCGAAAAGGCGATTTTCTCCACCTGTTCCGTATAGTTATCCGGATTCCGGTTGAGGATCAGACGGCCCACGGGCTTCAAAGGATATTGTTCTTCATCCCAGATCTTGGTATCGTCCAGCGGATCGTAGGAAAGCTTTGAGGCGTCGTCGGGATTCATCAGCTGTACGTAAAGCCCGTAATCGACCGTTTTTCCCGCCGCGATCGTATCGTGCAAATCTTTGCCCGCGATATCGGGATATTCGCCGGCCAGCCGGACGGCTTCGTGCCGATCGATATACTGCTCGCCGCGGAAAGGGATCCAGTGGTATTTGACGTAGGTGCGGACGCCCTGCGCATTCCGCCAGACGAAGGTATTCACGCTGTGTCCCTTGATGTAGCGGAAGCTTTTGACCGTTCCTACGTCGGAATAAAGCCAGACGAGAAAGTTCATGGACTCCGGTGCCCTGGCGACAAAGCTCCAGAAACGTTCCGGATCGATCAGGTTGTTTTTCGGCGAAGGAAGGAAGGCGTTGATCGTTTCCGGAAAACGCATGGCGTCCCGTACGGAAAAAACCGGAATATGGTTGCAGAGCAGATCGAAAACGCCTTGCTCGGTGTAAAACTTGGTGGAGAAGCCGCGCACGTTGCGCGAGGTATCCGGGGTGCCTTTCGTGCTGACGGCAAGCGAAAACCTTACGGTGACCGGAACCTGCTGGCCGGGCTGCTGCAGAAAGCATAGCTTGGTATATTCCGCCATGGAATGTATGGTATGAAAATATCCGAAAGCGCCGTAGCCTTTGACATGCACGGGCCGTTCCGGAAGTTTGCTATGTACGAAGGTTTCCAGCGTCTCGTGCAATATATTGTCTTGTTCCAATACGGGACCGTTTTCGCCAACCGTCTGCGAATGGAAGGTTGCCGGAATATCTCCTGACCATTCATTTTTATCCTTCATGATTCGACCTCCCCAGTTATTCTTTCAGAGAAACCTAATAACGATGAGCTTCGATGCCGTCTAGACTCTATAGACAGTATATGGCTCGCGGAGAAAATAAATTTCTAAAATATCTTTAAAGTATTCCTTGACAGGAATATTCTCTATTGGGTATATTATTATCATAGCAAGGCAAGCGAGAAGAATTTCGGATGACAAATAAATTCTGGGAGGAAACAGGGATGTTGAAACAAATGACGAAGGTTGAAGGCAAAGAGTTATTTATTGAGCGTATTTTCGATGCGCCGCGCGAGCTGGTGTTCCGGGCATTTTCGGAAGCCGAGCATTTGAAGATGTGGTGGGGACCGCGCGGATGGGCCGTTACCGTTTGCAACGTCGATTTCCGCCCGGGAGGCATCTGGCATTATTGCATGAAGTGCGTCGACCGGAACCAGGGGGATTTCTACGGTTTCGAATCCTGGGGCAAAGGGATCTATCAGGATATCGTGAAAGATGAGAAGATCGTTTACGTCGACCATTTCTCCGATGCCGAAGGCAACGTAGCGGAAGGTATGCCGGCGCCGCTGATCACGTTGACTTTCGAAGAGCACGAAGGCAAAACGAAATTTGTCAACCACGCGGTATACGAATCGGACGAAGCGCTTCAGAAGGTGCTTGATATGGGGATGGAACAAGGGTTCACGGAAACGATGGACCGCCTTGACGAGCATTTGCAGGCGAATCGATAAAGCGCATTTTGTACACGGTCTCATTAAAAAAGAGAGGGAGAGGTTGGGGAACCTCGCCCTCTTCATCGTATAAAGGGAGTATAACTATAACATCGCAAGGGGTTATGCCGGTTTTTTCGCTTTTCCGATGAGAAGCCAATACATGCACAAAGCGAAAAGCGTAATCACGGCTAACACGGTCAATATCGTTTGAAAAGAAACCGATTCGATCATGGCCGCCGCATAGGTGATCCCGATCGAGGTGGAGACGTTCAGCGTCAGATTGTAAAACCCGATCACCGTCCCCGATTGGCTGGCAGGTAGAGCGCTTACACACGAATCGAGCAAAGGCGCGTACATAAAAGCAAAAGAACCTGAAAAGAGCATCATCGAAATGACGTATACGATCACCGGCCCTCCGTAAAGCAGCGCCGGCAAAATCAAGCTTGCCGCAATCATGATCATCGCCACCGAAACGGCCTGTTTATTGGACAGGTATTTGGATATCGTTCCGGACGATGCCCCGACGACAACCGCCGTCACGTACCCGGGAATCAGCAACAGCGAGATCGTATCGAGGTGGAGGTCATAAACTTTTTCCAATAGGAACGGGAACATGAAGATATAACCTAATTGCACCGAATAAATGACGAAAGCAACCGCCAATATGGATACGAATCTTTTGTTTTTGAAAAAGGATATTCCGATAAAAGAATGTTTGCTTTTGCTGACATAGAAAAGAAACAAGATGACCGAAGCCGCCAGAACCAAAATGTAAATCCAGTTGAAGTCCGTAATGTACAGCATGACCGACGTCGCGATCGCGGCGATCAGAAGCAGCCCGACGATATCGACGCGGCTTTTCTTCGATTCTTCCTTCGGCAAATATTTCAGGATCGGCGGCAGCAAAACGATCGATAACAACGGGATTAAAAACAACGCCGCCCAATTCAAATACGTCGAGACGAAACCGCCCGTAAGAGAACCGATGACCAGGGACAGCGAATAACTGCTGGTGCTGTATCCCAGAAATCTTTTTTGTTCGTTTTTGGGCAAATGTTTGGCGACATAAATGACGTAAAGCGTTTCGGCGGAGGCCAGTCCCGCGGTTTGGATGATTCTGGACACGAGCACCATCGGAAACGAATGCTGGAATGCGAAGCCCATGACGGATCCGACGCTGATGAAGCCGATGCCGGCGACGAGCAGCGAGCGGATGCTGACCGAATCAGCCAAAGACGCATATACCACGGCACCGATGCCGATCACGAGACCGGCTAACGTCGCCTGCCAGCTGACGGTCGTTGCCGAAATTCCCAGATCCTTTGCAATCGCGACGGAAACCAGTTTAAACGAGTTATCGATAATCAGGGAAAATACGAAAAATATCAACAAAATGGGAACCGCTTTTTTCGCAAGGGAAGTCTGAGTCTCCGGTAAGTGATTTGTCGGGTTCATGAAATAAAATCTCCTTTGCTGATAAGCCTTACGCTAGTTCAAGGGCAATTTCCATCATTTTCGTAAAAGAAGTTTGTCTTTCTTCGGCAGACAGGTATTCATGTCTAAAGATATGGTCGCTTACGGTCAGGATGCAAAGGGCGTTTACGCCGGCATAAGCGGCATTAAGGTAGAGGCCTGCCGATTCCATTTCGGCGCACAGGATCCCCATCTTGCTCCATCTTTCGAGCGCGGTCGGATCGACGTTATAGAAAATATCGCTTGAAAGGACATTGCCGACATGGACCTTCTGGCCTTTTTCATCCGCAATCTTTTTGGCTTTTTCAAGCAGCTCGAAGGAAGCCGTAATGGAATAATGCCCGGGCACGTTAAATTGATGCATGTAATTGGAATCGGTCGAGGAACCCATGGCCAAAACGATATCGTTCAGATGCAGATGATCCTGAATAGCCCCGGCGGATCCGATACGGATCAGGTTTTTGACGCCGAATACGTGAATAAGTTCCCACGAATACAGGCTCATGCTTGGCGTGCCCATGCCCGTTCCCATCACGGATAAGCGCTTTCCATTATAGGTGCCCGTATAACCAAGCATGCCGCGAACTTCGTTGAACTGGACGACATCGTCAAGAAAAGTTTCGGCGATAAATTTCGCTCGCAGCGGATCGCCTGGAAGCAGGATCGTTTCGGCGATTTCCGCCCCGTTGGGTTTAATATGAGGGGTTTCCTTAGGTGCTTGCGTGTTCATTTTCTCATTCTCCTTATTACAACATGTTTAGTTGTATAGTATGTTGTCTAATTTGTACTAAACAAAAATACCATACAAGCCTCATGGAGTTCAACTGAAAATTTTATGGCCGCAAGCTCTAATTTTTTTACGGAAATAAAAAGAAAAACAGTATCCTCCTCGTAAGGAAGATACTGTTTTTCGCCATCCGTGCATTTTTGGCTACTTTGTTGCGTTGATTTTCATCATGCTGGATTCTTCAGGAATATAAAATTTATTATAGACGATCGGATGCTGTTCGTTGGCGTACAGGCTCTCCAGGATCAAGTCGCATTGATCGGCCCCTCCGGCGATAATGTATTTTTGCGAAGGGGAATTGATCGCGCTCGAACGCTTGATTTCAATGGATGCGGAATGGGCCATTTCATAAACCCGGTTTTCAAGCAGGTCCATCAACTGGTTCGTATCCTGCAAATCCAGGTTCAATTCGGATACGGTTTCGATCGCCATGAACGTAAACGCGAACGCGACGGCAACCCCTTTGCTTTTGTACCATCGTTCGATGGCCACGACCGCAGCGGCTCTTCGGTTCAAAATTTCCTGGGTATATTCGCTTTCCAAATCCAATCGAAAGTCCAATTCGATCTGGTCGATCGGCTCCGTTAGGCATTTGTAGATCGGGTTTCCTATTTTCTCCAAGCCTGCGGCTTTGTTGGCCTGCTCATGTTTTGTGACGAAGCTTCCTTTGCCGTGTATGCTTTTGATCAGGCCGTCATCCTGCAAAAGCGCCAGCGCTTGCCGGAGCGTCATCCGGCTGACTTTGAATTGTTTCGCGAGCTCCGTTTCCGTAGGCAATTGGCTGTCGCAAGGATAAGCGCCGTTCATGATTTGTTTATACAATTCGTCATAAACCTTGATGTATAGCGGTTTTTTTTCTTTGAATCCTGCCTGATTGACTTCCATGTTTTCACACCCATAAGATGAATTCGGCTGCTCTGAATCAAGTCGGGTTAGCCCTTGCCGATCGCGGCGCCGTTTCAAGTTCAATTTCACGCTTGCGATTATTATAACATGGCCGAGTGGAATTAAAATCGGATTGGATTCAATTCGCTTTCGTTTTCATTTTTCCATTCTACGGCTTTTTTAAAATTTTCCAGGGAGGAGGCCGGTGTCCGCTCGTCGAATGAAATGTAATATTTCATTGAATTGTCATATTTCATTATTGACCGAGGGAGTGGATGCAGATGGGGAAACCGCCGTGTGACTTTTTGGAGTATTCTTCCGCCGAATTGATCGAAATGTTATCCGAACAGCAGGGCATGACGTTTAAAGTCAAAAAAATAGAAGGGCGCTTTATACATACGTTTTGCAGCGGGCGGCTGCTATCCAAAATAGGCTTGACTCCTCAGGAGGTCACGGGAAAAGAGTTAGGGGACTTCTATCCTGCCGAATTGGCGGCTCACAAGGAATCGTTTTACCGGGATGCCTGGCAGGGGAAGGAAGGCATCATTTACGAAAGCGTGTTTCACGGCGTATTTTATCTGGTATCCCTGCAGCCCGTAAAAAAATTCGGAAAGGTCGTGGAAGTGATCGCCTCCTGCGTCGACATTACGGAGCTGAAGAGTCGCGAGCAAGAGCTGAGGGAAACGAAGGAACTGCTGGAATCCTTGTACGAAAGCTCCGTCGACGGCATTTGCATCATGGATACATGCGGCAAAGTCATCCGCATCAACCATGCCTTCGAGAAAATTTACGGCTGGTCGGAGAGCGAACTGATCGGAAAGCAGGCTCCGATGATTCCGGCCCATCTGGAAAACCGTTTTGATGAAATCTGCAAACATCTGCACTCCCAAAAAGCGATCCATTTCGAAACCGTAAGGCCTCGGAAGGACGGCGAGACAATCCATGTTTTTTTGACGCTTTCCCCGATCAAAGACGCGAAGGACGAACTCATCGCCTTGACCGGCATTACGCGGGACATATCCGAACGGAAAAAATCGGAGGATTTTTACCGCAAAGCCGATAAACTGAACGCCGTGGGGCAATTGGCTGCGGGACTGGCGCATGAAATCAGGAACCCGCTCACCTCGCTGCGGGGATTTTTGCAAATCATGCAGTCCGGGCGGGTAAACAAAGAGGAGTATTTCGACATCATGCTGTCCGAAATCGACCGGATCAACAGCATCGTAAACGAATTTTTGGTGATCGCCAAGCCGGTTCAGACGAAATTCAGGCAGCAGGACCTCATCCCTATTTTGCACAGCGTCGTCACCTTGTTGGAGGCCCAAGCCGCACTGAATAATATCGAAATCCGGACCGAAGTGGAAGATGGTTTTCCCTCGGTCGAATGCTCGGAAATGGAAATCAGGCAGGTGTTCGTCAATATATTGAAAAACGCCATCGAAGCGATGCCGCACGGAGGCGTGATCCGCATCCTTGCCCGCGTGCAGGAAAGCGGCGTCCTGATCCGTTTTATCGATCAAGGCGTCGGCATCAGCGAAAACCAATTTCCGCGTTTGGGCGAGCCTTTTTTCACCACGAAGGAAAAAGGAACGGGACTCGGCCTGATGATGTGCTACAAAATCATCGGCGACCACAAAGGCGGCATCAACATTAACAGCGTGGTGAATGAAGGTACCACCTTTGATATTTTTTTGCCTGCGGCAATCGGCGGGCATGAAATGGAACCGCGGCATATTTGAACGCCCGAAGCAAGCATCCGTTTTGCCGTCATCTTCCGATTTTTGCATAGGTCAGGAGAGAAAAACGTTCATTGAATAACCTAATTGTTAATCAAAAAAGAAAAGAGTTGACTAATATTATCGCTTATTTTATGATCTACTCGAGAATTAATGAACTAATAATTAACTATTAAGTTAACTTAATCAGCGATTCCAAAATCACCAAAAAGGAGTTTTTCGAGTGGAACATCATTCTTCGATTCCCCGACCGGAGTATCCACGTCCCCAATGGGTGCGGAGCAGCTGGCTCAATTTGAACGGACCGTGGCAATTTGAAATCGACCACGGCAAAAGCGGAAAAGAACGCGGATATTCGGAGCCTTTGCATCAGCTATCGGGAACGATTACCGTCCCGTTTTGTCCGGAGAGCAAGCTGTCCGGCGTGGAGTACAAGGACTTCATGGCGGCGGTATGGTATAAGCGGGAGTTTTCCGTGCCCGAGACCTGGAAGGACGGCCGGGTTCTGCTTCACTTTGGCGCCGTCGATTACGAAACCGAGGTATGGGTTAACGGAACTTCCGTCGGCAGGCATCGCGGCGGATACTCCTCTTTTGCCTTTGACGTAACATCGCATATCCTGCCGGGTACGAACGTGGTCACCGTATATGCGGAAGACGACGTCCGTTCAGGGCTTCAGCCGCGCGGAAAGCAGAGCGGAAGATACCATTCGCATGGCTGCGACTATACGCGGACGACGGGCATCTGGCAAACGGTATGGCTTGAGCACGTGCCCGAAGCCTATCTGTCGGACATGAAATTGGTTGCTGATCCGGGCAACGACTGCGTGCATTTGGAAGTGAAAATCGGCGGGAATGCGGCCGGAGAACAACTTGTCGCCTCCGCACACTACGACGGTAAGCCCGTCGGGAGTGCTGCGGTGCTGATCCAAGGATCCTCGGTAAAACTAACGGTTCCGTTATCGGAAATTCATTTATGGGAGCCGGGAAACGGCCGATTGTACGATCTGCAGCTATCGCTGCATAAGCAGGATCAGGTTAGCGATACGGTCGGATCGTATTTTGGCCTGCGGACGGTAAGGCTGGACGGAATGGCGTTCCGGATCAATGAAAAATCCGTATTTCAGCGCCTCGTGCTGGATCAGGGCTTTTATCCGGACGGCATCTACACCGCACCGAGCGACGAAGATCTCCGCAAGGACATCGTAATATCGATGGGGCTTGGTTTTAACGGCGCCAGATTGCACGAAAAAATGTTCGAGCCGCGTTTTCTGTATTGGGCGGACCGGTTGGGCTACCTGGTATGGGGCGAGCACGCCAACTGGGGATTGGACATTACCGGAGCCGAAGGCCTCGCGCGGTTTTTGCCCGAATGGATCGAAGGCGTGGAACGCGATTTCAATCACCCCGCCCTTATCGGCTGGTGCCCGTTCAATGAGACTTGGGATCAGGACGGCGCCAAGCAAAACAACGATGTGCTGCGCATCGTTTACGAGATGACGAAACGGATCGACCCGACGCGGCCGGTGATCGATACCAGCGGCAACTTCCATGTAGTAACGGATATTTTCGATATTCATGATTATGATCAAAATCCGGAGACGTTCCGGGCCAAATTTGAACCGATGAAAAACGGCGGCGAAGCATACAACACCTTCCCGGAACGGCAAACGTACGGGGGACAGCCGTATTTTGTCAGCGAATACGGCGGAATCTGGTGGAATCCCGACCAGAAGGATGAAAAATCATGGGGGTACGGCGACAGACCGGCCTCGGAGGAAGACTTTATTAAACGTTACGAGGGATTGACGAGCGCTCTCTTGGATCATCCGATGATGTTCGGGTTTTGCTATACCCAATTGTACGATGTGGAGCAGGAAGTGAACGGGCTGTATACCTATGACAGACGTGCCAAGTTTGACCCCGAAACCATTCGCCGCATCAATTCCCGCAAGGCCGCGATCGAAGATTAAAAACAGGCGAAAGGCAGCTGTTGCCTGAAGGTCCCAAAGGCCGCATGCCAGCGCTGAAACCCTTGAGGGACCGAGGTTTGTGTCTACGATCCTGGCTGGTTTGGATCAATGCAATGCGAGTATACGGGCAAAGGAGAGCATGAACATGGATCTCTTTAACGGTCTGGGCATGGGATTGGGAAGTTTGCCGCTGCTTTCGGACGCCAAAACAAGGTCGATCAGTCCGGAGAACTTCACCGGGGCCAAAGGCAAGGGCGGCATGGCGGCGGAAGGAACGGGCGCAGCATGCGCGCGCGATTTGGGAGTCGGCTGGAAAGTGTCGCCGTCGGTCGAAATCGGGCCGGGGTCGACGTTTACGATGGCGGAAATCGGGGGACCGGGAGCGATTCAGCATATTTGGCTGACTTGCTTCCCGTCGCTTTGGCGCAACCTGATCCTGCGCTTTTATTGGGACGAAGAGGAGATGCCGTCGGTTGAAGTGCCGGTGGGCGATTTTTTCTGCAACGGCTGGCAGGAACGCGCGAACGTGAATTCATTCCCGGTCGCCGTCAACCCGGCGGGGGGCATGAACAGCTATTGGCTCATGCCGTTCCGCAAGGCGGCGAAGATCACGATGGAAAATACGTCGGCGGAAAAAGCGGTCCTTTATTACCAAGTCAATTACACCTTAACCGACGTTCCGGCCGATATGGCGTATTTCCATGCGCAGTGGAAAAGGAGCAACCCGGTGCCTTATCGGGAAGTGCATACTATTCTGGACGGCGTCAAAGGGAAAGGCCATTACGTCGGAACTTACCTGGCCTGGCAGGTCAACAATAACGGCTGGTGGGGCGAAGGGGAAATCAAGTTCTATATGGACGGAGACCAGGAGTTTCCGACGATCTGCGGCACAGGCACGGAGGATTATTTCGGAGGCGCCTGGAATTGGGAGCATCCGGCCGGACAATATTCCACCTACTCCACGCCTTTTCTCGGCATGCATCAGTTGATCAAGCCGGACGGTTTGTACCGCAGCCAGCAGCGATTCGGCATGTACCGCTGGCACGTCATGGACCCGATCCGCTTCGAGCAGGATCTGAAAGTCACGATCCAGGATCTCGGCTGGCGTTCGGGGCATCGGTATTTGCCGCAGCAAAGCGACATTGCCTCTACGGCGTTCTGGTACCAGTCCGAGCCGCATCAAGCGTTTCCGCCGCTGCCGGACAATGACGGCCGGGAGGTTATTTGAGGCGCGGTTCCCCCCGCGGTATAATCGGTTGTTACGCAAAGGATAACCCGGACTCTATGGAGCCGGGTTATTTTTTTGCTTCCCAATCCTCCCGCGTCATCGCAAACAGTTCATGATCCTCCCACATGCCATTAATGCACAAATACTTTTTGGCAAGCCCTTCGCGCCGGAAGCCCGCCTTTTCCAGCACGCGCAGCGAAGGCTGATTTCTCGGCATCACGCCGGCCTGGACGCGGTGAAGGCCCATTTCCTTAAAGGCATACCCGACGCATAACCGCACGGCTTCGGTCATATGGCCTTTTCCGCGATGCTCTCGTCCGATGAAATAGCCGAGGTTCGCATTTTGAAACGGGCCGCGCGCGATTCCGGTGAGGGCAATCCTGCCCGCCAGCTCGTCCGTTTCCGCCAAGAAAATGCCGAATAAGACGGACGTCGTCCGATCTATATCCTCTACTCCGGTCAAAATGTCTTTTTCCTGGCCTTCCACCGTAAAATACGACGCATCGCGGACCGGTTCGAACGGCTGCAAATTTTCGTGGTTGCGGATCCGCAGCTCGAGCAGTTCCTTCGCATGTTCCGGCGTTAAACGCTTTAAATAGATTTTTCCGTTGCTGTTCATTAACATCTGCCCACGACCTTTCGAATCGTTTGAAATGAAATTGGAAGAAGATTATAAGCCTCCGGCGGACAAAAATCAATTTCCGATGGGCGGGCTGCCGTTTGCTCCCTTCTATAAACAAAGTGGATACATTATACAAAACATATATTTTTCATTTATGGATTTGATTTATATACTTCAAACGAACGAAAAAGGAGGGAACATCATGACAACGACCACATTATATTTGGTCAGACATGGCCAAACGGAATGGAATCGGGAGCGGAAGCTGCAGGGTCATCTCGACTCGCCTTTGACGGATGAGGGCATCATGCAGGCTTTCAAGCTGAACGAACGATTAGGCATGGTTCGGTTCGACGCCGTTTATTCAAGTCCGAGTCCGCGGGCCGTCACGACGGCCCGAATCGTTTCCGGCCGACACGAGGGCGGCATCCGGTTGATTGACGATTTGAAGGAAATCCACATGGGACCGTGGGAGGGACACAAGATATCCGTAATGAGTGAGAAATACCCTGAAGAAATGGCGTGTTTTACGGAAGCGCCTCATTTGTACAAGCCGGTCGGCCCGGGGGAATCCTACTGGGATCTGTTGACGCGCGCGGTTCGGGCGACGGAAAACATCCTCTCTGCGTGCCCCGGGGGAACCGCCTTGGTCGCCACGCACCGCATGACGTTAAAAACGCTCCTGAACCACTATTCGGGAAATGTGTTGGAAGACATGGGGAAGATGCCGGATATCCCGCCGGCCAGTTTGAGCCAGATCGTCGTGGAAGACGGACATCCTTACGTCAAAATGTATGGGGACACGGCGCATGACGGCACCTTGGCCAAAATTTAGGAAGAGGAGAACGTCGGGCATGCCCAAAAAAGGAACGGTGATCTCCTACTTCCTTGCTTTCCTTGTGATCGCCATGATGGTTTTGTCATCGCTTCTCTACCATCGTCATGAATTTGTTTTGCCGGAAATCGCGGCGATGGTCATCGCCATGTGGGCTTACAGGGACCCGAATTGGCTTAGGCATCCGCTTCACATCTGCATTGCGCCGACGGCCACCTGCATCATCGGAATGTCGGTCAATCATTTGCATCTTGCTTATCTCTGCAAAGCGGGTATCGCACTGGCAGGCATCATGGCCTTCCTGTTTCTGATCCGGTCGAACTTCGCTCCGTCTCTGGCCACGGGCCTGCTCCCTCTGATCACGAACGCGCATAACTGGATGCTTGTTCTGATCGTTCTGGGGTCGACTTTGATGATCATGTGCGTCGTGGTCTTCTTTCGCATGAATGCCGGTCTTGAAAAGAAAAAGGTGATTCGTTACCGATATTCCTTCGTATTTCTTATGCTGGTCTTTGCGTGGATGGGCATCTGCGGAGCGGCGGGGTTCGATAGACTGGGGGTTATCCCGCCGATGATCGTGGTCGTCTACGAGTCGATCCAAAAACGCGAATACAACGGAAACATGGCGCTGAAGCAAGGCATTGCGCTCACGATCTCTGCAACCGTAGGCACGCTTCTATTTTTGCATGTGAAATCCATGGCGATCGTAACGTTTGCGGATATATTCGCGATGCTTTTGCTGCAGTGGAGCCTGCACGTGCGCATTCCCGCCATCTATGCATTTCCCCTGTTTCCCTTGATTTTCCCGCCGGACGTTGTGCCCGCGCTGCCGCTGGCGACGTTGGCAACTTGTTTGTTTATGTTCCCCGCCATGACGGCTTACAAAAGGCTCGAAAAATCGGCGCGGACGGAGAAAAGCGGAGTGCCGATGTAGAAACGGAACTGAAGCCGTGAAGCCATCCATGAGAGGGTTCCTTATGATGGCATTCATACTTTTTATTTATGGAAAGGATAAATAATATATTTTTTCTTTCATGGTTTGCCTCTGTATACTTGAGGTGCATCCCGGGAGCATACATCAAGACAAGGAGCTGATTGATTTGAAAAGGAGCTTGCTGATTGCCGTCTCTGTCGTATTTTTGCTGGTTTCCGCAGCCTGTTCAAACCCAAGCGGGGGAGGAGCGGGAAAACCGGAGAAGCTGCAGGTGGACATAAACCCGGTTCAACAGGTTCTTATTCCCGGACGCGCGGTTCTGATCGATGCCCGTTTATCCAACGATGCCGGTCCGATCAAGGAAGGTGCCGATGTCCAAATCGAAATTTGGAAAAACGGAAGCGCCAAGCATGAGACGATCGCCGCCACCCCGCTGCAGGACGGCACGTACCGGATCCGGACCCTGTTCGCCGAAGGCGGGGAATATACGGTCAAAGCCCGTGTGAAGCATGAAAAGGAAACCGTGACGACAAGCGAAAAGAAATTGTTCGTTCAGCGTAATGAAATCGGATAGAGCGTATCGCACTTTAAAGATTATAGATATAAAGACCTTTGGGATTTTAAAGGCATACAAACGAGGGTACCGTACGCGGTGCCCTCTTCAAGTTTGTCGGCCCCGGTGTTCCACAGGCTTGTCTTTTTTCGCAATCGAAATAAATTCGCGGACGAATCCCTCCAGAAACGGTTTTGGCTGGGAGCACAACACGATTTTATTCGTGAAATGGACGCCCTCGACCTCGACTACGGCCAGATCCCCGCGTGCAATGAACGGGCTGGAAACGAGGGAGGAGACGAAGCTGGCTCCATATCCGGCGACGACGGCCTGGATCGTTTCGTTGAGCCCGTTAAATTGCAGCTCGATATTCGGCGGGCTGACGTTTTGCATGCTGCATAGCTCAAGCAGCCTCTTCCGCGTCGTGCTTCCTTCCTCCCGCATAATGAAAGGTTCTTTCATCATCTCTTCCATGGTGATCTTCCGGTTGGCATATCTATGATTCGGCGCAACCACGAATTTGAATTCGTCTTGATACAATACCAGACAGTGAACGGAAGGATCGCTTTGATCGGTGATTTCGCCGTTGCCGAAAATGGCGACATCCGCTTCGTAGTTCATCAACCTTTCAAGCGCCTGCTGTGAATTCACGGTCGAAATTTCGACCTCGACCCGCGGATATTTTTGCTTGAACAAGGAAGCCCATTTCGGAATCAGAACGCTGGTGGCCAGATAATTTCCGGCGACCCGCAGCTTTCCGTGCGGCTGCCGATGATGTTCTTCGATCATGAGCCGGACCTGCTCTTCAAGTTGAAACAGCTTTTCGGTCGGGCGCAGCAGTTTTTGGCCGAAAGGGGTCAGCACCAAATTCCTTCCTTTTTTCTCGAACAATAGGACATTGTATTGTTTTTCGAAGCCGCGGATTTGGGCGGAGATGGCGGGCTGGCTGATGTTCAGCCGTTTGGATGCTTCGGTCACGCTGCCCGTTAAAGCGACATGATAGAACAGCATCAGCGCATGCAGATTAATGGACACCCCGTCACCTCCCATTTGTTTTCTATTTCGCCCGACATGTTGCTGCAGACAGTTATATTATGCATAGGATTCATGGGCTTCAAACGGCCGGACATCCTTTATAGGCTCAGCGCGGTTGCCGAAGGCGGCAGCAGCTCGTGGTCTTGGTAGGCGCTCCGTTTCGTCTTCGCCAGATAATCGGCCAGCGCTTGCTGCAGCGTTCCTTTCGTCACGGCTTTGGCATCAAAAGAAAGGCCGTTTCGAATCATCATTTTGACGATTTCCGGCCGAAGCCCGGTAATGACGGTTTTGCAGCCCATCATTTTGATTCCGTCGATCAGGCTGATCAGCCGCTGGATTGCATCCGCTTCGATATCGATGACGCCAGACAAATCGATGATCAGCATCTGAATGTTCTCTTTGCCGATTTGATCCAAAACCTTTTCTTCCATAATATCGGAGCGGACGTGATCGATCGAGCCGATGAGAGGCAGGATCGAGATCGATTGGCTGAGCGGGATGAAGGGAACCGACAGTTCCATAACCATTTCCTTTTGGGTTCGGATCAAATCGTCCTTGAATTGGGAATAACTCATGAAAAAGTGGCTTAAAAAAAGATCCATCAACGCGTTGATTTGCTTTTCCAAACCATAAAATTGCTCTTTATTCGTCGTCTTGCCGTTAACCCGGTCAAAGTTGTACAGAAAATCCCACATCACGCGGCGCACGGCTTGAATCCATTCCAATTTGAAGGCCAGGGTCAGCGAATGTTTCGCCCAGGTGATGCCTTCCGTTTTGGCGAAGGAAACCACCTCGTATTCTTTTCCTTCAACGATGTACAGCACGAGTTTATGGGCATTATCCAGGAGGTTGATGTTTCCGACGTCCAAAATCTCGTTGATTTTGTCTTTGACTGTAACCGCCTCCGTCAGCAGCCGCTGCTCGAACTTGTCCCGGTTCTCGCTGAAAAATTCGGTTAAACTGTTCCCTTTTGACGTGTCCAGATCCAAAAGATTCACCTCTTTTTGTCTATGGCTGCCGGTGTTTTTCGGAAAGACGATGGTAAACCTCGTTCCTTTTCCTTCTTCGCTTTTGACCGATATTTCCCCGTTATGCTGGTAGGCGACGGAAAAGACGAGCGTGAGTCCCATGCCGGTACCGTTTTCTTTCGTCGAAAAAAAAGGGGTGCCCAGCCGGTTAAGCTTCTCTTCAGGAATTCCGCTGCCGGTGTCTTCTATGTACACGGTTACTTTATGTTCGGACGCTTGATGGCCGATCGTGATCGTTCCTTTTTCGGGAATCGCTTCAAACGCATTTTTGATCAAATTAAAAAACATTTTTTTTAGCTGGTTGCGCCTGCCGTATATAAAATTCCCCGGATTCCGGAGATCCCTTCGCAAATCGACCCGATAAAATTGATCTTGAAACAGCTGGATAATCGATTCCAGCTCAACCGTCAGATCGATCGGTTCGGCGGATTCGTTATCCAGGTCGGGTCTGGAAACTTGCAGCAAATTTTGCAAAATGTCGATTGCGTTTTCAAGCTCGGATTGCGCAATGTCGATATAGGTGTCATCGTTTTTTTCTTTCAGGAGCTGGAGGAATCCTTTGACGGCCGTCAGAGGATTTTTGACCTCATGAGCAATGCCGGCAGCGATTTGTCCGACGGAAGCCAATTGGGTCAAATGCATGTCATTCTGCAGATTATTACGTCGTTCCACCATTCATCAGCCCTTTCTAGCCGAGTACTCGCATCTTGATATCATCTTAATATATATTCCGTGACAAAGGTATAGCGCAATTTCCGGCTGTGCTTGCGGCAGGGGGCAGACCGATTGCATCGCTTCGGATGATATGTTATGACTGAAATACAAACGAAAAGGATATAGGTGTGGTTAAGATGACAATCAAAGCTCTGTTCGTAGCTCCATACGCGGCAATGGAGAATTTAATAGAAGAATGCAGGGAGCAGGAGAGCGCTCTCGACCTGACGATCCGGACAGGCAACCTGCAGGAAGGCGTCATGCTGGCCAAACAGGCCGAAGCCGAAGGATTCGATTGCATCATCAGCCGGGGCGGAACGGCGAAGCTGATCAGCGAAGCGGTAGAGATCCCGGTCATCGATGTCCGCGTATCCGGATACGACATGCTGCGCGTGCTCACGCTGGCCAACGATTTTCCGAGGAAAAAGGCGATCGTCGGGTTTCCGGCGATTACGGCCGGGGCGAAAGCCATTATCGATCTGCTGGATATTCCGATCGACATGTTCACGATACGGGACGAAAGCGAAACGGAAGCTTTATTGCGGCAGTTGAAAGAGGAAGGTTACCAGCTGATCATGGGGGACGTGGTGACGTTTGAAACGGCATCGCGGCTTGGCCTGCTCGGGATCCTGATTCAATCCGGCAGGGAATCCATTTTCGATGCGTTCAAGGAGGCGGCGATGGTATCGCGTTGGCTTTCGAAAAGCAGGCGCGAGAATGAGCGCCTGAAAGGGATTTTGCGGGCCGCGGCGTCCGACTTGATGGTGCTGTCGGAGAACGGGGACGTCGTCTACGAGCAGTGGAAAGCGTTCGGCGCAATGCCGGAGCTGGATATCCCGGTTGTGGCGGGCGCGTCCGATCCCGGCAGGACCAACCGGGAACTGATTCATGCCGCGGATCGTGACGGGCAACCTGTCAAAGTGGTCAAAACCCGAATCGCAACAGGCGAATCGGCGTACTTTCTCTACGAATATTTCAAGCAGCCGATCCGCAGGGAGACCGAGGAGAAACTCCGGATTCATACGGAACCGGCCCCGCTGATCATACATCAGAGCGAAGCGATGAATACATGCCTGACGATGATGAGCCGCAGCCTGGCCTACGACCGGTTTATTTTTATCGGCGGAAAAGGAACGGGAAAAAGAATGCTGGCCAGGCATCTGCATGAACTCAAAACGCAAGGGATCGGATATTTCGCTTCGGTAAAAGCGGCGGATTTGCTGGAACTGAGCCTTCAGGAGATTCCGGAAGAGATCCGGACGGTTTGCGTCCATGCCTTTGACCGTTTGCCGGGCGGCTGGGAGGAAGTCCAGTGGCAGAAGATCGAGGAGCTGAAGCAGCGGGGGATCACGCTTGTTTTTGCCATGACTGAAGCAGAAGCTTTTGGGGAAAATAGGATATACGAAGACGGCATCATTCACGTGCATGTTCCGGCGCTGGCCGAACGGAAAGAGGATCTGAAAGAGCTTGTCACGGCGTTCCTGCTGCATTTCAGCCAGACGCTCGGCACGTCGGCGATCCGAATGACGGAAAAAGGCCTGGAACGGCTTGCGGGTTACAGCTGGCCCGGCAACGTCTCCGAATTAAAGGCGCTGCTTCAAGAGGCGGTCATTTCGGAAAAAGGCTACGTGATCGAGCATTCGCTGATCGAACAGCTGCTGAGCCGCAAAGGGGCCGAACCTGCCGTCTCCTCCGATCTGCTGCACGGCACGCTGGACCAAATCGAGAAAAAAATCATCGAAAAGGTGCTGGAGGAAGAGGGATTCAATCAAACGAAGGCTGCCAAGCGTCTGCAAATTAACCGCTCTACGCTCTGGCGCAAGTTGAAAAACTGATTTTTCCAGTGAAACCCATAAATACTGTTTAAAAATGCAACGTTTTTGACATGTCACAAAATTTCATGTCGAAAACTGTTGCATTTTATTTTGTAAGCGATTAAGATAATAAACGAAAACGCAATCATTTAACATTAGTGTTGCAAAATAAAACACAGGAGATGAGACAGTCATGAAAATCAAGGCAGCCATTGACAAGATTCCCGGCGGGATGATGCTGATTCCGCTCTTGATCGGGGCCATTATCCGTACGTTTTTTCCCGGTATCTTCGACTTGCCTGAATTTAAAAGCTCATTCACGGGCGGGCTTCTGACCGGAACTTCCGCGCTGCTTGCAGCTTTTTATATCTGTTTGGGTTCGACGATTCGCTTTCAAGCAACCGGTTACATTTTGAAAAAAGGGGTCAGCTTGTGGATCGGCAAAATCGGCACCACTTTCATTATCGCGCTGCTGATCAAAGCCATCTTCCCGGATCAGAACAACCTGTTCCTCGGATTGTCCGCTTTGGCCATCATCGCCGCATTTTCCGATACGAACGGCGGATTGTACATGGCGCTGATGGGACAACTCGGTAAAAAAGCCGAAGACGTTGCCGCTTATTCCATCATGTCGCTGGAATCCGGCCCGTTCTTCACCATGCTGATTCTGGGCGTAGCGGGGCTGGCAAGCTTTCCGATCATGGCATTCGTCTTTGCGATTTTGCCGCTTTTGATCGGGATGATTCTGGGCAACCTGGACGAAAAAATGCGCGAATTTTTAAGCAAAGGCCAGGATGTCATGATTCCTTTGTTCTCGCTGGCGATCGGCGCGAGCATCAACCTGGCCAACGTGGTTAAAGCCGGCGCTTCCGGCATTGTTTTGGGCCTTGGCGTCGTCGTGATTACAGGCGGCATGCTGTTTTTGATCGACCGTTTGACGGGCGGGGACGGCGTTGCCGGGATCGCCGCATCGTCGACGGCGGGCAACGCGGCAGCCGTGCCGATGGCGGTCGCGGCCGTGTACACCGGATACAGCGGCATTGCGGCGACGGCTACGCTGCAGGTAACGGCAGCGGTCATCGTAACGGCCATATTGACGCCGCTTCTGACGACATGGTTCGCCAAACGGGCGCAGCGCCGGAAAGCACAAGCTTAAGGGAGTCGTTTGGATATGCAGCATTTTTACATCATTGCAGATGATTTGACGGGGGCTAACGATGCCGGCGTGCAGCTGTCGAAAATCGGAATCGACTCTACCGTCTACCTGGATTTGAAAGAAGAAACGTGGACGGAAGAGGGCGGCGACGTGGCGATCATCGACACGGACAGCCGCGCTGCCGGAGAGCGGGAAGCCTATGACCGGATTCAGAAAGCAAGCGCCGTTTTCCGGGCCCGCGGGTATGAACATGCTTACAAAAAAATGGACTCCACCCTTCGCGGAAACGTGGCCGCCGAGCTGGCGGCCGTCGTTTCGGTCCATCAACCCGAGGTCGTCGTGGTGGCACCGGCCTATCCGAAAATGAACCGGCAGACGATCGGGGGATATCAATACGTGAACGGACAGCCCGTTTCCGAAACGGAGTTTGGAAGGGACCCGAAAACGCCGGTAACGGACAGCTATATTCCGAATTTGCTCGGGAAGTACGCGGATGCGGAACGGATCGTCCTTGTCGGGGAAGAACTGCTGAACGGACCGGCGGAGCTTCTCGCGGATTTCATTTTGCGGCAGGCGGCGCAGGGGCCGACCTGGTTCGTTTGCGACGCGAAAACCGATCATGACTTGAAGGCGATTGCGGACGTCTTCGCCAAGACCGAAAAAACGATCGTCTGGGCCGGATCGGCCGGCTTGATCGAATATTTGCCCGAAGCGCTGCAGCTGCAAAAAAAGGCCGGAAAGTCTCAGGAGCAGCCGCGGGTGAACCGGACCCTGACGGTGTCGGCAAGCTTGTCCGGCGTGACCAAGCAGCAGCTTGAGCAGGTGCGGGCGATGGCGGACGCCTTCTTCGTGGAAATGGATCCCGTCGAGCTCGTGCGGCAAACCTACGTTTTGCAGGGCGTGATCGCTGCGCTCGGCGGAGCCCGGGACCAAAAGCATTTCGTATTATTCGTGGACTCGTCGGAGAAAAATAGAGATGCGACAAAGCAGCTGGGAGAAGAACTCTCCTTAAGCAAAACGGAAATCAGCGAAGCGATTTCGCGGGAGCTGGCAAACATCGCTTCCGAAATCGTCACCTCGTTCCCCGATATCGAAGGTTTGGTCCTGACGGGAGGCGACACGGCCAAGGCTGTTTGCAGCCGGTTGAACATGAACCGGATGCAGCTGCACACCGAGGTCGAGACCGGGCTTCCGCTTGGCATATTAAAAGATGCGGCAGGCACGGGCAAGAAGTATTGGACCGTGACCAAAGCCGGCGGATTCGGCGAGCGGGATTCCCTGGCGAATGTGCTGAAATATATGAGTGGAGAGGATGAGTAACATGAATCAAAAGAAACCTGTGATTGGCATTACGATGGGCGACGGAGCCGGTGTCGGACCGGAAATTATTTTGAAAAGCCTGAAAAACCGCGAAATTTACGATCTTTGCGATCCTTTGGTCATCGGCGACAGCAAAATTTTGGAGCGCGCGAAATCCTACGTGAACAGCGACCTGGAAATTCGGACCGTAACGGAGGATCAACTCGGTCAGCTCGCGTACGAATTCGGTTCTGTGTACTGCCTGGACCTTGACCTGCTCAGCGCCGATCTTCCGCTCGGACAAGTATCCGCCGAAGCCGGACATGCGGCGTTCGAATATTTGGCCAAGGCGATCGATCTGGCCAAAAAGCAGCAAATCGACGCAATCTGCACCGCCCCGCTGAACAAAGAGGCGCTGCATAAGGGCGGCCATCAGTATCCGGGCCACACCGAAATTTTGGCCGATTTGACGGACACGAGCGAATTTTCCATGATGCTGTCCGCGCCTAACCTGAAAGTCATCCATGTCACCACGCATGTAGGCTTGATCGATGCGGTCAAAATGATCAATCCGGAGCGGGTATACCGCGTCATTCAGCTGGCTCATGAAACATTGACCAAATCGGGCATCGAAAATCCGCGCATCGCCGTCTGCGGCATCAATCCGCATGCGGGCGAAAACGGCCTGTTCGGATACGGCGAGGAAGAGGAGAAAGTCGTTCCCGGCGTGAAAAAGGCGCAGGAGGAAGGCATCAACGTCGTCGGACCGCTGCCTGCGGATACGTTGTTTTTCCGCACCGTGCGCGGCGATTTCGACATCGTCGTGGCGATGTATCATGACCAGGGACACGGTCCGGTGAAGGTGCTCGGCCTCGATGCGGGCGTGAACATTACCGTTGGCCTTCCGATCATCCGTACCAGCGTCGATCACGGCACCGCGTTCGATATCGCCGGCAAAGGCATCGTCGAAGAGAAAAGCATGATGGAAGCCATCCGCCAGGCTGTCGAGCTTGCGCCGAAGAGAAAATAAAACGAACGGACCACACATACGGGATCAGGCCGTCCGGCCCGGAGGGACGGCAAGATGCCTCATATCATCCTAAGCACCAAAAAAGCGCCGAAGCAGGTTTTCGGCGCTTTTTTCTGTTCGGTTCGGCGCAGAACAACGAAAACGCGACTGACCGGCGCACGGACGGCACCGCCTTATTTTTTGCTTGGCCCAAGACCGATCATCTCGGCAATTCGCAGGAATCCTCCGCTGCCGTAACCGGCGTCGATCGCGCGCTGGGCCAGCGCTTTGGCGGCTTTCATGACGCTGGCGTCGATCCCGCGGTCCTCTGCAGCTTGGATGATATGCTCCATCCCCGCCGCCGCGGAGAGGAGGTTGGACGCATCGCCGGGATATTGGCCTTCGTCCATTTGATCTGCGAGCAACGTCATGATATCCGGCAGGATGGCGGCGATCCCTTTGGCGAAAACGGCCAGTTCTCTGGCGGAGATCTGCTCGGTGCGGGCCAACGCAAGCGAGTGGGCGTATCCGCTCATGGTCGTCCAGTACAGGTCGAGCAGGGCGACGTCATAAGCGGCGGCCCGGCCCGGGTCTTCGCCGAGATAAGACGCCGTGCCGCCAATGCTTGCCAGCGTGGAGCGGTGAGCTTCAAAGACTTCTTCCGGCCCGCTGTACAAAACGACGGCATCCGAAGTTCCAATGGTCGGCGTCGGAGTCATGATGGCGCCATCAAGATAAGCAATGTCATGCTCCGCTGCCCAAGCGGCCGTCTGGCGGGCATTGGCCGGCGTATCCGCGGTCAAATTCACGAGCGTGCGCCCGCTCAACGCATCGGCGGAAGAAGCGAGGATGCTTCGAACCGCATTGTAGTCGAGCACGCAGATCAGAACGAGCGGGCTTGCCGCAATCGCCTCGGAGACCGTTTCCGCGCGGACCGCGCCTTGGGAAACCAGCGTATCCGCTTTGGCGGCCGTACGGTTCCATACGGTGACGGGATGGCCCTTTCCCAGAAATGCCCCGGCCAGCGCTTGGCCCATCGGGCCCAGTCCGATGACGGTAACCGGCTGAAGGGTTTCATTGTTAACATTTGATGGTGATGTTGTCATGTTCAACGCTCCTTTCGGTTAGGTTCGGACTCTATGCTAAACGTTGACATTAGCGTCAATGTCAAGCGTCACTTTTCGGGGGCGGAAATTTTGCGTTCGTACCAGCGGCGACGGCGTTCCGAAAATTCCAAGAAGTCATGGGAAAGGCTGTGTGATAAAATAAAATGGATCATACAAACCATTATATGGCAGATATCCGGCAGTAAGCAGATCGAAAAAGGAGTGTTTTCCCATGAACGGTGCCATGTTGATGCGTTGGCTTTCGCAAACTCGTGACTTCAGTCATGAGTTAGAAAGCTTCAAATAAGGCGTGTCACTGGCACGCTAATTATCTGACATATGTGAAACATTATTTTCATCAAACTACTTATATCATGAGGGTTTATATGTTAAATTCTTCTAATATATGTTAGTATCGTTTCAAGAGGTGAACCCTATGTCAGAGATCAAACATGGACGAGGTTACGTATATTCCATACAGTATCATATCGTATGGTGTGTAAAATATCGTCACAACGTTTTGCGTGACGAAGTAGATTCGAGGCTCAAAGAAATACTCAAACAGATTGCTCAGGACAACGGCTTCGAAATTGCTGAAATGGAAAGTGACAGCGACCATATTCATCTGCTGATAGATTGTTCTCCACAACACGCCATTCCTTCCATCATTAAAGCTTTAAAAGGTGTATCAGCTAGACTCTTATTGAAAGAGTTTCCCCAACTGAAAAAGAAGTTATGGGGAGGGCACCTTTGGAATCCATCGTATTTTATTGCCACGGTTAGCGAGAATACAGAAGATCAGATCAGGCAATACATCTAAAACCAGAAAGTGAAGTGATATCTATGCTGGTCAACAAAGCGTATAAATTCCGCATCTACCCAACCACGGAACAAGCTGTGTTAATAGCCAAGACCATCGGATGCAGTCGCTTTGTGTTCAATCACTTTCTTGGAAAATGGAGTAAAGCTTATCAAGAGACGGGGAAAGGGTTGTCTTACGGAGCATGTTCTGCTGAGCTAACGATGCTAAAGAAAGAACTGGATTGGCTCAAAGAGCCTGACAAGTTTTCCTTGCAGAATGCGCTTAAGCATCTTGCAGATGCCTACTCACGTTTCTATAAAAAGCAAAATCGAACTCCAAAATTCAAAAGTAAGAAAAATCCCGTGCAGTCTTATCAGACAAACTTCACGAACAACAACATTGCGATCATCGATAACAAGATCAAACTGCCGAAGCTGGGTCTCGTTAAATTCGCGAAGTCAAGAGAAGTTGAAGGCAGAATTATCAACGCGACGATCCGGCGCCATTCAACGGGCAAGTATTTCATCTCTATTCTTGCGGAAGTGGAAGTGCAAGCGTTGCCGAAGACAATTTCTACGGTTGGAATTGACGTTGGGTTAAAAGATTTTGCAATACTCTCTAATAGTGAAGTGTTCGGCAATCCCAAGTTCTTTCGTACATTAGAGAACAAGCTGGCCAAGGCACAACGCATTCTATCCCGGCGAACGAAGGGTTCAGCAAACTGGAATAAGCAACGCGTTAAGGTAGCGAGAATCCATGAATACATCACGAACGCTAGAGTAGACTACTTGCATAAGATCTCCACGCATATTGTCAAAAACCACGACATGATTGCAATTGAAGATCTACAAGTAAAGAACATGCTTCAAAACGGAAAGCTTGCTAAAGCGATAAGCGAAGTTTCATGGTCCCGTTTTAGAACAATGCTGGAATATAAGGCGAACTGGTATGGTCGCACTGTGTCTGCTGTTGGCAAGACTTTTCCTTCCAGTCAGCTTTGTTCGTGTTGCGGATATAAGAATACAGATGTTAAGGACCTAGGCTTGCGTGAATGGACCTGTCCAGAGTGTAATGCTCATCATGATAGAGATCTCAACGCAAGCATAAATATACGTAATGAAGGACTCAGATTACTGTCTGTGTAATACAGATAGAGAACCGCAGGGACTGCGGGGATAGCCTAATCCATTTGTGTTCACTAGAACGCTTTACTTAGGAATCTTGCCATTTTAATGGCGAGTGGTTCAATGAAACGTACAAAAGCGGTTTGCAACGCTATTCAATGGATGAACTGAGGTTTAAATCCGCGCCGGAGGTGTGGTCACTCGGACAAATGCTCGACCATTTGATCTGGCTTCCCTTGATTAATTTTGACAAAGTGGAGATTTGCGCGGCCGACGGCGAAGAACAGACGCTTGGAAAAACGGAAGCGGGCGAGCGGTTGTTCGAACTCGGCGGATTCCCTCCCGTTAAAATCAAGCTGCCGGACGGCCCGGAAAACAACCCTAGCAATACGGAAAGCAAAGAAGAGCTTTTGCGCGGGCTGGATCAAGTGCTGCAAAAATTGAAGGAATGGGAAGTCCGCATCGATTCGATCCATCCCCGCCGCAAAGTCAAACATGACGGTTTTGGCTGGCTGAACGCACGGGAGTGGAATGAATTGAATGAGATGCATTTGCGCCATCATCTGCGTCAAAAAGGCGAATTGGAGCAAAAAGCCGGGGTGAGATCCTAGTAACCAAAAACATGGGCAGACTCCCGAAAACGAATGGAAACAAGACGGATATCTATGGTAAAATGTTGAAAAAGAACGCTTGTTCGGGTACGGGGAGGGTCCAATGTTTCAGCCAAAACCGGAAATCGATGAAGCCATTTTGTTTATTCAGGACCATATTTACGATCCGCTATCGCTTCAGCAAATCGCGCGGCATGTCGGGTACAGCCCGTATCATTTTATCCGACTCTTTAAAGCGCGTACGGGTCTCACGCCGCAATATTACATTTCGTCGCTCAGGCTGCAAAAGGCGAAGGAATTATTGCTTCGCACGAATTTGACCGTTCGCGACATCGCCCTGGAAGTCGGGCAGCAAAGCGTAGGGACGTTCACCACGCGTTTTGCCGAGAAGGTCGGCGTGACCCCGGCGATTTTCCGCGATCAGAAAGCGCTGGCCGAAACCCGTCTGCAATCGTTGATGTCCGGGGCCTGCGAAAAGCCGTTCGGGAACGCCGGACGAAGCGGCGCAATGGTTGCCGGAAGCGTATATGCCGATTCCGCTTTCCAGGGCGTCGTCTTTATCGGCCTCTTCCGGAAGCCCATTCCGGACGCGATTCCCGACTACGGTACCTTGTTGATGTCGCTTGGGCATTTCCGTTTTTCGAACGTCAAACCGGGAACGTATTATCTCATGGCAACGTCCGTTTCTTCGGAAATGCAGTCGCTGGATATTCTGCTGCCCCATCATACGCTGCGTACCCGGTTCCATGAGCCGATTTTCATCGGGTCCAATCATGAGCGGATTTATCGAGAAGTAGCATTGTACCCGCCAAACGTCAACGATCCCCCGATCCTGATATCGCTTCCGCTGCTCATGCAGCGGTTTATGGCAGGTGAGGAGAGCCGCTCCCGGTAGCGCATGGTTCGGCCAATAAAATAGACCCCCAAATTCCTAAGAAAACGGAAGATAGGAGGTCTTTTTAATGTGGTCGCAGGCACGGCGTTTTAAGATGCGAAATGGTGAGCCTCGGCGTTATCCTTACGAAGCATCATCGGAAGTGATCATCCAGATCACGCCATACGGGTCGACGAGTTCTCCGTAATACAGACCGTATGGCTGACGTGCGAAAGCATGCTTCACCTGTCCGCCGGGGGCGGACGACAGCTTGGTAAATGCGCTTTCGGCTTCGGATTTCGTTTTGTACGATACATCCAACAGGATGCCGGAGCCTTGCGTGAAAGGTTCAATTGCATCCGCCATAAAAATCGAGTTTTCCCCGGCCACCGCCACGCATAAATGCATCACTTTGTCCTGATGCTCGTCTTCCGCGCCTCCGGCTTGTCCGTAGGTAAAAACGGATTTGATCTCTCCGCCGAGCGCTTCCACGTAGAACCCGGCCTGGCTGCGGGCATCTTCCGATAAAATAAACGGTCTGAGCGTCCCCAATGCGCATACTTCCTTTCAGGTCATGTTTTAGTGAAATCCTACATGGTTAGTATAAATCCTTCCTGTTTGCCGCGTTTCTTATCGATTGCTTATTTGCGGGTTTGGGGGGATTTTGGCGGGACGGCCGAAATTATAGTAGAATGTCTTTAAACTAGGATGGGGGGAGCCGAATGAGAACCTATCTGCCGTTGCAGCCGCCGATGCTGGAGCCTGTGCAGGGTTCGTCTTACAGGTACCGCGAATATTTGCCGGACAAGGCGCTGCAGCCTTATGTGGCTTGTTATTGGACCGTCGAATTCGATGCGTCTAATGACCGCAAGCTGCACCGCATTATCCCGGATGGCTGCGTGGACATCATTTTTGACCTTAACGCCCCGTCCTTTTCCAAAGGTGCCATGCTGGCGGGGTTAATGGCATCCTATGAAACGATGGATTTAACCGAAAGCTGCTTTTCCTTCGGCATTCGCTTCTTTTCGGATCAGGCATGGCCATTTATCGGTTATTCCGTTTCGGAACTTTCCGGGAACGCCGTTTCTCTGGAAGACGTCTGGGGAGCGGAAGCGGGCCTGGTCGTAGAGCGGGTACAGGAGGCCGCGGGCAGCGTGCAGGCGATGATCGGACTGGTAGAGTCCATTTTGTTCGGGAAGCTGGGTCGCTTGCCGTATCCGGAACATCAGTTGTTGCGATCCGCGATGCAGCACCTGTACGCCAGCCGGGGCTTGCTCTCCGTGCGTACCTTGGCCGAAAAGCTTTCTTACAGCGAAAGAACGGTGAGGAGAATGTTTCGGAAGGAATTCGGGATGGGCCCGAAAGAGATTGCAAGCATCATTCAATTCCAGAACCTTTTGCAGGAGCTTCATAAGGGGGCTTCGCTCCGTTTTTCGGATACGGCTATTAAGTCCGGTTATTACGATCAGCCGCATTTCATTCATATGTTCAAGCGATTTTACGGATTGACGCCCCATCAGGTGTTTAAGTAACTTGTCCGTTTTTTACAATCCTAAACTGAGAAAATCTGCGATCATAGAAACATGCTATAACTCAAGCACGCGAAGGAGGTTCGATCAACGATGAAACCGCGCATTTCCGTACTTACGCTTGGCGTCGAAGATTTGGAAAGATCGCTTGCATTTTACCGGGACGGGCTCGGTCTGCCAACGGAAGGAATCGTGGGCAAGGAATTCGAGCACGGGGCGGTGGCGTTTTTCGATTTGCAATCAGGGGTGAAGCTTGCGCTTTGGAGCCGGAAGGACCTCTCTCATGAAGCCAAAGTTCCGCTCTCCCCGCCAAGCTCGACCGAAATGACGATCGGCCACAATGTGGCCAGCAAGGAAGAAGTGGATCAAGTGATGGAACAAGCCCGGAAGGCAGGAGCCAAAATTACGGATCCGGCGCATGACGCTTTCTGGGGAGGGTATTCCGGCCACTTTCTGGACCCGGACGGCCATTTATGGGAAGTGGTCTGGAATCCGGCATGGGAGCTTGAGGAATAACGGGATTTTTTGAGATGCAAAAAGCGGCGCAGCCCGGCGCGAATCGGACCGGAAGCCGCAGGAGAAACTGGCAGCCCCTTCAGGCAAACATCGTTTGCCGAAGGGGCTTTTCGTTTTTATCGGGCTGATGTCACATTCGTCGCTTTGACGAACGTTATATAGGTGAAGACGGACAAGAGGAGGTGATTCCATGGAACGGTTCAGCCCCGGGGCCGGAGGGCGGGACGATATCGAAGCCGTCGTGGAAAAAGTCAAAAACGGAGACAGGCAGGCCTATGCCGTTATCATACGAGCCTTTGAACATCAGATTTATACGTACTGCTATTATATTCTGAAAAACCGCGAGGAAGCGGAGGACGCGTTGCAGGATATTTTTATCAAAGTGTATCAGTCCATCGATAAATACAATCGGCAGGTTTCCTTTTCTTCTTGGCTGTATAAAGTGGCGTATTACCATTGCCTGGATCAGCTGCGAAAGAAAAGCCGCCGCAAGAAGCTCATCGATGACCAAAAGGAGCTGCAGCAGCTTGACGATCACCGTCAAACGAGCAGCGAACGAGCGGTGGAGGAGCTGTTGATGAACCTAAAGCCGGAGGAGCGGAATTTGGTGCTGCTGAAGGTCGTGGAACAATACAGCTTCGAGGAGATCGGAGAAATCATGGACTGCAAGCCTGCAACCCTGCGCAAAAAATACGAGCGCGTACGGAAAAAACTCATTCAGCAAAAAAGCAAAGAAGGAGGGCTAACCCATGAGCGCATGGTTAGATCAAACTGAGGAAGAGCAAATGATGCAGATCCGGCGGACGGTCAAACAACGGAAAATGCCCGAGGTTAGCTATGCGGATCGAATTATGGAGAGGGTGGAAAACATGGACAGACGAAGCAGAAGGTTGTCGCATCGCAAAGGGAGCTGGGCCAAGAAAACGGCCATCAGCGTATCGGCGGCGGCCGTGCTGGGGGGCGTTGTCCTGGGCAGCGGCTTCGTATCCCCGGTCATGGCGGACGCGCTGAAAAAGGTTCCTTTGATCGGCAGCGTGTTCCAGTACAATTTGGACCCCAGCCTGAAACAAGCAAGCGTGTCGGGCTTGACGACGGCGCCGAATCTGAGCGTGACCCGGGACGGGCTGACGATGAGCATCAAGGAAGTCATGTATGACGGAACAAGGCTCGCGTTTATGATCGAACGCCAGGGCATGGATGACGATACCGTCCTGTCTCCTTACCTTCCGGAAGGAGCGACAAACGTATCCGGCGAGGCGCAGAAGAAAGTGCCTGTGGAACAGCAGAAAAAAGGGTATATGTTTATGCCGGAGGTGACGATCCAAGGGAAAACGGGATTTTTCGGCTCCTTCACGGACGCGGTCGGCAAAACCGAAGACGGCAAATTCATCCGCAATATGGCCATGTACGAAATTACGAGCGGGCTGTCTGAAAAACAACTTCCAAACGAGTTCGACATGACGGTAAAAATGAACGTGAGCGGCTTTAAAGAGCCGTTCGAATTCCAAGTGCCCGTCAAAAACCTGGCTAAAGGAAACGTGGTGCTTCACCCGAATCAAACGCAAAGCAGCGGCTCTTTCAGTTACACCGTGAAAAGCATCGAGATCACGCCGGTGACGACGCGCCTCATTCTGGACAGCAAGGGCAGCGTGCCGTCTACCCCGGAACAGTCGGGCGAATTCAGCGCCACCAAAATGTATTACGATATCGTGGACCAGGACGGAAAACCGCTGGATCAAAAAATGATCGGGTTTTTCCATCAAAATCCGAAGACCGAATACCATGAGGACGAAACCTACAGCCCGTTTGCCCAAAAACCGACCTCCATTACGATCAAACCTTATACGATGACGGTGAAAAACGATTGGTCCGTCGTGGAGGACGGAAAAGGGCAGCCGGTCAAAACGTACCACAAGGATCTGGAGATGACGATCCCGGTGCAATAACGAGGCAACGATAACCCTAAAGCCCATGCTGACCGGCAGCGAACACGAGGTAGCCGCGCTGCAGATGCTTGGGAATTTCCAAGCCATAAAATAGAGCTAAGGGCGAAGCAAACCGTACCCTATCGAGCAGACACTTTAAAAAAGTCTCCCGATAGGGTACTTTTGGTTATAACAAAAAGATGCCCCTTCAGGAAACCTAATCCCTATAAACGGATGATGAAGGCTGCCCAAGAGCACAGGGGTGTTCCTAACCTGTTAGACCGTGAGTTTAAGCAGAGCATCCCAGGTATATACAATGTTATTTGACTGGCAGGGAGTAAGGATGCGCCTCTAATATCACTTCAATTTAAATGATAAATTGTGGTAACCTTTTGAAAAAGGGGAGGTTGTCAAATGCGAAACGAAGCCATTTTATTGGTTGATGACGAACAAGGCATCCTGACTATGCTCGAAAATTTGCTTCATAAGGAGGGATTTAACCAAATCGTAACGGTCGGGTCTGCCGCCGAAGCGCTCATGGCTGTGCGAACGAGGACTTTCGGTTTGATCGTACTTGATGTCATGCTTCCAGATATAGGCGGATTTGAGCTGTGCACGGAGATGCGTAAAACCATTACAACTCCTATTCTATTTCTGACTGCCCGCTCCAGTGATCTGGATAAGCTCCAAGGGTTGTTACTCGGCGGAGATGATTACGTCACCAAACCTTTTAACCCTCTTGAGGTTGTTGCCCGAATCCGGGCCCATTTGAGACGCAGCTCTATATATGCATCCGAATCAAAAGGCGCCGAAGAGGTATATCGATACGAAACATTTATGGTGAACCGGACCACCGGTCAACTCATCGTAAACCAAGCGGAGACGCCTTGTCCGGCTAAGGAATTTGAGCTTCTGCTTTATTTCTGCAATCATCCCAATCAGGTGTTTACGGCGCAGCAATTATATGAGCAAGTATGGGGCAACATGGTGCAAGGCGATGAGAAAACAGTCGTCATCCATATATCCAGGCTGCGCAAGAAGCTCGAGACCGATCCTGCCAACCCAAAACTGATCGTGACCCTGAGAGGCATCGGGTATAAGTTCGTTCCACCAGCGGGAGGCTGACGCCATGAATTTTATGTTACGCATCGCTGCACAACTGCTTGCGATTTTCATCTTCCTTTTGATTTGCATTCAAGCGATCGTCCTTGCGGTTGCTTGGTTGGTCTGGCCGCAATTGCTCCGGACCGGGAACAGTTCCGAGCATTACGAAATCTTCGTGGTGTCCTTGTGCCTCCTGTTGTTTCTGGCAACCTTACTCCTGATCGGCTGGTATATGGGGAAGCCGCTTTATTTTATGATCGTTTGGATCAGACGTCTTGCCAATGGAGAATACTTTCTCCCCCCGGGGATGAATGATTTTCGTTCCGGCAAATTAGGAAAACTAAGATTTCCGTATGCGATCTACAAGGAGCTTTTCGGGCATCTGCGAGTGCTTACGGATACGCTCCATCACAATGAAAAGACGCTTCGAGAAGTAGAACAAACGAAGCGAGAGTGGATTCAAGGGATTTCTCACGATCTAAAAACGCCGTTAACCTACATATCCGGTTACTCTTCCATGTTGGTCCATTCCGATTATCAGTGGAGCGATAAGGAGAAAAGAGGATTCCTGACCGTCATTCATCAGAAATCAACTCAACTGCAAGAATTAGTGCAAGATCTGAATGAAAGGATTCAAGGAGAAATACCGCTGAAAGCCGAAAACACGGATATCGTCGAACTCGTGAGAAGAACGGTTGCGGATGTCAGCAGCGCGCTATGGGCCGCCGGTTATTTATTTGCAATGGATTCGAACCCTGACCGCATCGGAGTATTCTGTGACCTGAAACTAATGACACGCTCAATCCGCAACTTGCTGGTGAATGCCGTTATCCACAATCCGGAGGGCACCCGGATATTGGTTCGGGTGTCGCTGCTTGAAGCACGGACGGTAGAGGTTCGGATCGAAGACAACGGAGTCGGATTCAGCGAGACGCTAGTGAACCAAGTTGATGCTGCCCATGCTCACCAAACTACAGGATTGGGATTATCCATTGCCAGGAAATTCATCGATGCCCACGGCGGAAGTCTGCATGTCTACAGCAAACCCGGCGAAGGAACTTCATTATCGATCAAACTGAAAGCCGAAGAAAGTTTAGGGTAAAGTTTGGGTCGGATTTACTTTCTGTTTACCTGAGATCCTTATACTGAACGCAAGATCAGGATAAGGAGACGTGAACATGATGAAATCCGTTAACTCCAAAGCTTTAACTTCGGCTGTACCGACTCCATCGCAACCATTAAAGCTGCGCTGGTGGAGGCGCTGGCCGGATTGGATCCGCTACGCAACGATGTTTTGGACACTGGTCTATGGCGCACTAGGACTGTATTGGTCGGCTGGAGGACCAGGTTTCCCGCTTGGCTTATCCGGTGACCCGGGTGCGGGTCATTCGATATTTCTTCAGGCTACGAACGGTATTGGAGGAGGATTTATTGCTTGCCTCTCTTTCATTGGGGTGATCGCCCTGCTCTTTTCGCGATATGACGCGCCGAAGACGATCCGCGTGATCGCCTGTCTTTATGGTTGGTGTGCTGCCGTTATTCTCTGCTTCGCGATACCGGATCCACGGGCGCTCATCGGGATCGCTTATGCCCCCGTTGCTTTGATCGGATTCCTGTCCGGACAGTCCTTACACTATCTGGATTTCTTCACATGGCCAGTCCTGCACCAATATGTTTGCATCTTAGGCGGTTTGTTGTGGGCTGCGTCTACCCTGACCTGCCACCGCCAATCGCGCAATGCTTGCAAATATTGCGGACGAAGAGAGGGGCGAACGGTACAGCGGACCGACTCGGCGGCACGTTGGGGAACATGGGCAACTTATGTGGCGATTCTCGCTCCGGCTTATTACGATTTGACACGTTTTGCTTGGCTGTTGGGGATTCCTTTTGGCATCTCAAGAGAAATGCTGCATGACCTGCAGGAATCGGGCGCGGATTGGGCGGGGGCTGGTCTTGCCCTCGTATCGGTGGGGGGCGCTCTTCTAACGCATGGGCTTATTAAATCCTGGGGGGAAGTGTTCCCGCGTTGGCTTCCCTTGTGCGGCGGAAGACGTGTTCCCCCGGCATTGGCCATCGTCCCAGCCGGGTTCGTCGCGATCCTCTTAACCGTAACCGGCATTCAGGTCATTCTCGAGTTTATATGGGGCGGCGACTTTGAAAATTGGGGTGGGACAACGCCGCTGCTGCTCCTGCCGATCTGGGGGATTGCGCTTGGCGCTGCAGCTATCTTCTACTATTACCGGAGGCAGGAGTATTGCCGCCATTGCTCGGAATGACGATGCTGCGCCTCTATCGGATCTTCTTCGTCCTAACGGCAAATAATGCGTAAATCGGGTTTAACTCCGCGACGGGCCGGTTTCGGCGAAGGACTAAAATCGATGAGATTATACGGGGGAAACGCCGGGGACCTTTAGCTGGAGACCGGCGTTTCCATATTAGCGTTTCGGCATTTTGCTCTCATCCATGTACAGCAGGTTCCAGCGGTGACCGTCCAGGTCGGCAAATCCGGCGCCGTACATCCAGCCGTCAGTTTCACCCGGCTTGCCAAAGATGCTTCCACCGGCCAACTCTACTTTTTGAATAAAAGCATCTACTTCTTCCCTGCTTTCAGCACCAAGGGAAAATATGACTTCTGCGCTATGGGAAGTATCTGCGGTTTTTGAACCTGTAAATTTCTCAAACGCCGCTTCCGGGAACAGCAGAATCGTTGTTTGGCCTATGGCCAGCTTGGCTCTCTCGTTACCAACGCTCACCGCATGGAATCCGATCTCATTGAAAAAGGCAGTTGACCTCACAACATCTTTGACCGGCAGGTTAATCCAAATCTCTTGGGACATGGCTGCAGCCTCCTGGAATATATTTTCAACTCTTACTATACTCTACTTCCAGCAGTAGAAGCGAATCTTATATTAAAGAAACGGCAATGAAAGACAATACAAGTCATCTTTTTTTGGACACATCATAGGCTAAAATGTATTCGCTGTGTAGGGGGCTCGGCGTGGGACTGCTGATTCTTTTGGTAGGCGTGATATTGCTTTGTAAGAAACCGACTGGGGGACAGCTTCCGGTCCGTTTCCCCGCTGGGGCAAATCGACGAGGCGAAAAAGGAGCCGATAGGGCTTAGAATGGGCAAATAAAAATAATTCGTTCCCAGCTTCAAATACAGGCATTCATAAAGTGGAGAATTTTAATGGACAATGGAAACTAACAATCGAGAATCTTATGGAGCACATATAGTTAGTTCCATGCGATCATTTCAAATTCCCTGACAGGGTTTTCATCACATTGCCTTGATTACGGCGGATCTGGACGCGACTATTCGCTTTTACCGGGACGTGTTGGGGATGCAAACCGGTGATATCGCCCCCCGTCCCAAAGGGGCGCGTCCGGGCCCGGCCGCGCAAATTGCAGCGTCAGGGCCGTTTAAGTATAATTAACATTAATTGATTCATCACTTAATATTTGAAAGGCGGGACCATCATGTCCAAAAATGAAGCCCCTTCGGTCAACCGGAAGGAAGAAATCATTTCGGCGGCGATCGAAATTTTTGCGGAGATCGGTTATTATCGCGCAACGACGGCACAGGTAGCGGAAAAAGCCAGCATTTCGCAGCCCTATGTTTTTAAATTTTTTCCGACGAAGGAAGCCTTGCTGGTTGCAGCCCTCGATGCTTCCTGGGGGAGGATCGTCCAATCCTTCGAGCGGGTCGTGGACACCGCACAGCCCATGCAATTGGAGTCCGACCTGATCGAAGCCTATGAACAAATTCTGGATGATCGTTCCAACGAAATGCTTCTTCAGATGCAGGCCCAGACCATTCCTTCGGAGGTTGTTCGGGAAGAAATGCGGAAGGGTTTCCGGGCGGTTCGGCACATCGTATTGGACGCTTTTCGCAATGCTTCGATTCCGAATCCCGAAGAGCGCACGCTATTATTTTTGGCGAGAGGCATGCTGTGCAACATTTCTATGGCGCTGGATATGCCGGAATTGATGGAAAAATAGGCGGAAGGAACCGCCGTTTTGAAAATTGGTTATTGACTAATCACTAAACAGATAATATGATAATCACAAATAGTGATTGATCAATCACTAATAAAAACGGAATGGAGATGAATGATTTTGAAAAAAGCAATCGTTTTAGGCGCAACCGGCGGGACGGGCGCAGCCATCACGGCAGAACTTGTTCAGAGGGGCGTCGAGACCGTCGCGTTCGGGCGATCGAGAGACAAATTGGAACGGCTAGCGGCCCGGCTCGGTCACCCGGGGCATTTGACGCTGTTTACCGGCGATGCTTTCCGGCCACGTGACATTGCGGCAGCGGCGGGCGGGGCGGAAGTTTTATTTCACAGCGCCAATGTGCCTTACCATGAGATGGTTCATAAACTGATTCCGCTCGGGGAGGCGGTCATGGTGGCGGCAAGGGAGCAAAACTTAAAAGTCGTCGCGGTCGACGGCATCTATCCTTACGGAAGAAGGCAGGCCGAGAAAGTCACCGAAGAACATCCGAAACGCCCGCATACCCGTAAAGGAAAAACACGGCTGGCATTCGAGCAAATGATATTTGACGAACGATGGGACGGCGTGCAGAGAATGATTGTCCGGCTGCCGGATTATTACGGGCCCACGGCCAATGACGCTTCGTATTTGGGTTCGACGCTGGCAGCGATCGCCGCCGGGAAAACGGCCTTTTTCATCGGCAATATGAAGGTTCCCCGGGAGTACGTTTATTTGCCGGATGCTGCCAAGATGATCGTCGAACTTGCGGGCAGGAACGACGCGTACGGGGAAAATTGGAACATTCCCGGAGCCGGGATCATATCGGGCAGGGACATCGTGCGCATCGCCCGGAAAGCCAGCGGCAGCGCAAAAACCGTCATGCCGCTCGGCAAAATCGGCTTGTCGCTGCTTGGCATGTTCCAGCCGGTCATGAAGGAAATCGTCGAAATGCTGTATCTGACCGAAGAACCCTTGACGCTCAGCGGCGAGAAATACAGAAGACGGATCGGCCCGATTCCGGCAACCGATTTTGAGCAGGGGATCACCGAAACGATTCACGCTTTGATGAAGCGCAAGTAAAAGAATTTGGACTTTGCGTAAGTTATTGATTAATCACTCAACGTTTATTCACCAAATTTGAGACAGCCTCCATGATTCTACTGGCGGGCCATAAAGACGATCCATGAAATATGCAGCATGATGACATAAAAAGAGGAGTTAGTTCATGTCATACGCATCGCAAAGTAGTAACAAAAGTGATGAATATAAGATACGTTAAAGGAATTTGAAAACCGTTAATCTTTACTCAATTATGATTAACGGTTTTCATCTGTGAAACTAACGTTTGCACCACACAAAGCTTTGCGGTTATCTTATCTAATGCCCGACGCCCTGCTTATGCTAACAAATCTATTATAGGCTGTCATACATCCGCTGATCCGACGCTTAGTATTAGCGTGAGTTTTTATTTTCTCTTATTACCAAAGTTAGGGATGATATCAGGAGTACTAGTATACTACCCGATAACAACCAAACGACATTTTTAAAAACAACCAAAGTATGGGCTTGGTCTAGGCCACTAGTTAAATTTTTAGTATATAGCAAGGTGATTAAAGCTGTGCCTATAGATGCTCCAATTCGTTGCAGCATGTTAAGGATAGGCGCAGAATCAGGGATTTGATCGGGAGCAACCGTGGTTAAACCGGCAGTCATCGCTGGGATAGTGGCTAGTGCTGTACCAAGTCCCCAGATAAAAAAAACGAGGGCAACCCAAGTCGTGCCTGTATTTACTCCAATAAAAACTAGCGAAAGCATAGATATCATCATGATGATGCTACCCGTAAATATAAGTCTTCCAGCTCCATATCGGTCCGTAAAACGACCCGCAAGCGGAAAACCAACAGCCGTACCAATCACTTGAGGCAGGATTAGTTGACTTGCAGTCATCAGACTCAAGTGGCGGACATCAGTTAAGTAATGGGGGAGAAGCATCTGTGCTCCGAAGTTTATTGCACCGCCCAAAAACATAACGACAGCAGCTACTGAAAACACTCCATTACCAAATAGTCTCAGTTGTAATAAAGGTTTGTCACGTTTTAATGACCTTACAACAAAGCCAATGATCAGAACGGCTCCCGTAATGATAGAAGCGACAATTGGAACTGCGTTTACAGTGTTTCCAATGGAGGTTACACCATAAATGAGCAGGGGGACGCCGCTTAATACGAATAAAAAGCCAATCCAATCAAATTTACCAGCCTCAGTAACTTCAATTTTTGGAAGCCACTTCAAACCGGCAAAGAACGCTACCAGACCAAGAGGGATGTTGATCCAGAATAGCCAAGGCCAGCTTAATTTACTAAGAATAGCACTGCTCAAGGTGGTACCTAACGTTGGAGCAACAACAACGGCTATGCCGACGATGCTCATCACTCTGCCAAGACGCTTCGGACCTGCTGCTATGCTTGTGATCGTTTGCCCGGCAGGTACAAGCAAACCACCTGATAAGCCCTGCAAAACTCTACAGATGATTAGCATATAAATCCCTCTTGATTCCGCACACAATATTGAAAAAACCATGAATAAAACCAGGCTAATTAGCCAGAGTTTGGTCGGTCCAAGTTTACGGGATAACCAGGCACTGAGAGGGACGCCCGCAGCTAGAGATAGAAAGTATCCTGTAGCTATCCATTGTGCAATGGAACTTGAAGTGTGCAGACTTGCCGCGATTGAGGGTAGGGCTGTGTTGAGCATTGTAGATGACAACATAGATGCAAAAGCACCAAGAACAATAATTATGGCTTGCCCCCATAATATAAAGGATATAGGGGTAAGTTTAGCAGATTGTTTATCAGAGCTAGTCATTAAGAGTTCCCCCCAAGTGATCCATGTGTTTAGTAAAAACGGATATGGAGTTTGCAAGTTTAAATAGTCGGTGTCTAAGCCTTACGATGGGGAGTCTTTTGCCATAAACACCATGGGTTAATAGGACCGGGTATTTTCCAGGGTATAATACATCGGCATATGCGATGCGCTGTCGTCCATTTCGATGGAAATCGATATGCACGTATTCAGCAGGTTTTGCATTCATTGTTTTAGCTCCTCTCAATATAAACAACTAAAATCTATCATCGATAGATTTTGTGGGCGATTCGATCATAATCTATCAACGATAGGTTTGTCAATATCATATGCTAGATTGCGCCGTGTCAATAATCTCTCACTGATAAATTTTACGATATGATATACTAGATCATTGATAGGTTTGAATCCGGAAAAAGGAGAATTTTAAAGATCACAAAGATCAAACGTGAAGATGTTATAGAGGAGGCGCTTGAACTTCTTAAAGAAGGTGGATTAGAAGCGATTACAACAAGGCGTTTGGCACAGAGATTGGGGGTTGAATCAGCATCGCTGTATTGGCACGTAAAAGATAAGGCAACGCTACTTAGTGAGATGGCTTCTACAATAATCGCCAGATATCACACCATTAAGACGCCGCAAGATACGGAACAATGGGAGAAATGGTTTATAGACCATGCTTACAGCTTTAGAAAAGCTTTATTAGCTTATCCAGATGGAGCGATGCTTCATGCCGGTTCAATTCCCACTTTTAATGATCTTGCTCAATTAGAGCTTAAAGCCGAGTATTTAGTGCGAGCAGGTTTTTCGCAGAAAGAAGCTCAAATGGCCATGCTGACCATGGGCCAATTTGTTTTGGGATCTGTAATGGAAGAACAAACACGAAATAAAAGGAGAATATTAACAATGTCTTCTATGGAGAAGGTTAAAGAGTCTCAACGGGATGTAGATATGGATACATTAACTTCCGATGTAATGAATACGATTGAGAACGAGGCAGAAAGTGCTTTTGAATTTGGAATACAACTTATTGTTATGGGATTGAAAAAATAGGGCGGCCGAAGGGAACCGTGCCGGATATTCGCGGTTAACATCCATCAACGTAATTTTAGATAACGGGATCCGTTTCCCCCAAATTTTAAATCACTGATTTTGCTTTTACGTCTTTTTTAGTAGCAATGGGGGCAACAATAGTTGAATCAAAGATATCCCGAAGCCTACGGTTGAGGCGAACTACTTACTAGAAATAGCCCAACGGTTTTACGCTCTGATCCGGGGGATATTTTTGGTTGAAAGGTCGGTCTTTTTGTGGCAAAAAAGAAAACGCTGAAAAGAACCAGCAAGATTCTCTTGACTGCGATCGGCGGAATCGCACTTGTTTTGGGTGTTTTGGCGGGATTTGTTTATTCCTACATACTTGAAAAGCCTGCTGAACCGGATAAATGGGCCGATGCGGAGCGCTATGTCTGGAATAAAATCAAGTTTGACGAGGATGCGCAAGTGGCTTCTGCCGACGGTTCAGAGTACTATTTACTGGCCAATAAGGGAGCAGCTGGTGAAAATAAATTGATCATTTATTTTTCCGGGGGCGGTGTGGCCTGGGATGCGTCGACTGCCGCGCAGCCGATCAGTCTGAGTAATGTGCTGAAGAACGGTGAGATCAAATATTACTTTCCGAACATCCCGTTCTTTAAAGTAAGTACGCTTGGCGGCTTGTTGAAAAATGATAATCCTGATAATCCGTTCAAGGATTGGAATATGGTATATATCCCTTATTCTACTGGTGATCTGCATATCGGGAATGCATCCAAGGAATATACGGATGCCAAAGGCCAGCCGTTTACAATGCGTTACAACGGTCAAGCCAATACGCGCGCGGCATTGGAATGGATTGCAGACCATTTCGCTGTGCCGGAAAAGATCCTCATTGCGGGAGAAAGCGCCGGAGGATTCGGAGCTGCTTTCTGGGCGCCTGAGATTGCGAAACGCTACACGAATGCCCGCATTTATCAATATTCGGACGGCTCCTACTTAAATGCCGACCGCTGGCCGGATATTATCGATAACGAATGGAAAGCCAACTTTGCAGCAACCTTTGGTTATGAAGTCCGCGGCGATTTGATTTCGTCCGTATTCGCGGCGAACCGCAAACAGCTCCCGGACAATGCGGTTTTTTTACAGTCCAATACGCTTTATGATGAGCTGCTGTTCGACTTTGAAAAGGATCTGAACGGAGACGTTTTGGACGATGGCGAATACGTGCATCGCTGGTCGGCCCGCATGCTGCAATCTGCCCGGGAGTTAACTGAAGAATTGCCAGGCTATTTTTATTATATCACTGATTACGGTCTTAACGAGAAGACGGGCAGGACGCCACACACACTCTCCCCATTAAATCATTTCTACACGGCTGAACAGGACGGAGTGAAGCTGATGAAGTGGCTGGACGATGCCGTGAATAAGGATGAATATTACTCCGTGGGAAGGCATTTTGTAGAAAATGGGGGCTGACGCTGTTGGTTATAAGGTCCAAGGGGTCCCCCTTTTTTTCATTTATGCTAAATAATGCTAAGTGGAACGAGCTTTCCCAAATATGCTCAAGCCGACGGTCGGCGCTTGCTGATTCCCGCCAGATCAATATCCCCACCCAACGAAGGAGGCTATATAATCCTTGACGAATTGCGTAAAAGAAAGCATTATGAGAGGAAAATATCACCAAGGAAGGTGAATACCAATGCAAGCCATTCGTTATCGTCGTAGCACGATGTACCTTGTCGTGCTGTTGACGCTTCTTATCGCCGGAACCACGATGCCGTCCTTCATCAATAATGCCTATGCTGACGCTTCTTGGCCCACTTCTCCGCCAGCGGCCGTTTGTAGCGATACGAAATTACTAAGCGGTCCGAGCACCGCTCCCGCCGGTGCCGTGACGGTGCCTGCAGGGGACAACAGCAGCTTCAATTTTAATCGGCCGGGGGCGACGTTTTGGTTCGAGTCCGGAACGCACACGCTTGCGGATGGCATTCATGCCAATATCATCGCAACAGCCAACACGACATATATTGGCGCTCCGGGCGCCGTTCTCGATGGCCGGAATCTCAATTTGTATGCCTTTACGGGTGCCGCAGCGAACGTAACCATCAAGTACCTCACCATCAAAAATTTCGGCCGAGGCAACGACAATCTGAATGCAGGCGTTGTTAACCATGATTCCGGCACGGGTTGGACCATTCAATATAACACGATTTCCGACAATGACGGCGCAGGGGTATTTCTAGGCACCGATAATGTTGTCAGCTATAACTGCCTGAAGGATAACGGACAATACGGCTTTAGCATGTTTAAGCCACCGATTGAAGGCGATTCGGCCATTAAAAACGTCGTCCTTGATCATAACGAAATTGCAGGCAACAATACGGATAACTGGGAAGCTCAGGAGCCCGGTTGCGGCTGTACCGGGGGAGGTAAATTTTGGGACGTGAATGGTGCCACGGTTACGAACAACTACATACACGATAACAAAGGAACCGGCTTGTGGGCAGATACGAATAACATCGATTTCCTGATTGAGGGCAATTATATTGATCATAACGACGGCGAGGGCATTTGGTACGAAATCAGTTACAACGCCACGATCCGCAATAACTGGATCAGCCGCAACGCTTGGGTGAGCGGCAATAACAATCAAGGTTCGCCCGGTCCCGCCATTTATCTTTCCGAATCCGGCGGCGATTCCCGGCTTGCTTCGACTGTAAGTGGAGCTCCCAAGATCCGCATTTATAACAATTCATTCGTCGATAATTTCTCAGGCGTCTCGATCTATGAGAATGCAAACCGATTCTGCAACTCGAACGGCAATACAAGCAAGGGGTACTGTACGCCCTTCGTGGCGCCAACGCATCTAGCCGACGCGCCGCGCGACTACAAATATCCGAATCCGATCAGCGCTACGCATCCTTGCTATACCGATATTGCCAACGAACCGTACAAGACCGACTGCCGCTGGCATGCAAGCCATATTGAGGTAAGTCATAACGAGTTTCATTTTGACGACAATGTTGTGCCTTGCGCAGGCGCTTACTGCGGCGTTCAAGCTTTAATTGCAACAGGTGCCGATAATATGCCTTGGTCGCCCTATACCGTTGCCGGTATTCAAAATGACGTGATGTTCGAAAACAACAACAGCTTCCATGATAATCAATACTTCGGCGACTGGCGCTTTGCCAAGGGATACGGGGAGACCGTATCGTTCAACGCTTGGAGATCTGCGCCGTTCAACCAAGATGCGAATAGCACGTTCACCGGCGATCCCGATAATGGCGGATCGGATGGAGGCACGCCCACGCCGCCGCCAGCGGCTGCCGCGAACGATCTGGACGCTGACACGGCTGATCTTGAGGGATCTATCGGACAGTGGCAGAACTGGTATTCCGGGAACATCTCGCAGTCTGCGGAAGAGGCGCATAACGGAACGCACAGTCTTCGCGTCGATATTACCGACCCTTGGGGCTGGGGCGTGCAGACCGCCAACTGGCCCGGGTTTGCCACGACAGCGGGCGTGAAGAAAATCAGCTTCTGGGGCAAGCTTGGGTCGGGGACAAACATACAGCCCAAGATGATTGTCAAATGGCTGGATAACAGCCATGCAGTTCTGCAAACGAACGAAGTGGCATTACCTGCGCTGACGGCCGCTTGGCAGAATGCCTCTGCATTGGTCGATGCGCCCGAAGGAGCAAGGGCCGCGCTTGTTTCGCTTAACGGATCAGGAAATCCGGGAGATTACTTTTACTTGGATGACATGGTCGTAGGCGACGCACCGAATGCGCTTGATTCCGATACCGCCGGCGGCGAAAGTTCGGCCGGCCAGTGGCAATCCTGGTATTCGGCTGCGGTAACGGCATCGACGTACGAAGCGCACCGCGGGAGCGGCAGCCTTCGAGTAGACGTAACGGATCCGTGGGGTTGGGGCATACAGGCCGCTAATTGGCCCGGATTCGAAGCAAGTGCAGGCAATAAGCGAGTGAGTTATTGGGCCAAGCAAGGTGCCGGTTCTATGTCCGAAGTGACGTTACGGGTGAAATGGGTCGACAGCAACCAGACGCTTCTGCAAACCGATCTTGTGCCGCTGAGCGGTTTATCGGCTAACTGGCAGCAGGCTGTCGCTAACATTGCCGCGCCGAGCGGGACTGCAAATGTCTATCTCGAGATATATAGTCCGTCAGGAACCCCGGGCGATAGTCTTTACCTGGATGAGATCGTTATTGCCGACGCGAACGAAGCCGGGCATATGCAAACCGGTCCTGTGCAACCGGAAAAGAAAATGGCGTCAATAACAATTTAGAGCCGATAAACGGCATCCGATGGGACGGGGGCGATTCTTTTTTCATTTGCCCGCAGTAAAGATTGGATAGAAATGGCCATGGACATGGTTATCCATCGCATTTTACATGGCCGAAGGGATTATCTTCGTGAAATGTTTGGTCCTTAAACGGGAAGGGGGCGCGGCAGAAGTTTCGGGGGAATGGCGAATGTGACGAATAGGAAATGCAATAAAAAGCGGCTAACTCCTTGGGAGCAAGCCGCTTTTAAATTTTTGCAAATCATCGCTTCGATGAATTAAACTTGCAGCCCCATTAAACTCAAGCCTTGATCGTACGGAGGACGCCGTAAATCCCGTTCATCGCGCCTTGCGGGACAAACTTCACCTGAATGGTATCCCGGTCCGACGTCAGTTCGATCGGAAGATCAAAGCTTTTTTCGTAAAAGGCGCGCCGCGGCCGCTCCGCAAACGGCTCGGAGACCAGCAGGCATCCATTCACCCAAATGTCCATGGCGCCGCCGTGATGGAGCTTGCAGAACGTCACATGCAGCGCATTTTTTTTGCCGGGCAGCACGTTCATTTCATAGTTGAACCATCCGCCGGCTTCGGCCCTTCTCCCGTTCAATCCTTCCCAGGTTCCGGCATGAGTGCGTTCCCCCTGAACATGATGCTTCAGCTCATATTGGTCGTTCCCGACCTGCACGCTGTCGACGGTCGCTTCTTTGATAAGCCGTTCCTGACGGCTTTTTTCCAGATGATCCCCGAGTTCCTTCGAACCCGCTTCAAGGATGCTCCAGTAGATCCCGTACCGCTCCTGATGTTGCTTGTAATGCGGGGTGAAAACCAGATGTTCATCCTCATCCGTGTTTTTAAGCACAAAAGCGAGCTCTTCCCCTTGACGGACCAAATGTTCGTCCAGACGTTCAAGCCACTCCTTGGCGCTCATGCCCTGCGGAATCAAATAATCCTTGACCGGCATCCGTTTGGTCGGGACGCTGACGATGACGCCGGTGCGGGATTCGGCCATGTCTTCGGTGCCGAGAGCCGCGCTGAGCACGACGGGACCGTATTGGAAAGCGGCGACATGCGGCGCATCGGGCAGGGAGGAGTAAGCTATTTTCATCGGAATCCGCACCCGGATCGTATCGTTGTCGTTCCACTCCCGCGCGATGGTCGCGTAACGGTCTTTAACCATAACGTCCGCGTTTTCGCCA
>Ga0180220_1000334_pt1 | contig 58740 bp, 42 predicted proteins | sample eDN5th37CBELigBY_FD_151335 | JGI IMG/M metagenome (GOLD analysis project Ga0180220, IMG submission 151335) | Enriched backyard soil microbial communities from Emeryville, California, USA - eDNA 5th pass 37_C BE-Lig BY (version 2) (version 2) | ecosystem: Environmental > Terrestrial > Soil >...
TCCGGCGGGCTTCGTCGCGCCGCCCCTGGTGCCACAGCACCTCGCCCAGATGGGCGGCGACGTCGGCCGCCGGCATCAGTTCGTATGAGCGTTCGAGGTATTCGCGCGCAGCCTCGTAGTCGCCCACTCGATAGAAGTACCAGCCCACACTGTCGAGAATGTAGGGGTTTTCGGGTTCGAGCTCCAGGGCCCGCTCGAGCAGGTCGCGGGCCTCGTCCAGCCGGGTGTTCTGGTCGACGAAGGTGTAGCCCAGCGAATTGTAGGCGTTGGCGTCGTCGGGCTGAAGCTCGATGACACGCCGCATCAGCGCCTCGAATTCTTCGAAGCGGCCCTGCCGCTCGTACAGCATGGCCAGGTCATATTTGATCTCGGACGTACCGGGAAGCTTCTTGTCGGCCTCGACCAGCACTTCGACCGCCTGCTCGGTGCGGCCGGCCTCGCGCAGTATGGAGGACATCGTCAGGGCGATGACGGCGCGCTCGCGGTCGTCGGCCGGCTTGAGCGCATCGATGGTGCGCCGGGCCTGGGCCAGATTGCCTTGCCGGCTTTCAAGCACGGCCTTGTGGATGCGCGCCTGGAACACCAGCGACGGATCGTCGATCTGTTCGAGCTGGCGTATGGCCTCGGCCAGGTCGCCCTGCTTCTCGGCGATCTTGACCAGCATCAGGCGGGCGTCCGAAGTGTCTCCCATGGCGTCCGTCACACGGTCGTCCACCGCCTGGCGCCGCTGGGTCTGCACGTTGACGTATTGCAGCAGCAGGCTGCGCGCGGCCTCGAGCCGGTCGGCCCGGAAATTGATCTCGGCCTCGGTGTACAGCAGGTCGAAGTCCTCGGGCGTGCGCTGGCGCAGGGTGCGCACCACGTTCAGGGCGCCGTCGAAATCCCCCCGCCGCACCAGGTGGTTGGCCAGCAGAAGCTGGATCTTGGCCGCATCCGGATGAGCCTGTATGAAGGCGCGGGCCTCGGTCATCGCCGCTTCGGGGTCGACGCTCATGCCGTATTCGAGCACGCGCTGGGCGGCCGACTCCAGGCTGGGGTCGAGCGACTGCGCCTGGCGGGCCTCTTCGAGCGCGCGCGCAGGGTCGCCGGCCGCCCAGGCGGCATCCGCCAGCACCACGTGCGAGATCGGAAGCGAGCGGACGGGCGCGCGCAGCGTGCGCTCGAGCACGTCCAGCGCCACGTTCTTGTCGTTGAGCTTGGAAATGATGGCCGCGGCTTGCAGGATGGCCGTGCTCTTGTCGTCGGCCTGCTCGATGCGTTTCCATAAAGCCGAGGCCATGCCGGCCGTCTGCCCGTTGGACGCCGCCAGGGCCAGCGAGCTGGCCACCGCCTCGGGATCGCCCGGCGCCAGCAGGACCCACTGCTGCGCGGCTTCGTTCGCGCGCGCCATGTTGCGGTCGATGATGGCCGCCCGAAACGCCTTTTGAGCCAGGCGCGGATCGGAGGTATCCTTTGCCAGGCTTAGAAACTGTGCGCTGGCGACGTCGAAGTCGCCGCGCTGGGCGGCGATCTCGGCCAGCAGTATGCGGTACAGCAGTTCGGATGTGAGGCCTATCGCCGGCGGCTCGCCGGCGCGCAAGCGTATCTGCTCGACGACCTCGTCTTGCGCCGCACGCCCCTCAGCGGGAAACTGTACACACAAACTTGCCGATACTGCCCAAAACAGAAGACTGGATAGTTTCATTCATGAACCGCCGCTGCGGCGCCGATACGGAAAGCGCAAAATGGCGAAAATACATTATCAGATTTAGCGATGTTAGCACCCTGCCATGCCCGAGCTCCCAGAAGTTGAAACCACGCGTCGCGGAATTGCGACGATCATGCCCGGCCGTCCGCTGCGCCGTTTGCTGGTCCACGAACCGCGCATGCGCTGGCCGGTGCCCGCCGACCTGTCCGCCCGCGTGGCCGACCAGGTCGTTCAAAGCTGCGAGCGGCGCGGCAAGTACCTGCTGCTGAACTTCGACCACGGCACCATGATCGTCCACCTGGGCATGTCGGGTTCGCTGCGCAGCGCGCCGTTGGACGAGCCCCGCCGCAAGCACGACCACATTGAATGGATATTCGACCACGCCCGCTTCCTGCTGCATGATCCGCGCCGCTTCGGCGCGGTGCTGTGGCACGACAGCCGCGACGGCCCCCTGCTGGCTCACCCCCTGCTGGCCAAGCTGGGCGTGGAGCCTTTCGGGCCCGAGCTCGAGCCGGCCTTTCTGCATGCCCAACTGCGCGGCAAGCGCGTGGCCATCAAGCAGGCCCTGCTCGCCGGCAGCATCGTGGTCGGCGTCGGCAACATCTATGCCTCCGAAGCCCTGTTCCGCGCCCGCATCCACCCTTCGACCCCCGCGGGCCGCCTGTCGCTGCAGCGCTGCGAGCGATTGTGCCAAGCCATCAGGGCCACCCTGCACGACGCCCTGGCATCCGGCGGCAGCACCCTGCGCGACTACGTCAATGCCACCGGGCAGCCGGGGTCGTATTTCGAGATACATGCGGCGGTCTACGACCGCGAGAATCGCCCCTGCCGGGTCTGCGCCACGCCCATCCGCCGCATCGTGCAGGGCCAGCGCGCCACCTATTATTGTCCGCGCTGCCAGCGCCGATAGACAGCAGCGCCAACCAGGCGGCGCGGTGACTCCGCCGCTTCGGCTGTCAGCCGAGGTGGCCGAGCCTGGCCGACACTTCGCGCGCCTGTTCGATCAGAACCTGCGCCGGCCTGCCTTCACGCGACGTGTCCAGCTCGTCGTTCCATCCCAATATGGTCAAGGCGCCCGCCAGTTCCCCCTCGTGATTGAAGACCGGGCCGGCCAGAGCCCCGATGCGCGGCAGCAGGCCGCCTTGCGTGATGCCGAAGCCGTCGCGCCGGACCTGGGCGCGGATGCGCTCGATCCGCTTCGCGGGAATCGGGCCGTCGCGCCCATATTCGCTGTCCAGCACCGGCTTGAGCGCCGCATCGGGCAGCCAGGTGAGAAAGACCGCCCCCGTGGCCGACCCGAGCAGGGGCAGCACCAGCCCGAGCCGGACCTCGACGGTCACGGCATGCACGCCTTCGAGGTATTTCACGATGGTGGTGCCATGGCTTCCCCAGACAGAGAAGAAGCAGCTTTCCCCCGTTTGATCGCGCAGTTGCCGCAGGGCCTCGCTGGCGGCCTCCACCAGGTCCAGGCGGCGCAGCGCCGTGAGGCCCAACTGCAGTGAATACTGGCCCAGCTCGTATTGGCTGGTGGCCGGGTTTCTGCGCACCAGGCCGGTCCGCACCAGGCTGACCAGATAGTGGTGCGCGGCGGCGGTGCTCAATCGAGCGGCCGACGCAATTTCCTTCAAGGCCATGGGCTGGCCCGCCGTTTCCACGATCCGCAGCAGATTGATGGCGGTTTCCACCGATGCAATGCCCTTCTGGGGCTTTTCCTGGTCGTCTTGCGTTGCTTCGGCACGATCCCTTCTTGGGGCGCTGCTTCGCAATCGACCTGAAATAGGTATTTTGGGACTGGGCGACATAAGAATCCTGTGGCGTAGATGGCTGCATGCCATTCTAGTAAATTCGCTTGACACTGTTAAGCATTACCACTAACTTATAACCATGTTAAGCGCATTTAATTAGATGAAAACCAGGGTGCACTCATGGAGACAGGCGAATTTCTGTACAACAGCTGGTATGTGGCTGCCTGGGACCACGAAGTGGTGCCGGGCCAGCTGCTCAGCCGCAAGATCCTCGGCCAGGACATCTGTTTTTATCGCGGCGAGGACGGCCAGGTGGTGGCCCTGGAAGACCGCTGCTGTCATCGCTGGGCGCCGCTGTCGCTCGGACGCCAGGAAGGCAGCGCCATCCGGTGCATGTATCACGGCCTCAAGTTCGACGCGCGGGGCGTCTGCATCGAAATCCCGGGGCAGCCGCAGATACCCGAAAAGGCCCGCGTGCGCACGTATCCCGTCGTGCAAAGCAAGCGCTGGGTCTGGATCTGGATGGGCGATGCCGACAAGGCCGACCCCGATCTGATTCCCGATACCTTTTCGCTGGACAGCCCGGAATGGCGCATGAAGCCGGGCTACATGCACTATCAGGCCAACTATCTCTATATCATCGACAACCTGCTCGATTTCTCCCATCTCACCTTCGTCCATCCGGACACTTTGGGAGGCACCGACGCGCTGGCCGGACAACGTCCCGCCATCCGCCGCATGGAGCGGGGCGTGAACGTCGAACGCTGGGTTCTCGACGACCAGCCGGCGCCCTTCCATCAAAAAGTGGGGCGGTTCCCGGGGGATGTCGACCGCTGGTACATCTACGATTTCTGGGTGCCCGGCGTGCTGCTGATGGATTCGGGCGTACAGGCCGCGGACACGGGCGCCCGGGAAGGCAAGCGCCACGATGCGCTCGAGTTTCGCAGCTGCCAGGCCCTGACTCCCGAGACCGCATCCACCACGCATTATTTCTGGGCGGTCCCGCACAACTTCGCCCTTGACGATGCCTCGGTGACCGACAGCATCTACCAAAGCGTGGTCACCGCCTTCGAAGAAGACCGCCGCATGATCGAAGCCCAGCAGCGCATCATCGACAGCCGCCCCGAAGGAGACATGGTGGCCATCGTGGCGGACGCGGCGCTGATGCAGTTCCGCTCCATCCTGCAGCGCATGATTCGCGACGAACGGGTTAAAGGAGGAAGCCATGACATGGCTACGTAACGGATGGTATGCGGCGATGTGGTCCCAGGACCTGCGGCCCGGCACGCCGACGCCGCGCACCCTGCTCGGCGAGGACATGGTGCTGATCCGGGCGCCCGACGGTTCGATCTCGGCCCTGCAGGACCGATGCCCGCACCGCTTCGCGCCCCTGCACCTGGGCAGCGTCTGCGGCGACGGACGGCTGTTGCGCTGCAGTTACCACGGCCTGGAGTTCGACATGCAGGGCCGCTGCGTGCGCAATCCCCACGGCGACGGCCGACGGCCCGCGGGGCTGCAGGTTCGCCGCTACGCCGCGGTGGAAAAGCATACGGTGATCTGGGTGTGGCCGGGCGAACAAGAGCCCGACCTGTCCGCGATTCCCGACTATTCTCTGCTGGACCGCGCGGACCCGGGTGTGACCAGCATGCGCGATCATCTGGAGATGAACGTGGACTATCGGCTGGTGGTGGACAACCTGCTCGACCTCAGCCATGTCTCGTTCCTGCATGATGGCATATTGGGCAACGCCCAGACGGTGGACGCCCAGATCGACCTCCAAGAAGCGGGCCAAAGCCTCACGGTCAGCCGCTACATGCCCAATGTGCCGCCGCCCGGGCTTTTCGACATGCTGTTTCGCCGTGATGGCGAGCCGGTCGACTTATGGGCGTCGATGCGCTGGACCGCGCCCTGTAATCTGCTGAACGACGCCGGGGTCAAGGCTGTGGGCGACGCGCGCGAGCAGGGCACCGGCATCTACGGCATCCACCTTCTTACCCCCCAGACCGAACGCAGCACGCTTTACCATTTCGTTGCCATACGCCAGAACCCGCTGCCCTTTCCGGAAGCCGAGAAAGAGGCCATAGGCCGCAAACTGGGCGAACTGCGCCGCTATGCCTTCGCCGAGCAGGATGAACCCATGATACGCGGCCAGCAGCGCGCGATCGATCGCGCATCCGCGCCCTTGTCCCCCACCCTGCTCTCCATCGACGCGGGACCGGTGCGGTACCGCCGCATCCTGGACCGCCTGATCGCACAGGAAGGGCCGCCCCCCGCGCCGGGATGAGGCCCGGGATTCTTCCAGCCCGCAACGACTCGACAAATGGACAACGACTCAATAACACTACCGGAGACAATCATGAAACTGGCCATCGCCGCAATATTGCTTTCAACCGCTTTGGGCGCGGCACACACCGCGTCCGCCCAGATAAAGATAGGGATCACCGTGTCGGAGACGGGTCCGGCCGCGTCCCTGGGCACGGTCGAGAAAAACACCCTGCAATTGCTGCCGGACAGCGTGGCCGGCCAGTCGATCCAATACATCATGCTGGACGACGCGTCGGACCCCACAACGGCGGTGAAGAACGTGCGCAAGCTCGTCAACGACGACAAGGTCGACGCGCTCATCGGATCGACGACCACGCCCAATTCAATCGCGATTACCGAAGTCGCCGCGGAGACGGGCACGCCCTTGATGGCCATGGGAGCGGGCGCCGCCATCATCGAGCCCATGAACGAGAAGAAGAAATGGGTCTTCAAGTCGGTGCAGAACGACGCAATGATGGTGGAAGCCATCGTCCAGCACATGGTGCGCACCGACATCAAGAGCGTCGGCTATATCGGCTTCTCGGACGCCACGGGCGAAGGATACTGGCATGCGCTCAAGCCGCTCGCCCAGGCCGAAGGCCTGAAGATCGCCGCAAGCGAGCGCTTTCAGCGCACCGACACCAGCGTCACCGGCCAGGCGCTCCGGCTGATCGCCGCAAAGCCCGATGCCATCCTGATCGCGGCCTCGGGCACGCCGGCCGCGCTGCCCCAGAAGGCCCTCAAAGAGCGCGGCTACACCGGCCGCATATACCAGACTCACGGCGTGGCCAACAATGATTTCCTGCGCGTATGCGGCAAGGACTGCGAAGGCACTTATCTGCCCATCGGGCCGCTGCTGGTCGCCGAGCAGCTGCCCGAAAGCCCCTCGCGCAAGCTGTCGCTGGACATTATTTCGCGCTACGAGCAAGCCTACGGCAAAGGCACCGTCACCACCTTCATATCGAACGCCTACGACAGCTATCTGCTGCTGGAGCACGCCATACCCGTCGCCTTGAAGACGGCCCGCCCCGGCACCCGCGAGTTCCGCGCCGCCCTGCGCGATGCGCTGGAGGCCACGCGCGGCTTCAGCGGCACGCAAGGCGTGTACAACATGACGCCCGACGATCACGTGGGCCTGGACGAACGCGCCCGCGTCATCGTGCGGATTCATCAGGGGAAATGGCTGGTGGATGAATAATCCGGGCTCCTCGCGATGATAATATGCCATCGAGGAAGCACCTCCACAGAAGTCCCCTCCCCTTCTGGAGATCTACCATGACTTCCCTGCAGTACCAGACCGGCTTTTGCAACGATTGGGCTACCGAGGCGCTGCCGGGGGCCTTGCCGCCGGGGCGCAACTCGCCCCAGGCCTGTCCCTATGGACTGTATGCCGAGCAGCTGTCCGGCACGGCCTTCACCGCTCCGCGCGCGGAGAACCGCCGCTCCTGGCTCTATCGCATCCGCCCGGCGGCGGCCGGGCAGACCGCGTTCACCCCTTATGAAGCACATGGCTGGGCCGGCCGCTTCGGCGACGCGCCCACTCCTCCCGAGCCGCTGCGCTGGAGCCCCATGGGCCTGCCCGAGACAGCCACCGATTTCATCGACGGCGTGTGCAGCTGGGCGGGCAACGGCAGCCCGGACGATCTCTCGGGCGTGGCCGTTCATCTGTATGCCGCCAACGCGGGCATGCAGGGCCGGCACTTCTACAACGCCGACGGCGAGCTGATGTTCGTGCCGCAGCAGGGCCGCTTGCAGCTTGCCACCGAGCTGGGCCTGATCGATGTGGCTCCCGCTGAAATCGCCGTCATTCCGCGCGGCATCCGCTTCCGCGTCGAACTGCACGACGACACGGCCCGCGGGTATCTGCTTGAGAACTACGGCGCGCCGCTGCGCCTGCCCGAGCTCGGGCCGATCGGCTCCAATTGCCTGGCCAACGCCCGCGACTTCCAGACTCCCGTGGCCTGGTACGAGGACATCGACGGCGAATACGAACTGATCGCCAAGTTCGGCGGCCGACTGTGGCGCGCTTCGATGGACCATTCTCCCCTCGACGTGGTGGCCTGGCATGGCACACATGCACCGTACAAATATGAACTCAGCCGCTTCAATGCGGTGGGCTCCATCAGCTTCGACCACCCCGATCCAAGCATCTTCACGGTGCTGACCTCACCCTCGGACACACCCGGCACCGCCAACGTCGATTTCGTCGTCTTCCCGCCGCGCGTGCTGGTCATGCAAGACACCTTCCGCCCGCCGTGGTTCCATCGCAATGTGGCGAGCGAATTCATGGGCCTGATCCAGGGCGTGTACGATGCCAAGACAGAGGGCTTTCTGCCGGGCGGCGCCAGCCTTCACAACTGCATGTCCGCCCATGGTCCGGACGCCGACACCTTCGCCAAGGCGCTGGCCCTGGATACCGGCAAGCCGCAATACCTGCGCGATACCCTGGCCTTCATGTTCGAAACGCGGCGCGTCATCCATCCCACCGCCCAGGCGCTCGATTCACCCCTGTTGCAAAAGGACTATCTGCAGTGCTGGCAGAACCTGTCCAAGCGTTTCGATCCCAGGCAGCCGTGACGCCGCCCCCCCGGGCCGCCCGCGACGTCACGCATGCAGCCCCCAACCCGGAGACATCATGACCGCGCTGAACGAAACCCATCAACCCGACCTGAAGAGCTGGGTCGAATCGGCCAACGAGCATGACTGCCGCTTTCCGGTACAGAATCTGCCCTATGCCATCTACAAGCCCGCCGACGGCGACGACTTCCGTCCGGGCGTTGCCATCGGCCGGCAGATACTCGACCTGCGCGCGCTGGCCGAGCTGCAGCCGTTCAGCGGTCCCGCCGCGCGGGCGCTGGACGCCTGCCGGGGCGACTCGCTCAATGCGCTGATGGGCCTGGATGCCGAGCATTGGTCGGCCCTGCGGCTGGCCCTGTCGCGCGCGCTGCGCGCCGGTTCGCCTCATCGCGAAAGGCTGGAACCGCTGCTGAGCGAACACGCCACGGCCCAGTTCAAGCTCCCGGCGCACATCGGCGACTACACCGATTTCTATATTTCCCTGCACCACGCCACGGCGGTGGGCAGCCTTTTCAGGCCCGACAACCCCCTGCTGCCCAACTACAAATGGGTGCCCATCGGCTATCACGGCCGGGCCTCCAGCATCAATGTCTCGGGCGCCGACTTTCTCCGCCCCATGGGGCAGACCCGGCCCCTGGCCGACGCCCGCACCCCCTCGTTCGGCCCCAGCCAGCGCCTGGACTACGAACTGGAGCTGGGCGTCTTCGTGGGCTGCGGCAATGTCCAGGGCCGCCGCATCGCCATGGACGAGGCCGAATCACATGTGTTCGGGCTTTGCATACTGAACGACTGGTCGGCGCGCGACCTGCAGGCCTGGGAATACCAGCCGCTGGGGCCTTTTCTGGCCAAGAATTTCGCCAGCACGATTTCCCCCTGGGTGGTCACGCTGGAAGCCCTGGCGCCATTTCGTGTTCCTTTCGATCGCCCCGCCGGCGATCCCCAGCCGCTGGACTACCTGACCTCCGAGCAGAATGCGGCCGCGGGCGCCATCGACATCCAGCTCGAAGTGGCCCTCAGCACGCGCAAGTCGCGCGCCGGCCGGCACGAGCCCCATGTACTGGCACGCAGCAATTTCAAAGAGGCGTATTGGAGCATTGCGCAGCTGATCACCCACCATACCGTGAACGGCTGCAACCTGCGGCCCGGCGACCTGCTGGGCACCGGCACGCTTTCGGGGCCGGCGTCCGGCCAGGAGGGCTCTTTGCTGGAAACAACCCGGGGAGGCAAGGAATGCGTCGCGCTGCCCTGGGGCGAAGACCGCTGCTTCCTGGAAGACTACGATCGCGTCATCATGCACGCCTACTGCCAGAAAGAAGGCTATCCCTCGATCGGATTCGGCGACTGCGCGGCCACCGTGCTGCCCGCGGGCTGAGCCAGCACCTTGCCCGGGTTCATCAGGCCTTGCGGATCGAGCGCCTGCTTGATCCGATGCATCAGGGCCATTTCGACCGGGTCTTTATAGCGCCGCAGAACGTCGCGCTTCAGTTGCCCCACGCCGTGTTCCGCACTGATCGAGCCGCCCAGCTTGTGGACGTTGTCGTGCACGATCTCGTAGACCGCGTCCTGATGCGATAAAAGCTCGTCTTCGGAAAAGGCCTGCCCGCGCGCCACGTTGTAATGCAGGTTGCCGTCGCCCAGATGCCCGAAGATGACATGCTCGATGCCCGGAAAGCGCGCCTGCAGGGCGGCATTGGTCGCTTCGATGAAGGACGACATCCTGGACACCGGCACCGACACGTCGTGCTTGATGCTTTTGCCGGCGTCTTTCTCGGCCAGCGGAATGCTTTCGCGCAAATGCCACAAGGCCTTGCTTTGCGCGATGTTCTCGGCAATGATCGCGTCGGCCACAAGACCGGCTTCGAAGGCTTCGCCCACGATGGCCTCGAAGCGTTCGCGCGCATGATCGGCGCTTTCGCTGTCGGAGATCTCGAGCAGGGCATACCAGGGCATGGTTGCGGAATCGCCCTCGAAGGGCAGCCTTTGCTGCGGATACTGCCGGTTGACCAGATGCAGGCAGAACCCGGCGATCAGCTCGAAGCCCGTCAGCGCCGCGCCGAAACCGCGGCGCGCCACCGACAGCAGAGCCACCGCGTCGTCGACGGAATTCAGAGCCACCAGCGCCGTGCATTGGGCCACGGGCAGGGGGTAGAGCTTGAGCGTGGCGGCCGTGATGATGCCCAGCGTGCCTTCGCTGCCGATATACAGATCGCGCAGGTCGTAGCCGGTGTTGTCTTTGCGCAGGCCCCGCAGGCCATGCCAGATTTCGCCTTGCGGAGTGACGACTTCCAGTCCCAGCACGAGCTCGCGCGCATTGCCGTAGCGCAGCACCTGCGTGCCGCCGGCATTGGTCGCCAGATTGCCGCCTACGGTGCAGCTGCCCTCGGCCGCCAGGCTTAGCGGGAACAGCCTTTGCGCCTCGCGCGCCGCTTGCTGCACCTGTTGCAATATGCAGCCCGCTTCGACTTCCATGGTGTCGTTGTCGGTGTCGATGCCGCGGATGCGGTTCAGGCGTCCGAGCGAAAGCACAAGGGCCGATCCGCTGGCGTCGGGCGTCGCCGCGCCGCACAGGCCGGTATTGCCTCCCTGCGGCACGACGGGCACCTTGTTTGCTATGCACCATTTGACGACCTGGGCCACTTCCTGGGTGTTGCCCGGCCTGGCCACGGCCAGCGCCCGGCCGCGGTAGCGGCCGCGCCAGTCTTCGACGTAGGAGTCGGCGTCGGCGCCGGTCAACACGTTGGCCGAACCCAGGATTTGAACGAGGTCATTCAGTTGTGTCATTGCTTGCCTTTGCTTTGCATCGGGCGCAACCCGCCCGGTTTCATTTTAGCCCTTACCGGTGCCGGCGGCCCCGCCGAAGCTCCGTCCATGGCCGCTGTGCCATAATCGGCCGACACGCTGCAACGCTATCTGAATGAAAGGAAACTCGTGATGACCTCCAACCTGCCCGATGCCGTCTTCAAAGCTTACGATATCCGCGGCACCGTCCCCGAACAGATCGACGCGCAATTCGCCCGCCTGCTGGGCCGCGCGCTGGCGCTGCGGGCGCGGCGGGAAGGCATCGACACCCTGGTCGTGGGTTATGACGGCAGGCTCAGCAGCCCCGAACTGGCCGAGGCCCTGCAAGAGGGCATCAATGCCGAGGGCGTCGACTCCCTGGACATCGGCATGGTGCCGACTCCCCTGGTCTACTTCGGCGCCCATACCCAGCACACGGGTTCGGGGGTGGCCATCACCGGCAGCCACAATCCCTCGAACTACAACGGCTTCAAGATGATGATGGGCGGCAAGACACTGCACGGCGCCGACGTCCAGGAACTGAAGCAGGTGATGCGCGGCCTGGACCCGACAGGCGAAGTCACGCCCGGCACGCGCCGCGGCCTGAGCCTCGTCGACGACTACGTGAAGCGCATCGTTTCCGACATCGCCTTGGCGCGGCCCATGAAGATCGCCATCGACTGCGGCAACGGCGTGGGCGGCGCCGTGGCGCCGCAATTGTTCCGGGCCCTGGGCTGCGAAGTGGACGAGTTGTACTGCGAAGTGGACGGACGCTTTCCCAACCACCACCCCGACCCGGCCGACCCGCACAACCTGCAGGATCTCATCCGCCATGTCCGCGACACCGACTGCGAGATCGGACTGGCCTTCGACGGCGACGCCGACCGGCTGGGCGTGGTCACCAAGTCGGGCGAGATCATCTGGCCCGACCGCCAACTGATTCTCTACGCGCGCGACGTGCTGTCGCGGGTGCCCGGAGCCACCATCATTTTCGACGTCAAGTGCAGCCGCCACGTGGCCGCATCGATCTCGGCCGCCGGCGGCCGGCCGCTGATGTGGCAGACGGGCCATTCGATGATCAAAGCCAAGCTGGCCGAAACCGAAGCGCCGCTGGCAGGCGAAATGAGCGGCCACACTTTCTTCAAAGAACGCTGGTACGGCTTCGACGACGGCCTGTACACCGGGGCAAGGCTGCTTGAGATCCTGGCTCGCAGCCAAGACGCTTCGGCGGTGCTCGAGGCCCTGCCCAAGGACATTTCCACGCCCGAGCTCAAGCTGGAAATGCAGGAAGGCCAGCCGCACGCGCTGATCGAGCGCCTGCAGGCCGAAGGCAGGTTTCCCTCCTCTGAAAGCATCAACACCATAGACGGCGTGCGGGCCGAATACGCCGACGGCTTCGGCCTGGCGCGGGCGTCCAATACCACGCCGGTGGTGGTGCTGCGCTTCGAGGCCGACAGCCAAGAGGCCCTGGACCGCATCCAGCAGGAGTTCCGCGCGGCGCTCACCCCGCTGGCGGGAGAAGCCAGGCTTCCTTTCTAGATCGGTTTGTTACGGCCAGAACGGAAGTGTCCTGCATAACGGCTCAGTCCAGATCAGAGGGCTCGAACTTGCGGGAGGCGCCCGCCGCCGCGATCAACGTGTCATACAGGTCGAGGTGTCTTTGCACCACCTGCCTGACGTCGAAGGCGCGTTCGGCCAGGCGCCTGCCCTCTTCCCCAAATTGCTTTCTAAGCGCTGCATCGTCGGCCAGGCGCTGCACTGCCGAGGCGAGCGCGGCGGCGTCGTGCGGCGGCACCAGCAGCCCCGTCTGTCCCGCCTCGATGGCGTCCCGGCAGCCCGGCACGTCGGTGGTCACCACAGCCCTGCCGCAGGCGGCCGCCTCGATCAGCGACTTGGGCAGCCCTTCGCGATAGGAGGGCAGCACGGCAATGTGCGAACGCGCGTACAGGCCGGCCACGTCGCTCTGCTCGCCCACGTAGTCCACCACCCCCTCGTCGCGCCAGCGCTGGAGCTCCTGGTCGGAAATACTGGCGGGGTTGCCGCTGTCCATGCTGCCGGCCAGCATCCAGCGCATGCGATCCGCACGCCCTGACGCCATGCGCGCCGCTTCGACGAATTCGCGCACGCCCTTGTCGGCAAGCAGGCGGGCCACCATGACGGCGACGACCGGCCCTTCGGGCTCGGGCAGGGCCGCGAAGTGGTCCAGATCCACGCCCGAACCGCGGATGAGCTCGACCTGCTGCTGGCGGACTGCGCCCGCTTCGAGCAGCACGTCCCGGTCGCTGGTGTTCTGGAAGATGACGCGGCTGTTGCGATGTCCCAGGGCCAAGCGGTAGAGCAGCAGCGCCGCCCAGCGCAGGAAATCGAAGCCTCCGCGCTTGCGCATGAAGATGAAGCCCAGGCCCGACACGGCGGCGACGTAGCTGGGCACGCCCGCCAATCGGGCCGCAATGCCACCGTACAGCACCGGCTTGATGGTGACGGCATGCACGACGTCGGGCCGCAGCGAGCGGTACAGCCGCCACAGCGCGAACAGGGTAGCGCACTCTTGCAGCGGATTCTTGCCGCTGCGCGACATGGGAATCTCGTGATGATGAAGGCCATGCGAGACAATGTCGGCCGAGGCCGCCCCCGCCATCGTCGCCACGTGCACTTCGTAGCCGGCGTCCCGGGCGGCCAGCGCGATGGGCAGGCGGTGCGAGAGGAAGAAGGCGGGATTGTTGACCACATACAGCAGGCGGCGCGCGTCCGAGGCCGAGCGCGTCGCCGGTCCCGAGCCGGTTCCCGCATCGAGCGTCTGGCCCGATCGAGCCATGTCGGCCGCGCCGGACGGCGCCGTCCGGCGCCGCGCGGCCAGCTGCCGCCAATTGGCCTCGTAGGCCGAGACCATGGCCGGCAGGCTGTACAGGCGCTCGACGCGCTCCCTGCCCTGCCGCAGGCGCTCCGCCATGGCCGGCGTGCCCCGTTCGCGCAGGGCCGCTTCCATGGCCCGCCCCAGCGCGGCGCCGTCCTGGGGCGGCGCCACCCAGCCGAAGTCCCCCACGATGCGCGCCGCATCGCCCACGTCGGTGACGACGCAGGCCACGCCCGCGGCCATGGCCTCGGCCACGACATTGGGAAACCCTTCGGCGCAACTGGAAAGCACATGCAGGTCCAGCGCCGCCATGACGTCCGGCACGTCGTCCCGGCGGCCCAGCAGAATGATCTTGTCGCGCAGGTTCCAGCGGTCGATGAGGGCCATCAGCGCCTCGTTGTCCGGCGTCAGCCCGTGGCCCACCAGGACGCAGCGCGCATGCGGCGCTGAACGCGCGCATGCCGCGAATCCCTCCAGCAGGTTGGCGTGGTCCTTGAGGGGATTCCAGCGCGCGACGCTGCCGATCAGCGGTACCTCTTCCGCAATACCCCACTCGCGCCGAAGCCGCTCGCGGGCGCCCGGCCGGGGCACCCATCGCGACAGATCGTAGCCATTCGGAATCACCGCCATGCGGTCGGCCCGATAGCCGCGCGCCTGGTGGCGGACCGCGGCGTCCTGAGCGCAGGCGATGATGCCGGCGGGCACCTGGCCCGAGAGCCGTGCGCAGGCCCAGGCGATGAGGTGGGTCAGCCGGCTGCTTTTTTCGAGATTGGCGCCTGAATTGCGTATGCCCCAGGACACGGCGCGGATGCCCGCCCATCGCGCGACGATGCCGCCGATGAGGTCGGCGTGATACATCCAGGTCTGCACCACGTCGGGCCGCTCGGCGCGCAGAAAGCGATGCAGCCGCCGCAATCCGCGCCAGGTCAGCCGGCCTGCGGGCATGTCCAGCGTCACCACCCGTATGCCGGCCGCACGCAGCCTGGGGCCGAAAACACCTTCGTCGCCCATCGACACCACGGTATGCCGGGTCGTCTGTTCCGGCGCGGTCGCCAGGCGATGCAGCACGGTCTCGGCCCCGCCCTGTCCCAGCCCCGAAATAATGTGTACGACGTGCAATTGAGCGTCTGCCATGAGCGTCCTTTATTCAGCCTGCTTCATGATGTCGTCCCAGCGTTCGAGCACCTGCGGCAGAGCATAGCGCTTCCTGACCGACTCCGCGCCTCGCCGCGCCAGGTCGGCGCGCAGCGCGGGCTCCCGCATCAGGCGCTCCAGGCCTTTGCACAGGGCGGCGGTGTCGCCCAAGGGGACAAGCAGCGCATCCTCGCCCTGCCGGGTCATTTCGGCGGGGCCGCTGGGGCAGTCGAAGGCGATGCAGGGCAAGCCCAGGGCCATGGCTTCGAGCAGCACGTTGGGAAAGCCCTCCACCGCCGAGGTCAGGGCAAAGGCGTCCGCCTTCGAGAGCTCGTCCCAGGGCGCATCGCTGCGGCCCGGCAGGGAGATGCGATCATCCAGGCCCAGGCCCGCCACTTGGCGCACCAGGGCATCGCGCATCGGCCCATCGCCCCAGATCACCAGGTCCCAGTCCGGATGCTGGGGCGCCAACAGCGAAAATGCTTCGATCAGGAGATCGAACTGCTTGGCGGGCACCAGCCTGCCCATGGCCATCAAGCGCTTGCGTCCCACCGAAACCATGGGGCGAAGCGGCCGCTCGAGCAGCTCGGGCGGCAGCGGATTGGAGACGACCTCCAGCCGGCGTATGCCGGGCACCATGCGCCGGAACGGTTCGACGCTGGATTCCGTCTGCACTGTGACGACGTCGGCCCGCGGATACGTCAGCCGGCGCAGCACGCGCAACACCGCTCCGCTATTGCTCGCCGCCGCCGGGTTGGTGCGCTCGCAGACGATGATGGGCACTTTCAGCCCCCGATGCGCAAGCAGCGCCATGACATTGACGTTGGTCAGAAAAGAGATCACGACGTCGGGTGCTTCGTCCACCATCATCTTGCGCAGAATGCGCAGCTTGGCTGCCGTGACGCGCAGCGGATGGCCGGCGCCGTTCAGGCGGTCGGCGATCCATACCAGCTTGACGCCCGCGTCGAGCGGATAAAAACACGTGCCGCGCCGAGGGAAAGTGGACACCAGCGTTACGTCGTCGCCGCGCCTGGCCCAGGCGCTGGCCAATGTGGTGGCGACCCGCTCGGCGCCCCCGGTGTTCAAAGAGCTGACGAGGAACAGGATCTTCATGGCCCGCGCCCCCACGATTCGGACTCGTCCAGCCAGGCCTGCGCCATCAGGACGCCCCACAGGTGCGGACTCCAGTCGCGGCGCCCCGATTGATGCTCGCGCCATTTCTGCAGAATGGGCCGCGCATGGAACAGGCCTTGCGCCTTCAGCCGCTCGGGCTCGAGCATCGCATAGGCCCAGTCTTTCAGGGGGCCTCGCAGCCAGAGGCCAAGCGGCACGCCGAACCCCTTCTTGGGCCGGTCGACCAGATCGCGCTGCACATGGCGGTACAAGAGCTGGCGCAGCAGCCATTTTCCCTGGCCGTCGCGGTTCTTGTAGTGCCACGGCAGGCGGCGCGCGAATTCATAGACGCGATGGTCGAGCAAGGGCACGCGGGTTTCAAGACTGACGGACATGGCGGCCCGGTCCACCTTGACCAGAATGTCGTCGGGCAGATAGCCGACGGTGTCCAGCCAGGTCATGTGATCCAAGAACTTCAGCTCGGACGCCTGATCGAAGGGCCCTGGCGGCAGGCTTGCCCCGATCACGACCTCTTCAGGCCGCTTCCAGTACGACACGAACTGCCTGTAGAAGCGCCCGCTGTGCTCGGCCCGCAGAACCTGCGCAAGCTTGCCGGCCTGCTCGCGCATGGCGCTCAGGGGCGCGGCGCCGCCCATGGCGCGCGCGCCCAGGGCAAGGGGCCCCCGCAATGCCTGCGGCAGCTTCTCGCGCCGCGCCCACCACGCGGCGGCCCGGACATAGCGCGAATACCCGCCCATCAGTTCGTCGCCGCCGTCGCCGGACAGCGCCACCGTGACGTCGCGGCGCGCCATGCGCGCCAGCAATATCGTCGGAATCTGCGAGGAGTCGGCAAAGGGTTCGTCGTATATGCCCGCCACCGCAGGCACGGCCTCGAGCGCATCCTGGGCCGACAGATAAAGTTCGTGATGGCGCGTGCCCAGGTGCGCGGCCACCGCCTTGGCATGCTCGGCTTCGTTGAAAGCGGCCACATCGAATCCGATCGAGAAGGTATTGACCTGCCCGCCCCCTCGCGCCTGCATCAGGGCCACGATGGTGGAAGAATCGATGCCGCCGGACAAGAAGGCGCCCAACGGCACATCGGACAGCATCTGCCCTTGCACCGCCGTGCTCATCACCCGCTCCAGGGCGTCGATGGCCTCGGCATCCGAGCCGAATTCCAAGGGATCGGCCGCCGCCTCCAGCGCCACGGCTTCGGCGGACCAATACGCCCGGGGCTGCGGCAGCGCCTTCGACGCCAGCAAGTCTCCATCCAGGCGCAGCCACGTGCCCGGCATCAATTTGCGCATCGCCGCGTAGATGCTGAAAGGCGCGGCAATGTAGTTGTGATGCATCAGCAGCGCCAGCGCCTGCGGTTCGATGCGGCGGTCGAAGCCGGGCAGGCCGGCCATGGCCTTGAGTTCGGAACCGAACACGAAGGCGTCTTCGGCATAGCCGTAATACAGGGGTTTCTCGCCGAAGCGGTCACGCGCCAGGTACAGGCTGCGGTCATGGCGGTCCCAGAGCGCCAGGGCGAACATGCCCACCGTCTCTTGCAAGGCCCTTTCCATTCCCCAGGCCGAAACGGCCTCGACCAGCGTCTCCGTATCCGAGTGTCCCCGCCAGGCCGGCATATGCCCTTCGCGCTCGAGGCGGCGGCGCAGGTCCTGATGGTTATAGATTTCGCCGTTCAGCGTCAGGACGTTTCTGCCGTCGTGGGACACCATGGGTTGATGTCCGGCCTCGGTGAGGTCGAGAATGGCCAGCCTCACATGCCCCAGGGCGATCTGCGCTGCCTCATCCTCCCAGAAGCCGTTGCTGTCCGGCCCCCGGTGGCGCATGCGATCGCAGCCGCTGCCGATCGCGGCCCGCTTTTCCGGCATCGGGCCCCAGGCCCCAAGGATTCCGCACATGTCTATCGCCTATTTGCCATTTTTCCATGCCACGCGCGACACGCTCAACGGGCGCGAAACACTTCTTCCCACAATGCCATGACCCGCGCGGTCGAGAAGCGGTCGAGCACGTCGACGGCACGCCGGGCGCAGGAGCGCCGCTTTTCTTCATTTCCCATCATGTCGGACAGATGCGCGGCCAGGGCTTCCACGTCCTCCGGCGGATCGACCAGCACGCCGTCTATGCCATGCCGCACGATTTCGCGCGGTCCCGTTTCGCAGTCGAACGCCACCGGCGCCAGACCGCTGGCCATCGACTCCAGCAAAGTATTCGAAAGGCCCTCGACGCGGGAGCTGAGCACGTACAGGTCGGATTCGACATACCACTGGCCGACATTGCCCACGCGGCCCGGCATGGAAACACGCTGTTCGAGGCCGGCCGCTTCGATCTGCGCCTGCAGCGCGTCGCGGCAGTCTCCTTCGCCCAGGATCACCAGGTCCCAGTTGGGAAAGTATCCGGCCAGCTGGGAAAATGCGTCGATCAACAGATCGAAGCCCTTGTGCTCATGCAAGCGGCCCACCGCCAGCAGCCTGCGCCTGCCGTAGCGCGCCGGGGGCTCCACCATCGGCTCTTCGGCCGGCATGGGCCAGCGCACGGCATTGGGTATCACGCTGAGGCGGGAGCCCGGCACATGTTCTTCTATCCATGCGGCGGTGCCGGACGTCAGCGCGACCACGCGCGCCGCCTTTGGATAGGCCCACCGACGCAGCCGCTGCCACATGGGCGCTATCGTCTGGGCCGGAGGATGGGTGTGCTCGGTCGCGATCACGCGGCAAGGCAGTCCGCGGGCGGCCATCACGGCCAATACGGAGGACGTCGTCATCATGCCCAGCACCACGGACGGCTTCTCGCGCCTGATCAGCCTGCGCAATTTCCAGACGCGGTGCAGATTGGCCAGGCCGCCGGCCAGCGCTCCCCTGCTTTCGCCGGCCGTGCCCATCACGATGCGCTTGACGCGCGGGTCGACGTCATAGACATCGCTCGTTGCATCGGCCTGGGTCACGAGCGAAACACGAAAACCCCGGTCGACCCAATAGGCCGCCAGGTCCACCGCCACCCGCTCGGCGCCGCCGCCGCTCAGCGAGTGGATGACTATCATCAGGTGAAAAGAACGTACGGAAGAGCGGGTCAATTGAAACCTTTGATGAACGGGCTCAGCGTGCGGGCGAACGCAGCGCGACGAAGACATAACAACTGTACGACAAGGCGTACATGCAACTGGTTGCGAGCATGATGCCCGCGGTGCCCATGACCGGCGCGAGAACCTGGTTCATGACGGCCTTGATCGCGAAATTGCCGACGGCGATAGCGGCCATGATGCGGTAGCGGTTCTGGCTGGCCAGCAGCTGCACCAGTATCAGGACTCCAAAATAAAACGGCAGCTGCAGCAGCCCCCAGCGCAGCACGTGGGCCACGGCCAGCGTATCCTGCGCCGTGAAGGCGCCCCGTTCGAACAGCAGGGCCACTCCCCACGGCGCCAGCAGCCACCCCAGCGCGGCCGCCGCCGCGCCCGCGCCCAGCATCCATACCGACCATTTCAGGGCGACGGCGCGCGCGTGGTCCACGTCGCCCCGGCTCTGGACATCGGCCAGCACAGGCAGGGCCGCGCGCCCGACCGACGCGGCGCCCAGGCCCAGCACCAGCGACAACAGCCGCGCCGCATAGCCCAGCGTGGCATTGGCGTTGGCGCCCAGGTTGGCCGCCGTGTACTGGTCGATGGGCCCGACGAAGCTCATGGCGATCTGCCCGACCAGCATCACGCCCGCCGCCTTGACCAGGTCGGGCCATTGATGAGCCGACAACCCGAGCCGCGGGCGGCCCCACATTCCGTCGGCGCGCGACGCCAGCCACCACAGCCATGCCGACTGGATCACGTACCCCACCAGCGTGCCCCATAGCAGGGGACCCACGTCGTCCACCGTGGCGGCCAGCAACACCCAGATCAGGATCACCACGGCGGGAACGCTGTCCAGCAGGGTGTTGATGTGGCGTTCGTGCGCGCGCAGGCGCGCGGCGCTGATGCCCGTCATCAGGGTCAGCAAGGCCGCCGGAGCGAACGCCAGCATCAGCTGCGACGTCATGCGCTGGGTGCGCGGGTCCAGGCCTTGCCCCGCCCACTGCAACAGAAGCGGCCAGGCGGCATAGCTCAGGACGGCCAGCACCACGCCCAGCGCGATGATCCATCCCTGCAACTGCCCCAGGAAAAGAGCCCGCGCCTCCGGGCTTTCGCGGCGCGTTCGCACCAGCACCGGAATCAGGACGACGGACAGGGCGCCCACGATGGTGACGGGCAGCCAGCTGGCCATGGTGAGCGTGAACTGATAGGCATCGACGGCGTCGCTGACGCCATAGCGGTAGGCCACCGCCATTTCTTTCAGCGCGCCCGCCGCCTTGCCCAGCAAGAGAAAGAAAGCCACCCGGGCGGCGCCCTTGGCGATGCGGCGGTGGTCCGCATGCAGCCGGGCCAGCCGTTGGGAAAACGTCTTCAATTCAGCGCAGGAACTGTGTGTACCACGGCATCGCCACCTCGAGCCCCTGGACGATGTTGTGCATGGGCTCGTAGCCCAGCAGCTCTTTGGCCTTGCTGATGTCGGCTTGCGAATGGCGCACGTCGCCGGCGCGGAAATCGCGGTAGACCGGCTGCTTGTCGTACTTGACGCCCTGGCTGTCGAGCGTCTGCGCCAGGTACTGGAACAGCTCGTTCAGCGTGGTGCGCGCATTGAAGGCGACGTTGTACACCTGGTTCACGCCTGCGGGCTGGGCCAGCGCCGCCAGGATGTTGGCCTGCACCGCATTCTCGACGAAGCAGAAGTCGCGGCTGGTTTCGCCGTCGCCGTTGACCACGACTTCTTCGCCGCGGATCATGGCCGCCACCCATTTGGGAATGACGGCCGCGTAGGCGCCGTTGGGGTCCTGCCGCTTGCCGAACACGTTGAAGTAGCGCAGGCCGATGCTGCCGAAGCCGTACGAGCGCGCAAACACGTCGGCATAGAGCTCGTTGACGTACTTGGTGACCGCGTAGGGAGACAGCGGACGGCCGATGCGGTCCTCGACCTTGGGCAGCGCCTCGTGGTCGCCATACGTCGAGCTGGACGCGGCATAGACGAAGGACTTGACCTTGGCATCGCGCGCCGCCACCAGCATGTTGAGGAAGCCCGAAATATTGACATCGTTGCTGGTGATCGGATCCTGCAGCGAGCGCGGCACCGATCCCAGGGCGGCCTGATGCAGCACGTAGTCCACGTCCTGGACGGCGCGGCGGCAGACGTCGAGATCGCGGATGTCGCCTTCCATGAAAGCGAAATTGGCCCACTTGTCGGCCCCGACTGTTTTCTCGACCTCGTCCAGGTTGTGCTGGTGGCCTGTGGCGAAATTGTCCAGGCCGACCACCTTCTGCCCCAATGCAAGCAGGGTCTCCAGCAGGTTGGAGCCGATGAAGCCCGCGCAGCCCGTGACGAGCCAGCGCTTGGGTTCTTCGCGCAGGGATTGGATAACTTCTTGATAGCGATTACTCATACAGACCTCTCGTCCCGTTGATCACAAACGCAGGTCGGACTCGTCGGCCGACAAGATGTACTTGAGATCGTAAAGCACATGCTGATTCTTGCCCAACGAGCGGATGGCCTGCGGCCCCATATCCAGGAACTGCTTGTGCGCCACGGCCACGATGATGCCGTCGTAGGCGCCCTCGGCGGGCGCCTTGATGGGCGTGATGCCGTACTCGTGCACGGCCTCGGCGGCATCGATCCAGGGGTCGTAGACGTCGACCTCGATGTTGTATTCGCCCAGCTCGCGCACAATGTCCACCACGCGCGTATTGCGCAGGTCGGGGCAGTTTTCTTTGAAGGCCAGGCCCATGACCAGCACCTTGGAGCCCTGGACCTGGATGCGGCGCTTGGTCATGGCCTTGACCAGTTGCGATACCACATAGCTGCCCATGGCGTCGTTCAGGCGGCGCCCTGCCAGGATGATCTCGGGGTGATAGCCGATGGCCTGCGCCTTGTGGGTCAGGTAGTAGGGATCCACGCCGATGCAATGCCCGCCGACCAGGCCCGGACGGAAAGGCAGGAAGTTCCATTTGGTTCCGGCGGCTTCGAGCACGGCCTGGGTATCGATGCCCAGGCGGTTGAAGATGAGCGCCAGTTCGTTGATCAGGGCGATGTTGACGTCGCGCTGGGTGTTCTCGATGACCTTGGCGGCTTCGGCCACCCGGATCGACGGCGCCTTGTGGGTGCCCGCCGTGATGATCTCGCCATAAAGCTGGTCGACCAGTTCGGCGACTTCGGGCGTGGAGCCGGACGTGACCTTCTTGATGGTGGAGACGCGATGCTGCTTGTCGCCCGGATTGATCCGCTCGGGGCTGTAGCCGGCATAGAAGTCTTCGTTGAAGCGCAGCCCCGACACGCGTTCGAGCACCGGCACGCAGTCTTCTTCGGTGGCGCCGGGATATACGGTGGATTCGTAAATGACGATGTCGCCCCGCTTCAGCACCTTGCCTATGGTTTCGCTGGCGCGCACCAGCGGGGTGAGGTCCGGCTGCTTGTATTCGTCGATGGGGGTGGGCACGGTCACGATGAAAACGTTGGCCCGCGCGAGCAGTTCAGCCTCGTGGGCGAACTCCAACTGCTTGGCCTGGGCCAGTTCCTCGGACTCGACCTCGAGCGTGTGGTCTCGGCCTTCTTTCAATTCGGCAATGCGCTGGGCATTGATGTCGAAACCCAGGACAGAGCGCTTCTTGCCGAATTCCACCGCCAGAGGAAGGCCTACATAGCCCAGGCCCACGACGGCCAGTTTCACGTCTTGAAGTTGCAAAATCGAATCTCCCACGTTGAGCTGTCGAAAACAATATTAATAGGTTCGCGGGCCAAAACGCACGCCCGGACAGCCGGAGGCGGCGCGAGCCCATGCCGGGAATCAGTGCTTGTTGCGGTTGTTGCGCCCCAGTGACGGCAGCAGCAGCCAGGCCGGCCGCCGCCACGACACGAGCCGCGTATAAATCCAGATGTACACGCCGGCGAACACCAGCAGGCTGATGCAGAGGATGACCGGGTCGTCCCACCAGATGGTGGCCGGAGCCAGGCCGATCAGGGTCAGCACCCACAGATAGGGCGATGCCATGGCGTTGCACAGCGCCGGCACCGCGTGGCGGCTGTCGCGACTGAAGGTGACCCGCACCAGACGCCGGAAAACCAGCTGATGCAGATGCAGCGCGTCGGGCTGGTCGACCGGCGTGCCGCGCTTGAAGCGCCTTCGCCAGATCGAGAACAGCGTTTCGAACACCGGATAGAACACCGCCGCGAGCGCATAGAAAGGCGACACGCCGGGGTTGCGCACCACCAGCTGCACGGCTAGCTCGGCCAGCATGAAACCCAGGAAATAGGCCCCGCCGTCGCCAAGAAACACCCGTCCGAACGGGAAGTTCCAGACCAGGAAACCCAGCGTGGCCGAGGCAAGCGCCGCGGCGATCAGGAAGATGGGAATGTCCTGGACCTGCAGGGCGACCAGCCCGATGGACAGCGCCATCAGGGTGGCGACCATGCCGGCCAGCCCGTTCATGCCGTCGACGATGTTGAGCGCATGGGTACAGCCGCCCACCGCGACCACCGTGACGACCAGCGAAATGGGCCAGAACGACAACACCCAGTCGAGGCCGGCAAAGCCCACGCGCGACACGCCGCCCAGCAGCCACCAGGCGATGGCGGCCGACACGAAAGCGGCCATCAGGCGCTTGCCCGCGCCCACTTCCTTGGTGATGTCCTCGAGCAGCCCGGCGACGAATACGGGCATGGCCGCGATGAAAAGCACCGGCCACAGCCAGGTCAGCGTCATGTTGCTGGGCCCCAGCACCAGCAGCCCCGCCAGGCTTCCCGCCACCACGGCCAGCCCCCCCACCCGCGGCGCGGCGCGCGCGTGCGAAGCCTGAGGCTTGGACATGTCGGAATCGCCCGTGAACGCGCCGTGCCAACGCTCGGACGCGACAATGAGCCCCCCGACCGTGAAGGCCACGATACAGATGTACAGCCAGGTTAGAGTGTCCCAGGTTTGAGGCACGACCAGAGAGCTCCCACTACGTTGTTCAAGGACAATACGGCTCCACCGCCAAGACCGCAAAAATAACGGTAAAAAAAAGGCCGGACCAGGCAGTCGCGGCGGAACCGAAACGGATACCCGACATTATGAGCCGAAACTGTAACAGTCAGGGCTTACCCTAAAAAAAATATGCAACGAAACATGTAACCGCGAGCATAGCAATTACCTGGCGAAAAAGGGGGCCTTCGGACAGCCGACATCAATCTTCGGAAAGAGAAGAAAACCATCTTGATGATGCGGAAGGGACAACCGCCCTGAGCGAAGAAGAAAGGCGGTCCCGTTTGCAGAAAAAAAAAGCCCGAGATCGTGAGATCTCGGGCTAAATCCACCAAAGGAGGAGGGTGGAGGAGACAACCGTGGCATGTCGGGCTACGAAAGCGTTACTGCTTGAGCCTTCGTGACTGGAGTTGGCTGAGGGTTTTCCTCTACAATCACGTTTCGACATCCGATAACTAAATTGTATAGCATCAAATGGTGCAATGCAAGAAATTTCTGAAAACTGTTGTATCTGAAGCAATTGCCGCCTTGGATACTGCTTTCTTGCAACCACAACTGCAGTATACCTAGGGGAAACCCGAATGGCAAGAAAAAACAAAAAGTAGTTTGCCTAATTCGTTACAAAACAACAACAGCACAACAGCGGCGAGGTTCAGATCCGGTAGGCCGTCGTGGTCATGACCTTGGACATGGCGCGCATCGCCAGCCTGGCAGGCAGGGGCAGGCGCTGGGCGCCCTCTCTTTGCGCCGTGGTGCGATGGTCGATTTCGTCGCTGCGCATCTGCTCCACGATGCGGCGCGAGCGTTCGTCCGCCGCGGGCAGCCGGGTAAGATGCCCGTCCAGGTGTTGCTCCACCTGGGCTTCGGTCTCGGCCATGAAGCCCAGATTGCGCGCCGTGCCGGCCCGGCCGGCGGCCAGTCCCAGCGCAAACGAACCTGCATACCACAGTGGATTGAGATAGCTGGGCCGGCTTTTCAATTCTTCGAGCCGGTCTGCGCACCAGGCCAGGTGGTCGACTTCTTCGGCCGCCGCCCGCAGCAACAGCGTCCGCGCGGCGGGATCGTCGCACAGCAGCGCCTGGCCCCGGTACAGGGCCTGCGCACAGACTTCGCCCACGTGGTTGACGCGCATCAGGCCGGCGGCATGCCTCTGCTCCGCTTCTGACAGCGCGGGTTCGCCGCGTTGCCGGCCGGCCGGATTCGGGCGGCTCGCCTGGGCCGAGCCAGTGAGTACCTGCAGGGCGCGGCCCGCTTCGGCCAGAACGGCATCCAGCCCGCGCAAAGAGCGTGTCGGCATGCCTTCTGCGGTTGAGGTCCGCGCCTCGAGTACTTTGGATTCGGCCATAACGCCCCCTTGTTCGTGACCGTCAATCGGGTTCTACCCGGACATGATATAAAAATTCCGCGCCGGCCGCAGGCCGGGCCGGGCGGCCGTCACCCGGCCAGCGGCGATGTAGGACCGGGGCTTGCGCTATGATTGAGCCCTTACGGATCGACTTCTTTCCGATCCCATCAAGACTCCAGGCAGCGAGACTCAAATGGAATGCACTATAGATTGGGGCGGCCCGGAAGGCATGCTTTTCGTGGCGCGCACGGGCAGCGGCCACGTCACCGCCATGGACGGCGCCCCCGAGGGCGGCGGCCACAACCTGGCGCCGCGCCCCATGGAAATGATGCTGGCCGGCACCGGCGGCTGCGCCGCCTACGACGTCGTGCTCATCCTCAAGCGGGGGCGGCACGCCGTCAAGGGCTGCCAGGTCAAACTCGACGCCGAGCGGGCCGACACCGACCCCAAGGTGTTCACCAAGATCCACTTCGCGTTCACCGTCACGGGCGCCGGCCTGCCCCAGGCCGCCGTCGAGCGGGCCGTCAAGCTTTCTCACGAAAAGTATTGTTCTGCGTCGGCCATGCTGGCCCAGACGGCGGAAATCACCCATTCGGTCTCCATCGAGGAGGCCTGAAGGCGCGCAACGCAGAGGCCCGGAACGGCGCGAGCCGCCCGTCCCAGCTACTGAAACCCGTTTTCTGATCGATCATCATGCAACAGTACGAAGACTTCATGCGCCATGTGTACGAACATGGCACCCGCAAGACCGACCGCACCGGCACCGGGACGCGTTCGGTATTCGGCTACCAGATGCGTTTCGATCTGAACCAGGGCTTTCCGCTGGTCACCACCAAAAAGCTGCATACCAAGAGTATTTTCATAGAACTGCTCTGGTTTCTGCGGGGCGATTCCAACGTCCGCTGGCTGCAGGAGCGCGGCGTCTCGATCTGGAACGAATGGGCCGACGCCAACGGCGACCTGGGTCCTGTATACGGTGTGCAGTGGCGCTCGTGGCCCACGCCCGACGGCCGTCATATCGACCAGATTTCGCAGGTGCTGCAGCAGATACGGCAGAACCCGGATTCGCGCCGGCTGATCGTGTCGGCCTGGAACGTGTCCGACATTCCCAACATGGCCCTGCCGCCCTGCCATGCTTTTTTCCAGTTCTACGTGGCCGACGGCAAGCTGTCATGCCAGCTGTACCAGCGCAGTGCGGACATCTTCCTTGGCGTGCCCTTCAATATTGCCAGCTATGCGTTGCTGACCCATATGGTGGCGCAGCAATGCGACCTGCAGGTGGGCGATTTCATCTGGACGGGAGGCGACTGCCACTTGTACAGCAACCATTTCGAGCAAGTCGAGCTGCAGCTGTCGCGCACGCCCCACCCCTATCCGCGCCTGGACATCAAGCGCAAGCCGGCCAGCCTGTTCGAGTACGAATACGAAGACTTCGAGATCCTGGACTACCAGTTCCATCCGCACATCAAGGCGCCTGTCGCGGTCTGACGCGCTCATACAAGGCATTGCCATGGCCCAGCCCTACATCAAGTTGGTCGTCGCCTATTCCAGCAACCGCGTCATCGGCCGCGACAACGACCTGCCCTGGCGGCTGCCCAGCGACCTGGCCCACTTCAAGCGCAGCACCATGGGCCAGCCCATATTGATGGGCCGCAAAACCTGGGAGTCCCTTGGGCGCCCCCTGCCGGGCCGGCCCAATCTCGTCGTCAGCCGCGATCGAACCTATGTGGCCGAAGGCGCGCGCGTCTTTACCTCGCTGGCCGACGCCCTGGCCGCCTGCGGCGACGAGCCCTCCGTCTGCATCATCGGCGGCGCGCAGATTTTCACTGAAGCCCTGCCGCTGACCGACGAAATCATCGCCACCGAAATCCACGCCGATGTGGAAGGCGACGTTTTCTTCCCGCCCCTGGCCGACCAGGAGTGGCAAGAGAAAGAACGCCGGCCTCAGCCCGAGGAAAACGGCTATCGCTATGATTTCGTCGTGTACCGCCGGCAAGGCAAAGGCAATGACGGGGCCAAGCCCGATGGAGCCGCCGGCGCATCATCCAATCTGTCCCGCATGTCCGGCCCGCCTGCCGACGACGAGGCCAGCCAGCAGGGGGCGCCTGAACTGTCTCATCTGTGGATGCCTTTCACCGCGAACAGGCAGTTCAAGCAGAAACCGCGCTTGCTCAGCAGCGCCCAGGGCATGTACTACACCGACGTGCACGGCCGCCGCATACTGGACGGCACGGCCGGGCTGTGGTGCGTCAACGCCGGACATGGGCGGCCCGAGATCGTCGAGGCCATCGCCCGCCAGGCGGCGCAGATGGACTACGCGCCGAGTTTCCAGATGGGCCACCCGCAGGCCTTCGCGGCCGCTTCGGCCGTGGCGCGGATCATGCCGCAGCAGCTGGACCGCATCTTCTTCACCAATTCCGGCTCCGAGTCGGTGGACACCGCGCTCAAGATCGCCCTGGCCTACCACCGCAGCCGCGGCGAAGGCCAGCGCACACGCTTCATCGGCCGCGAGCGCGGCTACCATGGCGTCGGCTTCGGCGGCATATCGGTGGGCGGCATCACGGCCAACCGCAAGGTCTACTCGGGCGCCCTGCTGCCGGCGGTCGACCATCTGCCCCATACCCACGACCTGCAGCACAATGCCTTCTCGCGCGGCCAGCCCCAATGGGGCGCCCACCTGGCCGACGAATTGGAGCGCCTGGTCGCACTGCACGACCCGTCGACCATCGCCGCCGTCATTGTCGAGCCCCTGGCGGGTTCGGCCGGCGTCTTGGTGCCGCCCGAAGGCTACCTGGAAAAACTGCGCGACGTCACCGCACGCCACGGCATCCTGCTCATCTTCGACGAAGTCATCACGGGCTTTGGCCGGCTGGGCGCCGCCACGGCCAGCGCGCATTTCGGCATCACGCCCGACCTGCTCACCCTGGCCAAAGGCCTGAGCAACGCCGCCGTGCCCTGCGGCGCCGTCGCCGTCCATCGAAATGTGCACGACACCATCGTCGGCCAGGCCGCCGAGGGCATCGAACTGTTCCACGGCTATACCTACTCGGGGCATCCGCTGGCCGCCGCGGCCATCCGGGCGACACTGGACATTTACGAACGCGAGCGTCTGTTCGAACGCGCCGCAAAGCTGTCGCCCAGCTTTGAACAAGCCGCGCACAGCCTGCGCGGCGCGCGCCATGTCGCGGACGTGCGCAACCTGGGCCTGGTGGCGGGCATAGAGCTGCAAAGCCGCGAAGACGCCCCGGGCGCGCGTGCCGCCGAGGCCTTCCAGGCCTGCTACGACCGGGGCGTGCTGCTGCGCTACACGGGCGACACCTTGGCGCTCTCGCCGCCTCTCATCATCGAAGAAAGCCAGATCGATCAGCTGTTCGGCACGCTGAAGGCGGTATTGGACGCAGTAGCCTGACAAGCCCGGCGACGACCCTCTTCAAAAACTGTAAGTGACGAGAAGCTGGCCCCATAGATTGCCGCTTCGCGTACCTATCTGGCTGCCTCCGCCCGCATCGTCGTACCTGGGCTTGTACCAGCCGATCGCCGGCATGATGTAGAAGCCGCCCACCTGCCATTCGGCGTACAGATCGATCTCGTAGGCATCCAGGCGGCCCAGCGACTTGTTCAGGGAACTGAAGCGGTAGGCCAGCAGGCCGAAGCTCAGCCGCTCGCCCGCGGGGACCTTGACGTTGACGTGATGCACCTTGGCATTGCTGTTGAACGGGCCGGCGTAATTGCCCGCCAGCTCGCCCTGCACCCAGGTGCCCAGGCCGCGCACGTTGCCATAGAACAAAGGATCGAAGCGATCCGAAAAATAGCTGTAGCGATAGTTCACGCTGGGCTTGCCGGGCAAATCGGAGAACGTCCAGCCTATCTCGCCATACCAGGCCCTTTCCCTGCCCGTGTGCCTGCGCTGATGCGCATACTCGGAGGATACGAAGAGGTTGTTTACACCGAGGTTTCCATGGCCGCGCAGGCTGTAGGTCTTGACCCCTTTGCGGTCGCGCGTGTCGAGTCCGGCATCGGTGTCGAGCACGTCGATATAGGAAAGGCTTGCGGCGGCCTCTTCCGATTGGCTTTCCAGCAAGGCCACCGCCAGCTCCGGCTTGGCCTGGCCGGGGTTGTTCGACTTCAACCACATCAATTCGCCGGCCAGGCCCTGATCGCCGCCCAGACGCACGGACGCCGTCCGGGCAAAGGTGTTTTCCGGCGCGAGGTAATACGCCCCGCCCCGATCCAGCCTCCCGCCGGAAATTTCCCGGCCCATGCTGAGGCCGTCCTTGGCGATCAGGAAGCCGTCGCCGAGTATGAGCCGCTGGCGTCCGGCCGAAAACCGCAGCCCGTCCTTGCCCAGCGCGGGAAACAGAAAGCCCGAGCGCCAGCCGACATAGGCTTCGGAAAGCACCGTGCCGCGCTCACGGCCGCTGGTCCAGCCGGCGGGATCGCCGTCGCCGAACGTGCCCTTGGCCAGGCCCGTCACGCCGCCGTACAGCTGACTCGCTCCGGACAGGTTGCGAGCGCCCCGCAAGCCGAGCTTGATGTAGCCCTCTTGCCAGGTGGACGAACCCTCGCTGCGAAGCCCCGACTGCTGGTAGTTGCGTTGGCTGTGATAGGCGGCGGCGCCCGCCTGGAAATCGAGATGCAGCTCGCCCGTCTCGGAATCGATTATCTGGACGGCGCAAGCCGCACCCGGGACGCCAAGCAGCAAGACAGCCGAAAAAGCCGCTGCGCATGCGCTAGGTAGCCCTCCCCTTTCAAAAAACATCGTCATGCATTGTTTTGTCCTGCCTGTTCTACCTACCTGCGTTTCGCGTGCCGCCGGCGCGCGGCGCGCGTGAAGAAAGGGAGCCGCCATTATCGCGGACCGCGCTCAGTCGGCGCTGACCAGGTCTTGATAGCCGTTGGCGTCCAGCAAGGCCTCGACGTCGGTGGCGTTGGACGGACGAATCTTGAAGATCCACGCCTCGTAGGGCGTTTCGTTGATGAGGTCGGGCTGGCTGTCCAGCGCTTCGTTGAAGGCGATGATTTCGCCGGCCACCGGCGCATAGATGTCGGAGGCCGCCTTGACCGACTCCACCACGCCGGCCGTCTCGCCGGCCTTGAGCCTGGCGCCCACCTTGAAGTCGCCGACGAAGACCAGGTCACCGAGTTGATCCTGCGCATTGTCGGTGATTCCCACCATGAGGACATCGCCCTCGGTTTTTACCCATTCATGCGAAGGCGTGTACTTGCGATCATCCGGTTGCTTCATTTGGACCTCGTTCAGGTTGCTGGATTGTCGGAACCCGCAGCCGTGCCGCTGCGGACAAAAGGCATTTGTACCACTTCGGCGGGCATCCATTTGCCGCGCACCTCGACCTGCACGGCGTCGCCCACCGAGACCGCGCGCGGCACACGCGCCATGGCGATGGAAACGCCCAAGGTCGGCGACAGGGTGCCCGAGGTGACCACGCCCCGGCCCGAGGCGGTCTGTACCGCGGCGCCGGAACGCATCACGCCACGGTCGAGCAGGCGCAAACCCACGAAGGCCAGCGCCTGTTCGCCCGCCTGCTCGAGCGCCTCGCGGCCGATGAAGCGCCGGGCCGGATCATCGAGGTTGACTGTCCATGACAGGCCCGCCTGTGAAGGCAGCACGCTGTCGTCCATATCCTGCCCGTGAAGGTTCAGGCCGGCCTCGAGGCGCAAGGTATCGCGCGCGGCCAGGCCGCAGGGCGCCACGCCCGCTTGGGCAAGGTCGTTCCACAAGGCCGCCGCCAGGGAAGCGGGCAGAATGATCTCGTAGCCGTCTTCACCCGTGTAGCCGGTGCGCGCCACCATGACGACCTCGTCGACGAAGGTGGCGGTGAAGCGTTTCAGCTCGCCGGCGGCGGCCTTCCAGGCGGGACGCGCCTGCCAAAGGACCCGCGGCGCCTGCGGCCCCTGAACCGCGATGATGGCCAGCTCTTCGCGCATCGTCAGCGCCACATCGAAGTTTTCGTCGGCCGCCACGGAACGCATCCATTCGAGATCGTCCTGGGCATTGGCGGCATTGACCACCAGGCGCCATTCATCGGACGCAAAGAAATAGACGAGCAGGTCGTCCAGGACGCCGCCCCGCCGATTGAGCATGCAGGAATACTGCGCCCGGCCCACCGTCCTGAGCCGCGCCACGTCGTTGGCCAGCAGGCGCTGCAGAAAAGGCTTGGCCTGGCTGCCCTGCACATCGATGACCCGCATGTGCGAGACGTCGAACATGCCCGCCTTGGCGCGCACGGCGCGATGCTCGTCCAGCTGCGAGCCATAGGACAAAGGCATGTGCCATCCGGCAAAGTCGGTGAGCCGGGCACCGGCCTGCACATGCAGGAAGTACAAGGGGGTACGCTTCAGGTCCTGTGTCATGACGACTCCGAATCAGCGCTCAGCATAGCGTGAATCAGCTTGGCCCGCCAAGGCCGAAGCCGCGTGTCATGCGGCCTGGAGGGCGCGCCCGCAGGCGACGCCGGACGCCCAGGCCCATTGAAAGTTGTAGCCGCCCAGCCACCCGGTGACGTCGACCGCCTCGCCCACGAAATACAGGCCCGGCACAGCCTTGGCCTGCATGGTCTTCTGGTCGAGCCCCCGTGTGTCCACGCCGCCCCGCATCACTTCCGCCTTGCGATAGCCGGCCGTGCCGCTGGGCGTCAAGCTCCAGCCATGGATGCGCGCCGCCAGGGCGCGCAGCGTCTTGTCGGGGATGTCGGCCATGCGCTGAGCGCCGGGCCGGCCCGGCGCCGTGGCCAGCCATTGTTCGGCCAGCCTTTTCGGCCAGATCGCCGACAGGGCCGTGTCGAGCTGCTGGCGATTGCCGGGCTTGGCGGCCAGCAGCGCCTCGGCCAGGTCCTGCCCGGGCGCCAGATCGAGCTCGATCGGCTCGCCGGGATGCCAATAGCTGGAAATCTGCAATATGGCCGGCCCCGAAAGGCCTCGATGCGTGAACAGCAGGTCTTCCAGAAACACCGTCTTGCTTCTGCCCTGGCCGCAACGCACGCTGACTTCGAGCGAGACTCCGCTGAGGGCGCTGAAAGGCTTCCAGTGCTCGGCGTCGAAAGTCAGCGGCACCAGCGCCGGCCGCGGCTCGACCACCTTCAGGCCGAACTGGCGGGCCACTTTCAAGGCGAAATCCGTGGCGCCCAGCTGCGGGATGGCCATGCCGCCGGTGGCCATCACCACCTGCCTGGCCTCGATGGATTCGCCGCCGGTCTTGATCGAGAAATGGTCTGCCTCTCTGGCAATGGCCTGCACCGGGCAAGGCATGCGCCAGCTCACGCGGCCCGCATCGCACTCCTGTTCGAGCATCCGGATGATGGCTTCGCTGGACTCATCGCAAAACAATTGTCCGCGATGCTTTTCGTGCCAGGCGATGCCGTGCCGCTCGACCAGGTCGATGAAGTCGCGCGGCGTATAGCCGGCCAGCGCCGAGCGGCAGAAGTGGGGATTCTGCGAGATGAACTGGGCCGGGGTCGTGCCGATGTTGGTGAAGTTGCAGCGGCCGCCGCCCGAAATGCGGATTTTCTCGGCCAGGCGCTGCGCATGGTCGATCAGCACCACGCGCAGGCCGCGCTGCCCGGCCACCGACGCCGCCATCATCCCGGCCGCGCCGGCGCCGATCACGGCGACGTCGAAGATGCGCTGCGCCGCCCTGCCCACTCAGTCTTCTTCTTCGCGGATGCAGTCGACGTAGTAGCGCGGTTGCGTATCGGGCCCGATGTCCTCCGCCAGCCCGTGCACATAGGTCTCGAAGCCCGGGAAGCGCGCATTGAACTCGCGCACGAACTGCAGGTAGTGGACGATGCGCGCATTGAAGCGCTCGCCCGGGATCAGCAGCGGAATGCCGGGCGGGTACGGGGTAAGCAGCACCCCGGTGACCCGCCCTTCGAGTTCGTCGATCGATACGCGCTCGACCTCGCGGTGCGCCATCTTGGCATAGGCGTCCGAGGGCTTGAGCGCCGGCACCATGTCGGACAGATACATTTCGGTGGTGAGCCGCGCCACGTCGTGCGCGCGGTAGGCCTCGTGGATCTGCTGGCACAGGTCGCGCAGGCCCATTCTTTCGTAGCGCGGATGCTCTTTGCAGAAATCGGGCAGTATGCGCCACATCGGGTGGTTGCGGTCGTAGTCGTCCTTGAACTGCTGCAACGCGGTCAGCAGCGTGTTCCAGCGGCCCTTGGTGATGCCGATGGTGAACATGATGAAGAAAGAATACAGGCCCGTCTTTTCGATGACGACGCCATGCTCGGCCAGGTACTTGGACACCAGGGCGGCGGGAATGCCGGTCTCGGCGAAGGTGCCCGAAATATCGAGCCCAGGCGTGACCACGGTGGCCTTGATGGGGTCGAGCATGTTGAAGCCCGGCGCCAAAGGGCCGAAGCCATGCCATTCGTCGTCGGCTTCCAGCATCCAGTCGTCGCGGTGGCCGATGCCTTCGCCGGCCAGGCGCTTGGGCCCCCATACCTTGAACCACCAGTCGTTCTTGCCGAACTCGGACTCGACCTTGCGCATGGCGCGGCGGAAGTCCAGGGCCTCGCTGATGCTTTCCTCGACCAGGGCCGTGCCGCCCGGCGGCTCCATCATGGCCGCGGCCACGTCACAGGAGGCGATGATGGCGTACTGCGGCGAGGTGGACGTATGCATGAGGAAGGCCTCGTTGAACACGTTGCGGTCGAGCTTGCGGCTCTCGGAGTCCTGCACCGTGATCTGCGAGGCCTGGGACAGGCCGGCCAGCAGCTTGTGCGTCGAGTGCGTGGCGAAGATCATGGCGTCCTTGCTGCGCGGCCGATTCTTGCCGATGGCGTGCATGTCCTTGTAGTACTCGTGGAAGGCCGCGTGCGGAATCCACGCCTCATCGAAATGCAGGGTGTCGATCTCGGAACCGAGTTTCTCCTTGATCATCTCGACGTTGTAGCTGACCCCGTCGTAGGTGCTTTGCGTAATGGTGAGAATGCGCGGCTTCTTGTTCTTGAGCTTGCTGGCGAAAGGATGCGCCTCGATCTTGGCCCGGATGCTCTCGGGCTCGAACTCCTCGAGCGGGATCGGGCCGATGATGCCCAGGTGGTTGCGCGTGGGGCGCAAAAACACGGGGATCGCGCCGGTCATGGTGATGGCGTGCAGGATGGACTTGTGGCAGTTGCGGTCCACCACCACCACGTCGTCCATGGCCACGTTGGCGTGCCATACGATCTTGTTCGAGGTGGACGTGCCGTTGGTCACGAAAAAGCAGTGGTCGGCATTGAAGATGCGCGCGGCATTCAGTTCGGATTCGGCCACCGGCCCGGTGTGGTCCAGCAGCTGGCCCAGTTCGTCCACCGCGTTGCACACGTCGGCGCGCAGCATGTTCTCGCCGAAGAACTGGTGGAACATCTGGCCCACCGGGCTCTTGAGAAACGCCACGCCGCCCGAGTGCCCCGGGCAGTGCCAGGAGTAGGAGCCGTCCGAGGCGTACTTGACCAGTTCGCGGAAGAACGGCGGCGCCAGGCTGTCCAGGTAGGCGCGAGCCTCGCGGATGATGTGCCGGGCCACGAATTCGGGCGTGTCCTCGAACATGTGGATGAAGCCGTGCAGCTCGCGCAGGATGTCGTTGGGAATGTGCTGCGAAGTGCGGGTTTCGCCGTACAGGTAGATGGGAATGTCTTCGTTGCGAAAGCGCAGTTCGCCGATGAAGGAACGCAGGTTCTTGATGGCGTTGGCCACGTCCTCGGGCGAATCGACGTCGAATTCCTCGTCGTCGATCGACAGAATGAAGGCGCTGGCGCGGCTTTGCTGCTGGGCGAACGAGCTCAGGTCGCCATAACTGGTGACGCCCAGCACTTCGACGCCCTCGGCCTCGATGGCGGCGGCGAGCGCCCGGATGCCGAGCCCCGAGGTGTTCTCGGCGCGGTAATCTTCATCGATGATGACGATGGGGAAACGGAATTTCATGCCATGACTCCCTGGAGTCGGTTAACGCTGGATGACTATGTGCGGGGCAGGGTGACGCCCTGCTGGCCCTGGTACTTGCCGCCACGATCGCGATACGAGGTTTCGCAGACCTCGTCGCCTTCGAAGAACAGCATCTGCGCGCAGCCTTCGCCCGCATAGATCTTGGCGGGCAAGGGGGTGGTGTTCGAGAACTCGAGCGTGACGTGGCCTTCCCATTCGGGCTCGAGCGGCGTCACGTTGACGATGATGCCGCAGCGCGCGTAAGTGCTCTTGCCCAGGCAGATGGTGAGCACGCTGCGCGGGATGCGGAAGTATTCGACCGTGCGGGCCAGCGCGAACGAGTTGGGCGGAATGATGCAGACATCTCCCTTGAAGTCGACGAAGGACTTTTCATCGAAGGCCTTGGGGTCGACGATGGTGGAGTTGATGTTGGTAAAGATCTTGAATTCGTCGGCGCAGCGCACGTCGTAGCCGTAGCTGCTGGTGCCGTAGCTGACGATGCGCGAACCGTCGGCCGCCTGGCGCACCTGGCCTGGCTCGAAAGGCTCGATCATGCCCTGCTTCAGCGCGGTTTCCCGAATCCAGCGATCACTCTTTATGCTCATTGCCCGTTCCCTCATAACTTGGGCGCCTATTTTATCCCTTACCCATGGCGGGCGGGCGCGTGCCAGGACAAAACCGCTAATCGCGGAAAAAAGTCTGGTAGATCAGGGCGATGCCGTTCACCGTTCCCACGCTGAGCTGCGCCGACAGCCCGCGCGCCAGCTGGTAGCTCAGGCGCCCCACCGTGCCGGTATCCGACAAGGCCTGCTCGATGCTGGCCGTCACGCCGTCGGTGATGCGCCGGCTCGCCACCACGAACTGGTTCTCGATGTTGCTGGTGCCGCTGTCCAGCCCACGCACCACGCTCTCGACCGGCAAGATGCTTCCGGTGCTGCCCAGTTCGCCCGACCGCATCGTGAGCTCGTCGATGCCGAACTTGCGGTAGAACGGTTCGCCGTCGCCCAGGAAGGATGTTCCCACCGAGAACAGCAACGCCGCGTCGCCGCCCGAGTCGTCCGGACCGCGGCCCAGCAGCAGCCACGACAGCTTCTGCACATCGCTGACCTCGGGATACGACACCAGATCGATGCGCGGCCTCTTGGCCGTACCAGCAACCCGCACGCCCGCCTCGACGGCGACCCCGGTGCGCAGCGCTTCGATGTTCAGCACCGGATTGGCGATGTCGCCCTGGAAGGTGATGGTGCCGCGCCGCAGCTGCAGGTGCTGGCCATAGATGTCGATGGCCCCGCCCCGCGTGCGCAGCGCGCCCTCGGCGGTCAGCTTGCCCTCGTGCATAAGCAGCCGCATCTGTCCCACCAGGCCCGAGTTGACGCCGTAGCCGGTAATGTAGAAGCGCGGCCCCAGGTCGATGGAGAGGTCCAGCGCGATGTCCATGGGCGTGCTGGCCTTGGGCTTGACGCCCGACCGCACGACGACCACGTCGCCGTCCACGGTGGGAACGCTGCTGAGCATGTCCAGGTCGATCCAGCCCGCATCGGCCGTCAGCTCGCCCGAAAGCGAAAACAGGGGCAATGGCGCATCGACGCGCAGCTTGCCGGTCACCATGGCGTAGCGGTCCGAGCGCTGCAGGATGGGATAGCGGTACAGGTCTATGTCGACCTCGCCCACCGATTCGCTCAATGTCCAGCTTCCGCTCAGGGTCAGGCTGCCGTCCTTGGCGTCGGGATTGGTCGACACCCACTCGGCCGTGCGCCATTCGTCGGGCGTGACACGCAGCCGCGCCGGGAAACGCAGGCTCTCCAGAATGAAACGGTCTCCCTCCAGGCGGGCCGAAAGCTCGCCGTCGAGCAGCCGTACGCCGTCGTCGATGCGCACCACGCGTATCTCCCGCCCCGTCACCGTGCCTTCGGTGGCCCAGCTGCCGTCGGCCCGCGCGCTGCCCTGCACGCTGGCGTGCAGCACACCGCCTATGTCCATGGCGTCGCCGGTGAAGAAACTGGCCCAGCTCAAATCGTTGATGTCCGCAAGCAGATCGAAGGTGCGCGGCGTCGCGTCCAGCACGAAGCCGCCTTCGGGCGGGCTGCGCAGGACGCCGCCCGCCGTGGCCTTGATCTGTCCCATTTTCTCGGTGGAGACGTTCAGTTCGGCCGCCAGCCGGCTGACCGAGGCGCCGGTCGGCGTGGCGGTCAGGTGCACGTCCAGGTTGCGCAGGCCCAGCGGGAACTCCGGCTCGGCCGGAACGATGAAATCGCCCGACACCCGGCGCACATCGACTGAACCCGCCAACGCTCCGGCAAAGCGCAGGTTCCAATCAGCGTCGAAAACGATTTCCACCGACGAGTACCTGTCGTCATCGGCAACGATGACGCGGCCCCTGTCTTCCTCGGGGTCGCTGGCGGGGATGAGGTCCTGCAGTTCCTGCACGATGGCGCGCGAGACCACGAGCCTGTCCATGCCGCCCTGGGTCTCCCAGCGCCCGCCGCCCACGCTGGAATGCCCGTGCTGCACGACGGCCTCGCTGCCGGACGGCAGCTTGATGCCCAGCGAGGTGGCGCCGATGCGCCATTGCCAGTCGGGCGCGGCCGCCTGGGGCGCGAACACCAGATCCATCGGAGAGCGCATGTCCAGCCCCAGGCCGGCATGGGTGGCCTTCAGAACGGTGAGGCGGCCGCGCCAGCCTTCTTCCGGCTTCCCATGTTGCAATGGACCCCACTGGCCCTGCAGGGCGACGTGGGCGTCGACCGGCGCGCTGCCCACTTTGTCCGCTTCGGCATTATCGGGCGTGTAGGTGGCTTGCAGGTCGGTGGCATGCTGCTGCAGCGTCCCGCCGACCCAGCCCTTGGCATGGGCGCCCCCCGGCAGGCCGGGCCATAGGTCGGCCAGTCTGGACACGGCAAGGTCGAGGTCCAGGCGGCTGCCGGGCCTGCCCAAAGACCCCTGGCCGGCCAGCTTGTGCTCGCCCACGGTCAGATCCAGGTCGAATTCCGGCAGCTGCAGGTTCTGCCACAGGGTTCCGGCCGCCAGCTTCTGGTTGCGCTGATCGGCGGGCGCCACGTTGACCACCATGGCGCGCACGCCGCCGGCGACCTGCTGGTCGTTCCAGCGCGAGGCCGGATCGACCTGCAGGTTCAGGCCGGCTGACAAAGGTTCGCTGTGCTCGAGCAAGTGCGCGTCGAAATCGAGTTTGGCGGTAAGAGAGCCCGGCGGCACCGCTTCGCCGGCCAGCAGGCGGAAATTGAGCTTGTCGGCGGAGAACCAGCCCACCACGTGGTCCTGGGTCACGCCGTCCTGCTCGGCCAGATCCCAGGTGATTTCACCCGCCAGCGATGAACCGTCGGCCAGCTTCAGCGCGAGATCGCCGCGCTTCAAGGGGAAGCCGGCGCGCGGCGCCAGCACGGCATGCAGGTCGAGGTTCAGGTCCTGGCCTTCGCCCTTCAGGTCCAGCGCCAGTTCGTCCAGGCTGCCCCGGGCGTCGATCTCGAGATCGAGCGCGCAGGCCGAGCTGATGCCGGCCAGGTCCGTGAGCGGATTGGGGCTGATCTTCTCGTCCGCTTCCGCTTCGCCGGCCGAATCGCCGGCATCGGGTCCGGATGCCTCCCGGGGCCGCGCTTGCTCGCCTTCCTGCTCCGACAGGCCGACCATCGGCACCGCCGTGGGCAGATCGGGCATGAAGTGTCGCAGGCACAGGGGCGAATCGGGCTGCTCGCTGTGGGCGCGCGTCTCGATATGCAGGGCCAGCGGCCAGGGATCGGCCAGTTCGAGCAGGCGGAAGTCGCCCTTGATGTCGGCCTCGATGCCGTCGCGGCCCAGGTTGAGATTCTGGAAAACCAGCTGCGCATCGCTTTCGGTCAGGGCCAGCGACGCCTGCAGGTCGCGCACGTCCAGCAGTAGCGGCTCGCCGTCGAGCTTGACGTCCAGCTCGCCCAGGTAGAAGCGGTCGAGCGCGACGCGGAAGGGAATCGCCGGCATGGAGAAAGGCTCGGTCCTGGGCTGCTCTTCCGCATCGCTGAGCACGTCGATGTCCAGCAGGCCCACGGACAGATTGGTGGCGCGCAAACGGCGGTCGAGCAGATCGCGCCATTCGACGCTCAGTTCGAAGTCCTTGAAGTGTATGTCGGCCGCCGGTATGCGCAGGTTCAGCTCATGCACTTTCAGGCCGCGCCATATCGAGCCCTCGACACCGGTTATGCGGCCGTCCAGCTGATGGACCGCGGTGCGCAGGGCCCAGCGGGTGCCGGGTTCGGACCCGAGCGTCCAGGCCAGAAAGCCGCAGAGCACGACCAGCAGCAGGATCAGCGCCGGACCCAGCCATACCAGCATCCATCGCAAGACCCGCCTCAAAACGCAATCCCCAGGGAAAAGTGCAGGCGCAGCCTGCGATCGCGCTGGCCGTAGGCCACGTCGATGCCGAAGGGGCCGGCCGGCGTGCGCACGCGCGCGCCCACGCCGTATCCAAAGGCCAGGTCCATGTCGCCGAACGATTCCGTGGCGTCGCCCACGTCGACGAAGACCGCCATGCCGATGCTTTCAGTGAAATAGCGGATGTACTCGACGCTGGCGACGGCCAGTGCCGGCGCCCCGATGATGGCGTCGCCGCGCGGCAGGCCGATACTCTGGAACTTATAGCCGCGGATGGTGCGCGCGCCGCCGGTGCGGAAGCCGAAGTCTTCGGGCAGCCGAGAGGTGCTGGACCATACCTTGCCCACCTCGCCCCGCAGCGTCAGGACGTCGCGCCGGCCCACCGGCCACCATTGCTGAACCCGCAGACTGGCGCGGTGGAAGGGTTCGCCCTTGTCCAGGGTGACGCCGGTGCCCACGCCGAAGTCGAGCAGATTGCCTTCGCGCGGATCGTATTTGTCGTTGACGTCGCGCCGCAGCCACTGCCAGGTCGCCACCAGGGACGGCACCTCGTAGCCCTCCGCGCCTTCGATGCGGGTCTTGTCGTAGGCGGCGATGAGGCCCCACTGCGTTTCGTACTCGACCCGGCTGTCGCCCGCCGCCTTGCGCTGCTGAGTGCGCTTCCAGCCCAGGCCGTAGCGCGTGGTGTCCAGCCCCTCGATGTCGGAGTGATTGAAGAGCACGCCCACGCTGTCATGGTAGCCGCGCTCGTTCGGGGCGAAGTGCACGTCGTAGAAGGCCCTTTGGCGGTGCCGGTCGACCCCGAAGCCGGTCTCGATCCAGACCGGTTCGCCGAACACCACGTTCTGCCGATAAAGGCCCTCGACCCGCAGTCCGTTGTCGCTGTCCAGGCCGAGCGAGCCCGACAGCCGCCGCGCGGGGGCTTCGGTCACGCGCACGGCCAGCGGCATCTCGACTTCGCCGTCCGGCCGGGTATGGCGGTGCTCGGGGTCGTCGTCCAGCATCACGAAGGCGCCGCGGAAGAACGAAGTGGAGTCCAGCGCCTGCTGCCATTCGTCCAGCAGGTCCTGGTCGTAGGGATCGCCGGGTTCGTACTTGATATAGCGTTCGATGAGCTTGCGAGGCACGCGCCGCAGCCCGTTGACCGTCATTTCGCCCATGCGCACGCGCGGGCCGCTGTCGATGGCGACGTGCAGGTCCGCCTTGGCCTCGTCGGCCAATATGGTCGCCTGCGAGGCGGTCGTGCGGGCAAGGTAGAAGTCCTTGCGGCTGACGCTGTCGATGAGCTCGGTCTTGGCCTTGTGCCACGCGTCGTTGACGAAGGGCATGCCCTGGGTCAGCGGCCACTCTTCTTTCAAGGTGTCCACCCGGGCGGCGAATTCAGGCGTCGCTATCTGGCCCGCGAACTCCAGGTCGACCCTGTCGACCTCGGAGCGTTCGCCGGGGTCGATAGTGATGTCCCAGGTTTCGCCCACCACGTCGGAGCCCACCTCCAGGTCGACCACGGCCGAGAAATACCCCTGGGTCTCGAGCGCGGACAGCGTCGCGTCGCGCGCCCGGCGCCGCAGGCGCGAGACTTCGCCGCCATCCTGGTCTTCGGCCAGGCGGGTGATGGCATCGACCGCGCCCATGATGGACTGCAGCGCCTCGGGCGGCACGCCGCCCGGGTCGACGGTGACCTCGGGCTTGGCCGCCAGCGCCTGCTGGGCCAAGCCGAATACGAGAACGGTGGACGCAATCGCCAGGCGCATCGATGAGAAACTAGTGCCTGGCCACGACGGTGGGCATCCTGGCGGAAAAATCGCGCGGCAGCGCCGCCACCTGCAAGGCCACCTTGTGCGCGATGTCGTGATACAGGCGCGCGACCGGCCCTTCGGGGTCGGCCACGACGGTGGGCTTGCCCGAATCGGTTTGCAGGCGGATGTCCATGGCCAGGGGCAAGGCGCCCAGCCAGGGCAAATGGTATTCGGCCGCCATGTCGCGGCCCCCGTGCTCGCCGAATATGGGCTCGGCATGGCCGCAGTTGGAGCACACGTGGACCGACATGTTCTCGACGATGCCCAGCACCGGCACGTCGACCTTCTGGAACATGCGCAGGCCCTTGCGGGCGTCCGCCAGCGCCAGGTCTTGCGGCGTGGTGACGATGACCGCGCCGGCAAGGGGCACTTTCTGGGACAGCGTCAGGGCAATGTCGCCCGTGCCCGGCGGCATGTCGATGATGAGGTAGTCGAGATCGCGCCAGTTGGTCTGGCGCAGCAATTGCTCGAGCGCCTGGCTGACCATCGGGCCGCGCCAGATGGCCGGGGCGTCCTGGTCGATGAGGAAGCCGATGGAATTGGCCTGCAGGCCATGGCCCTCGAGGGGCTCCATGGATTTATTGTCCAGGCTCTTGGGCTTGCCCGAAACGCCCAGCATGATGGGGACGCTGGGCCCGTAGATGTCGGCATCGAGCAGGCCCACGCTGGCGCCCTGGGCGCTGAGGGCCAGGGCCAGGTTGACCGACGTGGTGCTTTTTCCGACGCCGCCCTTGCCCGAGGCGACGGCGATGATGTTGCGCACGGTGGGCAGCGGCTTGAGGCCGGGCTGTACCGCGTGGGTCTGGATGCGGGTGGTGAATTGCAGCGAGCTCAATGTGACGCCCAGCGCCTCGACGGCGGTTTCAAGCTGTTTCCGCAGCTCGGCCGGGTCGTTGTACAAAGGATAATCAAGCGCTACAGTAAGACTTAGATTGCTTCCGTCCAGTTGCACCGTACTGTTCTTGATGGTGGCCGGGCCCAGCTTACGCTTGGTCGCCGGGTCGACGACTTCGGCCAGTGCGGCACTGACTCGCTCAGAAGTGGGACTCATTTTCATGCCTTGTAAAAAATAACTCTCGACTCAAGCCTCAAGAATAGCGGATCGGGGAATTATTTTCTGCACCGGCTGTCTATCCAGCAATATGAATACATTCACACAAATTCTCCGCGGCGTACTGTTTCTCATCCTGGCCATTTGCGGCATGGCCATGGCCTTCGTCTTCATGGTGTCCACCGCGATCGCCATCGGTATTCTGTATATCGTGGCCCGCGTAAAGGGCCGCCCCTTCGGCGTACGCGCCTACTGGGAAGAACGCCGCCAGCCGCGCGGCCGGCCTTCGGCATTCCGCAAGGACGACGTCGTCGACGTCAAGATGCGCGAAATTCCCTAGGGCCCGAACGCGCCCGAACGCGCCCGCCGCCCAAAGCCCCGGCGATTCATTACAATAGAACCGCCCTGGCGCGCCTTCCCGCGCGCCAGGGCGGTTCTATTGTGCATTCCACCGGCCACGCCGCAAGCCCGCCCTTACCTTTTTTTACGCATTGTTCATGACGCGCACGATATTTGTCACCACCGCCCTTCCCTATGCCAACGGCTCTTTCCATATTGGTCATATCATGGAATACATCCAGGCCGACATCTGGGTGAGGTCGATGCGGATGGCCGGACATACCGTGCATTTCGTCGGCGCCGACGACGCCCACGGCGCGCCCATCATGCTCAAGGCCGAAAGCGAGGGCATCACGCCGCAAGAACTGGTGGCGCGCTATGCGGCCGAACGGCCGCGCTATCTGGACGGCTTCCAGATCAAGTTCGACCATTGGCACTCGACCGACTCGCCCGAGAACGTCGCGCTGTCGCAGGACATCTACACAAGTCTTAAATCCGCCGGCTTCATCAGCTCGCGCAGCGTCGAGCAGTTCTACGACCCGGTCAAGGGCATGTTCCTGCCCGACCGCTACATCAAGGGCGAATGCCCCACCTGCCACGCCAAAGACCAGTACGGCGACGCCTGCGAATCCTGCGGCGCCGTCTACTCGCCCACCGAACTGATCGAGCCCTACTCCACGCTTACCAACGCCAAGCCGGTGCTCAAGTCGTCCGAGCACTTCTTTTTCAAGCTTTCCGACCCGCGCTGCGTGGAATTCCTGCAGGAATGGACGGCGGGCGACAACCGCCGGGGCAAGAAGCGCCTGCAGGCCGAGGTGCTGGCCAAGACCCGCGAGTGGCTGGGCACGGGCAAAGAAGGCAGCGAAGCCAATCTGGCCGACTGGGACATCTCGCGCGATGCGCCCTACTTCGGTATCGAGATTCCCGACGCGCCGGGCAAGTACTTCTATGTCTGGCTCGATGCGCCGGTGGGCTACCTGGCTTCGTTCAAGGCCTACTGCGACAAACAGGGGCTGGACTTCGACGCCCTGCTGGACCCGGCCGGCGAAACCGAGCAGGTGCACTTCATCGGCAAGGACATCGTGTATTTCCACGCCCTGTTCTGGCCCGCCATGCTGAAGTTCTCGGGCCGCAAGACGCCCGACGGCCTGCACGTGCACGGCTTCATCACCGTCAGCGGCGAGAAGATGTCCAAAAGCCGGGGCACGGGCATTTCGCCCCTGCGCTATCTCGAGGTCGGCATGGACCCCGAATGGCTGCGCTACTACATCGCCGCCAAGCTCAATTCCCATGTCGAAGACCTGGACTTCAACCCCGACGACTTCGTCGCCCGGGTCAACAGCGACCTGGTCGGCAAATACGTCAACATCGCCAGCCGCGCCGCCAACTTCATCAGCAAGTATTTCGACGGCGAACTGGGCTATGTCGGCGACGCCACGGCGCTGTCCAGCGACATCGCCGCGGTGGTCGCCGAAGTGCAGGCCGATTTCGAGGCGCGCGAGTACGGCCGCGCCATCCGGCGCCTGATGGCCTACGCCGACACGGTCAACCAGGCCTTCGACGCCGCCCAGCCCTGGGTGCTGGCCAAGGGCCTCACGCCCGACGACGAACGCCGCGCCGCGCTGCAGGACATCTGCTCCCGCGCGCTGGCGGGCTTCAAGGCCCTGTCGGTGATGCTTACCCCTGTCCTGCCCGCGCTCACCGCCCGCGTGGCCCGGGACCTTTTCGGCGACGCCGCGCCCTATGGCTGGCAGGATGCCTCGGCCCTGCCCACGCGCATCGAAAAATTCAAGCATCTGATGCAGCGGGTGGAGCCTTCGATGCTCGACGCTCTGTTCGAACCGCCGGCGGCGGCCGTGCCCACCCCGGGCGGCGAGGCCATCGCCGACGTCATCGACATCAAGGACTTTGCCAAGGTCGACCTGCGCATCGCGCGCATCGTGGCCTGCGAGGCCGTCGAGGGCTCCGACAAGCTGCTGCGCCTGACGCTCGACGCGGGCGAGGGCCGTCATCGGCAAGTGTTCTCGGGCATCAAGGCGTCTTATTCGCCTGAAGACCTTACCGGCAAGCTCACCGTGCTGGTGGCCAACCTGGCGCCGCGCAAGATGCGCTTCGGCGTGTCCGAAGGCATGGTGCTGGCCGCCAGCCATGCCGATGAAAAGTCGCATCCGGGCATCTATATCCTCGAACCCTGGCCCGGCGCCGAGCCGGGCATGCGCATCTCGTAATGCAGAACGGGCTCGATCCCGTACGCTACCAGACGGGGCGCGCCGCTACCTTGGTCAGCGTAGCCGTCAATCTGGTGCTGACCGCCGTCCAGATGATTGTCGGCGTGCTGGCGCACTCGCAGGCCCTGGTGGCCGACGCCATCCACACCCTTTCCGACCTGCTGGCCGACGGCGTGGTGCTGGCGGCCAATGCGCAAAGCCGCAAGGCGCCCGACGCCGGCCACCAGTACGGCCACCTGCGCTTCGAAACCGCGGCGTCCATGATATTGGGCGTGCTGCTGATGGCCGTCGGCGCCGGCCTGCTGTGGAAGGCCTTCGGCAACCTGCAGAGCCCGGCCGACATCCCCAAGGTCCATCCCGCCGCCCTGTTCGTGGCCCTGCTGGCCATCGCCTGCAAAGAAACGCTGTTCCGCTACATGCTCAAGGTGGGCGAGCGCATACGCTCGACCATGCTCATCGCGAATGCCTGGCATGCGCGCTCGGACGCCGCCTCTTCCCTCGTGGTCGCACTGGGCATCGTCGCCAACCTGGCCGGCTTTCCCATGGCCGATCCGCTGGCGGCGCTGGTGGTCGGCCTGATGATCGCCCGCATGGGCTGGAAGTTCTTCGCCGGTTCGTTCGCCGACCTGATGGACCGCGCGGTCGACGCCGACACCGAGAACCGCATCCGCGGCCATCTGCTGGCCACGCCGGGGGTGCTGGGCATCCATGACCTGAAGACCCGCAAGCTGGGCGACATGATCTGGGTCGAGGTGGACATCGAAATGGATGGCAGCCTGTCCATCGCCGAAGGGCACGAGATCGCCGTCAGGGCGCGCGCCCGCGTCATGGAAAACGAGCCGGTGCTCGATGTAATGACGCATTTCGATCCGGTCGATTCCGACGAAGCGCAGTTTCGGCAATAGCGCCATTACGAAATGCATCGATGCGGCGCAGCCATGCCAGGCTTTTCGCCCGGCGCGCGAGCTCGCCGGAGCTGCCACAGGCGCAGACCGATGACTTCACGTGCCCTCGCATGGAAGGTCGCGGCTTGCGCTTGGCCTGCGGCCGACGCCGAGGTCTACAATTAAATGATTGCGCCGGCGCGCCGCCGACCTGCCGAAAACGGAGGAACCATGGCTTTTGACCTCGAACTGAAAGACTCCAGTCTCGTCCGCCAGCAATGCCACATAGACGGCCAATGGGTCGATGCCGACAACGGGCGGCACATCGAAGTGCGCGACCCGGCCAGCGGCGAGATCGTGGGTCGGGTGCCCAGGGCCGGCGCGGCCGAGACCCAGCGCGCCATCGATGCCGCCGAGCGCGCGCTGCCCGCCTGGCGCGCCCGGACGGCCGCCGATAGGGCCCGCCTGCTTCGGCGCTGGTACGAGCTGCTGATGCAGAACCAGGAAGACCTGGCCCGCCTGATGACGCTGGAGCAGGGCAAGCCCCTGGCCGAATCGCGCGGCGAAATCGCCTACGCGGCCTCTTTCATCGAATGGTTCGCCGAAGAGGGCAAGCGCGCCTATGGCGAGATCATTCCCTCGCCGTTTCCCGACAAGCGGCTGCTCGTGCTGAAGCAGCCCATCGGCGTATGCGCCGCCATCACGCCCTGGAACTTTCCCTCGGCCATGATCACCCGCAAGGCCGGCCCCGCCCTGGCGGCCGGCTGCACCATGGTGCTCAAGCCGGCCGGCGCAACGCCCCTCTCTGCGCTGGCCCTGGCCGAACTGGCCTGCCGCGCCGGCATCCCGGCGGGCGTGTTCAACGTGGTCACCGGCGACTCCGGCCCCATAGGCGAAACGCTTACCCGCAGCCCCGTCGTGCGCAAGCTTTCCTTCACCGGCTCGACCGAAATCGGCCGCCAGTTGATGGCGCAAAGCGCCCCCACGCTCAAGAAGCTCTCCCTTGAACTGGGCGGCAACGCACCCTTCATCGTCTTCGACGACGCCGACGTCGACGCGGCCGTGGCGGGCGCCGTCGCGTCCAAGTACCGCAACACCGGCCAGACCTGCGTCTGCACCAATCGCTTCCTCGTGCAAAGCGGCATCTACGATTCCTTCGCAAGCAAGCTCGCCGCCGCCACCCAGGCGCTCAAGGTGGGGCCGGGCCTGGAGGAAGGCGTGGTGCAAGGGCCGCTCATCAACCGGGCGGCGCTGGAGAAAGTCGAAGAGCTGGTTGCCGATGCCACGAGCAAGGGCGCACAGGTACTGGTCGGCGGCCGGCGCCACGAGCTGGGCGGTCTCTGGTATCAACCCACCGTGCTCACCGGCATCGACCCCGGCATGGACCTGACCCGGCAGGAAATCTTCGGCCCGGTCTCGGCGCTGATGCGCTTCGACACCGAAGCAGAAGCCATCGCGCATGCCAACGACACCGAATTCGGCCTGGCCTCTTACCTCTACAGCCGCGACATGGCGCGCATCTGGCGGGTTTCAGAGGCGCTGGAGTACGGCATGGTGGGCATCAACACCGGCCTGATCTCGACCGAAGTGGCGCCCTTTGGCGGCGTCAAGCATTCGGGCCTGGGCCGCGAAGGCTCGCGGCACGGCCTGGACGACTATATGGAATTGAAGTACCTCGCGCTTGGAGGCGTGCAGCCCTAGGCGGGAAGCTCCTGACGCTGCTCGAGCAGCCAGCGCCGCACCATGTCCGTGGACCCGCGCCGGCGCGGATGCCGGGGCGCGACCACGTGGAAATCGGCCTGGCCGCGCAGTACGCCGGGCAAGGCTTGGACCAGGCGCGACGATTTCAACTCCGGCTCGGCCAGAAAGCGGCTGACCAGCGCAATGCCCTGCCCCGCCATGGCCGCGTCGATCGCCAGACTCGTCTGATTGAAGCGCAGCTTTCGGGCGCCGGCCGGCACGCCGACGCCATGGGCTTCCTTGAGAAAGCGCGGCCACAGATCGTGGGCATCCTGCAGCAGCACCTGTCCGTCCAGGTCGGCCGGCCGCAGCGATGCCGCGCCTTGCGGCAGCAGAATGGGGCTGCACACCGCAATCAGCTCCTGGACGAACAGCAGGTCCGACTCCAGTTCCGGCCCGAAGGGCGGATTCCCCTGCCGCACCGCGATGTCCACGTCGTCGCGGCGGAAGTCCGAGACTTTCTCGCTGGCCAGTATGCGCAGGTCGACGAAGGGGTGGGCCTCTACGAATTCAGGCAGGCGGGGAATGAGCCACTTCGAGGCAAAGGTGGGCGTGACGCTGATGGTCAGCCGCTCGGGCGCCGGACGCAAAGCGCTCGTGGCGTCGGCCAGCAGCTCGAATGCGCGGCGGACCTCGGGCGCATAGGCGCGGCCCTGCTCGGTCAGCGCCAGGCGGCGCGGCAGGCGCTCGAACAGCTGGATGCCCAGATAGGCCTCCAGTCCCCGCACCTGCTGCGCCACCGCGGCCTGCGTGACGCTGAGTTCTTCGGCGGCCAATCGGAAATTGAGATGCCTTGCCGCCGCCTCGAAGGCGCGCAAGCCGTTCAGCGGCGGCAGGCGTGAAGTGCCAGGTGTCATAAATGTGCTCGCCGGCGGCCCGATCTTAACGATAGTTTTTCTATTGAATAAAGCGAGATATTCTCGCTCGAACAAATATACTTCCTGCCCTATGATAGATCCATAAATGGCATTAAGCCATCGCCACCCCCTATTATCCGGAGATACACATGGCAGTAGAAAAAGTTGCGCTGATCACCGCCGGCGGCAGCGGCATGGGCGCCGCCGCGGCGCGGCGCCTCGCCCAGGACGGCTTTCGCGTGGGCATACTTTCATCGTCGGGCAAGGGCGAGGCCCTGGCCAAAGAACTCGGCGGCCTCGGCATCACGGGTTCCAACCAGTCCAACGACGACCTGAAGACGCTCGTCGACACCGCGCTCGAAAAATGGGGCCGCATCGACGTCCTGGTCAACAGCGCGGGCCACGGTCCACGCGCGCCCGTCCTCGACCTGAGCGATGAAGACTGGCACAAAGGCATGGAAGTGTATTTCTTGAACGCCGTCCGCCCCACCCGGCTCGTCACGCCCGCCATGGTCGAGCAGAAGTCCGGCGTCATCATCAATATCTCCACCTTCGCCGCCTTCGAGCCCGACCCGGCCTTTCCCACCTCGGGCGTGTTCCGCGCCGGCCTGGCGGCCTTCACCAAGCTGTTCGCCGACAAGTACGCCGCCGACAACGTCCGCATGAACAACGTCCTGCCCGGTTTCTTCGACAGCCTGCCCGAAAAAGCCGAGTCCCGCGCCCGCATCCCCCTGGGCCGCTACGGCAAGGTCGAGGAAATGGCCGCCACCATCGCCTTCCTGGCCTCTGAAGGCGGCGCCTACATCACGGGACAGAACATCCGGGTCGACGGCGGGATCACACGGTCGGTGTAGCACTCTCGCGCGGCACAGAACACGGGCCACTAAGCAGGCCGCGTCCGGTACCCCTTCCGGCGCGCGGCCTGCGGTCCGTGCCCATTGATCGGGCATAATGGCCGCTTGCCGACTGGAGTGAAACATGACCCAACGCGTACTCATCACCGCCGGCGCAGGCGGTATCGGGCTGGCCACCGCCCAGGCCTTTCTTGACCGCGGCGCCCGCGTGCATATCATGGATATCGACGCAGCCGCCCTGCGGCGGGCCACGGCGGACAACCCGTCCATCACAGCCACCCAGGGCGATGTCGCCAAGCCCGACGACCTGGACCGGCTGTTCGACGATGTGCGCAAGCAGCTCGGCGGGCTGGACGTACTCGTGAACAACGCCGGCATCGCCGGCGCCACGGCTTCCGTCGCCGACTATCCGCTGGATATCTGGAGCGCCGTCGTCGACATCAATCTGACCGGGACCTTCATGGTCACGCAGCGGGCCGTCCCTTTGCTGGAAGAGTCCGACGCCGGCTCCATCATCGTCATGTCCTCGCTGGCTGGCCGCTTCGGCTACCCGAATCGCGTTGCCTACTCCACCACCAAATGGGGCCTGATCGGTTTCACCAAGACCCTGGCCATGGAACTGGGCCCGCAGGGCATCACGGCAAATTCCATCCACCCCGGCGCCGTCGAAGGCCCTCGCCTGCAGTCCGTGCTCGAAGGCCGCGCCCAATCGTCCGGCCGCAGTGTTCAGGATGAAGCCGAATCGGCCATGGCCAACCAGTCGATCAAGAAGTTCACCGCCCCGGCGGACATCGCGGCGCTGGTGGTTTTCCTGGCCGGGCCGCATGCGCGCACGATCTCGGGGCAGGTGTTTCCGATAGACGGGGATTCGAAGTCTACGGTGTGAGGAAATCAATCGCGTGAAAAAGGCTTGCCGTCGAAATCGACCGTGATCAGATTGCCGTCGAGCTCGCCCATGCCGGGCGCATTCAGGGGCATGCCGGGCGCGGCGACGCCCTTCACGGACGAGTCCGCGATAAGCTTGTGCACGACATTGGCCGGCACGTGGCCTTCGATCAGCTGCCCCGTGCCCTCGACCACGCCCGTATGGCACGAGGTCAGTTGCACGGGTATGCCCAGCCTCTGCTTGATCGAAGCCATGTCGTCCGTCTTGACCGCCTTGACGTCGAAACCCGCTTCTCTCATGTGTTCGACCCAGCCCGAACAGCAGCCGCAGTTCGGATCCTGGTAGACGGTGATCGCGTCGGTGGCGGCGTGGGCGAAGGTCGATGCGGCGGCCAGGGCGATGGCGGTCATCCATGATTTCATGCGGGCGCTCCGGAAAATTCCATGTATCAGTGTGAGGGCATGGCAATTGAACTGAGCCGCGGCAGGTTGTCGGTGCACGCGGCGCTGTCTTGCCGACCTCTAGTATGCCTGTTTTACGACGGTGCATAGATGAAGGACAGTGCACTGCCACGCTCGCCGGCGCCGGATCTTAGAAGTGCGCGCTGGTGCATGCATGCACTGCCTTTGTGCAATACAACGGCTCGGCCGCCGTCAAGTGCCCCGCGCAACTTCTGGCAGCCATCGGCTAAGCGCACCCCCCTTGCGTCGGGTCTCTCCTATAGCGCCACCTTCCGGTTCCATCGATTTCGATACTTTTTCACCAAAGCCGGGGAAACTGGCACAGCTATTGCGTGATGTATCCGATGTAGGCCAAGCTTGGCCACGTCTTGAGCTTTTGACCGCAAGGAAGCACTTTCATGATATGCAATGAACGCTCCAGCAAAGCAAAGTCCAAAGCGCCGCGCCTGATCGTCATAGGCAACGGCATGGCGGGACACCGCCTGCTCGAAGCGCTGGCGCGCCAGGGCTTGCCTTACGATATCACCGTGCTCGGCGAAGAGCCTTATCCACTTATGCCCAACCGGGCGGCGATAGGCATCGACCGGGTCAACCGCTGCGTCTATACCGCCGACGACCAGACTTATCCGTACGACCGGCTTGTGCTGGCCACGGGAGCCGTCCCGTACCTGACGCCCGCCGAAGGTCATGGCCGGCGTCACTGCCTGCCGTACCGGACGCCGCGCGACATCGGCTTCATCAAACAAAGCGCCGCGGACAGCCGCAGCGGCGTGGTCATCGGCAGCGGCCTGGTCGGGCTGGAGGCGGCCGGCCTCCTGCTCAAACTCAAACTCGAAACCCATATCGTCGAGCACTCCACGCATTTGATGGCGATGCAACTGGACAAGGCGGGAGGGCAACGGCTGCGCGACAAGATCGAAGCCACCGGCATACGGGTGCACACCGCCAGGAGAACGGAGGCGATCGAACCGGGCATGAGCCAGCGCTACCGGCTGCGCTTCGCCGACGGCGACGCGCTGGAAGCCGACATGGTGGTGTTCTCGGCCGGTTTCCGTTCGGCGGACAATCTGGCGAACGTGTGCGGCCTGGCCCTGGGCGAACATGGCGGCGTGGCCGTCAACAGCCACTGCCAAAGCTCGGATCCCGACATCTATGCCATCGGCGATGCGGCCAGCTGGGGGAATGCCGCCTTTGGCCCAGGCGCGTCAAGCCGCGACATGGTCCGGGCCTGCGCTGCGCATCTGCTGGGCCAGGGGCTGTACAAACAGCGCCTGCGCGTGGGCCAATACAGGGAAGACAAGACCGTGTCCTCCCCGAGCCGGCCCCTGCGTCGGAAACCCGACGGCTGGCCTTGCGCCGCCTTGCCGAAAACCGCAGGAGTGACCGACCATGACTTTGCCTGACGGATCCCCTTCCTGGCTGATCGCCTTGAATCGTCCGGCCGCTCCACCGCGAGCGCGTCCTTGGGGCCGGGTGTGGCTGATCGGGGCAGGTCCCGGCGATCCCGACCTCATCACTGTGGCCGGCCAGAAGCTGCTCAGGGCCGCCGACGTCGTAGTCCACGACAGGCTGGACGCGCCGGCGCTCCTGGCCGAATGCCGCCCCGACGCGCTCAGGACCGATGTCAGCGAGCACGCCGGCAGACGCGCCCTGCCGCAGGCGGAAATCAACGCGCTGCTGGCACAGCACGCGATGGCGGGCCGCAAGGTCGTGCGTCTGAAGAAGGGCGACCCTTTCATCTTCGGCCGGGGAGGCGAAGAAATGCTGGTGCTGCGGCAACTGGGCGTTCAGGTCGATATCGTCCCCGGCATCACCGCCGCCAGCGCATGCGCGGCCGCAACCGGCATTCCGCTTACACATCGCGGCCTGGCGTCCGGAATCGCCTTCGTTACAGCACACCAGCACGAAGGCGCCCCGGGCTGCGACTGGGTCCAACTCGCCGCTCAGCGCGACCGCACACTCGTCTTCTACATGGGCCTGTCAGAGGCGCAAAGCATTGCCGAAGGCCTGCTCGGCCATGGCCTGCCACCCAATACTCCTGTCGCGCTGATTTCAAACGGGGCCACCCATGAGCAGCAGGCGCTGCGCTGCACACTCGACACCTTACCCCGAACAGCGCGCTCGGGAAGCCTGGCCTCGCCCTGCCTGATGGTGGTGGGAGCAGTGGTGAACCTGGCCAATCCCCGGCGAGCGCCGCGGCATGAGCCGATGGACGAGGCCGCATGATGTCCTACAAAGGCGAGATCGGCGCTCCGCGCAGCCTGATCTGCGCCACCGTGCGGCCCGCTCGTTCGCTAAGCGAGAACTCGTAGCGCCCGGGATAGTACAGGGCCAGTCGGCGGCATAAATTGCTTAGCCCGCTGCCCTGCATCACCTCGTAGCGCGCCCTCAACCGGCCCGGATTGATCACCTCGACAATCAGCTCCTCGCCTTTATAGCGAACGTTGATCGTGATCAGAAAAGAAGGATGTTCGGCCGGCATGCCGTGCTTGATCGCGTTTTCCACCAGCCCTTGCAACGTCATGTGAGGAACGCGCACGTCCAGCGCGGCCGGGTCCACCCGGCTCTGGAATTCAAGGCGCTTGTCGAAACGCAGGGCCTGGATGCGTATATAAGTTTCGGCGGCATCGATCTCCTCGTCCAGCCTGCAGGTACTCCGTCCATGCTTGTCAAGCGAATAACGCAGGTAATCCGCAAGGCGCCGAGTCATCTCCTCGGCAATGGCCGGGCGTTCGGAAATCTCCGCCACGATGGTATTGAGAGAGTTGAACAGAAAATGCGGCTCTATCTGCCGCTGAAGATGCTCGAGCTCCAACTGCACAGCGCGGGTTTCGGCCTTCATCTTGGATATGCGCTCGTTGCGCGCGGCCAATTCGGCCCCGACGCCGAAATAGATCAGCGTCCAGATCGAAAATATGCCCATGTAATAGATGAAAGCCAGGCGGTATTGGTTTCCCGGGACGAGTCGCACCGTTCCGGGCAGGAACAACTGGTGTATGAGATATCCGATGGAGGAAAGCAGCGCGGAAGCCGCCAGGCAAAGCAGTACCGCACAGGCCAGGGTCGGAACGATCGATTCGCTTTTGGGGGTGAGGCGGCCGTGCAGGATGGCGGCGGCGCTGGTCAGAGCGAATGCAAGAGGCTCGAGCGCGAGCGTGGGCCAGAAGGCGGCCATGGCATTGCCAAATATCGCAAACCGGATGAAAAAGCCGATGATGGCCAGAGAAACCCATACGACCGCTTGCGCGCGCCAGAAGCCGAAAAAGGGTTCTTCCGGGGCCAACTCCCCGCTGATAGGACGAAACTTCATGGACATACCGCCAGCGAGCCTCGCTGTGAAATTAAGATATCGACTCGATGCTCATGTACGCGCCATACCGCGAGGCGCCGCGTTGAGCGTCTGGGTCGCCGCTAGTAATTAGATAGTAGAATACGCGGCGAAACATCCCTTTTTCGACGAACCGGCACTAATCGTCGTTGAAGCGGCACATGCAAGAACCAGACTATCAGTCCTGGGTATTGGGCTGATCGACATCACCTGCTACACAAGAATAAAGGGGACTGATGCTGCGTGTACTTATCGTAGACGACGAAGCGCCCGCAAGGCGTTACATGCGCCGTTTGCTCGAGGCCGCACCCAACGTGCAAGTCGAAGGCGAAGCGGCCACCGCCGAGCAAGCACGCAGAATGATCCACGAATCCCGTCCAGATGCCCTTTTTCTGGATGTCCTGTTGACGCGAGAGAGCGGCTTCGACCTGCTGAAAGGGCTGGACCACACACCAGGCATCGTATTCGTTACGGCTCACAGCGAATACGCTGCGCAGGCGTTCGAAGTCGAGGCCGTGGACTACCTGCTGAAGCCCGTCGACCCTGTCCGGCTCTCTCAAGCACTCGACCGCCTCAGGCCTCATGCGGGCGGCCACCTGACCATCCGCACGAAAAACGGCACGAAACTGATCAAGACTTGCGACCTGACTATCATTCAGGCGCAAGGCGACTACGTCCGCCTTTGCAGCGCCGCCCACGGCGACGAATTGATGCATGCCACCATGAAGCGGCTGGCGGAACAATTGCCCTCGCCTCCCTTCCACTCCGTGTCAAGGTCGATGATCATCAACCTTGAACACATTTCGCATCTGTCGCACCGCAGCGGCTCGCAAACCGAGGTCAGCTTCAACAATGGCGTTGCACCGATAGCTCTGGGCCGCACGGCCTCGTTGCGCCTTCGGCGAGCCATGGCCTGAACCGCGCACGCGGCCGCTGGGGCATCGATCGCCTGAGGCCAATGCCGTCAAAAGCGGTACATCATCTTCAATTGTGCCGCATGGCTGGTGACCTTGCTGGAAGCCTCGCCGTCATATTGCAGCCGGAAATCCAGCCCTTTACCTGTATTCAGCTGCACGCCCAACCCGAAGCGTCCCACGACATTGTCGCCGGGCAAAGAGGTGCTGATCGAGGCGCTTCCCGCAGGAGCGCCCGCCAGGCGTGCGCTCGTCGTCCAGGCATCCTTGCTCAGGAACGATGCGCCGGCAAAAGCATAGGGCCGCATGACCGTGCCGTCCGAAAAATCGACGCGCCCGCCGAACTCCAGCATGGGCGACAGGCCCACGACGAATTGATCGCTGCTGTCCACGTCCAGGCCCAGCGGGCCGCCCGACTCGCTATAGCCCGGCATGCGCGTGTAGAACGCGTCAAGATCGGCATAAGGCTTCAGATAAAGCTTTTCGGCCAGCTCGAAATGGCGCGCCGCGCGAAGCTTGGCTCCTACGCTGTAGACGTCGGGGCTGCTGTGCACGTTACGGTCGTAGCCGATGATCTCCATGCCGCGGTTCATGCGATACGAGCCATAGCCGCCGGCGATTGATCCCGAATACACCCACGGCCCATCCTGATGCTTGAGCACGAGGCCTGCATAGCCCGAGTCGCCATTGCCGCTGACGCGTCCGCTGTCGCCCTTCAGGCTGCTGTCCTGATAGGCCATCGACCCGCCCACAAACCAGTTCGGCTTATATTGCCACTGCCCGCCGAATTGAAGCACGGTGCTGTCGAACGAGAATCCGGGAGAACCATTGCCCCCATCATGATCGGTGTTGCGGCGGCTTATCTGCCCCCACAGGCAGTCGTGCTCGCGGCCCAGGGTGCCTGTCCCTTCCATGACTGGGCACGACATCATGGCGCCCATGAAGTTGACCATGGCGGCCGCCATCTGGCCGGCCGGCGCCAGGGCTGCACCGGGCGCCAGGTCGGTAAGGCGCTCGCGGTACGTACCCGCCCCGCTCTTGGCCGCGGTGTTCAGCGCCGCAAACAGCGGCCCCAGAGCCAACGTGCCCCCCTGGTCCCAAACATATTGCAGATGCTGCGCAACCCCCTGATGATTGCCTTCGAGATCCAGACCGTTGGCGTTGAAGTCGGCTCCTTTCACGCTGACATGGTGCGACTTGCCTTGCCGGCGCATATAGAAATCGAATATGGGCGAATCGATGGCTTGCAGGGTTCCGGCAAGCGCGCCCTCGACATCCAGTACGCTCAGCTCGCGTCGGGGCAGCAGGCTTATCGCGGCCAGGTCGAAGCCGCCGTCCAGATTGGCATCGCCCTTCACCACCATGCGGTCGGTGCGCATCCCGCCGAAATCCATGTCGGCCCGCAGGACGCCTGTTGACTTCTGCTCGTAGTCGCCCTCGACCGTCAGCGTATCGAACTTGCCTGTGCGGCCGATCTCCAGCAGGCCGCCGTTGCGGATGTCGGCCTGGTACAGCGTGGCTTCCTTCATCACCGTCTGGCCGCCCGACTCGACCCGGCAGGGCTTGTCGGTGCCGCCGGCACCCGAGCCGCTGGCGTTCTGGCACAAGATGTTGCCGCCTATCGTGCCGTGTCCGCTCAGGTCGACGTCAAGAACATAGCCCGCCTCTGTCGTGCCCCTGCCCGTGTAGCGCACGCCGACACCGCTTTCGGGCCGAAGCACCTCGCCGTCCTCGTAGATGTTGAACTTGTTGTAGTTGCCGTCGTCGATCCACACGCTGGCCGCGTCGCCAGACCCGCCTTGCACTTTGCCGTACAGGCTCAGGCCGACGGCGCTTCCGCCGTCGGGCCCCGTGCTTTGCGCAAATATTCCGTTGGCCCCGCTGCCGCTGGCCAGGATGGCGCCCCTGTGCTCCAGATGCACGCCGCCACCGCGGCCCGAGCCGCTTCCATGTCCCGTGGAGCCCGCGTAGACACCCGCTTCATTACCGCCCAGCCCACCCCCACCGCCAAGGGACTGCGCAAGAATGCCAAAGGCATTGGCCCCGGAGGTAGTGATGCTGCCCTGCGACTTGATGCTGACGCTACCGCCATTGCCGTTGCCGCCGCTTTCTCCGGCGGGCACCAGCCAGCCGTCAGAGCCAAGCCCCAGGTTCAGCGAGCTGTCGCCGGCGATACCGCCGCCGCCGCCGATGGACTGCGCCACAACAGCGTGCGAGCCCTTACCTGAGGTGTCGATGTTGCTGCCCGGGTTGAAGGTGAGACTCACGGTGCCGCCGTCGCCGCCCGCTCCGCCACGGCCACCCAGGCCGACGCTGGCGAGATTGCCGGCCTTGCCGGCGGTGCCCACCCCGCCGCCGCCGCCGATGGACTGAGCCAGGAAGCCGTAAGAACGGTCTCCTTGGGTCGACGAGCTGATTCCAAGCTGCAACCCTATCGTGCCGCCATGGTTGCCCGAGCCGCCATGACCGCCCACCGACAGAGCCACTTCATGGGTATCGTCGGAACGGGATGCCGAATCGCTGTTGCCCGTGCCGCCGATGCCGCCACCGCCGCCGATCGACTGCGCCGCAAAGGCCGGCGCGTCGGAACCGAAGGTCTGGACTCTAAGCCATGAATCCGTGCCGCTGGTACGGATGTCGCCGCCCGATCCGCTGGCCCCGCCGCCGCCGCCCATTCCACCGCCGACGTAGATGTCGCCGTGCGCCATGTCGGAGCCGTCTCCGCCCTGGCCACCGCCACCACCTATGGACTGCAGCAACACACCGTAGGCGTTGTAGCCCTCAGTGCCGATGTAGTTGTAGTGGGCGCCGTCAAAGTAGGCATAGATGGGTCCGCCATTGCCGGCCGTACCGCCCGCCCCGCCTACGGCGATATTGATCTGGGCCGACTTGGAACTGCCCGACGCGCTGGAAGAGCCCCCCGCGCCGCCGCCGCCGCCGATGGATTGCGCCACCAGGCCGTCGGCCCAATCGCCCGCGGTAGCGATCTTGCCGCCAAAATCAATGTCGATCTGCCCTCCCGTGCCGCCGGTACCGCCACGGCCGCCTATGTCGACCTCGAAACCATAGCCCCGGCTGTCCTCATCAGTCGCCCGGGCGACGGTATTTTTAGCCTTGCCGATGCGGTCGAGTATGGGGTTTGAAGACGAGTCCGCCCCGATGGAACCCGCCAGGCCGCCGCCCCCGCCTATGGATTGCAGCAGGACGCCATCGGCATCGCCACCCTGGGTTCGAATCGCCCCATCAATGTCGGCCTTGACGTAGCCCCCCTTGCCGCCCGAGCCGCCGGCCTGGCCCACGCCCAGCGTCAGTTTCCCGCCGAATCCTTCGATCGAGGCGCCCATGCTCATGGTGCCGCCCTGCGATGTTCCGCCACCGCCGCCTATGGACTGCGCCAGGATGCCGCGCGAACCCGAGCCCAAAGTGTGTATCGTATATGTCGGCCCCAAATAGACATCGACCTCTCCGCCATTGCCGCCACCGCCACCCAGCCCGCCCAAGCCGATGTTCAAGTCGACCTCGACCATGCCCCCGGCCGA
>Ga0180220_1000335_pt1 | contig 58650 bp, 59 predicted proteins | sample eDN5th37CBELigBY_FD_151335 | JGI IMG/M metagenome (GOLD analysis project Ga0180220, IMG submission 151335) | Enriched backyard soil microbial communities from Emeryville, California, USA - eDNA 5th pass 37_C BE-Lig BY (version 2) (version 2) | ecosystem: Environmental > Terrestrial > Soil >...
CCGGCAACGAAAGCGCCAGACAAAGAAAAACGTCAGACAAAGAAAAAACGCCCACTCGCGTGGGCGCTTCGGTATTCCTTGGTGGCGCATCCCTGATTCGAACAGGGGACCTGCGGATTATGATTCCTTGGCAGATTTTCGGAAAATCAAGCACTTAGGCCGTTTTGCCGCTCCGCTATTGTGCAGAAACTGCGCAGCCGGAAGCCGCATATTTGCGTGGGGTGACTGGCGTTTGCGGAGCACTATCGGGTGGGATTCACCTTGTCGCCGCGGCGCCCGCGGACGTAGTGCTCCGTCATCTGAATGGACTTATGGCCGAGCTGCATCTGCGCCTGGCGAATGTCGCCGGCGCTGTCCGCCTTGTCCGTCCCGGCCTTGGCCCGCAGGTCGCGGAACTGGAATTCCTGCGGGGTAATCCCGGCCGCCTCACGCGCTTTGTGGAAGCGCTGGCGCAGCGCGTCGTACGTCAGCCGCTGACCTTCTTCATTCACCACCAGTGCCGTGGACGAAACCTTGTATCCCGCCTTCCGCGCCCGGATCCTCTCGATAACCGTTGCCAGTTCGCCGACTACCTGTAGGCGTAACTTCTTGCCCGTCTTGCCTTGATCCACGTGCAGCACGCCATCGCGGACGTCCCGCTCGTCGAACTTCAGGGTGTCGGCCGGCCGCTGGCCGCTCAGATAGGCCAGGTCCATTGCGTCACGCGTCGGCTGGTCGGCCTTCTCGTAGACCGCAGTAAACCGGTCGTCCTCAACGTAGACATCCCGGCCGGTCTCTCGGTTCTTCTTCACGCCGGCGCACGGGTTTGGCGCGTCTGTTATGCCGTTCTCGCGCGCGTAGTTGAAGATATGGCTGAAGAGGGCGATCTCGCGGTTCGCGCGCACGTGACCGGGGTTCGGAGGAACGGGGCGTCCCTGCGCAACGTACCAAGCGCGGGCCTTGTCAGCGCGCCAAGCCATGTATTGCTTGATGTGCAGGGGCCGAATCTGGTCCAGCGGAGCCGGCGGATTGTCGAAGAACTCGTAGATGAATTCGAGCTCCTTCATGTTGTCGATCTGCGTCCGTGGCGCCTTGGTCGGCAGCACGTCGCGCACATAGCGCTCTGCCGCGTACCGGAAAGTCGGCACAGGCGCGCTGGCGGGCGTGTTGGCGCGTTCGAGCTCCGACCATTTGCGCACCGCCTCTACTAGGTCGGGGCCGAGCGGAATTTCTTTGCGCGGCGGGCCGCCGCCGGCATCGTAGTAGTAGAAAGTCCGGCCGCTTTTCTGCTTGCGCGCGCGCATCCGCGGCGGCAAATTCAAATTCTTGTACGGCTTGCGACCCATTTCAGGCTGCCTTCAATGCCTTTGGTTGCCAGGCTTGCTGTTCGACCTGCTGCCCCGCGGCCCTGGTGCCGGCGATGGCCGACCAGAGGATTTTAGGAACGCCACGGGCGTTGACGTGGAAGGGAATACCCTGGGTGCGCAGCCACTCTGCTTGGAGCTGTTCGCGGTGGACGGTCTTCCCATTGATCCGTTTGCCCGTCCTGATGCCGGTGAACTCAGCCACCTCCTCGGGTGTCAGAAATGCGTTGTTGCTCATGCGTCTTCCTTTCCAGGAACCGGCCGGGCGCCGGCCGCCACACACTCACCGTGGACCAGCCCGATATGGCCGGAGGCGATATCCCACCCCGCGGCCTGGGTGGGTCCACGATCAAGCCAGCGAGCCCGTGTATATGCTCGGCCGGCTTCGGTAAGCCGATACACGTCACCAGGCAGAGCCTCGACCAGGCCTTCGCGAATCATGGCGTCCAGTTCCAGACGTACGGCCTGCCGGAGTTCGTCAGTTTCCATTCTCGGCTCCCATAGCAGCGGCAGCGCGGCGACAATGTTCTACCTTCACCAGAACGACATGGTCGTCATCGTCGTCTGCGTCCTCCTCGATAGAGTCGGCTTCATATGAGAACGGCCGCAACGCCGCCTCCAGTTCTGCGATACGGTGGATCAAGGCGAGGACCGCTTTCGGGCTGGCGCGCTCGATGAACTCCTGCACGCCGGGCGCCATGCACACATCCGGCCATCTATCGTGCGGATGGACGGTGCCGCTCAATGCGCCACCGTCGCGGGTATTGGGCCCGCCCTTGAAGGTCAGGCGCCGGTACGAGTTGGACGTCCACCATTGCCAGTCAAGTCCACCGGCCGCCTTCGCCGCCAACTCCAGCAATTCGCGGTCAGTTCGCATCGCTCTGCTCCTTCTGCGGCGCCGCTTGGCCGCTGGCCTGGGAGGCGAGTGCGGCGCGGGCTTGCCATGCTTCCCAAAGGTCGCTGTGCGGGTTGTACCCGCTTACGTGGTGTTTGTTCGCGCGCGTAGACCAAGCCTCAAACGCCGCCCGCTCATCGCCCTGCGCAGCCGGTGCGACATCATCCGGCCGGTCATGCTCCCATTCCGCACCAGGGTCCAGCCAGCGGTCTACGGCACGCGCCAGAGCGGATACAGACGGCTCGCTGCCAGTCCACGCTTTCAGGGCATCGACTACATAGGTCGGCACGAGTTGCGCATCCGCCCCGGCTTGCTTCCCGGGCTGCGCGGGCGGGGCGGCATAGACAGGCGTGCCGGGCGGCATGACGACCGCATCAAAGTAAACAGCGGTGAACCCTGGCTTCCATTCCGTGGCATACCCCACCGGCACCGCCCCGGCCTCGAAAGCACGCCAACGTCCGGCATCCGCCGCCATGCGTTGCAACTGCTCCAGCAGCGACACGTCGCCACCATCCGGAGGGTCCAGGTAGTAGGTGCCCGGTAACAGCGCCGTCAGTTGGGCGAGCGTGGGCATACCGGCGTCGCTGGCGGCAGGCTGGATGCGGGCGCGCAATATCGCCTCAACGGCATGCCAGTGGGCCTGTACGTCGGCTTCATCAGTGTGGCCTTCGTGTTGCGCGATAGACGTGTAGTGCCACATCGTGATCGCGTCCTTTGCCTCGGTAAGCCACTCATTCGCGGTCATCCCGCCCAGCTTGGCAATGACGGCGCGCTCGGTATCCTCGATTACGCGTCCAATGTCCACGCCGTCTGGATGGTCGTGGCTGAAATGGAGTTCGAATATCTCGGTGCGCTGCTCGTCCGTCAGCACGGTCTGCGCTGCGTTGTTCTGGTTGGTCATGCTGCCTCCAAGATTGAGTTCACTCGATCGATTCGTTCGCCGATCCAGCGAGCGTTTGTGGTGCACCAGCTATTGCCAAGCGCCTTGTAGCGAGGGCCGTCTGGGCATTGATCGGCCGGTTGATTGCGCCATGGGATGCGGGTGTAGTTGCGGGGGAATGCCTGAAGCGCTTCGCATTCCTCGGGGGTGAGGCGGCGGACTTGCATGCCAACAAGCGCATGAGGCTTATCGCCACCGCCGCTGCTTGCCCGTAGTGCGTGGGCACACTCATCGCCCATTTCTGCCGTAGAGCCATCTTCCTTGCCTCGCAGGGCGATTGCTACAGCCTGCACCTCGGCCCGCGCTTCGAGCGTATAGGCATGGTCAGGCTGCACCCCAACGCCATCTGGTCCACTGTTTGGGTTCTGTCGCAGCGCTCCTGCCTGGATGGCATACGCCACCGCCTGATGGCCGCCGCCGTTCGTGTGGCTATTCGCGTGCGCCATGGCCCGTTGAGTTCCTGCAACCTCGATGCCTATTCCGAAACCGTTCCGCCCGCTCGATTTGCAGTCGAAAGCGATAGTCGGAATCAGCGGCGTGCCGCGGCCGGTGCCGTCCTCGCTGGCGTCAAAGCCTTCGCCCCGCAGGCTGTGCGCAATGAACGTTTCGGTCTCGAAGTCCATCCGACCGCTGGCGCTGGCGCAGGCGTTGCGCGCGGTCGCAACGTCGATGGGGCCGGACTGGTTGTTGCCGCCGAAGGCTAGGCTGCGCGGGACTGCGACGACAGGGTCTTGCCCGCGAGTTTCTCCTGGTCGCTCGACCCCTCGACCGCTGCTAGTAAGGCACGGTGCAAGGTCGTGGGTAAAGTCTTTCCCCGCTTCTCGGCTCGGCGCAGGATCCCCCGACAGGCTGTGGCGCTCAAAAAGAACCGCTGCGGCACTTCGCCAGTCTCCAAGACATCCGACAACGAACACACGACGGCGTCGCTGGGGTACTCCAAAGAACTGAGCGTCCAGCACCCGATAGGCCAGGCCGTAGGCTTCAGGGATCCCGGAGACGATGCCGCTGTTGCTCCAGCCGCCCGCGGGGACTTTGATGACCTGGCCAGTGAGGAGGCCCAGAAAGCTTGCAAAGTCTTGTCCGGCGTTGCTGGAGAGGACACCGGGGACGTTCTCCCATACCAGCCACTTGGGGCGGTACTTTGCAGCAATGGCACCAAAGGTGAGCATGAGGTTGCCACGCGGGTCATCCAGTCCCTTTCGTAGTCCTGCGACGCTGAAGGACTGGCAGGGGGTGCCTCCGCAAAGAAGGTCAATTGCGACATCAGGCCATTCCTTGTACTTGGTCATATCGCCCCAGTTGGGCGTGTCGGGGTAGTGGTGGGCGAGCACGGCACAGGGGAAGGGCTCGATTTCGCTGAAGGCGACGGCCTTCCATCCCAGCGGGTTCCACGCGACGCTTGCTGCCTCGATGCCGCTGCACACGCTCAGGAAACGCATCACGCCTCTCCCTGCTGCGGGACCTGAGCGGCGAGGGCGGCGTCAATAGCGGCGTCCAGTTGATCGGCCGGCGAGTGCTTGAGACTGCCGTCGAACCAGATTTCACACTCGGAGTCGGCCGCGAAGCGAAAGTGGCCCCTCAGCCACCGATACCGCGCCGCGTCCCGTGCATCGTCCTCCTGCTGCGATGGGTGGGCAGTGGGGGCGGAATCCAGCATCGCTTGATACGCTGCATCCAACGCATCATCCCGATCCTTGCCGGCCTGTTCGGCGGTGTTAAACGCGATGATGGCCTTGGCGCGCATGTCGTAGGAGCGGTCGCGCGGCACCAGCTTCCACCCGGCCGGCTGCTGGGGCTGGGCTGCGACCTTTTCGAGCCACGCCGCGACTTCATCACACAGCGATTGCTCGATTCCGTCGCCGTCTTCCGTCAAGTGCCGTGCGATCGCCAGCAGTGTTTCGGGACTGGGGGGTGTCGTATGGAGTTGGGTCGTCATGCTGCGATCCTCCGTTGTTGCTCGCGGCGCCGCTTCTCCGCGTAGGCATTCCAGCCGGCTCGTATCTCCTGATGCCGCTCCCAGCTCAGGCCCGGGAACGGCCACGCTTCATAAGCAATCTGCTCGGCGGACATCGGCTGTTGGGGTTGCTGGTCGAAGAGGTCGAGTTGGTCCATCGTCAGTCCTCCTGCCCCGGGAACGGCAGGTCGCGGCCCGGCTTCTGGTGGCGCCGGCGGCTGTTGCGGCTCATGGCCGGGGAGCAGTACGATCGGCGCCGTTCAAATCCTGGGAGAGGGGAATGGCGGAGGAATGGCACAAGACCGAAACCTATAAATCGATGATTGTTATTTCGGAGGAAGGGTTCAAATATCTGGCCCTGCTCAATGGTGGCGCTGCCGCCGGCATGCTGACGACGTTCGATCGTTTGTCCGGTGTCATGTCGATGTGCGGTTTGAAAGCGGCCATCCTGCTGTTCGTGCTCGGTCTGGTTGTGGATGGCGTGGCGGTGTTCAGCTCCTATTTCACGCAGTACGTCCTCTTCAACGAAGACTATGGGCGAACGCGGGAAGGCAGGCACGCCGTGCCGTTGGTGCTGGCAATCGTCTGCTGCTTTCTCAGCCTGGCCGCGTTCGCCGCCGGCGCGGTGACCGCTGTACTGAGTGCGGGATAATTGGCTGACACGCATGGCTACGCCGCCTCCGCCATTTCCGCTGCACTGGGAGGCTCGATAGAGAACTCGATCTCGTACCCCATAAGCCGGGAGAGCTTGCCCACCGCCTTTTCGTCGGGGTTGCACTTCACGCGAAAGGAGATCGTGACGCTGCCGCCGTCCATGGGCTCGATCTGGAAGCTGTCCACAGTGGCGTCTTCCAGCACGATGTCGCTCTTGCCGCCGGTGCCGTAGTGCACGGTGAACGTGGCGCCTACCATCTCGTCGTCCCATTTGAAGGCGTGCAGCTTGCCGCCGAAGGTCAGGCGCGTGAGTGGCGGGGGGCCGTCGTCCTGCTCGGCCTGATCCACCATATCCATTTCGCCGGGATGCGGCGCGCGGTACAGCGATGCCTTCAGCGCCGGGTGGAACTCCGCGAGGATGTCGTTCGAGACGGTGATCTGAATCTTCAGGTCGGCGCCGGGCACGTTCTCTTCGCCGTGCTTCTCCGGCCGGAGGTTGAAGTTCAGGAACTGGCCGGTCTGGTGGTCAAGCTCGAGCATGTGGGCTCCTGGGTGGTGAATGAAAAGGGCAGCGCCGGGAAGTTGCACGTGTTGGGGAAGAGGGATTCCGGCGCGCCGTGAAAGGGTTAGAAGGGCGCGCGGCCGTCCTTCAGAAGCACCACGCGCTGCATGTCGTTGACTTCGCGGTACTCGAGGGCGTGCAGCACATAGAACCGATTGCCGGGATTCGCACGTGCGAGGCGCTCCGCTTCCGTGGTCGCTGCCTCAGCCGTCAGGTGCTTGTGCTTCGGGTTAAGTCCGGCAGGGTTCCAGACGAGCCAGAATTCGTACATGACGGCTCCTACGCGGCCTTTCGCCGCAGGGTTTCAACCATCGCCTGCAGCTCGGCCTCGAACTGCAGCAAGCCGGGAAGCAGCTTGTTGTTGATGTAGTCGTCGTCGCGGGGGATGCGCTGTACGTACAGGCGCCACTTCTGGCCCTGGCGCGGGTCGTAGCTGATGAAATCGGCCCACTGGCGCCCGGTTACCAGCATGTTTCCCTGGACCTGGGCAATGTGATCCTCCGGCATGCCGTACAGCCACGTGCGGATGTGGACCTTCTCGTCGTGCGGGCACTTGATCTCGATCAGGCCGTCGTCGCCGATCCAGCCGTCAGAGGATGCGCCGATGCAGTCGTGCGTCGGGTGAAGGACAAAACCGGCTTCCGTGACGATGTTGCCCGTCTCGATCTCGTAGGCCTCGCGCGCGTGCGCCTCCAGGTCGGTGCCCCACGCCAGCGACTTGCTGCTGATGGACTGCTTCGGGATACCTGACGTGCGTTCGGCGGCCAGGGTGAGCATGTAGTCCTCGCGCGCTTGGAGCGGCTTGCCGGTCCTTGCGGACACGGCCATGACCTCGGCAAAGCGGCTGGCAGTGATCTTGCCGCAGCGGGCCTGCAACCAGGCCTCCGTCCGTTGCTCGATGGTGTCCTCCATCACTCGGCCCCTTCAAACGGGTTGTCGTCGCCTTCCTCCTGGGAGGCAGGGCCGGCCGGTGCCGCGCTCTGCGCCGGATTACCGGCCTCGCCTTGCGGCTGCTCGCTGTGGGTATTGGGTTCGGCATCGACGGCGCCGGCAATCGCCTTCAGGCGCGTGATTTCGTCAGCGCCCACCGCAGCGCGTCCGTCCTTGCCGATCTCGTTCCAGGCTTTGGCAAGGTCGGCCACGCGTTTCTCGGCCGGGGCGTCGCTGCGTGCGATTTTCTCCAGCCGCTTCACCAGGGCGTCACGGTCCACGGCAGCCGACGGCTGCGGCTTGGCCTGCTGGGCAAACTCGGCGGCGGTGCGCGGGGTGATGTCGCGCTCGCGCGGCGGGCTATCCTGCAGCTCGTCGGTGGTGTAGACGCCCAGAATGGCGCCGGGCTTGTAGGCGCGCGCCCAGTTCTTCACCTGGAGATAACCCAGCTGCTGCTTGGGATTGGTCTTCCACAGCGGGGAATTCTTCGTCGTGACGTCGCTGATTCTCAGCCATTCGTTCCAGACGATCTCTTCCTCGCCGGCCGGCACGGCGCCCACGCGGCATTCCAGCGCGTTGCCTTCGCCGCGGTACTGGTAGTGGAAGCGGCCCTTGATGGCGCCGGAGGACTGCAGGACAGCATTGACCAGCTGCGCTTCGTAGCCCAGCGTCCCGTTGACGATGTGGGTCTTCTGCGCCACCACGAAGGGGTTCATGCCCCATTGCATGGCCTGCATGATGACGGCCATGCAGTCGGATGCGTTTCCTTGCAGGTGCTTGGGCACGGTGGCGCGGCCGGCGGCCATCAGCTCGGCGGCGCGCATCATGCTGTTCATGTTGCCCTGGTCCAGAACCAGGCTGCTGGTGGTGGTGTCAGCCGGCGGCAGGTCAAGGGTACCGGCGGGCGTATGAGCCCATGAAGAGGGTTGCGGAAGCACTATGAGCAGTTCGCACATGGCTAGGTTCGCTACCGAAAAGGCGGTCTTCCGGCCCGCCCTGCCATCGTGCCTTTCGCCGGGCATGACGGAGATGCAAATGGCTTCGAAGAACGCCTATTTCGAGAAACTGAAAGACCCGCGGTGGCAGCGAAAGCGCCTTGAACGGCTCGAAAAGTCGCACTGGGCTTGCGATATGTGCTGCGATTCCGAATCGACGCTGCATGTTCACCACAATGCCTATTTCAAGGGCAGGGACCCGATATGGCAGCCAATGCTGAATTGATCAAAGAGTTCCTGGTCGGGCTCGGCTTCAAGATAGACGAGAAAGGCCAGAAGCGCTTTGTCGATACGATCGGCGCGGCCACCGTCCAGGCGGCCGAACTTGGAGCTGCCGCCACCGCCGCCGCCACAGCCGTGGTCGCCGCGGTGGCGAAGATTTCTGATGGCCTCGAGCAGCTTTACTTCGCCTCCCAGCGTAGCAAGGCCTCGGTCGAAGCGATCCAAGCTCTGGACTTCGCCGCGCGGCAGTTCGGTGCCGGTGCGCGGGAACCTACGGCACAACGACCGAGATCGTCACCGACATCTACGGCATTTCCCACCCGATCAGCTTCTTCCGCCCGACTGCCGCACCGATCACCGCGACGGTGTCGATAAAGGCGCTGGCCGGCTACACCACAACGGTGGGTGACGCGATCAAGCAGGCAGTCGCCGACTACGTGAATGGCGTGGCGATCGGTGGCGGTGAAAGCGGTTCCGTGGAGTGGGGGGACGCGATCACTGCTGCGAATTCTGTGGGAGGCGGCGCCACCTACAAGCTGGTGTCACTGGCCCTGTCCGGGCCGCGCGGCGCCGGCAACCCGGACGTCGCACTGCTCTTTACCGAGGCGGCCAGCATGACGTCCTCCAACGTGACACTTACGGTGAACTGAGATGGCGGACGTCGAAAAGTACCTGGACCTGATCACCGCCTTCCACCGTGGCAAGCCGAAGTTCTCTGCCATGGTCGAGGCCGTGGCGAAGTGCTCCGTCGATGCCCAGAACGTCTATGCGCAGATGGTGGACGCCTATGACCTGGACCAAGCGGTGGGAGTGCAGCTGGATGCGGTCGGCGAATGGGTAGGGATCTCGCGCAACGTTCGGACGCATCTGGAGGATGTGCTCGATAACGGCGACCTGGCGGCACTTCAGGCGCAGCTCCAGAGCGCGTTGCTCGCGGCGTCGCCGGGGCGGCTTCTCGGAGTCCAGGTCTTCACTTCTAGCGGCACCTACACGCCCGGCACATACAACGGCGTGAAGGCGAGGTCCGCACGGGTGCGGGCGATCGGCGCGGGCGGCGGCGGCGGCGGTGCTGCTTCTACGACTTCTACCACGACCGCTGTGGGAATCGGCGGGGGATACGGCGCATATGGGGAGTGCTTCATCCCGACGTTGGCTGCATCGTATCCGATCACAATCGGCGCTGGCGGCGCAGGTGGAACCTCCGCGGGCGGAAATGGTGGCTCGGGAGGGGCAACGTCTATCGGCGGCATTATGGTTTGCCCGGGTGGTCAGGGGGGGCCTGGTGGCTTGCAGGCCCTTCCTCCATATATCTACGGCACTACTGCCGTACAGCCCTCGGTCACTGGAACGGGCCAGATTATCGTCGCGGGGAAGACGGGTCAAGGCACGTATGGAGTGGCGCTGTCAGCCGGCTCGTTTGTCGGCGGCTTCGGAGGCGATACGATTTTTGGGGGAGGGGGCCATGGCGCGTCACAACCCGGGCAGGGATTCGGTTCTGGCGGCGCTGGAGCGGCCTCAGGTGGGGGCACTCCTGGCTTGGGCGGCGGTGCCGGGGCCAATGGCTATTTGATCGTTGAGGAGTACGCGTAATGGAGATCAACCGATACGCCATCGTCGACGGCGATGGCTTGGTCGTCAACGTGATTCTTTGGGACGGCGACCAGAATAACTGGCAGCCCCCCGAGGGTACTGTGGCGAACCTGCTCGCAGATGACTCGCCCGTTAGCCCTGGGTGGACCTGGATACAGGGCGATGAGTATTCACCGCCCCAACCAGGTTAAGCCCATGCAAGATCGTAGGCCGGCTTTCCTATGACCATCACGTCTTGATGGTCTGCCCAGGCCCGCTCTCTATAAGAGAATATTCGGACTCCGTCAATCGACTCTGCAATCCCAGTAATGACGGATGCGGAAGACAGCGAGACACCATAGCTGCCAGCGATATAGGAATGGTTTTCAGAGCGTTCGTAGTCCCTGTATCCATAGCCCGTCTCGCGGTACTCGGCCAGAACTTCCTTCCACGACTGCTCATTGATGTATGGGTGTTGCTTGGCTACGGTTTCGCACCATCTCCCGTGGAATGTCGCGACAACGATGCCTTGGGGGGACAGGAACTTGGTGAGGTGAGCAAGCCACTTCTGCGTAATTTCCTTGGACGTATGGGTAAAGAGTGAGCCAACCCAAATCAGATCAAACTTCGTACCGAAGTCTACCTTTGTGAAATCTTCAACAGAATAATGCGGCTTAATCCCGAAGGTGTCTCGGCAGAAACTCACCCCATCACGGTCGAGGTCGCAGCCATGAAACTCGGCTCCTGGGAATAGGTTGACGAGGTGTCGTAAGACGCGCCCGTGGCCGCATGCCATGTCTAGCACTCTGTTAACCCGCATGAGGCAGCTAGAGTGGAAAGCCTGGATCACATTCTCGGCGGCGCTAACCCCCACATCTAGGTACCACTCGTTATACATCGTGTCAGTCGGGGATATCGTTTCGATTAGCGGCGTCGAATAGTAATGATCGATGCATTTGTAGAGGTAGTGTAGGCGGTCACTGCCATCCCTCCAACTTTTGCTTTGAGGCTTTGTCGATAGGTCCAGTGTTACGGCCATTACGTTTCCTTCCATTTATCCGTTTTGATTACCCGCTTCGGCGGGTTTTTTATTGGCTGAAAGATGACAGACAGCATCGAATCGCGGGTCACGAACCTAGAGCGCCGGGTAGACCGCCTATACAACTTCGCTGCCGCAGCCTTCTTTATGTCTTCCGTATTGGGAGGCGGCTATCTCTGGTTCGGGAGTAAGACCCTGGACAAGGTAGACAAGTCCGGCGACAGCATAGCGCAGATTCAGACCGATATCACCATTATCAAGGCCGAACAAGTCAGGCAGTCGAAGGACGGGGATAGGGCCTGGAAGCTCGTTCAAACCCTGATGAAGAACCCGCCAAAGGTGGACGACCAATGACGCCAAAGGAATGCCTGGAGCAAGCCATAGAGCCCGCACTGGCCATGCTTCCAATCCACATGACCTCGGATGAGGCTGCGGTCCTGATGATCGCCATCGGGCTACAGGAGAGCCGGCTGAAGTACCGCAGGCAGATCGGTGGGCCCGCTGTAGGGCTCTGGCAGTTCGAGAAGGGCGGGGGTGTCCATGGCGTCCTGACTCACTCGGAGACCAATATCTGGGCGCGGGTGTGCTGCGCGAAGCGGGACATCTTCGCCAACGAGGATGCCGTCTATAAGGCGCTTCCCAGTGACGATGTCCTGGCTGCTGCATTTGCCCGGCTGCTGCTGTGGGCAGACCCGAAACCGCTTCCTGCCATCGGGGATGCGATCAATGCGTGGGACTACTACGAGCGGAATTGGAGACCTGGGAAGCCCCATCCGGAGACCTGGGACGATCTATATCAACAGGCAATAGAAGCTGTGGAGAGCGTATGAAGCTTGTAGACGACTGGAAACAGGGTTGGCGGTGGCTGTCGGTGCACTGCATGACCCTCGCCATTGCGGTACAGGGGGCCTGGATGTGGCTGCCTCCTGACCTGAAGGCAACCCTCCCCCAGCAGGTGGTCAGTGGGGTCTCGCTCGGCCTTCTCGTTCTTGGGGTGATCGGCCGTTTCGTGAAACAGGAGAAGAAGGATGGGAGCATTCCTGACAGCAATCAGCAGCCTTAACCTCGGCGCGATCCTGCCGTGGCTTGTTGGCATCATCGGCGTGGTGTGGGGCGCCATCATGCACCTCAGCGGAAAGAAAGCGACCGCCGAGGCTCAGGCTGCCGCAGCGAAGCTGGAAACCCAAGCCCAGGTCGCTAACGCTCTGGCAGCCCAGAAGGAGGCCGAGAACAAAGCTGCAGCCGCCGATGCGGTGATTGCCGCCTCCATCATCCCGGACGAGGATCTGGATGCGCAGGGGGCTGCGATGGGCGTCCTGAGGACCGACAAATGAGAGCGCTGGCGATCTTGCTGCTGTTGGCCGGCTGTGCCTCGCAACCGCAGCCGACGATCATTGATACCGCTTGCTCCTGGGTGAAGGTGCTGACCTTCAGTCCGCAGGACACGCCGCAGACCAAGCGGGAAATCATCGCCCACGATAAGGCCGTGCGGAAGAACTGCCCGTAGGGAATTGCCGCTCACGGCGAGGCTTCCACCTCCCGTCATACTTCCAATACACGCACCCCAATTTTGGCTGGCCCATCACGATAGGGCGCCCCTTGTCCTTCTCGCAGACGGCGTGCGCTCCCTGGCCAACGGTCTGTCCATGGAAGTGCTGGCATGCCCAGCAGCCCCCGGGATGGTTGCCAGGGTTCATGAGGTGGCTATGTGACATGACGCGCTCCGAACTACTGGATGGATAAACAGTGTATCGCTATCCAAGTCCGAAGTTGGGGCGTCCTGAAAAAGAACCGCCCTAGTGGGCGGCGTAGGGCTCGTGTGCTGAGTCCGCGTACCAGATCCGGACCCGAAGCGATTCTAGCGCGGATGGCCCCAAAAATGCCCCAAAAGGTCCCGAGAGCCGCGCGAATCCTAGGCATGCGAGTCTCGCCGTCGGCACCAGGATCTGATTCCAGGCAGTACCTGCAGGCAGTGCCTGGCAATCCATGAAACCCGCATTTCTCATACGAGGATGCGGGTTTTTGCATTTGGCGGCCTCAAGGTAAAACAGCTTCAACGTGAAACAGCCTTGGCGTAAAAAGCGAGCCGCATGGAAGCGAAAAAGCGCTGAGGCTCAGCGCGCTCGTAAACGCGCTTCCCAGAATCGAAACCATGCCGCTGGCATGGTTCTCACCATGGACCGGACGCGCCGGAGCGCCTGACCGGCCCTGCCGGGACGGCTTCCCCCGGACGCGCAGCGAACGTCCGATGCCGTTTGCGCAAAAGCGTTATCCTCTCGCTAAATAACCAATAATTATTTAGTTATTACCGAGGTGAGCCTTGTCGTCCGTTGCGCCCGCAGCACCCAGCATTCCCGTCCAGGAACTCTCGCCGCAGGAACAGCGCGGCAACATCGCACGGCTGACCATCGCCCAGGCGCTGGCCGGCGCGAATTCCGTCGTGGTCTACGCCACCGGGGCGATCGTCGGCGACATGCTGGCGCCGGACAAGGCGTTGGCCACCTTGCCCATCTCCATTTTCGTGGTGGGCATGGCGGCCTGCATCATGCCGGCCGGCGCCATCGCGCGCCGCCATGGCAGAAGAGCCGCGTTCCTGGCCGGCACCGGCTGCGGGGTGCTCGTGGGCCTGCTGGCGGCCGCGGCCGTGGTGTCGAGCTCGTTCCGGCTTTTCTGCCTGGCGACTTTCTTTGGCGGCGCGTACGCGGCCGTGGTGCTGTCTTTCCGGTTCGCCGCGGCGGACGGCGTTTCTCCCGCGCTGCGGGCGCGCGCGCTTTCTTTCGTGATGGGAGGAGGCGTGGCGGCGGGCGTGGTCGGGCCACAGCTCGTCACCCACACTATGTATCTGTGGCAACCGCACATGTTTGCCGCCACCTTTCTCGTGCAGGCCGCGGTGGCGGCGCTGTCGGCGCTCGTTCTGCTGGGAGTCCGGCTGCCGACGCCGACGCCCGCGGAAGTCGCGCTGGGGCGGCCGTTGGCCGTCATTGCGCGCCAGCCCCGGTTCATCACGGCCGTCATCTGCGGCGCCGTTTCCTATATGCTGATGAACTTCCTCATGACCGCCGCCCCGCTGGCCATGCATCTCTGCGGCCATTCCCAGGAGAACGCCAACCTGGGTCTGCAGTGGCATGTCATCGCCATGTATGCGCCCAGCTTTTTTACCGGGCGGCTGATCGTCCGGTTCGGGGCCGGGCGCATCGTGGCGGCCGGACTGCTGCTGATCGGCGTGTCCGCGGCCGTCGGCCTGACCGGCATCGGGATCTCCCATTTCTGGCTGACGCTGGTCCTGCTCGGAATCGGCTGGAATTTCGGTTTCGTGGGCGCTTCCGCGCTCGTGCTGGAATGCCACCGCCCGGAAGAAAAAAACCGGGTGCAGTCGCTCAACGATTTCGTCGTCTTCGGCACAATGGCGGTCGGCTCGTTCGCGTCCGGAGGGCTGCTCGCCGCCTACGATTGGGATACCGTGCTGTGGGTGTCTTTTGTGCCGCTGGCCCTGGCGGTCGCGGTGCTCGGCGCCGCCGCGAGGCATGTCGGGCAGCGGGCGAAGTCGTGATGCCGGGGCGGTCGAGGATATGGATGCCCGATGTGCCGGCCGGGGCCGTGATGGGCGCGGTGACGGTCGGATAAATCGGAAGTGCCGGAACGGCCGCGCGTCACGCGGCCGGCAGCATGTACCGCGCGGACACCGCAAGAATGCGCCGGGCGGATTCTCGCAGCAGGCGCGCGTCGCGCTGAGCCTGCTGCGACGCGACGGCGTCGTAGCGGCGCGAACTGCGGGGGCCGGCCAGCAGGATGGGGCGGCGGGTCAGGATCGGGGAGACGAGGCGTTGCATATGGGAGCCTTTGTCCGGGCAGCAGGCCCGGCTATGTCAGGCATCGTAAGCCTGGCGGGAATGGGCGCCAACGATTTAGCTTGCATATGGATATCCGGGCTTTCCGCCGCGGCAAGGCCGGCACCCGGCGCGGCGCGCCGCCAAAACGTCGGCCCGGCCCGACGCTGCCCGCCCTGTCGTGGCTCGTCTGTTGCGGCGTGGCCCGGCGCAGCCCGGCACTTCAGCGCCCCGCCTTCGCCCCCGCCAGCCGCAGCAACCGCCGGATCATGGCCGAGAATGCCAGCAGCCAGCCGGCCAGGGCGATGAAGAGGAAGACGGGCGGCAGGAAGCCCAGGAAGTCGAATCCCATGGCCCGGTTCATCTGCCAGGTGCAGGCGGCGTACATGCCCAGCGGGAAGATGGCGCCCCAGTACAGCGGGTCGTAGCGCAGCGGGAAGCGCCGGACCGCGTAGCGCCATATGCCCAGGCCGATCAGCATGGGAATCCACCACGTGCCGGTGGCCCAATAGAGCACGGTGAAGCCCTTGAGGAAGGGCATGAGCGACACCAGGTAGGGCGCCTGGGGCGCGTTGAGGATGAGCAGCGAGCCGGCCAGGGTGGAGATGGCCATGGCGCCCATATTGATCCAGTAGGGCGGCGAGAGGTCGCCGGGCGAGAAGGGGAAGAAGGTGTACCGGTAGAAGATCAGCGACATCATCCAGATGTAGAGCATGCCGCCCCATAGCCACATCGACAGCGCGACCAGGTTCAGCTCCAGGCGGAACGGCTGTCCGATGCGGGCGGCGAGCAGCGCGCTGGAGACGGCGAGCGCCTGGGTCGATACCACCGCGAGCAGCCAGGCGCCGCTGATGCTGCGGTCCAGCGGCGGTTTCTCGGCCTTGACCGTGAATGCCATGAAGATCGTGTAGGTCAGCGCGAACCACAGCGCGACGGCGAGCACCCACATGGCCAGCCCGATCGATACGTCGTCGTGCAGCAGGATGAACTGGCTGGCCAGGATGCAGGTGGCGGCCACGAGGGTGAAGTAGCCCGGGCCCTTGGCGTGGTCGGTCATGTCGCCGAAGAAGCGCCGGGGAAACTGCCACATGCGCAGCAGGTAGGCGGCCCACAGCGCCACGTATTGGACGATGTTGAGGACGAAGAGCGCTTGCGCGATGCGCGTGTGGCCCATCATGTCCGAGGCCAGCGACACGATGCCGGTCGCCATCACCAGTCCGAAATAGGCTGGCGACAGCTCGCGCAGGGCATCGCGCCATGTCGGGGGCGCGCCGTTGGCCGGTTCCGGCGCTTGCGGGCCGGCGGGCAAGGGTATGCGGCGCTCCGCGTCCAGCGACTCCATCGTCTCCTCTCCTGTGGGCGTCGGCGCGCCTGCGGCCTTCGGGCCCGGTGCGCGCCTGGTGTGTGGCTTGGTTCGATCCGTTTCGCAGTTTAAGCCTGTCGGGCGGCGGTCCACGCGGCGCGGATGCGCAGCGCCGCCGGCTCGCCGGCCGCGGGCGAAGTCGTCGGTCACGGACATGCGCGGCAGCTGGACGATGCCGAAGCCGGCCAGGGCGGCATCGCGCAAGGCGGGCATGCGCTCTGAGTGACGCAGCGGGGGAGGTGCCGCCCCTCGGACCCCGCGCCGTCGGGGCCGTTGAGCCGCCAGCGATGGTCTTGCGGCGGCTGGCCCTCGTCCATGGCGGGCTGTTCGGCGGGGTCCTGCGGGTCGCGGGGCATGGGCCGCCGGTTCTTGAACAGGAGCGCGGGCTGGCCACGAGGTATTGGCCGCGGTCCGACAGGGTTCTCAGGATCAGGTCGCTGTCCTGCAAGGGCCCGGGGGGCACGCGGATGGCGAGGCCCAGGCCCTCGGCGATGACGTCCACGCGCCTGGTGGAGATCGTTGAGGTCGGGAGCTTTCATCGTTCCAGTCATGGAACGCAAAGGATGAAATTTGCGGGCTTATCCTTGTTTCGTTGCGCAAATAGACTGTCGGAATGATCGAGGCGGCCGCTTCCGCGCCCGCCGCACAGGAGAAGGCAAATGATGAAAACCATCCAGGGTATCCGCAGCGCGCCTCGTCCGCACTGGGTGGGCGACGGCTTTCCGGTGCGTTCGCTTTTCAGTTATACGGACCACGGCAAGGCGCTCAGCCCGTTCCTGCTGCTCGACCACGCGCAGCCCACGGCGTTTCCGCCGGCGGCGCGGCCGCGGGGCGTGGGTGCGCATCCGCACCGGGGTTTCGAGACGGTGACCATCGTGTACCAGGGCGAGGTGGAGCACCGCGATTCCACGGGCGCGGGCGGGGTCGTCGGCCCGGGCGACGTGCAATGGATGACGGCCGGATCGGGCATTCTGCACGAGGAATTCCATTCCCGGGCATTTACCCGGCGCGGCGGCTGGATCGAGATGGTGCAGCTCTGGGTGAACCTGCCCGCCAGGGACAAACAGGCCGATCCGGGCTACCAGACTCTGCTTGCGCGCGATATCCCCAGCGTGCCGCTGGCAGACGGCGCGGGCACGCTGCGGATCATCGCCGGCGACCACGGCGGCGCGCGGGGGCCCGCCCGCACGCACACGCCCATGGACGTGTGGGACCTGCGCCTGCAGGCGGGCCGCGCGGCGACGCTGCAGTCGCCGCCGGGCCGCACGCTGGCCGTGGTGATCCTGCACGGCACGGTGCTGCTCAACGGCAGCGAGGTGGCGCGCGAAGGCCAGTTGGTGCAGTTCGGGCGGGACGGCGCGGATGTGCGCATCGAGGCCAACAGCGATGCCGCGCTGCTCTGGCTGTCCGGCGAACCCATCGACGAGCCGGTGGTGGGGTATGGGCCGTTCGTGATGAACAGCGAGGCGGAAATCCGCCAGGCTTTCGCCGATTTCCATGCGGGCCGCTTCGGCCGCATGGAACCGGTGGCGGGCTGACGGCCGCGGGCGCCGCGTCCGCCCCGCCCTCAGAAGTCGATCTGCGCCGACAGCAGCACGGTGCGCGGCGCGGCCACGGTGGCGTAGGTGCCGCTGGCGAGCCAATAGTCCTTGTCGAAGAGGTTTTCCACGTTGGCGCGGAAGACCACCGACTTGCCCAGGATGCGGGTGGCGTAGCGCGCGCCCACGTCGTAGCGGGTCCAGGACGGCAGGGTGATGGTGTTGGCCGCGTTGAAGTAGGAAGACGCCGTGTGGATGATGCGCGCGTTCAGGCTCAGGCCCGGCACCCATGGCGTGTCCCAGTCCACGCCCAGGTTGAACGTTCCGCTGGGCACGCCGTTGGCCTTGTTGCCGTCGTTGGCGCCGCCCGCGGTGCGGGTGAGCCTGGCCTCGTAGAAGGTGGCGCTGGCCATCATCCGCAGCCCGCGCGCCACTTCGCCGTAGGCCGCCAGTTCCAGGCCGCGGTTGCGCTGCTCGCCGTCGAAGCTGTAGATGTTGGTGGCCGGGTCCGTCATGGCGTTCGGCCGCGTGATCTGGAAGACCGAGACGCTGGTCATGACGCTGCCCCAGTCGACCTTGACGCCGGCCTCGTACTGCTTGGACTTGTACGGCGCGAACACCTGGCCCGCGTTGGCGGCGGTGGCGGGCGCGATGCCGCCGCGCGTCAGGCCCGCGGTGAAGTTGCCGTAGAGGGAGACATTGGAAACCGGCTTGAATACGATGCCGGCCAGGGGCGAGATGGCGCTTTCGTCATACGAGGACGTGCGCGCGCCGGTGGCCGTGGAGTAGTTGTCCAGCGCCACCCGCTGCTTGCGCAGGCCGCCGGTGATGAGCAGCCGGTCGTCCGCGAACGACAGGGTGTCGGTCAGCGTGTAACTGGTCAGCGCGGTGTCGGAAGCCTTGCTGGGCGAGCCGCGGTGGGCGGTCACTTCCGGCAGGTCCGACGGGCGGTAGATGTTGGACGGCGCGGTGCCGGCCGAGGTCACGTAGAAGTTGCCCGCCTCCTGGTCCAGCCGGGTGGCGCCCAGCGTGACGGCGTGCCTCACGCCCCAGGCGTCGAATTTCGCGCGCAGACCGACGTCGCCCGTGGAGGTGCGCGAATAGGAGTCGTAATAAGCGTTGCGGACCGTGAAGTTGCCGTCCTCGTCGACCGGGCCCGAAGGGAAGGTCTGTTCGGCGGTGCCGTAGCGATAGCCCGCGGCGCCGTACACCATCAGCTTGTCGGTGATGTCGTACTCGAGCCGGGTCGCCACCGTGGCGTCTTCGATCTCCAGCCGGGTGCCCGGGTAGAAATTGCGATGGCCCGAGGGCGGCGAAGGCAGCTCGTCCACCGAAGACTGGAAACCGATCTGCGGGCGGAAGTTGTCGGTGCGTTCCTGCTGGGTATAGGCATCGAGCGACCAGCGCAGTTTCTGGCCGCGATAGTCCAGCGCCAGCGCGCCCACGCCCTGGCGCTGGCTGCCGTCGTCGATGGCGGTCCGGCCGTTGCGGTACGAGCCGTTGACGCGTATGCCCCATTCATTGTTCGGGCCGAAGCGGCGTCCCATGTCGAGCTGGCTGCCCAGCTGCGATTTGTTCTCGTAGGTGGCCGTGAGGCGCGTGAGCGGGTCGTCGCCGGCGCGCTTGGTGACGATGTTGATGCCGCCGCCCACGCTGCCGTTGGGGCCGATGCCGTTCATCAGCGTGCCGGGGCCCTTGAGCACTTCGACGCGTTCCATGATGACGGCCGGCATGCGGCTGGCCGAGGTCAGGCCATAGAGACCGTTCAGGCCCACGTCGCCGCTGGGCACGGTGTAGCCGCGGATCTGGAAGTCTTCGCCGAAGCCGGCGGTGGAGGTCAGCATGCGCACCGACGACTCGTTGACCACCACATCGGCCAGGGTGCGCGCCTGCAGGTCCTGCATGGCTTGGGCAGTGTAGTTGGTGGTGCTGAAGGGCACGTCCATCGCGTCGGCGGTGCCGAGCACGCCCAGGCCGCCGCCGCGCGCCACCAGGCCGCCGGCATAGGCCTCGGGCAGGCCGCCCGCGACGCCAGCGGCGCTGACCGTCACCGCGGGCAGCACCGCGACCCCGCCGCCCGCCGCGGGGCGTTCCAGCACGTAGCCGCCGCTGGGCTGCATGCGCACCTGGATGCCGGTGCGGGCCAGCAGCGCGTCCAATCCGCCGCGCGCGGTATAGGCGCCCCGCAGGCCGCCGCTTTGCAGGCCGGCGGTGGTTTCGGGCCGGAACGACAGCATGATGCCGGCTTCGCGGCCATAGCGGCTCAGCACGTCTTCCAGCGGGCCGGGCGGAATGTCGTACTGGCGAGTGTGGGCGGTCTGGGCCAGGGCGGAGGCGGGCGCCCAGGCGAGCGGAGCGGCGAGGGCGCCGAGGGCGAGCTGCCCGGCCAGCCGCGCCGCGGCGGTGCGTCGGAGAAGTCGGGCAGACGGGCGGCGGGGCGCGCGACGGAGTTTCATGAACGGGCCTTTCAAGGGAATGAACGGAGGTTTTCATTCCCCCTGACACCCGAGACAAGAAAACGGATCAGCCTGGCGCCCGCTTTTTTGTAACTGCCTCTCAGCCCGGGGCGCGCGCCGCCGGCGCCAGGCGCAGGGTCCGCCCGCGCCAGAATGCGTCGCGCTCGTCCACGCGCAGATCCAGCGTGGCGCTTAGCGCGGCCAGCACGGCGCGCGCGTCGCGTACCGGAAACGAGCCGGAAACGCGCAACCCTGCCACGGCAGGGTCGCACGAGAGGGCGTCGCGGCTGTAGCGCCCGAGTTCGGCCAGGAAATCGTCCAGCCGCATGCCGCGCGCCACGATGAAGCCTTCCTTCCAGGCGGCGCTGGCTTCATCGGCGGCCTCGGAAGCCGCCACGGCCTGTGCCGTGTAGCGCGCGCGCCGGCCCGCTTGCAGGATCAGCGCCGCGGCGCCGCGCTGCCGCGGCTGGATCTGCACCGCGCCCTCGAACACGCTGATATCGGTATCGCGCTCGCGCTGGCGCACCGTGTAGCGCGTGCCCAGCGCGAGCGCCGTGCCCTGCGCCGTCTCGACCAGGAAGGGCCGGGCGGGCGCATGGGCGCCGGCGGCGGTGGCGATGAAGATTTCGCCCGTCACCAGCACGACGCGGCGTTCGGCGTCGCTGAAGCGCAGGTCGATGGCGCTGCCCGTGTTCAACACGAGCCGCGTGCCGTCGGGCAGGAGCAGATTGCGGTGTTCGCCCACCGCCGTCCGGTAGTCGGAGGTCCATGCGCGCCACCAAACCGTGTGCTCGCGCACGCCCCACGCGCCGCTGCCGGCGAATGCCGCCAGGGCCAGTGTCTTCAGGGCGCGGCGGCGGTTGCGGGAGGCGGAAGGGGCCAGGGCGGCCTGCGCCGCGGCGGCGCTCAGCGGCGAGGCCAGCGGCTGCAGCGAGCCGCGCACCGACTCGATGCGCCGCCATGCGCGCTCGTGGTCGGGATGCGCGGCGCGCCAGCGGCGCCAGGCTTGCATGGTCTCGGGCGGCACGGGCTCGCCCTGCAGCTCCAGCAGCCATTCGAGCGCGCGTTCCGCCACCTCCGGGGAAACGGCGGCGGCGTCGCGGGTGCTGCGGTACCAGGAGGAGGCGGCCAAGGCAGGGATCATCCCGTAAAAGAGAGATCCGCAAAATAGCAGCGTTGCAGCGCCTTGACGAGATAGCGCTTGACGGTGGGAATCGAGAGGCCCAGCGCTTCGGCGACCTGCGCATGGGTCTGGCCGTCGAGCTGCGACATCAGGAAAGCGCGCCGCACGATGGCGGGCAGGCCGTCGAGCAGGCGGTCGAGTTCGATCAGGGTTTCCAGCACGATGGCCCGCGCTTCCGGCGAGCACGCGGCGGGCTCGGGCATGCGGCTGAGCGCTTCCAGGTAGGCGCGCTCGAGCTTTTCGCGGCGCCAGTGGTTGGACACCAGGCGCTGCGCGACCGTGGTGAGAAAAGCGCGCGGCTCGTCCAGCCGCGCGGGCATGCGGTCGGTGCTGAGCAGGCGGGTGAAGGTGTCGTGCGCCAGGTCGGCCGCCTGCTCCGCATTGCCCAGGCGGCGGTGCAGCCATCGCCTGAGCCAGGAGTGATGGTCGCTATACAGCGTTTCGACGGCAGAGGGGGAGACGCATTCCGGCGTACTCATCAGGATCGGGCCTTTCGATGAAGCCGTGGGGGCCGGAAGCCGGGGCGCCAGGGCATTGCACACGCATACTATTTTCATAAATAGTAATCGTTATTATTGCCGATGCGGCGCCGGGCTTGTCAACCCGGCATGCGTCCTTCCCCTCGGGCGGGGGACCGCTCGCGGCGCGGCCGGCCGGGGGGAGAAGCCCCTTCGGCGCGCCTACGCTCTGCAGAACGTGATCTGGAAGCTGCCCGGCTGCTCGAACGCGACGTGATGCCGCACTTCCGGCTCGATGACGATCTGCTGGCCGGCCGTCAGCACCACTTCGGTGTGGGGCGGATCGTCCAGCACGAAGCGCAGGGCGCCCTCCCGGACTTCAAGCAGCCCCCAGGTGCCGGCCTTGATCGTGTGGCCCGCTTTCAGGGCGTCGGGGAGGGTTTCCGGCGTGAATACCGGGCTGTGGCCGTAAGCATGCACGCCCGGCGGCAGCGCGTCGGGCAGCGGACGGCCGGAATCGGCGGTGGAGGTCATGGCGGCTCCGTGGCGGGAAAGGTGCCTGCCATTATTCCGCTTTTCGGGCCGGGCGGCAGCGCCAGGGGCCGGAGTCAGAGGGCAACGTCAGAGGCCGGCACCCGCGGCCCGGCCCCTTTCGTGCGCGCGGGATTGATCCAGGTCATGCCGGGCCCGGCAGGGGCGGACGGATGATTTGAAGCTATCGTAAGTTCCGGCGGGACGACCGCGGGCCGCGCCGCCGCCGTCATCCACAGGAGACACCCGCATGACCTATCCGCTGCTGCTCATCATTCACCTGTTTGCCGCCGTCTTGTTCGTGGGCACGGTGGCGTTCGAGGTGCTGTTTCTCGAACCCGTGCAAAAGCGCCTGCCCGCCGAGGTGCGCAAGGCGCTGGGCCGGCAACTGGGCCCGCGCGTGCGCGCCGTGCTGCCCTGGGCCGTGCTGGCGCTGTACCTCGCCGGGCTGGGCCTGGCGTGGCAGTACCGCGCGGCGCTCGCGCATCCCGCCAGCTCCTCTTTCGCCGCGCTGCTCGCCCTCAAGATCGTGCTGGCCGTGAGCGTGCTGGCGCACGTCGTCACGGCGCTCACCCTGTCGCATCGCAACCGCCTGGGCAACGCCTTGCGCGAGCGGCTGCACGTCAGCGTGCTGTGCCATATGGCGGCGATTCTGGTGCTGGCGAAGGGGATGTTTTATTTCTCGTGGTGAAGGGGTGAGCTGCCATTGCTTACTGGAAGAGGGCGCTCTGCTCATGGCGAAATCCGGTTTGCTGACGTTTTCCTGCTCACCGTGCGGCGACGATTCCCAATGCATCCAGGGTTTCCGTTGTCATCAAGGTTCCACGCCTTCCGCACGGGTATCCGTGCCGGCCCCAGAAGCGTGCCCTGATGTGGACGCAGGATTTGATGAGGGGTGAGGTATTGGCTTTTGTCGGTGTTCCGGACACATTACTTCTTGTTCCGGGCGAGACGGAAGGCGTGGTGGGTGGGCTATACAAGGGCTTGAACTTGGCGCCGAGCCCGAATAGTAAGAGCCGCGACCCCTTGACCGGAGTAATGCGAAAGGTGGCTCGAATGCGAGCGATGGCCGGCGAAAAGGTTGTCTACGCGATGTCGAGACATTCCCGAGGCCATGCTCATGGCCAGAGATTTATTGAAGTGAGATCAACTCCGGCTTCAACCGCACCCCCAGCGTATCCAGCATGGCCTGCAATCCCGAGAGCGGATGGGCCGCAGATTCGGTGGCCAGGCAGACGACGCGGCCTTGGCCCTGGGAGAAGCGGGGGCGCAGTTGTTCCACCACGCTTTGGGCGGGGTCGATGAAATGCATGCCGGGCGCGGCCCGTTCGAAGTATGGCCGCAGCCAGGGCAGGTGGGTGGACGACAGGGTGCAGGCGTCCACGTCTGGCCAGCGCCGCCGCAGGTCCGCCATGTAGCGGTCCACGGCGGCCTGGGTGGGCGCGGGGCGGGCGAGGAAGTCGCCGTTTTCGACGTGTTCCACCAGCGGCGAGGCGTTGGCGGTTTCGACGCGGGCGCCCGCGGCTTCGCGCCGGATGTAAGCCTGGATTTCCGCGCTGGACACGAGCGACTGTACGCCGAGCACGGCGACGTGGCCGCTGCGGGAGGCGCGCAGCGCCTCCCGCACGGGCGGGTAGACGCCCACCACGGGCAAGGGCAGCCGGTCTTGCAGCGTGTCCAGCACCACCACCGAAGGCGCGTTGGAGGCCAGCACGACGGCGGCGGCGCCGCGCGCGGCCAGCGCTTCGATGGCGGCCAGCACCGCGGCCGCGAGCTCGTCTTTGGTTTTGCTTCCGTAGGGAAAGCTGGCGCGGTCGGCGAGGTAGAGCAGGTCTTGCGCGGGATGGGCGCGCTGGATTTCCTGGACGATGGCATAGCTGCCGATGCCGGCGTCGAAGACGCCGATGGGTTTGTGCAGGCGGTGTTCCACGAGCGATTCCGGGCGATGTCGATGCCGGGCAGTCTAAGCGCGAGCCATGCCTGCCGGAAAGGGCCGCGGCGGAATTTGCGCCGGCTGCGTCCGGAGCGTGGACGATTCGCCGGCGTGTCGCGGCGGTATTCCGCAGGAGCGGGCGCGCGGGGGAGATCGGCCGGGGAGGCGAGCGTCCGCGGAGATGATAAGGGTTTTCCCGCTGTTTTATGAAAATAAGAAGACGTAAGATGCCGCCCCATTATGCTCAAGCTGAAGCGGCCCCGCACTTTGACCGGGCAGGTCCTGGATGATCTGCTGGGCCGGATCGCGCGCGGCGAGTATGCGCTGGGCGAGCGCCTGCCGACGGGCAAGCAGCTGGCGGCGACATATGGGGTGAGCACGATGGTGATCCGCGAGGTCACCGAGCATCTGCGGGCGCACGGGTATATCGAAAGCCGGCAAGGGGTGGGCTGCATCGTGCGGGCCACGACGCCGGAGACGGGGTTCCAGCTGCCCCGGCGACAGGAACTGGACGCGGCCGAGCTGGCCGCGATCTACGAGCTGCGGCTCGATCTGGAAAGCGCGGTGGCCGCGCTGGCGGCGGAGCGCCGCAGCCAGGCCGACGTGGACGCGCTGGCGGCGATCCTGGCGCGCCTGGAAAGCGGGCTGCGCGACGCGGGCAGCAGCGCGGCCGACATCGAGTTCCATGCGCGCATCGCGGCGGCCTGCGGCAATAAATATCACCTGCGGCTGCTGCAATACCTCAATACCCAGCTCTACCAGACGGTGCGCACCGCGCGCGAGAACACGCAGCGCGAGCCCGGCCTGCCGGAACAGGTGCATCGCGAGCACGTGGCGATCTTCGAGGCCATCGAGGCGCGCGACGCGGTGATGGCGCGCGCGGCGGCAGTGTCGCACCTGCTGCGCGCCATGGACCGCCTCGGCCTGCGGCACGGCGCCCCGGCGGCCGCGACGCCCGCCGCCCCTTCTTTCTCTTCCGACGGCGCGCCGCGCGCGCGCAGGCGCAAAGACTGAGCCGTCGCAGGTAATTTCCATGGAGACAAATCATGACTGACATCCGACCGCGCCCGGACGCGGACGTGCCCTATTGCCTGGCGCCGCTGCCGCTGTCGCAACAGGAGCCCGCCGCGTTCGAGATTCCGCCGGGCGCCTGCGATACGCACGCTCACGTGGTGGCCGACGATGCGGCGGCCTATCCCATGGTGCCGGAGCGCACCTATACGCCGCATCCGGCCACGGAGTCCATGTACCTGGACATGCTCGGGACGCAGGGCATGTCGCGCGGGGTGCTGGTGCAGATCAGCGTCTACGGCACCGACAACCGCTACATGCTGGAGGTGCTGCGCCGCCACCCGGATCAATTGCGGGGCATCGGCGTGGTGGGGCCCGACGTGACGGACCGCGAGCTGGAAGACATGCACGCGGCGGGCGTGCGCGGGCTGCGCATCAACGTGCTGTTCGGCGGCGGCATCGGCTTCGGCGCGATGGAGACGCTGGCGAGCCGCATCAAGGACCTGGGCTGGCACATGCAGTTCCTGATGGACGCGCGCCAGTTGCCGGAATTGCTGCCGCGCATGCGCAAGCTGCCGGTGCCGGGCGTGGTGGACCACATGGGCCACATGCCGGTGGCCGAGGGCTTGCAGAGCCCGGGCTTCCAGGCGCTGCGGCACATGGTGGCCGACCATGGCTGGTGGGTGAAGCTTTCGGGCGCGTACCGCATCGGCACGCAGTTCGACGCCTATGCCGACGTGACGCCCTGGGCGCGCGCGCTGATCGAGACGGCGCCGGACCGCATGGTGTGGGGCAGCGACTGGCCGCACGTGCACATCTCGCCCATGGTGAATACGGGCCGACTGCGCAACCAGCTCGCGCAATGGGCGCCCGAGGCCGAACTGCGGCGCCGCATCCTGGTGGAGAACCCCCAGCGGCTCTACGGCTTTCCGGCGGCATGACGCGCCGCGACTTTTCTGGCGGGCCCTGGCGGGCCCGTCTTCATACAACGACTCAAGAGACAGATCATGCAGTGGTATAGAGAACTGAATCCTACCGAGCGCCGCACTTTCATCGGCGCTTTCGGCGGCTGGGCCATCGATGCGCTGGATTTCATGGTGTTCACCTTCGTGATTTCCACGCTCATCAACCTGTGGGGCATCGAGAAAGGCCAGGCCGGCATGCTGGGCACGGTGACGCTGCTGTTCTCGGCCGTGGGCGGCTGGCTGGCCGGCATCCTGGCCGACCGCTACGGGCGCGTGCGCGTGCTGCAGATCACGATCCTGTGGTTCTCGATCTGCACGGTGGCCATCGGCTTCTCGCAGAATTTCGAGCAGCTTTTCCTGCTGAGGGCGCTGCAGGGGCTGGGCTTCGGCGGCGAATGGGCCGTGGGCTCGGTGCTGATGGGCGAGATCGTGCGCGCGCAGCACCGCGGCAAGGCGGTGGGCACGGTGCAGAGCGGCTGGGCCGTGGGCTGGGGCGTGGCCGCCATTCTGTACACGGTGGCGTTTTCGGTGCTGCCGCCCGAGTGGGCCTGGCGCTCGCTCTTCTGGATCGGCGTGGCGCCCGCGTTCCTGGTGCTCTACATCCGCAAGCACGTGCCGGAGCCCGAGGTGTTCCAGCGTTCGCGCGCCAAGGTGGACGCGTCCGCCGAAAAGCCGTCGTTCTGGAAGATCTTCTCGCCCGAACTCATCAAGACCACGCTGGTGTCGGCCGTGCTGTGCACGGGCGTGCAGGGCGGCTATTACGCCATCACGACCTGGCTGCCGACCTTCCTGAAGACCGAGCGGCACCTGTCGGTGCTGGGCACCGGCGGTTATCTGATGGTGATCATCCTCGGCTCGTTCTGCGGCTACATCGCGGGCGCCTACATGGCCGACAAGCTGGGCCGGCGCGCCAATCTGCTGATTTTCTCGGTGCTGTCGGCCCTGTCGGTCTACATCTACACGCTGGTGCCCCTGAGCGACGATCAGATGCTGATCCTGGGCTTCCCGCTGGGTTTTGCCGCCTCGGGCATCTTCAGCGGCATCGGCGCCTACCTGACGGAGCTGTTTCCCACCGAGGTGCGCGCCAACGGCCAGGGCTTCGCCTACAACTTCGGGCGCGGCATCGGCGCGCTGTTTCCGAGCCTGGTCGGTTTCCTGAGCCAGACCCACGGCCTGGCCTGGGCCATCGGCGCATTCGCCACGGGGGCCTATGCCATCGTGATCGTGACCGCGCTGCTGCTGCCGGAAACCAAGGGCCGGGTGCTCAACTGAGCCGGGCCTGAGCGCCGGCGCGCCGCGCGTCCCCGGGGACGCGCGGCGCCTGCTCCGCCCCCCGCGGGCCGGATCGTCGTCCGGCTGCGGGGGGCGGTTCGCGTGAGCTTCCCGTGCGGGCTACAGCGGCTTGCGCGGCAGCGCGGGGCCGGGGCCCGTGCGCTCGGTGATGAGCGCGTAGTGCTCGGGACGCCGGTGGCGCGCGAAGTCGAAGACGTTGCGGCGGAACGCCTCGGCCAGGTCCAGGTCGACATGGGCCGCGATGACTTCGTCATCTTCGGTCACGGTCTGCGCGGCGATCTCGCCGGTGGGGGCGACGATGACCGAGCCCCCGATCATGTGATGGCCGTCTTCCGAGCCGCACTTGGCGGCGGCGGCCGCCCAGACGCAGTTCTGGTAGGCGCTGGCCTGCAGCGTGATGAGGTGGTGGTGCATGCGCAGGTGCACCGGCTCGGGCCAGTGAATGTTGTGCGAGGGCGTGTTGTAGCCCAGGAGCACCAGCTCGGCGCTCTGCAGCGACATGGCGCGCCAGGTTTCGGGCCAGCGCCGGTCATTGCACAGGCACATGCCGATGCGCGCGCCCATGGCGTCCCATACGCCGAAGGGCTCGTCGCCGACCCGGAAGAATTTCTTTTCCAGGTGCTGGAAGGGCGCATCGGGCTTGTGGTCGTCGTGGCCCGGCAGGTGGATCTTGCGGTAGCGTCCCACAATGGCGCCGGCCCTGTCGACCAGGATGGCGGTGTTGTAGGGCACGCCCTGCGGCGTCAGTTCGGCATAGCCGAGATAAAAGCCCACGCCCAGGCGGCGCGCCTCGTCGAAGAGCGGCTGCGTGTCGGCATTGGGCATGCTGGCCTCGAAGAAGCGCGCCTGCGCTTCTTCCTCGCTCATCCAGTAGCGCGGGAAAAACGTGGTGAGCGCCAGCTCGGGAAACACCACCAGCTCCGCGCCGCGTCCGTGCGCGTCGCGCAGCATCTCCACCAGCCTTGCCACGACCTGCCGGCGCGTATCGGCCAGGTGCACCGGCCCCATCTGGGCCACGGCCAGCCCGATGCGGCGTCCGGCTTTCCCCTTTTCGTTCATTGCTTGCGTCCCTTTTCGTCTGTGTTCGCGTGTGCGGTTGCGGCCGGCATGGAAACGCCAGCCGTCCGGGCATAAGCATGCCGTCTATGCCGCCGCGGCGAAACCCGCCGCGCGGCGGCCGGGCCCGCGCCGCCGGCAGGGCGCAAGTCCGCGCCGCCATTGGGTTTTCGAGCAGCGGCGCGCTGCCGGCGATAGCGCGGCGTTATGGCGGTGGCACAAAATTCGATGGACGCCGGGGGCGGCGCCCCCTAGTCGGCCAGCATCTGCGAGACGGCTTCGAGAAAGCGCCGGCCGAGCAGGGGAATCGGCGCCAGATTCGTGTGGGTGGCCCAGATCTGCACGTGGGCGGGCGGTTCGACCGGCCGGATTTCGACGTGGCCGGCCAGTTCGGGCGTGACGCACCAGCGGTCCACCAGCGCCGGTCCCAGGCCCTGCAGGACGAAGGCGCAGGCCGTGACGGGCGAATGGACTTCGACCGCGGGCGCGCAGGCCGGTTCGCCGCCGAAGAAGGGCGCCAGCGCCCGGCTCAGCGGCGTGTCGGGGGGATAGCCTATCCATTGCGCGCAGGAAAAGTCGCCGGCGTGCACCACCTCGTGTCCGGCCAGTTCGTGGCCGCGCGGCGCGAGGCAGACGATGGGCACGGTTCCCAGCAGGGTGGAGCTCAGGTTGGGATGCTGCGGCGGCGACATGGACAGGCCAACGTCGGCGCGGCCGGTGAGGAAATACCCCGCCAACTCGTCATAGGTGACGCTGCGATAGTCGATGCGGCTGCGCTCGTTGCGCCGGCGCATGCGCAGCAGGGCCTGGGGCACCAGGCGCTGGCCGAAGGTGGCGCTGGAAACCACGCGCAGCATGCCCGCGCCGTCGCGGGCGAGCGAGGCGGCCAGGTCGTTGACGCGCTGGATGCCGCCATAGACCTGCTCGACTTCGCCATACAGCCGGCGCGCTTCCGGCGTGGGCACGAGCCGGCTGCGCGTGCGCTCGAAAAGCGCATAGCCCAGCCGGCTTTCGGTAAGAGCGAGCACGCGGCTCACCGCGGGCTGGGACACATGGAGCATGCGGCCCGCGCCGCTGATCGAGCCCGACATCATGATGGCGCGGAACACCTCGATCTGGCGCAGGTTGAGGGGCCGGCTGCCGCCGGGCGCCAGCGCCGAGGGGGAATCGTCATCGTGCATACCGGCTGCTCGTCTCTGGCTGTGGGATTGCTGGCAATAACGGCGGATTATAGGTTCGGGACATTTTTCGATGAGGGAGCGGCGCCGCGCCGGTGATAACCTGCCCGGCGCAGTATCAAACCACAACAGGGGAATACGAATGAACCGCCATCTTCAACGCGGCCTGCGCGCGGCCGCCCTGGCCGCCGGGCTGGCCTGCGCCGCCGCCCACGCCGCCTTTCCCGAGAAACCCATCACGTTTGTCGTGCCGTCCGCCGCGGGCGGCTCGCCCGACGTGCTCTCGCGCCTGGTCACCACGCAGGTGTCCAAGGATACCGGCGCCAATGTGGTGGTCGAGAACCGCCCGGGCGCCGCGGGCAACATCGGCATCACGCTCATCAAGCGCGCCGCCGCCGACGGCTACACCATCGGCTACGGCAATATCAACACGCTGGCGGTGAACCGTTCGCTCTTCAAGAAGCTGCCGTACGACGTAGACCAGGATCTCGCGCCGGTGGCGCACCTGTTCGATCTCTACAACGTGCTGATCGTGCCCGCCGCCTCGCCGGTGAAGTCGGTGCAGGACCTGATCGGCCGCGCCAAGGCGGCGCCGGGCCGCATGTCGTACGGCGCGTCGGGCGTGGGAACCACCGGCCACATGGGCGGCGAGCTTTTCAAGAGCATGGCCGGGATCGACGTGACGTTCATCCCCTACAACGGCGGGCCCGCCGCCATCCAGGACCTGCTGGGCGGCCGGCTCGACTTCATTTTCGTGAATTCCTCGGAAGCGGTGCCGCTCATCAAGAGCGGCAAGGTGCGCGCGCTGGGCGTGAGCAGCCTGAAGCGGCTGTCGCTGCTGCCGGAAGTGCCCACCATCGACGAGCTGGGCCTCAAGGGTTACGAGACGGTGGCCTGGGGCGGGGTGGTGGCGCCCAGGGGCACGCCCGATGCCGTCGTGCGGCAGCTCAATGCCGAGCTGGTCAAGGCGCTGCAGGCCCCCGAGGTGCGCCAGGGCCTGGCCGCGCTGGGCGCCGAACCGGCGGGCGGAAGCCCGGCGGACTTCAAGAAGCTGATCGACGCCGAAACCGCCAAATGGCGCGGCATCATCGAATCGGCCGGCATCGAGAAACTGGACTGAGCGCAAACGCGGCCATACGCATGCAAGCCGATCTCATCATCACCAATGCCCTGATCGTGGACGGTTCCGGCGGGGCGCCGGTCCGGGGCAATCTCGCCATCCAGGACCAGCGCATCCTCGCCGTGGGCGAGTTCCAGCCGCCCGCCGGCGCAAACACGAGGGACGCGGGCGGCAAGGTGCTGGCGCCGGGCTTCATCGACTCGCACACGCATGACGACGGCTATCTGCTCGCGCACCCCGACATGACGCCCAAGGTGTCGCAGGGCATCACCACGGTGGTCACGGGCAACTGCGGCATCAGCCTCGCGCCGCTGGTGCGCGACGCCGTGCCGCAGCCCCTGGACCTGCTGGGGCCGCCCGGGCTGTTCCGCTTCGCCACGTTCGCCGACTGGGTCGCGCACCTGCAAGCCCAGCCGGCCGCCACCAACGTGATCGCGCTGGTGGGCCACACCACGCTGCGCGTGGCGGTCATGGACGACACGGCGCGCGCGGCCACGCCGCGCGAGCGCGAGGCGATGGCCGGGCTGCTGGACGAGGCCATGCGGGCGGGCGCCTTCGGCGTATCCACCGGCACGTTCTATCCGCCGGCGGCGGCCGCGCCCACCGACGAGATCATCGACGTGTGCGCGCCGCTGGCCGGCCGCGGCGCGATCTACGCCACGCATCTGCGCGACGAGGCCGACCACATCGTCCCGGCAATGGAAGAAGCGCTGGAGATCGGCCGCGCCACGGGCGCGCGGGTCGTGTTCTCGCACCACAAGCTGGCCGGCGAGCGCAACCACGGCCGCAGCCGCGAAACCCTGGAGCTCATCACCCGGGCGGCCGCGCGGCAGCCCGTGTGCCTGGACTGCCATCCGTATCCCGCCACTTCCACCATGCTGCGGCTGGACCGCGCACGCCTGGCCAGCCGGACGCTGATTACCTGGTCCAAGGGGTATCCGGCCGCGACGGGCCGCGATTTCAGCGAGGTGCAGGCCGAACTCGGGCTGGACGACGAGGCCGCGCTGGCGCGGCTGGCGCCGGCGGGCGCCATCTATTTCCTCATGTCGCCCGACGACGTGACCCGCATCTTCCAGCACCCGCTCACCATGGTGGGGTCGGACGGCCTGCCGTTCGACCCGCACCCCCATCCGCGCCAATGGGGCACCTTCACCCGGGTGCTGCGCCGGCTGGTGCGCGAAGAGGGGACGCTCAGCCTGCCCGCGGCCATTCACCGCATGACCGGCCTGGCCGCGAGCCAGTACGGCCTGGCCGACCGCGGGCTGCTGAAGGCCGGGCACTATGCCGACCTGGTGCTGCTGGACCCGGACACGGTTGCCGACCTGGCGACCTTTGCCGAGCCGGTGCGGCGCAGCGAAGGCATCGAGGCGGTGTGGGTCAACGGCACGCTGGTCTGGAACGGCCGGGCGGCCAGCGGCGCCCGCCCGGGACAGGTGCTGCGCCCGGCCGGCGCGCGCGCGGCCGCCTGAAGGCCGTGCGCGCCTTCAGCGCGGCAGATCCTGCAGCGCGCAGGGACGCCCGAGCAGCCAGCCTTGTCCGCAGGCGGTGGGCAGGCGCTGCAGCACGTAGTTCGCGTGCTCCACGGTTTCCAGGCCCTCGGCGATCAGGCGCAGGTCGAGCTGGTGGGCCATTTCCAGCACCTGGTCCAGCACCTTGCCGGCGGCCTTCACCGTGGGCAGGGATTCGATGAACAGGCGGTCCAGCTTGATGGCGTCTACGGTCCAGCGCACCAGATTGCTGAGATTCGAATAGCCTGCGCCGAAATCGTCGATGAGGATCTTGACGCCCAGCTGGCGGTACTTGCGCAATTCCAGCGCGGGATCCGTGGCCGAGAAAGTGGCCGACTCGGTAATCTCCAGCCCGACGCGCGACGGCGCGACGCGATGCTCCATCAGGGTTTCGCGCAGATACGGCAGGAAGCCGGGGTCTTCGATATCGCCGGCGGAGACGTTGATGGTGACGTAGAAGCCGGAGTCGTCGGTGAGGCGGTCGCGCAGGTCATGGATGGCGGTGCGCACCACGTAGCGCGTGAATTCCCGGCCCAGGCCCGTGGCCTCCGCCCAGGCCACGAAAGTCTGGGGCGGAATCGGCCCCACGTCGCGGTGGGTCCAGCGCGCCAGCGCCTCGACGGCGACCATGCGGCCGCTGGCCAGTTCGCGCACCGGCTGGTAGACCAGATGGATTTCTCCGCGCCGCATGGCCGCGCCCAGCGCCCCGGTGAGCGAATTCGCCTGCTGGTTGCGCAGCGCCAGCGCCACGCCCGCCAGCGCGCCGATCGCCAGCCCCGCCATGGACAGGATCAGCGTGTAGGTGCGGTCCGACAGCCGGGTGCGGGACTGAGCGCAGATGTCGCCGGCGCCCGGCGCGGCGCATTCGCGCGCCCGCAGCGCCGGCCACAGGGCCGCCGAAAGCCCGCCGGCCGGCGCCGCGGATTCCGCCCGCTCCGGGAAGCGGCGAAAGACATACTGGCCGTTGCGCGTCAGCAGCACGGAGCCGATGCGGCCGTCCTGCGCCGGGTAGCCGTCGAACGCATCGGGCGCGGTGAACACCGCCATCGTGTCGTTGGCGGCAATGTCGCCTTGCAGCGACGGCGCCATGGGATGGGCCGTGTCGCGCCAGAAGCGGTAGCCGCGCGGGTCGCGGAAGCCGCCGGGCGGCAGCTCGGCGGGCGCGCCGAGCGCGCCCCAGATGGCCGAACAGGCAAGCCGGCCGTCCCGCACGCGGGCGATGTCGCCGAGGTAGCGGGCATAGAACAGCGCTTCGCGCAGGCGTGCCAGGTCGGCGGGGGAGCATGGGCCGGCGGCATGGCGGAACCGTTCGAGGACCTGCCGCCCTTCCTCGGCCACGGCGGCGGCGCGCTGCAGCAGTTGGAAGTTATAAGCCTGGAGCTCCTGCTCCGTCCGGCCCGTGTCCATGCGGTCGCCCAGCGCGCAGCCCAGCGCCGCGCCCAGCAGCGCAAGCGCCGCCGTCAGCAGCGGCAGCGCGGCCGCCCGCCGCTGCCTGGCCGGGATCAGCGGGCTGACCACGGGCCGCGCTCCGCCGCCGCGCCGGGCCGCGGCAGGCGCGGGCCCCCGGCCCGTGTTGCGATGCCCGCCTGCATGGCGGCAGTCTGTCGGCCCGGCAACATGCCGGAAGATAAGGGTGTGTAGAGCGCCATTCGCAACCGCCAGCAAAGGTGGAAACCCCGAACTGTCTCCGTATTGTTACAAATATATCACATATTAACATTTATGTAAGAAATGCTCATTGGCATTCACGATCCAGGGCGATCTGCCGATAGTTGAGGCATGTTTGGTTGAATAGACCGCAACATGGGAAAAATTGAATTCAAATTGGAGAGAGCGGCCAAAGCCGGGCGCGGCGGGGCCGGGGTCCATTTGCGCGAGCCGGCCGCTGCGCAACCCGCCTTGGCGCCAATAAATGAAATAGTTGTAACTCAATGCACGGACGCGCGGGCCGGCAGCCGGTGTCGTATGCTCGACGCTTGAATCCGCGGCCCGCGCGCCGCAGTCCACCGGAGGGCCCGCATGGCCGGCAGCAGTTTCTTTGCCTTGTTCGACGACATCGCTTCCCTGCTCGACGACGTCTCCGTCATGACGAAGGTGGCGGCCAGGAAAACCGCCGGCGTGCTGGGCGACGACCTGGCGCTCAATGCCCAGCAGGTGACCGGCGTGCCGGTCGACCGCGAGCTGCCGGTGGTCTGGGCCGTGGCCCGCGGATCGTTCGTGAACAAGCTGATCCTGGTGCCGTTGGCGCTGCTGGTCAGCGCATTCGCGCCATGGGGCGTGACGCCCCTGCTGATGCTGGGCGGCGCCTATCTCTGCTTCGAGGGCGTGGAGAAGCTGGCGCACCGGTTCCTCGACCATGGCGAGGAAGCCGAGCGGGCGGAGCGGGCCCGCGCCCTGGCCGACGCCTCGGTGGACATGGTGGCGTTCGAGCGGCAGAAGATCAAAGGCGCGGTGCGCACCGATTTCATCCTGTCGGCCGAGATCATCGCCATTACGCTGGGAGCGGTCGAGGGCGCGCCTTTTCTCACGCAGGTGCTGGTCATGTCGGGCATCGCCATCGCGATGACGATCGGCGTGTACGGGCTCGTGGCGGCCATCGTGAAGCTGGACGACCTGGGCCTGTACCTGAGCCGCAAGGGCACAGCGGGGGCGGCCTGGCTGGGCGGCCGCATCGTGGCCCTGGCGCCTTATCTCATGAAGACGCTTTCGGTGGTGGGTACGGCCGCCATGTTCATGGTGGGCGGAGCCATTCTCGTGCACGGCATTGCGCCGGTCCACGAGGCCATCGACCGTGTGGCCGGCGCCGCCGGCGGCGGCCTGTGGGGCGGGGTGGCCGCTACGGCGCTGAACATGCTGTTCGGCGCGGCGGCCGGCGCAGTGGTGCTGGGAGCGGTCAGCCTGGCCAAGCGCATGCTGGGCCGCGGCTGAACCGCGCGCCGCCGCGCCGGCCGGTTCAGCGCCGCTGGCCGGCGGCGAGCGGCGCGGGCGGGGCCACCGGCGAGCCCATGGCCTGGAACAGGGCGGCGGTGTCGGCGAGCCGGGCTTCCGCATACTGCACTTCCCGCAGGCGCGCCTGGACATAATGCTGCTCGCTGGCATGCGCCGTATAAGGCGCGAGCGCGCCCAGGCGCACGCGGGCCGCCGTGTTCTCGTACGAGCGCTGCGCCGCCTTGCGCGATGCCTCGGCCGCGGCCAGCGCGGCTCCGTCGGCCTCCAGCGCGGCCAGGCTGTCGGCCACGCTGCGCAAGGCCGTGAGCACGGTCTGCCGGTATTGCTCGGCCGCCGCCTCGTAGAGATCCCGGGCGGCGCGCCGCTGGGCGAGCAGGGCGCCGCCATGAAAGAGCGGCTGCGTGATCGACGCGCCCAGGCTCCAGATCGAGCCCGCGCCCGACAGGGCCTGGGGCCAGTCGAACCCGCCTTTGCCCATGGACGCCGACAGCGACAGGCTGGGAAAGAGCTGCGCGGTGGCCAGGCCCACGTCGGCGGCGGCGGCTTCCAGCACGGCCTGCGCCCCCAGCACGTCCGGCCGCGAGGCCAGCAGGTCGGACGGCACGGCGACGGGCACGCTGGCCGGCGCGCGCAGCGTGCTGAAGGCCAGGTCGGGCGGCGCCAGGTCGGGGCGGCGTCCCATGAGCACGGCCAGCGCGTGGCGGGACGCCTGCCATTGCGCGCGCAGGCCGGGCAGGGCGGCTTCCAGCGCCGCCGCGTCCTGGTCGGCATCCAGCGCCTCGGTTTGCGAGGCCGACCCGAATTCGTAGCGGCGTTGCGCGTCGCGGGCCACCAGGCGCGCCAGCGCCGCCTGTTTTTCGGTCAGCGCGACGCGCTCGGCCAGCGCGGCCGACCGGATGGCGCCCGTGACGATATTGGCCGCCAGCGCGCGCCGCGCCGCTTCGAGCTGGAAGGCCTGCTGGTCCACGCGCGCGGCCTGGCCCGCGTTGGCATAGCGCGCGGCGCCGAACAGGTCGAGCGTGTAGCGGGCCTGGATGCGGCCGGTGTAGATGTTGTAGAGCGCGGTAGGCTCGGGCAGGATGGGCATGCCCAGCGCGCGCTGGCGCGAAACTTCGCCGCCCGCGTCCGCCGAGGGAAGCAGCGAGGCGCCGATCTGGCCGCGCAGCTGTTCGCGGGCGGCGTCCAGGCTGTGCCGCGCCGAAGCCAGGTCGGGGCTGTTGGCCAGCCCTTCCTCGACCATGGCGTCGAGCGCGGGCGAGCCATAACGTTTCCACCATTCGGGCACGGGCCGCGCGCCCTGTTCGAAGCGCTGCGCCACGCCTTGCGCGGCGGCGGCCGAGGCAGGGGCGGGCTCTGCGCCGTACTGGCCGGAAAGCGCCATGGCGGGCGGCTTGCCGTCCGGGGCGAAGGCGCAGGCGGCCAGCGCCAGCAGCAGCGCGGGCAGGGCGGGGCGTATGTGGCGGAATGCGGACATGCTCAGGTTCCTCGCTCCACGGTATCGGCGGCGCGCGCGCCCGGCGGCTCGCCTTCGGGCTCGTCGCGCTCCTCGTGCCGCACGCGGAACCATGCGGCGTAGAGCGCCGGCAGGAAAAACAGCGTCAGCACCGTGGCGCTGGTGATGCCGCCCATGAGTGCGGTGGCCATGGGGCCGAAGAAATTGCTGCGCAGCAGCGGGATCAGCGCCAGCACGGCCGCCGCCGCCGTCAGCGTAATGGGCCGGAAGCGCCGCACGGTGGCGCCGACGATGGCGTCCACGCGCTTGTGCCCGGCCTGGATGTCCTGCTCGATCTGGTCCACCAGAATGACCGAGTTGCGCATGATGATGCCGAACATGGCGATTACGCCCAGCATGGCCACGAAACCGAAGGGCTTGCCGAACAGCAGCAGCGCCGCCACCACTCCGATCAGGCCGAGCGGGGCCGTCAGCACCACCATGAGCACGCGGGCGAAGCTCTGGAGCTGGATCATCAGCAGCGTGAGCACGGCGACGATCATGACGGGCATCTGGGCGTTGATGGAAGACTGCCCCTTGGCGCTTTCCTCCACCGATCCGCCCACCTCGATGCGGTAGCCCACCGGCAGCGAGCCGCGCAGGTCTTGCAGGCGGGCGTCGATGGCCTCGGTGACGTCGATGCCTTCGGCGCCGGGCCTGACGTCGGCCTGCACCGTAATGGTGGGCTGGCGGTCGCGTTCCCAGATCACGGCGTATTCCAGGCCGTAGCGCACGTGGCCCAGGCTGCCCAGCGGCACGGGGCCGTTGGGCGTGGGCATGGACAGGGTTTCGAGCCGGGCGGGGTCCACGCGCTCGCCGAGCGGGGCCCGCAGCTCCACGTTGATGAGCTTGTCGCGCTCGCGGTACTGGGTGACGGCATAGCCCGACAGCGTCATCGCCAGGAAGCTGGAAATGTCGGCGGTGCTCACGCCCAGGTCGCGGGCCTTTTTCTGGTCGATCTCGAAATGGGCGCTGCGCTGCGAGGGCTCGTCCCAGTCGAACTGCACGTTGGTGGCGCGGCCGTCGGCGCGGATCAGGCCCGCCACTTTCCCGGCCACCTCGCGCACCGTGCCGATTTCGCCGCCGCTGACGCGGAACTGCACCGGAAAGCCCACGGGCGGGCCGTTCTCGAGCCGCGACAGGCGGCTGCGGATGGCGGAGTATTGGTCGCGCAGCACCGGCCCCAGCCACTGCGCAAGATGCTCGCGGTCTTCTACCGACCTGGCGGTGATGACGAGCTGGGCGAAGTTGGGCGTGGGCAGTTGCTGATCCAGCGGCAGGTAGAAGCGCGGCGCGCCCGTGCCCACGAAACTCACGAGATGGCGGATCTCGGGGCGGCCGGACAGCGTCCGCTCCAGCCGTTCCACCTGGCGCAGCGTGGCCTCGAACGAGGCGCCTTCCTGCAGGCGCACGTCCAGCAGCAGCTCGGGCCGGTCGGAATTCGGAAAGAACTGCTGGGGCACCAGCCGGAACGCCGCCATGGCGGCGGCAAAGAGCAGGACCGTGACGCCCAGCACCAGGTAGCGGCGGTCCACGCAGGCCGCCACCCAGCCGCGCAAGCGGCGGTAGAAGCGCGTGTCGTAGATGTCGTGCTCGTGGTGGTCGGGCAGGTGCGTCTCGCGCTTGCGCTCGGGCAGGATGCGAAAACCCAGAAGCGGAATCAGCACCACTGCCGCGAACCACGAGGTAACCAGCGCGATGGCCGACACTTCGAAAATGGAGCGCGTGTATTCGCCCGTGCTGGACTTGGCCAGCGCGATGGGCAGAAAGCCCGCTACCGTGACCAGCGTGCCGGTCAGCATGGGGAAGGCGGTGCTGGTGTAGGCGAAGGCCGCGGCGCGGGCGCGGTTCCATCCCTGTTCCAGCTTCACCGCCATCATCTCCACCGCGATGATGGCGTCGTCCACCAGCAGGCCCAGCGCCAGCACCAGCGTGCCCAGCGAAACCTTGTGCAGCCCGATGCCGAAGAGGTCCATGAAGAGGGCCGTCACCGCCAGCACCACGGGTATGGAGATCACCACCACCATGCCGGTGCGCAGGCCGAGCGACACCAGGCTCACCAGCAGCACGATGGCCACCGCCTCGGCCACCGAACGCAGAAATTCGTCCACCGAATCCGACACGGCCTCGGGCATGCTGGACACTTCTTCCAGCGTCAGCCCGGCCGGCAGCCCGGCCTTGAGCCGGGCGAAGGTCTGCTTCAGCGCCTGGCCCAGCTTGACCACGTCCTGCCCCGGCTGCATGGTGATGCCGATGCCCAGCACGGGCTTGCCGGCCAGGCGCATCTGCTCGGCGGGCGGGTCCTGGTAGCCGCGGCGCAGCGTGGCGATGTCGCCCAGGCGTATCGAGCGCCCGTTCACGCGGATCAGCGTTTCCTGCAGGGCCCGCATGTCCTGGTACTGGCCGGACGGCCGCACGAAGACGCGGTCGTCCGCGGTGGTGAGCGTACCGGCGCTGGAAACCGCGTTCTGCCCGTTGACCGCTTCCGCGATCTGGGCGGGCGAAATGCCCAGCCGCGTGAGCTGCGTATTGGAGATCTCGAGGTAGATGCGCTCGGGCTGGTCGCCGAAATAGTCAACCTTGGCCACGCCGGGCACGCGCAGCAGCACGGTGCGCAGCCGGTCGGCGTAGTCGTGCAGCTGCGCCGGCGAAAAACCGTCGCCTTCCAGCGTATAGATGTTGGTATAGACGTCGCCGAACTCGTCGTTGAAGAACGGGCCCTGCACCCCCTGCGGCAGCGTGGCGGCGATATCGCCCGCTTTCTTGCGCACCTGGTACCACTCGTCGGCCACGCGGCCGGCGGGCGCCGAATCCTTCATGGTGAAGAAGATCAGCGACTCGCCGGGGCGCGAATAACTGCGCAGGAAATCGGTGTCGGGGGTTTCCTGCAGCTTGCGGGCGAGGCGGTCTGTCACCTGCTCCTGCACCTGGCGCGCGGTGGCGCCCGGCCACAGCGTCTTGATGACCATGACGCGGAAGGTGAAGGGCGGGTCTTCCGACTGCGCCAGCCGCGAGTACGACAGCACGCCGAACAGCGTGACCAGCGTGATGAGGAAAACGACCAGCGGCTGGTGCCGCAGCGCCCAGGCCGACAGGTTGAAGCGGCCTTCGGCGTGCGCGCTTTCGGCGTGGCCGCCCTCGGGGGGGAGGGCGGCGCTCATGACGCGAAGTCCTCGGGGTGCAGCGGCGGCACGGGCCGGACTTTTTCGCCCGCGCTCACGGCATGCACGCCCTGCCACACCACGCGCTCGCCGTCTTTCAGGCCTTGCGAGAGGGTGACGGTGCGGGCGTCGTAGCGCAGCACCCGCACCGGGCGCAGTTCCAGCGTGTCGTCGCCCGGCTTGACCACCCATACCGCCGGCGCGTCGCCCTGGTGGAACAGCGCGGTGGCCGGCAGCGTGAAGGTGGGCTGCGCGGAACCGGCGGTGTTCTCGAAGCTGATGTTGGCCGTCATGCCCAGCCGCAGCGCGGGGTCGGGATTCTCCAGCGTGAGCTTGACGCGGTAGGTCCGGCTCTGCGGATCGGCCGCCGGCGCGATTTCGCGCAGCGTGGCGTTGAAGCTGCGGTCCGGCAGCGGGGCCAGCGTCACCGTGGCGCGCTGGCCGGGCGCGAGGTGCGCCAGGATGTTCTCGGGTACGTCGCACAGCGCGTCGACGGCGCCCGACCAGGCCAGCGTGTACACGGGCTGTCCTGCCGACACGTTCTGGCCCGTGTCGGCCTGTTCCGCGGTGATGACGCCGGCATGGTCGGCGCGCAGCGTGGTGTAGCCGAGCTGGTCGGCCGCCAGCGCGGCCTGCTGGGCCGCCTGGTCGCGCTGCGCCAGCGCCGACGCATAGGCGTTGCGGGTCTGTTCGAGCTGGGTTGCCGGAATCAGGTTCTCGCGCGCCTGCGCGCGGTCGCGATTGAGTTGCCGGGTGGCGTATTCGAGCTGGTGGCGCGCGGCCGACAGTTGCGCTTGCGCGCTGGCGGCATTCTTGGCGGCATCGGCGGGGTCCAGGCGCGCCACGATTTGGCCCGCCTGCACCGTGTCGCCCAGCCGCGCCAGCCGCTCCACGATCTTGCCGCCCACGCGGAAAGACAGCGGCGTGCTGTAGCGGGCCTGCACTTCGCCGGGCAGGGTCCAGGCCGGCAGGCGCTCGTCCGCCCGGGCGGGCATGGCGACCACCGGCCGCGGCGCCGGCGGGGCGGCGGGCTCGCGTCCGCAGGCCGCAAGCAGCAGCATGAGCGCGGCGCCGGCCGCCAGGCGCGCGGCCCGGGACCGGCGGCCGGCGCCGGGAAGCGGAGCTGCGGCCGGGTGGACGGCCGGGGAATGCGCCAGATGGGGCGCGCGGGGGCCAGAACGGAACACGGAATACCTCGCGGCGCCGGAAAGGCGTCCAGATCGGAACGGAAAGGCGGCGCGGGCCGCCGCCAGGTCGATACGAGGCTGAATTCTAATTCGCTATCGTATTCAAATACAAGAATGAATCTGAAATGCCCGCCGGTGCTAGAATCCGCGCATGTCCAAAGTCCGCCTCACCCGCGAGCAGAGCCGAGACCAGACGCGCCAGCGGCTGCTCGATGCCGCGCAATCGATATTCCTGGCCAAGGGGTTCGCCGCGGCCAGCGTCGAGGACATTGCCGAATCGGCCGGCTACACGCGCGGCGCGTTCTATTCCAATTTCACCAGCAAGTCCGAGCTGTTCCTGCAATTGCTGCGCCGCGACCACGAACAGGTCATGGCCGAGATGCAGGCCATCTTCGAGGAAGGCGCCACGCGCGCGCAGATGGAAGCCCGGGTGCTGGACTATTACGGCACGATCTACCGCGAAAACCGCTGCTTCCTGCTCTGGATGGAAGGCAAGCTGCAGGCCATGCGCGATCCCGATTTCCGGGCGGGCTACCTGGCCTGTCTGCGGGAACTGCGCGAAGCCACCACCGCGTACATCCGCCAGTTTTCCGAGCGCGTGGGCACGCCGCTGCCGCTGCCCGCCGAAGAGCTGGCCGTGGGCCTGCTGGCGCTGTCGGACGGCATGCAGTTCAACTATTCGTTCGATCCGCAGGAAGTCACGGCCGAGCTTACCGAGTCGGTGCTGCGCGGCTTTTTCCGCCGCATCGTTTTCGGCGACCCGCAATCCTGAACGCGCCGTGCGCCGCGGCAGGCGCGGCCTCTCCGTAAATCCCTCCATCTCGTGTGTCTATCTTTGACACCCCCGGGCTTTTCATTAATTATCAAAGCAATTTCTTTGATAATTACGAGAGGCGATGTCATGAACGGGAAGCGGAGGGCGCTGGCCCTGGCGGCGGTGGCGGCGGCAGGCGCCGCCTGCGTTTACGGATACACGCGGGCCGGGGCGCAGGACGCGGAGCCGGGGTGGTCCATGCCGCCGGTCAAGGTGGCCGTGGCGGCGGCGCGGCAGGCCGTGCTGCCGAACGAAATTCCCGGCATCGGCAGCCTGCAGGCCACGCGTCAGGTGATGGTGCCGGCGGAAGCGGAGGGGCGCGTGGCGCGCATTCTTTTCGAGGCCGGGCAGCAGGTCCGGGCCGGCCAGCTTCTGGTCCAGCTCAACGATGCGCCCGAGCAGGGCGAGCTGGCCCGGCTCCAGGCGCAAGCGCGCAATGCGCGCGCGGTGCTGGAGCGCACGCGCCGGCTGCTGCCGCAGCAGGCCGCCACGCGCGAGCAGTTCGACCAGGCGCAGGCCGACCACCAGCAGATCGAAGCCGAGATCCGGCGCGTGCAGGCGCTCATCGAACAGAAGCGGGTGCGGGCGCCGTTCGACGGCCGGCTCGGCGTGCGCCAGGTCGAGCTGGGCCAGTTCCTGCGCGCGGGCGATCCGCTGGTTTCGCTGACGGACACGGCCTTCATGTACGCCAACCTCACGCTTCCGGAACGCGCGCTTTCGCAGGTGCGCCCGGGCATGCCGGTATCCATCGCCGTAGATGCCCATGGCGGGCGGCGTTTCGCGGGCCGCCTTACCACCATCGAGCCCGTGGTGGATGCCGGCACGCGCACGCTGCGTGTGCAGGCCACGCTGCCCAACCCGGACGGCGCGCTGGCGCCGGGCATGTACGCGCAGGGCAAAGTCACGCTGCCGGAGCGCAGGCAGGCCATCGTGGTGCCCGAAACCGCGGTGAGCTACAGCGCCTACGGCGATTCGGTGTACGTGGTGGTTCCGGCCGACAAGGACGGCGCGCCCGCCACGGTGCGCCAGGCGTTCGTGAAGACCGGCGAGCGGGTCGACGGGCGCGTCGTGCTCGCCGAGGGCGTCGAGCCGGGCGAGCGCGTGGTGACCTCCGGCCAGATCAAGCTGCACAACGGCGCGGCGGTGGAAATCCTCGCCTCCGACACGCTGGCCCGGGCCGCCGGCGGCCCGGCCGTTCATTGAGGCGGGGGCGAAATTGCGATTCACCGATATTTTCGTGCGCCGCCCCGTGCTGGCGCTGGTGGTCAGCACGCTGATCCTGCTGATGGGGCTGCGCGCGCTGACCGGCCTGCCGGTGCGGCAGTACCCCCTGACCGAGAACACCACCATCAGCATCGCCACCGAGTATCCCGGCGCCTCGCCGGACCTGATGCAGGGCTTCGTCACCCAGCCCATTGCGCAGTCCGTGGCCACGGTGGAGGGCATCGACTACCTGTCGTCCTCGTCCACCCAGGGGCGCAGCGTGATCAACGTGCGCATGAAGCTGAACGCGGACTCGAACAAGGCCATGACTGAAGTCATGGCCAGGATTAACGAGGTCAAGTACCGGCTGCCGCCCGAAGCCTACGACCCCGTCATCAAGAAATCGTCGGGCGAGGCCACGGCCGTGGCCTACGTGGGATTCTCCAGTTCCACGCTGGGCGCGCCCGCGCTGACCGACTACTTGTCCCGCGTGGTGCAGCCGCGGCTCTCGTCTATCGACGGCGTGGCCAGCGTGGACCTCTATGGCGGCCAGAAGCTCGCCATGCGCGTATGGGTGGATGCCGATCGCATGGCCGCGCGCGGCGTGTCGGCCGGCGAGCTGGCGCAGGCGCTGCGCGACAACAACGTGCAGGCCGCGCCCGGCCAGGTCAAGGGGCTGTACGTGGCCGCCAACATCCAGGTGAATACCGATCTGGCGAGCGTGGCGGAATTCCGCGACATGGTGATCAAGCGCGAGGGCGCCACGATCGTGCGGCTGGGCGACGTGGCCACGGTGGAACTGGGCGCGGCGAGCCGCGACGCCAGCGCGCTCATGGACGGCGAGCCGGCGGTGTACTTCGGGCTGAATGCCACGCCGGTCGGCAACCCGCTGGTCATCGTGGAGCAATTGCGGCGCCTGCTGCCGGACATCGAGCGCAACCTGCCTCCGGGCGTCTCGGTGCAGGTGCCGTTCGAGCTGGCGCGCTTCATCAGCGCTTCCATCGACGAGGTGCGGCACACGCTGCTGGAGGCCATTGTCATCGTGGTGGCCGTGATCTTCCTTTGCCTGGGATCGCTGCGCGCGGTGCTGGTGCCGGTGGTCACGATTCCGCTCTCCATGCTGGGCGCCGCGGCCATCATGGCGCTGTTCGGCTTCAGCCTGAATCTGCTCACGCTGCTGGCCATGGTGCTGGCGATCGGGCTGGTGGTGGACGACGCCATCGTAGTGGTGGAGAACGTGCACCGGCACATCGAGGAAGGGCAGTCGCCTGTGCGCGCGGCGCTGGTGGGCGCGCGCGAGGTGGCGGGGCCGGTCATCGCCATGACCATCACGCTGGCGGCGGTGTATGCGCCCATCGGCCTCATGGGTGGGCTGACCGGCTCGCTTTTCAAGGAATTCGCTTTCACGCTGGCCGGCGCGGTGGCGGTGTCGGGCGTCATCGCGCTCACCCTGTCCCCCGTGATGAGTTCCTTCCTGCTGCACAGCAAGGTTTCCGAAGGGTGGATGGCGCGCCGCGCCGAGCAGTTCTTCGGCTGGCTGGGGCGGGCATACGGGCGGCTGCTCGACCTCTCCCTGCATCACCGCTGGTTCACCGGCCTGCTGGCCGTGGCCGTGCTGGCCAGCCTGCCGTTCCTGTACAACGCGGCGCAGCGCGAGCTGGCGCCCGTGGAAGACCAGTCCATGGTGCTGACCGCCATCAAGTCGCCGCAGCAGGCCAACATCGATTACGTGGAGCGCTTCGGCAAGAAGTGGGACGACGTCATGAAAACGCTGCCCGAGCAGCGCGGGCGCTGGCTCATCAACGGTTCCGACGGCGTGTCCAACAGCATCGGCGGCGTGGACCTGGAGGGCTGGACCCGCCGCCAGCGTTCCGCCGACGCGCTGCAAGGCGAGATCCAGGCCATGGCCAACGACATCGAGGGCAGTAACGTCTTCGCTTTCCAGCTTCCTGCGCTGCCCGGCTCCACCGGCGGCCTGCCGGTGCAGATGGTCATCATGAGCGCGGCCGACTATCCGGTGGTGTTCGAGGCCATGGAAGCGCTCAAGCGCGCCGCGCGCGCGAGCGGGCTGTTCATGGCGGTGGACAGCGACCTGGACTACAACAACCCCGTCGCGCGGATCCGCGTGGACCGCAGCAAGGCCAACAGCCTGGGCGTGACCATGAAAGACGTGGGCGACACCCTGGCGGTGCTGGTCGGCGAAAACTACGTCAACCGCTTCGGCATGGACGGCCGCTCCTACGACGTGATTCCCCAGAGCCCGCGCGGCCAGCGGCTCACCCCCGAGGCGCTCGCGCGCTACTACGTGAAGAGCGCCACCGGCGGGATGGTGCCGCTGTCCAACCTCGTCACGGTGACCATGGGGGTGGAGCCCAACAAGCTCACGCAGTTCGACCAGCGCAACGCCGCCACCTTCCAGGCTATTCCCATGCCGGGCGTGACCATGGGCGATGCGGTGCGGTTCCTGTCGAAACAGGCGCAGTCGCTGCCGGCGGGCTTCAGCTACGACTGGCAATCCGATGCGCGCCAGTACACCGAGGAAGGCTCGGCGCTGATGACCACCTTCGTTTTCGCCATTATCGTGATCTACCTGGTGCTGGCGGCGCAGTATGAAAGCCTGCGCGATCCGTTCATCATCCTGGTCAGCGTGCCCATGTCGATCTGCGGCGCCCTGATCCCGCTGGCGCTGGGGGCGGCCACCATCAACATTTACACCCAGATCGGGCTGGTGACGCTCATCGGGCTCATCAGCAAGCACGGCATCCTGATGGTGGAGTTCGCCAACGAAATGCAGCTGAGCCATGGGCTGGACCGGCGCGCGGCCATGGAACAGGCCGCGCGCATCCGGCTGCGTCCCATTCTCATGACCACCGCCGCCATGGTGGTGGGCCTGGTGCCGCTGCTGTTCGCCACCGGCGCGGGGGCGCACAGCCGCTACAGCCTGGGGCTGGTCATCGTGGTGGGCATGCTGGTGGGCACCTTGTTCACGCTGTTCGTGCTGCCCACCGTGTACACGGTTTTCGCCCGCGACCACCGGGCCGCCGCCGAAACGCCGCGGGCGCGCGAACTGGCGCGCGCCCAGGCTCGGGATCGGCAAGACAGCCTGCCAGCCTGAGGAGTCATCATGCAGAACACATTGCCCAAGCTCGTCCGCCGCTGCGCCTGGCTGGCGGCGGCCGCCGCGCTGGCCGGCTGCGCCGTGGGGCCCGATTACCGCGCGCCGGCCGAGGCGCCGGTGCGGCTCGCCAGCCCGGAGCTGGCGCTGTTTTCGCACGAACGCGTGCAGCGCGAGTGGTGGAAGCAGTTGCAGGATCCCCAACTCGACCGGCTGATCGCGTTGGCGCTGGCGCGCAATCACGATATCCGGCTCGCGCAGGCGCGCCTGGCCGAATCGCGCGCGGCGCTGCACGAGAAAACGCTGGACCGCTGGCCCGCGATCACCGCCAGCGGCGGCTACGAGCGCAGCCTGTCGCAGTTGAATCCCGGCGCGGCGGGCGAACGCAACCTGGCGCGCAGCTATCGCGCGGGCTTCGACGCCGCATGGGAGCTCGACTTCTTCGGAAGACTGCGCCGCGCGGAAGAAGGCGCGCAAGCCGCCAGCGAGGCCAGTCGGGCCGATCTGGCCCAGGCCGCAGTGGTGGTGGCCGCCGAGGTGGCGCGCAATTACTTCGCGCTGCGCGGCGCCGAACAGCGCCTGCGCGTGGCCCGCGACAGTCTCGCCAGCCAGCGCGACACCCTGCGCGTGGTGCAGGCGCTGGCGGCCAGCGGCCGGGGCGACGCAGGCGATGTGGCCAGGGCGCGGGCCGAGCTCGCCACCGTCGAGGCCAGCCTGCCGGTGCACGAAACCGAGAGGCGCGTGGCGCTCTACCGTCTGGCCGTGCTGGCGGGCCTGCGCCCGGCCGAGCTGGGAGAACTGGAGCCGGGCGCGCCGCTGCCGCCCCTGAGCACGCGGCTGCCCATCGGCGATCCCTCCCGGCTGCTGGCGCGCCGGCCCGACCTGCGGGCCGCCGAACGGCAGATGGCGGCGGCCAATGCCGACGTGGGGGTGGCGACGGCGGAGCTGTACCCGCGCATCGACCTGGGCGGGTTCCTCGGCTTTGCCGCCCTGCGCGGCGCGGACTTCGGCTCCGCGGCCAGCCGGGCCTTCAGTGCCGGCGCCGCGGCCGGCTGGCCGGCGCTGCGCCTGCCCACGGCGCTGGCCCGGCAGCGTGCGGCGCAAGCGCGTTCCGAAGGCGCGGCGGCGCGTTACGAGCAGGCCGTGCTGCGCGCGGTGGAGGAGCTGGAGGCGGCGCTTACCCGCTACGGCCAGACCCAGCACCGGCTGCGCAGCCTGGCCGTAGCCGCCGCGCAGAGCGCCCGCGCCGCCGAACTGGCCCGGCTGCGCTACCAGGAAGGCTCGGCCCCCTATCTGGGCGTGCTGGACGCGCAGCGCACCCTGCTGCGGGCGCAGGACGCCGTGGCCGAGGCGGAAATGGCGTCCTACACCAGCCTGGCGGCGCTGTACAAGGCGCTGGGCGGCGGGTGGTCGCCCGAAGAGGGGGACTGACGCGGCGCGGGCCGGCCCCGCGGCGGGCGCCGTCCGTGGGAAGGCTTGGGGTAACATGCGGAACACCGAAATCGCCATGCCTGAAATTCCTACCCACCCCGCTCACTGGGAGCAGCCCCACCAGCCCGCCGACCGCGTGCTGATGGCGCTCAAGACGCGCGGCCCGCAGTCGGTCGCCGCCATTGCCCGCGTCCTGGACGTTACCGCCGAGGCCGTCCGCCAGCAGATGGCGCGCCTGCACGACGAAGGGCTGGTCGAGTCGGAATCGCACAGCGCCGGCCGAGGCCGCCCCACCCAGATCTGGCGGCTCACCGCCGCCGGCAACGCCCGCTTTCCCGATACGCACGCCGAGATGACGGTGCAGATGATCCAGGCCGTGCGCCAGGTGTTCGGCGAGGCGGGCATCGACAAGCTCATCAGCGCCCGCGAAGAGGCCATGCGGCGCAACTATCTGCAGGCCATGTCCCAGGCCCCCGACCTGGCGGGCCGGCTGCGGCGGCTGGCCGAGCTGCGCACGGCCGAAGGCTACATGGCGGAGCTGCGCGCCGAGGAGGGCGGGTTCCTCTTCATCGAGAACCACTGTCCGATCTGTTCGGCGGCCAAGGCCTGCATGGGCTTTTGCCGCAGCGAGCTGGAGCTGTTCCGCGACGTGCTGGGCCAGGATGCGCAGGTCGACCGCGAAGAGCACATGCTCGTCGGCGCGCGGCGCTGCGCCTACCGCGTCACGCCCCGCGCGCAGGCGGCGCGCTAGGGTTTTCCCCAGGAAAGCGGCGCCCCGGCCGCGCGCGGCGCGGTTTTCTACAATGCCGCATGACTCTCAAGCAACTCGAAGCCTTTTACTGGGCCGCCACCTGCGCCAGCTTCGCGGTGGCCGCCGAGCGCCTGCACCTGTCGGTGTCCTCGCTGTCCAAGCGCATCGCAGAGCTGGAGGAGGCGCTGGGGCGGCCGCTTTTCGACCGGGCGGGCCACAAGGCCGCACTGAACGACGACGGGCGGCGCCTGCTGCCCCAGGCGCGCGAACTGCTGGCCGCCGCCGACCGCATCCGCGCGTCCATGGCGCAGACCGCGGAACTGCGAGGCCGCTGCCGCTTCGGGGTGGGGGAACTCACCGCGCTGACCTGGCTGCCGCGCCTGATCGGCGGCGTGCGGGCGGCGTACCCGCAATTGGCGCTGGAGCCCTATGTGGACATCGGCCAGGTGCTGGAGCAGCGCGTGGCCGACGGCGAGCTGGACTTCGCCGTCATCGCCGGCCGTTCGTCGCGCGCGAACCTGGCATCGGTTCCCATCGGCGAAGCGCGCTTCTGCTGGGCCGCTGCGCCGCGCGCACTGGACGGCGAAACCCGCATGACGCCGGAGCTGCTGGCGCGCCTGGCGCTGGTGACGCTGCCCGCGGGCGCGGGCACCACGCGCATCATCGACGGCTGGCTCGCCGGCCGCGACGCGCCCGGCGAACGTCTCTGCTGCAATAACTGGGGGGCGATCGTGGGCATGCTGGTCGAGGGCATGGGCGTGGGCCTGCTGCCCGCCCACTGGGCAGGCGCGCTGGCGCGGGAAGGCAGCCTGAAGGTGCTGACGGCCGACCCCGAGCCCGAGGCGCTGCCGTATTCGTTCCAGTACCGGCGCGACGACGGCAGGCCGCTGGTCGGCAAGCTGCGCGCGGAGGTCGAGAAAGCGGCGGATTTCTCCGCATTCTGCCGCCTGCCCTGACCCGGGCGGACCGGTTGTCCGCGCCTTGCGGACGCGGGCTGTACAAGCGCCGGACACTTGGCGCAGAATCCCGGCTGGACGCGCGCAGCGGGGATGGGCCCGAAGCCGTCACACGTCCGGCCGGCGATGCCGCCCGCGTCTGCGCGGGGCGTCGCCGGTGCCAGATGGAGATTCTTCATGCGTAAATTCTGCCTTGCCATGGCGATGGCGGGTATGCTGGCCGGCGGACTGGGTCATGCCGGCCTGGTCCAGGCCCAGACGACGATCCGCATCGGCCTGCAAGACGACCCGGACGTGCTCGACCCGGCGCGCGCGCGCACCTTCGTGGGCCGCATCGTGTTCGCCTCTCTGTGCGACAAGCTCGTGGACATCACGCCCGACCTGAAGTTCGCGCCGCAATTGGCGAGGTCCTGGTCCACCAGCCCCGACGGCCTCACGCTCACGCTCAAGCTGCGCACCGACGCGCTCTTTCATGACGGCGCGCCGGTGGACGCGGCGGCGGTCAAGGCCAATCTCGACCGGGCGCGCACGCTGCCCGACAGCAACCGCAAGAGCGAACTGGCCACCATCGCCAGCGTCGAGGCGCCCGACAAGGAAACCGTGGTGCTGAAGCTTTCCGAGCCCGATGCGTCGCTGCTGTCGCAGCTCTCCGACCGCGCCGGCATGATGCTGTCGCCCGCGACCTTCGGCAAGGACCCCGGCAGCAAGCCCGTCTGCTCGGGCCCCTACCAGTTCAAGGAGCGCGTCCAGAACGACCGCATCGTGCTGGAGAAATTCGGAAAATACTGGGACGCGGCCAATTACCATTTCGACCGCGTGGTCTTCACCCCCATGCCCGATTCCACGGTGCGCCTGAACAATCTGCGCGCCGGCGACCTGGACATCATCGAGCGCGTCGCGCCCAGCGACGCCAAGACCGTCAAGGGCGACGCCAGCCTGCGCCTGGCGCCCGTCACCGGGCTGGGATTCCAGGCGATTTCCGTCAATATCGCCAACGGCGCGCGGGCCGACAATCCGCTGGCCAAGGACAAGCGGGTGCGCCAGGCGCTGGACCTCGCCATCGACCGCGACGTGCTCAACCAGGTGGTGGGCGAGGGCATGTTCCAGCCCGCCTACCAGCCTTTCCCGCCGGCGAGCTTCGCCTACGACAAGGCTTTCGAGCACGGCGGCCGCGATCCCCAGAAGGCGCGGGCGCTGCTCAAGCAGGCCGGCTACGACCGCGTCAAGTTCGAGATCACCTACGGCAACAACACCACCATGCAGCAGGTGTTCGAGCTGGTGCAGGCCATGGGCGCCGAGGCCGGCTTCGACATCACCCTGCGCCCGGTGGAGTTCGCCTCGCTGCAATCGTCGCTGGCGCGCGGCGATTTCCAGGTGGGCCAGAGCGGCTGGTCGGGCCGGGTGGACCCCAGCGGCAACATCCACCAGTACCTGAGCTGCAAGGGCAACCTCAACGACGGCAAATTCTGCGATCCCGAGGCCGACAAGCTGCTCAACGCCGCCCGCGCGGAGTCCGACACCGCCAAGCGCCGCGAACTGTACGACAAGGTGCTTTCCATCATGCAGGACCAGCGTCCCATCGTGTACCTGTTCTACCTGCCGTGGACCTTCGGCGTGCAGAAGAAGATCGAGGGCTTCGTGCCGTATCCGGACGGGCTGATCCGCCTGAAGGGCGTTACCGCCGCGAAGTAAGACCGCGGCGGGGCGCGCGCCGCCCCGCCGTTTTCCAGAACAGGCACCCGCGGGCCGCCCGCCAGGACACACACCATGATGTTTACTACCCGCCCGGAAATCCTGGGCTCCTTCGGCGTCGTCACCTCCACCCACTGGCTGGCGAGCGCCTCCGGCATGTCGCTGCTGGAGCGCGGCGGCAACGCCTTCGACGCCTGTGTCGCCGCGGGCTTCGTGCTGCAGGTGGTGGAGCCCCACCTGGTCGGGCCGGCCGGCGAAGTGCCGGCCATCTTCTATTCGCAGCGTTCGGGCAGGCTGCAGGTGCTGTGCGGCCAGGGCACGACGCCGGCCGCCGCCACGCTGGAGCGCTACCGCGCCGAGGGGCTGAGCCTCATTCCCGGCAACGGGCTGCTGGCCACCGTCATCCCCGGCGCGTTCGACGCCTGGATGCTGCTGCTGCGCGACCACGGCACGATGCGCGTGCGCGACGTGCTCGAGCCGGCCATCTATTACGCGGAGCACGGGCACGCGCTCATGCCGCGCATTTCCAATACCATCGCCGGTCTGAAAGAATTCTTCGAGACGCACTGGCCCACCACCGCCGAGCTCTACCTGCCGGGCGGCGGCGTGCCCCAGGCGCGCAAGCTCTTCCGCAATCCGGCGCTGGCCCGCACCTGGCGGCGCGTGCTCGAAGAGGCCGAACTCGCCAGCGGCGACCGCGACCGGCAGATCGACGCGGCCCGCGATGCTTTCTACCGGGGCTTCGTGGCCGAGGCCATCGACCGGTTCGCGCGCGGCACCGAGGCCATGGACGAGAGCGGCGCGCGGCATCGCGGCATCATCACGGCCGACGACCTGGCCGGCTGGTCGGCGAGCTACGAAGCGCCCGTTACCTACGACTACCACGGCTATACCGTGGCCAAGGCCGGCCCCTGGAGCCAGGGGCCGGTATTCCTCCAGACACTGGCGCTGCTGCGCGACATGGACCTGGCGTCCACCGGGCCAGGCAGTCCGGAATTCGTGCACCGCCTCACCGAGGCCATGAAACTGGCTTTCGCCGACCGCGAGGCGTATTACGGCGACCCGGCCTTTGTGGACGTGCCGCTGGAGCAATTGCTGTCGGACGACTACAACGCCCGCCGCCGCGCCCTGATCGGCGAGCGCGCCTCGCATGAACTGCTGCCGGGCCGCATTCCCGGCTTCGAGGCGCAGGTGGCGCGCGTCATGGACACGCTGGCCCGCCTGTCGCCCATCACCGAAGCCGGCGGCGCCACCAGCGAGCCCACCATGGCCGACATGCGCGCCTCGGCCAAGCGGGGCGACACCACCCACGTCGACGTGATCGACCGCTGGGGCAACATGATCAGCGCCACGCCGTCGGGCGGCTGGTTCCAGTCCTCGCCCGTCATTCCGGAGCTGGGCTTCGGCCTCAACACGCGCGCGCAGATGTTCTGGCTCGAAGAAGGACTGCCGTGCACGCTGGCTCCCGGCAAGCGGCCGCGCACCACGCTCACGCCCACGCTGGCGCTGCGCCACGGCGAGCCCTGCCTCGCCTTCGGCACGCCGGGCGGCGACCAGCAGGAGCAATGGCAACTGCTCTTCTTCCTGCGCCACGTGCACCATGGCCTGAACCTGCAGGAGGCCATCGACCTGCCGATGTCGCACACCATGCACTTTCCCACTTCGTTCTATCCGCGCGACCGCAAGCCGGGCCACCTGGCGCTGGAAGCGAGTTTCGGCGCCGAAACCATCGAGGCGCTGCGCCGGCGCGGCCACCGCATCGAGGAAGTGCCGGCCTGGTCGGTGGGCCGGCTGACCGCGGCCTCGCGCGATCCCGACGGCCTGCTGCACGCGGCCGCCACGCCGCGCCTGATGCAGGCCTACGCAGTCGGGCGCTGAAAACCGGGACGCCCGGTATAGGGACGCCCGGTATAGGGACGCCCGGTATAGGGACGCCCGGCGGCTTGCGGGGTGTCGGCGGCTTGGGTATCTTTGCCGCATGACGCCCAACACGCCGAGCCCCGGAACCGGGGTTCCCCCGCTGACGGGAAAAGTCCTCAACACCGGGTCGGGGCGTAACGACGCACAGGCCCTGCAGGACACCATCCGGCGCGTGCTGCATGAATCCGGCCGGCGCCATGCGCTGATGCCGGTAGACGACCCCTCCCGGCTGGGCGAGGCGGCCCAGCAGGCCGTGCTGGACGCCCGGCGCGAGCGCGGCATCGTGGTGGGGGCGGGCGGCGACGGCACGCTCAGCGCGGTCGCCGCGGCGGTGCTGGGGCAGGGCGTGCCTTTCGGCATCCTGCCGCAGGGCACCTTCAATTACTTCGGTCGCTGCTACGGTATTTCGCAAGACACCGAAGACGCCCTGCGCGGCCTGCTGGGCGGCGAGGTGCGGCCGGTGCAGGTCGGCCTGCTCAACGGCCGCCTCTTTCTGGTCAACGCCAGCCTGGGCCTCTATCCGCAGTTGCTCGAAGACCGCGAAGCCTATAAGCAGAAGTTCGGCCGCAGCCGCCTGGTCGCCCTGTGGTCCGGCATCGTCACGCTCATGCGCGAGCCGCGGCATCTCGGCCTGGAGCTCGAATACGAAGGCAAGTCGCGGCTGCTGCGCACGCCCACGCTGGTGGTGGGAAACAATCGTCTGCAGCTCGAACACATCGGCATTGCCGCCGATGAACTCGACCGCGGCCGCCTGGTGGGCATGGCGGCGCGCCCGGTGGGCGCCCTGGCGCTCTACGGCCTGCTGCTGCGCGGCTTGCTCAGCCGGCTGGGCGATGCCGAACACGTGGTCAATTTCGGCTTCGACCGCCTGCGCGTCAACGTGCGCCATCGCCGCCGCGTCAAGGTGGCGATGGACGGCGAAATCTCCTGGATGGACACGCCGCTCGAGTTCAGGGTGTCGCCCGAGCCCCTGCCGCTGGTCGTTCCGGACGGCTCCCCACGCCCGGCCCGCCCATGACGCGCATTCTCCACCTGTCCGACACGCATTTCGGCACCGAGCGCAAGCCCGTGGTGGAAGCGGTGCTCGACGTGGCGCGCGCCACCGAGCCCGATCTTGTCGTCCTGAGCGGCGACATCACCCAGCGCGCCCGCCGCGGCCAGTTCGCCGCCGCCCGGAAGTTCGTGCAGCGGTTGTCGCTGCCGGTGCTGGCGGTGCCGGGCAACCACGACATTCCGCTCTTCAATCTCTTTGCGCGGGTGCTCGATCCCTATGGCAACTACCGGCGCGCGCTGGGCGCGGCGCTCGAACCGGTGTTCGAAACGCCCGGCCTGCTGGCCATAGGCGTGAACACCACGCGGCCGCGCCGCCGCAAGGACGGCGAAATCTCCGACGCCCAGATCGGCCGCGTGGCGCAGCGCCTGCGCCAGGCCAGGCCCGGGCAGTTGCGCGTGGTGGTGGCGCACCATCCCGTGCGGGCCAAGGAAGAATCCGATCTGGCCAACCTGCTCATCAACCGCGAGCGCGCGCTGGCCGCCTGGGCGCAGGCAGGGCTGGACCTGGTGCTGGGCGGACACATCCATCTGCCCTACGTGCTGCCGGCCAGCGCCGCCACGGGGCCGGGCGGCCCCTGGATGGCGCAGGCCGGCACCGCCTGCTCGCGGCGCGTGCGGGGCAGGGTGCCCAATTCGCTGAACCTCATCGTCCATGAAGCGGAGCAGGGCGGGCGGCGCGCATGCCGCGTGGAGCGTTGGGATTATTCCGATGCGGCCCATGCCTTCGCCCTGGTCCACACGACGCGCGTGGGCGGCGAGCCGCCGGCGCCCGGCGCGGCCGCCTGACCGCCCGTGCCGGATGCCGCCATGACGCAAGCCAGCGCCGCATGGATCGCCGCCCACGCCCTGGCGGTCTTCATCGTGCTGCCGGCATTGGCGGCCCTGGCGGCGGTGGCCGTCGCCAGGGCCGCCAGCCGTCTTTCGCCGCCCGGCCGCAGGCGCGCCCGGGCGGCCGGGTTGTGCCTGCTGCTCGCCATGTTCGCGCTGCTGGCCGCGGCGGTGGCCACGCCGGGGCGCGTGGTCCGGTTCGACGATGCGCTGGCCGACGCGCTCGGCGCGGCCATGCCGGCCCCGCTGCTATGGGCGCTTTCCTGGTTCACCGCGCTGGGCGACCGCAATTTCCTCATCGCGCTGAGCGTGTGCATGGTGCTGGGCCTGCTCTATGCCGGGCGGGGGCGGCTCGCGCTGTTCTGCGTCGCGGCCACGGCGGGCGGCGGCATCCTGAACTGGCTGCTCAAGCACGGCTTCGCCCGCATCCGGCCCGACTTCACGCACGACTACGCGACGGTGTCGGGCTGGAGCTTTCCCAGCGGCCACGCGTCGGGCGCCATGGCGGTCTATGGCGCGGCCTGCTGCCTGGCCTGGCGGCTCGCGCCGCCTTCCTGGCGCATGCCCAGCCTGGCGGCAACGGCCGCGCTGGTGTGCGCCATCGGGCTGAGCCGGGTGCTGCTTCACGTGCATTTCGCCAGCGACGTGGCGGCCGGCCTGGCCGTCAGCCTGGCATGGCTGGCGCTGTGCGCCGCCGCCATCCGCTGAGGATCAGGCGCGCGGCACCGACCAGGTGCTCACGGCGTGCGCCACGGGCTCGTCGGAACCCTCGGCCGTGAGCGTGACTTCGCCCGTGCAGAGCCGCCCCGTCTTCAGGATGCGGGCATCGGCAAGAATGGTCCCCACGCCTTTGCGCATGAAATTGACGGTGAGGCTGGCCGTGACCGCCTGGGGCTGCCCCGTGGCGCCCACCACGGCCGCGTACAGCGCCAGGTCGGCCAGGCCCATCAGCATGGGGCCCGCCACGATGCCGCCCAGGCGCTGGTGGGTGTCGCGCGCGGGCAGCACGGCCCGGGCGGCGCCCCGGCCCACGTACAGCACTTCGATGCCCAGCACGAGCGAAAACGGATGCTGGGTCGCCAGCAGGGATTGGAAATCGGCAAGGCTGATGAGCGGGGCTTCCGCCTCCGCGACAGGTGTCGGCGTCATGGGCGCTCCAGGGCGAGGCAATACTGGTCCAGCAGCGGCTCCGCCCGCTGGCCCAGCGATTTCAGCCGCCGGGTATGCAGGAGCAGCAGCAGGCCCATCAGGTAGGTGAAAACATTCATTTGCGTGGTTTCGCGCGCCGGGGCCAGGCCGGGCCGGGTGCGGACCAGGGCCTCGCCCAGCGCATCCACGCAGGCCAGCAGCAGCGCGTTCAGGCGCGCGTCCGCCTCGCGGCCCAGCCCGCGCGGGCCGGTTCCCTGGAACAGGTAGAGCCCCAGGGAGAACTCGCCCTGGCGCGCCGCGTAGTACTGGAAGAACGCCTGAATGACACTGCGCGCCGCATCCGCGGGCGCGCTGGCGGCCAGCGCCGCCGCCAGCGCGCCATGCAGGCGATTGAGCGAGTCTTCGAGCAGAGCGCCGTAAATGGCCTCCTTGCCCTCGAACCATGGGTAAATGGCGCCCGTGGTGCAGCCCGCCTCGTGCGCGATGGCCCGCACCGTGGTCTTCTCCAGACCCTCGCGCTCGAACACCCGCTGGGCCGCGTCCAGCACGAGCTGCCGGCGCAGGGCCTGCAACTGCGCCTGCCGCTGGCCGCGCGCCTCCGGAGACAGCCTCCTGGAAGTCTTGGCGGGTGGATTCATTGCAATGTTCTTTTGAAATAACGATGTTATCAATATACGTGAAACCGGCTCGCAATGAAACGCTGCGCCCGGCCGGCGGCAAAGGATGGCCAAACCGCCCGAAAGTGTCCCTAAAATACGTCCAAACCTCGCCGCGATTCGCTTCCAACAATTGGGGTCGGGGCTGGGAATCGCATGAATACGGGCCGGCGCAAAATTCGAGGGTTACTCCCAATGCCCATCGAAAACGCCTGTGCGAGGTGTTGCATCTTCCCAACATGGCTGTCGCAAACCTGCACTTTTCTGGCGTCGGGCATAGCCAGTCCCCCTGATTTTTGATGCAATAGCGTCAACTTCCCTTCGCGGAGTTAGGGGGGCGGCAGGCCGGTTCGCTGCATTGCTGCTCTTGTCACTCAAATCAACGGAGATTTCTTAAATGAAAAAGACTCTGCTCGCTGCCGCCCTGCTCGCCGGTTTCGCCGGTGTCGCCCAGGCAGAAACGTCGGTCACGCTGTACGGCATCATCGATACCGGCCTTGGTTACAACAAGATCAAGGGCATCAGCGACGCTGCCGACGGCAGCCGCATCGGCATGATCAACGGCGTCCAGAACGGCTCGCGCTGGGGTCTGCGCGGTTCGGAAGATCTGGGTGACGGTCTGCGCGCCGTGTTCCAGCTGGAATCGGGTTTCGATTCGGGCAACGGTAAGTCGGCCCAAGGCGGCCGCCTGTTCGGCCGTCAAGCCACCGTCGGCCTGGCCAGCAACAGCTGGGGTCAACTGGACTTCGGTCGTCAAACCAACATCGCCTCGAAGTACTTCGGCTCGATCGATCCGTTCGGCGCCGGCTTCGGCCAAGCCAACATCGGCACCGCCATCAGCGCCGCCAACACGCAGCGCTACGACAACATGGTGATGTACCAAACCCCGTCGTTCAGCGGCTTCCAGCTGGGCGTTGGCTATTCGTTCAACGCTGATTCGAACCGCGGCACCGAAACCGGCTTCCGCACCGCTGACAACACCCGCGCCATCACCGCTGGTCTGCGCTATGTGAACGGCCCCCTGAACGTGGCCTTCGCCTATGACCAACTGAACGCTTCGAACAAGCTGACCACCGAAGAAACCGACGCTACTCCGCGCCAGTACACCATCGGCGGTTCGTATGACTTCGAAGTCGTGAAGCTGGCCCTGGCCTACGCTCGCACGACCGACGGCTGGTTCGCCGGCCCGGGCGTGAACGGCGCTTCCGGCTCGATCCTGTCCACCTTTGCTGACGACGCCACCAACGTGTTCGCTGACGGCTTCAAGGCCAATTCGTACATGGTCGGCCTGACCGCCCCGATCGGCGGCGCTTCCAGCCTGTTCGGTTCGTGGCAAATGGTCGACCCGTCGAACGATAAGCTGACGGGCGGCGACGAGAAGATGAACATCTTCTCGCTGGGCTACACCTACGACCTGTCCAAGCGCACCAACCTGTACGCCTACGGCTCGTACGCCAAGAACTACGCCTTCATCGACGACGTCAAGTCGACCGCCGTCGGCGTCGGTATCCGTCACCGCTTCTAATCCAATGCAGGGCGCAAGCCCTGCCTGGATTTGAGTCGGAAGACGGGCAAGCGGTCCTTCGCCCCGCTTGCTTGAAAGCCACCCTCCGGGGTGGCTTTTTGCATTCTGTCCGGTGTCCGAAAAGCGCGTTGCCGGGGTGCGCGATAATAGAAGTGTCGCGAGCCGGATCGCGGGTCCGCCCATGCGGGGGCATGGGGGCTGGATGCGGCGCGCGCAGGGGTGGAAAGAGGTCCGATAAAGCGGAT
>Ga0180220_1000336_pt1 | contig 58595 bp, 50 predicted proteins | sample eDN5th37CBELigBY_FD_151335 | JGI IMG/M metagenome (GOLD analysis project Ga0180220, IMG submission 151335) | Enriched backyard soil microbial communities from Emeryville, California, USA - eDNA 5th pass 37_C BE-Lig BY (version 2) (version 2) | ecosystem: Environmental > Terrestrial > Soil >...
CCGTTCACGATGCCGGTTGAAGTTGATGGCCCCTCCCGCAGATTCACCGTCACCGAGCCCACCTGGTAGTCAGGGTCGAAGTCGTCGTCATCTTCCTCGCTCTCCGCTGTCGGTGTCGGCTCGGTGGTCAGGTCGGCCGGTGCCTCCGTAGGTGGGGGCGCATTGGATTCGTCGCTGGCCGGCTCGTCGGTGGTCTCGGAGATATCCTGAGCGATTTGCTCGACCTCGGCCGTGCTGACATCTCCCTCGTCGTCACCTGCCTGGCTGGAGACGAAATCGGACGTGAAGCCGTCGAGCGCGGTGTAGATCACGGTGAACCCAATGGCGCAGAGGGCGATCGTCAGGATCATCGACAGACCGATCATGAAGCCTGCGCGTCGCGATCGTTGGCGAAGGCGGTGGGAGAGTCCCGGATCAGACATGCGTTCCTCTCATCGTGAGAAGGGTGTTGAGGCTGGTGCAGGAGGTGTCGCGGGAACGCTGCACACGAGACAAGGTTGTGACAGGTGCTGCCCTCGACGGGACGTTTATACCACGCGGGACGTGGCCGAACGCCGCCATGGGTGGCAGGGAGCGGAGGTACACGGCCTACGGACCACTTGGACCGTTCACCTTGCAAATGGTATAGTACTAGGGCGTAAGTGATCTTTCGTGATCAAACGTGGGCCACCGCCCACGTTTCTTGGTGTTCACGGACGTTGATCCACCAGGGGCCTCCATTACGATCAGAGTTACGCGGCTGAGGCGGGCCTGGATCTGCGCCATCGCGTGGACAATCGAAAAGTGAAGAGGAGGTGCGCGGCATGAAGAGTGATCTGTATACCGCGATCGCGCAGATTGCAGCGGAGCGCGGTATTCCGAGAGACGCCGTGCTTGCATCCGTCCAGGATGCACTGACATCTGTCTACAAAAAGAATGCGAATAGCGAAGAAGATGTACGCGTCGAGCTGGACTCCACGACCGGCGAGATGCAGGTCATCGTTGTGAAGAATGTCGTGGAGCATGTTGAGAATCCGGACACCGAGATGGCTGTCGAGGAGGCTCAGCAGTACGTGCCCGGTGCTCGACCCGGGGATGTGGTCAAGATCCAGCGCACACCGGAGAACTTCGGTCGAATCGCCGCCCAGACCGTCAAGCAGGTCGTACATTCTCGAATCCGCGACTTCGAGCGCGAGAACATCTACCGCGAGTATCAGGACAAGGAGGGCGAGGTCCTCAACGGTGTCGTGCAGCGTGCGGACAGCCGCGCGGTGATCATCGAGCTCGGCAAGGCCGAGGCCGTGATGCCAGCCCGCGAGCAGGTTCCGACAGAACGCTACCGCACGAACCAGCGGATCAAGGTGCTTCTGACTGAGGTCAACAGCCACTCTCGCGGTCCGCAACTCATCGTCAGTCGATCTGACCCGCGCCTGATCCGCCGCCTCTTCGAGCAGGAGGTGCCAGAAATTCAGAGCGGCGCTGTCGAGATCATGGAGATCGCCCGGGAGCCGGGGCTTCGTTCGAAGGTTGCCGTCGCGGCGCGCCAGGAGAAGGTCGATCCGGTCGGCTCCTGCGTGGGTGTTCGCGGTGTTCGCATACAGAACATCGTGAACGAGCTCTACGGCGAGAAGATCGACGTGATCGAGTGGTCGCCCGACATGGCGACGTTCATCGCCAACGCGCTCAGCCCTGCCAAGCCGACCAACGTGTCGCTCGGTGAGGACGGCGACCAGAAGGTCGCAACCGTCATCGTGCCGACCGACCAGATGTCGCTCGCGATCGGCAAGGAGGGGCAAAACGCTCGGCTCGCCTTCAAGCTTACGGGCTGGCGCATCGACATCAAGGGTCCGGAGTCGCTGCTGGAGGCGGGAGAGGACTTCTTCCGCAGTGCTCGCGAATCCGCTGGCGACATCTTCTCGGACTTCGGCTGGCAGGGGCGTCAGCCTCGCGCCGTTCAGGCCGATGGGACGTTCACCGTCGCTGGCAAGACCTTCGGACCGCTGGATGAGGAGCTTGCCCGTCGCCAGGTGGACGTCGACATCAGGAACGGCGTCGTCGAGGTCTACTACGAGCGCGAGCTTCGGGCTCGGTTTGACCAGGAGACGGGCGAAGAGCTCGACCTGGACGGTGAAGATGCCTTCGACGCGGCCTGGCGCGCGGCTCAGGCGGCAATGGAGTCGGAATAGTTTGGCAAGGGGGCGGTATTATGAATGAGCCCCAGGCGCAGGCACGAGGCCGGAAGCGACGCAAGGGTCCACGACCGAAGCACATTCCACAGCGCACCTGCGTCTCGTGCCGTGAGAAGGGGGACAAGCGCGGTCTCATCCGGATCGTGCGGTCCCCCGAGCACGACGTCTCGGTTGACCCGACCGGCAAGAAGAACGGCAGGGGGGCGTACCTGTGCCACAAGCCGGCCTGTTGGGAGCGGGCGCTCAGTACGCCGATCCTGGCGCGGGCGCTCAACACCGAGCTTAATGACGAAACACGTAGAGAACTAGAGAAGTATGCGGCTACGCTTGGCGACGGAGAATCGTCTGATCGTACTGCGGCAGCTTCATAAGGAGACGGCACTATGGCTGACACACGAGGACGGACACAACGAGCCTCGCGATCCGGGGGACGACGCGGTCGTCGCAGCGGATCCGCTCGAACCGTCGCGGTGAAGCGCGCTGCGCCGGCCGAGCGCGAACCGGTGGTGCTCCCAGCGGTGCTCTCGGTTTCCGAGCTCGCCGACAAGCTGGAGATGAGCGGTATCGAGGTGATCCGCGAGCTGATGAAGCTCGGCATCATGGCGAACCTCAACCAGCAGATCGACTACGACACCGCGGCCCGCGTCGCTCGTGAGCTCGAATGGGAGACGATCGAGGAAGAGACCGAGGCGCAGTCGGCGGTTGCCGACTTCGAGAGCAGGCGTCTCGAGGGCGAGCAGGATCCGAACGCGGTGACGCGACCCCCCGTGATCACCATCATGGGGCATGTCGACCACGGCAAGACCAAGCTGCTCGACACCATCCGCTCGGCGAATGTCGCCGAGGGTGAGGCAGGCGGCATCACCCAGCACATCGGCGCGTACCAGGTCGAGGCGCACGGTCGAAAACTGACATTCCTCGACACGCCCGGTCACGAGGCCTTCACGGCGATGCGCGCCAGAGGTGCGCAGGTTACCGATATCGCGGTGCTGGTGGTCGCGGCTGACGACGGCGTGATGCCCACGACCAGGGAGGCGATCGCGCACATCAAGAGCGCGAACGTGCCCATGGTCGTTGCGGTCAACAAGATCGACCTTCCCGCGGCCAATCCGGACCGGGTCAAGCAGCAGCTCGCCGAGCTCGAGGTGATGCCCGAGGAGTGGGGCGGCGACGTCCCGTTCGTCGAGGTCTCCGCGAAGGAAGGTCTCGGCATCGATGATCTGCTCGAGGTGCTCCTGCTCGTCGCGGACCTCCACGAGCTGAAGGCGAACCCGGACAAGATGGCCACTGGCGTCGTGGTCGAGGCGAGCGTGCAGAGCAGCCGGGGCCCGGTGACGACGCTGCTGGTCCAGAGCGGAACGCTGAATCTGCGTGACGTGATTGTGGCGGGCAGCACCTGGGGCCGGATTCGGGCGATGTTCGACGACCGCGGCAAGCGCGTGCGCCGGGCTGGACCGAGCACCCCGGTCGAGGTCCTCGGCCTCATCGATGTCCCGGAGGCGGGCGACACCTTCATGGTGTTCGAGGACGAGAAGGCGGCGCGACAGCTCGCGGAGCAGCGCCAAGCCCAGCGTCGTGTCGAGGCGCTCACCGAGAACCGGCCGCTGAAGCTCACCGAGCTTTACGACCAGGTTCAGGAGGGCAAGACCGCCGAGCTGCGGGTGATCCTCAAGGCCGACGTCCAGGGCTCGCTCGGCGCGATCCAGAGCTCGCTGCTCAAGCTGAACGAGGAGACGGACGAGGGCGTGACACTCTCGATCCAGTTCGCCAGCACGGGGGCGATCTCGGAATCCGACATCAATCTGGCGTCGACGACCAACAGTATCGTCATCGGCTTCAACGTGCGCCCTGACGCCGCCGCGAAGCGCGCGGCCGACGCTGCCGGGGTCGATGTGCGGTACTACACCGTCATCTACCAGCTGATCGACGAGGTCAAGCAGGCCATGACCGGTCTGCTCGCGCCGGTGTACGAGGACGTGACCGACGGCTACGCCGAGGTCCGCGAGACGTTCAAGCTCCCGAACAACGACGTGGTGGCTGGTCTCTATGTCCTCGATGGCAAGATCTACCGCAACTCGCGTGCTCGCGTGCTGCGGAGCGGTACGGTGGTGTTCGAGGGCGGGATCTCTTCCCTGAAGCGCTTCAAGGACGACGTCCGCGAAGTGGCTGCCGGTTACGAGTGTGGACTCGGACTCGATGGCTTCAACGACATCCAGGTCGGCGATCAGATCGAGTTCCTGCACCGTGAAGAGGTCGCCCGGACCTAGCGGCGTGGGCTGCATTCGCGCCTGCTGCAATGAGCTGGGGAAAGGGAGTGAACCGTGACACGACGGACACGCCAGGTCGGTGAGCTGCTCAAGGAGGAGCTCACCGACATCATCCGCAAAGAGGTCAAGGACCCTCGAATCGGATTCATGAGTATCACCGAGGTCGATGTGACTCCCGACCTGCGACAGGCGAGAGTCTACGTCAGCGTGCTCAGCGAGGAAGAGCGCCAGGGAACCATGGATGCGCTCACCTCGGCGGCGGCATTCATTCGCCACCATCTGAAGCCGCGGCTGCGCATGCGCCAGATTCCCATGCTCGAGTTCCGGGGAGACCGGTCGATGGAATACGCGCAGCACATCACGGAGACGCTCCGTGAGATCCAGAAGCAGGATGCCGCGCGGGCATCGGGGCAGCAACGCATGACGACCGACGTGACACGTGAAGGGGAGACTTCATGACCGTAGCCTCCTGGCGACTCGATAGCGCGGCCGCTGAAGAGGCACTCCGGCTTCTGCAAGGTGCGAAGCTCGTCCTGACTCCTACACATCAGAACGTCGATGCGGACGGACTCGCGTCCGCGATCGCCCTGCACATGGCACTTGCCCAGATGGGTGTCAACCTGGTGCCGATGGTGACAGACGGTCTGTTGCCGCAGTCACTCTCGTTCCTGCCGGGATTCGAGGACGTTCTCGTCTACGGACGGGATGACGTTCCTGACTATGACCTCATCTGCATGGTTGATTGCGCGGACCGCCGCCGGCTGGGCGACTTCTACAGTGACGATCCAGAGCGCGTGTCCGGTGACGTCCCGATCATCAACATCGACCACCATGTCACAAACGACAACTTCGGTCAGGTGAATATCGTTGTCCCGCAGGCGGCATCGGCCTCCGAGATCGTGGCCGACCTCCTCGCCGAGTGGGGCACGACGCTCGACCGCGATATCGCGCAGTGCCTCCTGGCCGGCATCTATGGCGACACATTGGGCCTCCGCACGGACTCGACGACGTCGAGAACCATGCGGACGTCCGCCGATCTCGTCGACGCGGGTGCGGACATCGGTCCGATCGTCGACGCCCTGTTCCGAATCAAGCCGCGATCGTCCGTCTGCCTGTGGGAAAAGGCCCTCCGCAACGTTCAGTACACGGGTGGGCTCATCTGGACGGAGCTGACGCGAGACACCTTCGAGCGTTGTGGAGCCGATCCGTCTGAGGCAGAAGGGATCGTGAACTTCCTGGTCGGCACCGAGGGATCCGGCGCTGCCGCTCTGTTTTACGCCAACGAGAAGGGATGGCGCGTGAGTCTGCGGAGCCTCCCCAACGCGGTCGACGTATCGAACATCGCTGCGGAGTTCGGTGGCGGTGGGCATCCGCGCGCGGCAGGCGTTCAGATCGAGGGCGGCGAGGAGGCGAAGCGCGCCTTCATCGAGCGCGTGGGCGAGCTCACGCGCCCCTGAACCACACCGAATGGCACGGAAGCGCACCCTACCGCAGCGAAGTGGGGTACTCAACATCGACAAGCCGCCCGGATGGACCAGTCACGATGTCGTTGCCCGGGTTCGGCGCATCGTCGGCGAACGACAGGTTGGTCATGCCGGCACGCTCGACCCCGCCGCATCGGGCGTGCTGCCCGTGGCTGTCGGTCATGCCACGAAGATCCTGCCCTATATCGAGGACGCAACCAAGGCCTACGTTGCGACGGTAAGGTTCGGTGTGACGACGGACTCAGGCGATCGGGATGGTCGGCTCCTGAGCGACCTGGGCCCTGGCTCGCTGTCGGCCAGGGCGATCGAGGATGTGCTCGGTCAGTTCCGGGGAGACATCGCTCAGGTACCGCCGATGCACTCCGCCATCAAGGTCGGTGGCCAGAAGCTCTACGACCTCGCGCGAAAGGGGATCGAGGTCGATGTTCCCACCAGAACGGTGACGATCCACGCGATCGAGCTGGTGGATTGGATCCCTCCGGACGCCACCATCCGTGTGGAGTGTTCCAGTGGGACCTACATCCGATCACTGGCGCGCGATCTCGGTGAGGCGCTCGGTACTGGGGCGATGTTGGCGCACCTCGTCAGGGTGCGAGCCGGACGGTTCCATCTCGCGACCAGTATTCCCATCGATCGCCTCGAGGAGCGTCTCGAGACGCACGGGTGGTTGTGGATCGCCGTCCATCCGGACGACCTGCTGATAGATGCACCCATCGTCGTGCTCGATGCTGACGATGAGCGCCGATGGTTCAACGGTCTCGGCATACGGGCCGACGGGCACACCGGGATCGTGCGCGTGTATGATACGCGGCGGGAATGGGTTGGGATCGGTCTTGCCGATGCTGAGAGCGGCGTCATTCAGCCGAAACGCGTAGTACGTGGCGAGCGGGGATAATGTCAGATCCACTTGAGCGCTTGCGAAGACCAGCCGAGTCGCCGAGGGTGGCGACGATCGGTACCTTCGATGGTGTGCATCTGGGACATCAGGCCCTGATCGCCCATGCGCGTGAACGCGCGAACGATGCCTCGTTGCCGCTGACCGTGATCACCTTCGATCCGCCGCCGGCCGCTGTGCTTCGTCCCGATGCATTCGCAGGCATGATCGCACCCCTGGAGCGAAAGCTGGAGCTCCTCCGCGAGGCGGGTGCCGACGAGATCATCCTCCTGCCGTTCACCAGGGAGCTCGCACAGGTCACCGCCGAGGCGTTCATGGATGTGCTTGCCGGCGACGCGCGCGTGATCGAACTGTATACCGGTGAGGGATTCGCACTCGGCCACAAGCGGATGGGCACGGTTGACGTGCTTACCCGCCTCTCGGAGGAGCGCGGGATCCGATTTGAAGCCATTCGACGGGTCGAGAACGGAGCGGGGATCGTCTCCAGCAGCGAGATCAGGCGGGCCATCCTCCGGGGTGATGCCACCGCGGCAGCCTCGATGCTCGGTCGATGGTTCCGCATCGAGGGTGAGGTCATCCACGGGGAGCAGGTGGGCCGACAGATCGGCTATCCGACCGCCAACGTGCTGCCGCCCGAGTCGATGGTGCAGCTGCCGGACGGGATCTACGCGACACTGGCGCACCTGCCGGGACAGACCGAGCCACGTCCGTCCATGACCTATATCGGTACCAGGCCGGTGCTGAACACCGGGCGGCGCCTCATCGAGACGCATGTGCTCGACTTCGACGGCGATCTGTACGGCCGAAACGTTGGGGTGGATTTCGTCAGGCGGCTTCGGGCCGACGCGACGTTCCCATCCGTCGACGAGCTCATCGCTCAGCTTCGGCGCGACGAGGAGGAGACGCGAGAGGTCCTGGCCTCGAGCCTGTCTCCGACGGGCGCGTAGGTCGCTGCGATCGCGTGCACCACTGGCAATCGCCGCTGGTTCTTGGTATCATTTCATGCGTGTCGCTGATAACTCGGTGACGGCATACCCGTCGCCGCAGTTTATTGTGTCCACAAGACGCATTCCATATTCAGGAGGCAAGTTATTTCCAGACCAGTTCAGACTCGCGTCAACGATCGCATTCGTGTTCGCGAGGTACGACTAATTGACGACGAGGGGCAGCAGATCGGAATTGTGCCAACTCGTGAAGCGCTGATGATCGCCCGTGAAAAGGGCCTTGATCTCGTTGAGGTGGGCGCAAACTCGAATCCGCCTGTGTGTCGCCTCATGGATTATGGCAAGTACCGCTACGAGCAGAGTCGCAAGGAGCGGGAAACGCGGAAGAACCAGCACATCACGAAGGTCAAGGAGGTGCGTGTCGAGCCGAAGATCGGTGAGCACGATCTCGAGACCAAGGGCCGCCAGGCCGAACGCTTTCTCAAGGCGGGCGACAAGGTCAAGCTTTCCGTGCTGTTCCGGGGACGGTCGATTACGCATCCTGAGCTCGGTCGGGAACTGTTGCAGCGGCTTGCCGATCAACTCAGCGAAGTCGGTGTCGTCGAGCAGGGTGCCCGCATGGAAGGGCGCACCATGACCATGTACATGGCTCCGGCACGATCAAAGAACGACTGATACGACCAAGAGGAGCAGCATAAATGGCTAATCGTGGCAAGCTGAAGACCCACAAGGGGGCGAAGCGGCGCTTCAAGATCACGGCGACCGGCAAGATCATGCATGCCAAGGGCATGAAGAGCCACCGCCGCCGCAAGAAGTCCCCTCGGGTGAAGCGGCAGTTCGACAAGATGCTCGAGATGCACTCGTCGACCACCAAGCGTGTGAAGAGGATGCTCCCGAACGGCCTGTAGGTGCCGTTCCCGGGACGATGGAGGACCTGTACAGATGGCACGGATCAAGCGCGGTGTGACCAGTCACCGCCGGCATCGCAAGGTGCTGGCGCAGACCAAGGGACATCGCGGTACCCGAAATCGATTGTTCAAGCGGGCGAATGAGTCGCTGATGCGGGCGCTGCAGTACCAGTACCGCGACCGCCGCAACCGCAAGCGCGACATGCGCCGGCTCTGGATCCAGCGAATCAACGCTGCCAGCCGCGCCAACGGTCTGCAGTACTCCCGCCTGATCCACGGCCTCTCCGTGGCGGGAATCGAGATCGACCGCAAGATGCTCGCCGATCTCGCCGTTCGCGATGAGCAGGCATTCGCCGCCATCGTGGATGCCGCCCGGCAGGCCCTCCCTGCTTCCGCTTAACAGGCGCCACGTGACACGAGACGATCTATCGGCTCACCCCGTCGTCACCAGCAGTACCAACCCGCACATCAAGCTGATGCGCTCGCTCGTGCGCCGGAAAGTCCGGCAATCCGAGCGAGCGTTTCTCGTTGAGGGACGCCGACTGGTCGAAGATGCCATCCGGCAGGGTGCCATTCCGCGCTCACTGCTGGTGCGCGCAGACGTGCCCCATGACTGGCTCAACGAGCTCGCCATTCCTCCGGAACGCGTCAGGTTCGTCGAGACCAGTGTCTTCGAGGCTGCGAGCGACGTTGAGCACTCTCAGGGCGTCGCGGCGATCTTCGACCTTCCCGAGCCTGCTGACGACCTTGCGGGACAGCTCGCAGCCAGTGACATGCCAGTGCTGATCCTGGATCGCCTGCGGGATCCGGGGAACATGGGAACCTCGCTTCGCTCGGCCGCTGCGGCTGGCGTCGAGGTCGTCCTGACAGGCCATGGGAGCGTGGATCCCATGAGCCCCAAGGTCGTCAGGGCGGGCATGGGAGCACATTTCCGGCTGCGCATCGCCCCACTCACGCCCCAGCTCACGTCTGCGCTCATTGCGACCGGGCGTGACATCGCCTACGCCGATGCGGCCGCCAGTGTGCCGTTCTACGCATATGACTGGAGCAGGACGGCTGCCCTCGTCGTCGGTGGGGAGACCGAGCCGCTTTCATCCGAGCTGGTCGACGTCGTGACCACCCGGGTGTCAATCCCCATGCGGGCCAACGTCGAGAGTCTGAATGCGGGAGTGGCGGCCTCAGTCTTGCTATTTGAAGCATTGCGGCAATCCGAGATTCGGCGTGGCGTGGGTGTCTCGGTCGACAACACGCCGTAGTTCCGGTAAAATCCGTGATTGTTAGCTGGAAACCGACGATCTGTCAGGCAGGATCCAACCACGGATTCCTTGCAGAACGAAAGGATTCACAATGCGAAAGCAGGACCTGGTCAAGGCTGTGGCGGAGGAGCTCGGAAAGAGCGAGTCCGAGGCCTCGAACGCGGTCAACGCGGTGTTCAACGTGATCTCCAACAATCTCGCCAAGGGTGAGGATGTCACGGTGAGCGGCTTTGGCTCCTTCAAGGTGGTCGAGCGGTCCGCGCGCGAGGGACGAAACCCGCAGACGGGCGAGGCGATGACGATCGCAGCGAAGAAGGCTCCTGTCTTCCGCGCTGGCACGCAGCTCAAGCGCGCGGTTGAGGGCCAGTAACCCGACGCCAATCCGAGAATGCGAATACCCCGTCGGAATCGATCGATTCCGACGGGGTTTTTCATTGCGGTTGCACCCTGGATCTGCCACGCAATCGGTCTATACGGTGGCGCTGGCAACCTCCTCAGGCACCTGTGCGATGTGCTCGGCGATCCTCGATGCCAGGTTCTGTTCGGAGCTCTTGATGGCGACGCCGATCGCGTTCTCGATCGCACGCTCGTTCGAGCGACCGTGCGACACGATCGCCGTGCCGTCCACACCGAGCAGGGGAGCACCTCCGACTTCCGCGTAATCCATGCGGCGAGCCATGGCCCGGAATGCCGGTCGGAGCACGGCGGCCGCGAGTTTCCGGATGAGGGTGCGGGTCAGCTCCTCGCGGAGCGAATCCACGAAGTAGGAAGCCGTGCCTTCCGCGACCTTGAGCGCCACGTTGCCCGTGAATCCATCGGTCACGACGACGTCGGTCGTGCCGAGAGCGATATCCTTCCCCTCGACATTCCCGTAGAAGCTGATGTTCGGGGTCTCGCGAAGCAGGGCATGCACCGCCACGGTCAGCTGGTTGCCCTTGCTGGGCTCCTCGCCGTTGCTCAACAGCCCGACGGTGGGATTTGGCACGTTCATGACATACCGGGCGTAGGTTTGGCCCATGATGGCGAACTGCACCATGTGGGCAGGCTTCGGGTCCGTCACCGCGCCGAGATCGAGGACGAGCGTCATACCGGTCTTCGACGGGATGTTCGCGGCAATCGCAGGGCGATCGATGCCCTTGATGCGACCGAGGCTCATGAGGGCCCCTGCCATCACGGCGCCGCTGTTGCCTGCCGAGACCATCGCGGCGGCCTCGCCATCCTTCACTGCCCGGATCGCGCGCACGAGGCTGCTGTCGGGCTTGCGGCGGACCGCCTGAGCCGGCTGGTCCCCCATGTCGATCGTTTCGGTCGTGCCTACGACGGTGACGTTGACGCCGGTCGTATCGATCGACTGGAGCGCGGCATCCACGGCGCCTTGATCACCGAACAGGATGATGGGTACGCCGAACCGCCTGGCCGCCGAAACGGCACCGGAGACCACGACCGAGGGGCCGTGGTCTCCGCCCATGGCGTCGACGGCGATGGTGGGTGTATGGGTCATGGTCGTGCCCCCGGCCGTGATGCGAACCCTAAATGTCGAGGTTCTGCACATCCTGGGCGTGCGCCTGGATGTACTTGCGGCGAGGCGGCACTGCCGCGCCCATCAGCATGTCGAACGTCTCGTCCGCAGCCTGGCCGTCCTCGATCGTCACCTGCTTGAGGGTGCGACGGGTCGGGTCCATCGTGGTCTCCCAGAGCTGCTCCGGGTTCATCTCGCCGAGACCCTTGTAGCGCTGGACCTCGACATTCTCGCCGCGCTCCTTCAGGACCCTGGCGAGCTCTCGATCGTCGAAGACCCATTCCTCGTTCTTGCCGTTGCCAACCTTGTAGAGCGGCGGCTGGGCGATGTAGACGTACCCGTCCCGGATGAGGGGCTCCAGGTGACGGTAGAAGAATGTCAGGAGCAGCGTCCGAATGTGTGCGCCGTCGACGTCGGCGTCCGTCATGATGATGATCCGGTGGTACCGGAGCTTCGAGATGTCGAACTGCTCGCCGACCGAGGTGCCGAGCGCCGTGATGATCGTCCGGATCTCGTTGTTCTGGAGCATCTTGTCCAGACGGGCCTTCTCGACGTTCAGGATCTTGCCACGGAGTGGCAGGATGGCCTGGAAGCGGCGCTCGCGGCCCTGCTTGGCCGAGCCACCGGCCGAGTCACCCTCGACGATGTAGAGCTCGGACTTTGCCGGGTCACGCTCACTGCAGTCGGCCAGCTTGCCCGGGAGGCTGAAGTTGTCCAGACCTCCCTTGCGCTGGACGAGCTCGCGGGCCTTGCGGGCCGCCTCGCGGGCGCGGGCCGCGTTGAGACACTTCTCGATGACGCGGCGAGACACCTGTGGGTTCTCTTCCAGGAACGCGCCGAAGGATTCGTTCATGACGCTCTGGACCGCACCCGCGACTTCCGGGTTCCCGAGCTTGCCCTTCGTCTGGCCCTCGAACTGCGGATCCTCGATCTTGACCGAGACGATCGCCGTCAGGCCCTCACGAACGTCGTCCCCCGACAGCGACTCGTCGTTACCCTTGAGGAAGCCGTTGCGGCGCGCATAGTCGTTGATGGTGCGCGTCAGGGCCGTCTTGAAGCCCGTGAAGTGCGTGCCCCCGTCCACCGTGTGGATGTTGTTGGCGTAGGTGTACGTCGTCTCTCCGAAGGTGTTGTTGTACTGAAGCGCGACCTCGACATCGACGACACCCTGCGGCGTCTGCACCTCGCGATGCACCGAGAACGGTCGCTCGTGGATCGGGCCCTTCGCACGGTTCAGGTGGCGCACGAAGGAGACGATCCCTCCCTCGAAGTAGAACGACATCTCCCGATCGGCTCGCTCGTCGATGAGGGTCAGCTTGAGCCCGCGCGTCAGGTATGCCGTCTCGCGGAACCACTGTGCGATCGCTTCAAACTGGTAGTCGTGGCCGTTCTTGAAGATCTCCGTGTCGGCGAGGAACCGCGTGGTCGTGCCGTGCGATCCCTTGGTCGTCTTGCCAACGACCTCGACCGGCCCCTTGGCGATGCCACGGCTGTACTCCTGGCGGTAGACGTTCGGGTCGCCCTTCTTGACGACCTCCACCGACATCCACTCCGAGAGGGCATTGACGACCGAGGCGCCGACACCGTGCAGGCCGCCGGACACCTTGTACCCACCGCCACCGAACTTGCCGCCGGCGTGGAGGGTGGTCATGATCAGCTCGAGCGCCGACTTGCCGGTCTTCGTGTGGGTGTCGACCGGGATACCGCGACCGTTGTCGGCCACCGTGATGATGTTGTCCTTGCCGATCGTGGTGATGATGTGGTCACAGTGACCGGCGAGGGCCTCGTCAACGGAGTTGTCGACGATCTCACGAATCAGGTGGTGCAGGCCGCGCGGGCCGGTATCGCCGATGTACATGCCTGGCCGGCGCCGAACGCCCTCGAGTCCTTCGAGGACCTGGATCTGACTGGCGTCGTAGACAGCCTCGTTGAGGGCCTCCTTGACCTGCGTTGCCATGCGAGTTGCTCCTTTGCTGTCGACCCTCACGGGTCCGTGCCGCTAGAGCGGCGTTTGGGTATTGTCAGATGTGCCTGCGGCGGGTGCGAACTTCTGGATGAGCCGATCGCGGTCGTAATAGAACATCATCGTTGCGATCGCCATGCCCGTACCCAGAAAGCTGTTCACCACGATTGCGACCGGAAGCCCCGGAGGGGACGAGATCATCACGTCCCACAGGCGCAGAGCGCCGGTGGCGATCAGCATCGCCGCGATCGAAAAACGGACCGTCGGTCCGAAGAATGTCTGCGTCAGTATTGCCGAGCGCTTCAGGGCACTCACGGGCCCGATATCGTTCACGATGATCGATTCGAGGACGAATCGGGCGTAGATTGCCACCAGGCTGCCCAGCATGACGAAGAAGATCGAGACGAGTGCGGCCAGATCGATCTGCAGGATCAGCAGTACCCCGGCTACGAGAACGACCGGAACGATCAGGAACAGCGCAGCGATCGCCAGAATCGCGATCAGCGCCACGAAACGCACCCATGACCGAATCACGTACCGGATGGTCTCGACCGGCGACAGCGATCGGCCCAACACGGTCATTGCCAGCGGAACCCGCCAGCCCACCGTGATGAGCGTCGACACCAGGAAGAACAGCAGTCCCAGGCCGAAGATGGCGCCGACGGATCCGGGGTCCGTGACGTTACCTGACAGTGACGACCACGCCTCGGCGAGGTTTCGGCGATCGATGCCGCCCGAGAGCCCGGGCGCGAAGATCGTCATCATCAGGTTGAACAGGTTGTCTCGCGACAACCCCGCGAATACCGACGGGAGCATGCTCCCGATGACGTCGTTCAGGCGAAATGTCTCGCCGATGTGCGTGAGCTGTTCGGCAGCCAGCTCCCCGTTGGCCCCACCTCGCTCGAGCATCTCCTCGGAGAGCGGGGTGGTGATGCGGGTGATGGGGATCTGCACCCCGATCCACAGCATCAGGTCGAGCAGGATCGGAACGACCAGCAGCGCGGGCCGTGAGAGCGGCAGGGACAGACCGGAGGCGACTGTTTCATTGACGCCAGAGATCTCGCGGGAAGCTTCTCGGATTCTTCGACCAGCTTGTGGCGAGAGTCGTAGATTCACGCTAATCCCATACGCTCAAGGCCATCTTCGTCGAACCCCAGGTGATGCCCGAGCTCGTGAAGCACGGTAATCCGAATCTGCTCGTCCAGCTCCTCACCTGTGCCGAAGGCACGAAGCAGCGGGCCCCGGTAGACAGTTATCTGATCCGGAACCACCATCGAGTACCCGCCGAAGCGTTGATTCCGCGGGATCCCGTGGTACAGACCGAAGAGTTCCTCTGTATCACCCTCGTGGTCGGCGCGACTCGCAGCTGTCGGTTCGTCTTCAACGACAATCGCGACGTTGTCGAGATAGTGCCGGTACTCTGCCGGCAGTCGCTTCAGCGCGGCATTGACACGCTTTGCAAACTGGAGTCGACGAGCCTTGGCACGCAAGGCTGCTACCTTCCGCTGCCCCTCTATTTTACCAGTTTTCATGGGGATTCTCCATTAAAAACGTAGTGCCTGTCGTGCCGGTTTTTCGCCTATTCCTGCATGGTCTGGACCAAAATGTCGCGCCCGATGGCCACCGGTGCCGCCAGCCCGGATGTCCCCTGCTCGAGAACCACTGCCACCGCATACCGGGGCTTCTGTCCCGGCTCGCCGATGAAACCGATGAACCAGGAGTGAGGCGTGTCCGTGCTGGTCTCGGCGGTGCCGGTCTTGCCCCCAATGGTGTACCCCGGAGCCTGGGCACCCTGCACCGACCCCGAGGTGACCGTGTCGACCATCATCTGCTCGACATCTTCGGCCGTCTCGGGCGAAATCGGCTGCAGCCATTCCTCGGTCGGTTTGGTTTCGATCACATCGCCGTCCTCGGAGACGACCGCATCGACCAGCCTGGGGACCATGATCACGCCGTCGTTCACGAATCCGGCGGTGATCAGCGCCATGTGCAGCGGCGACACCTGGATCTGCCCCTGCCCGAATCCGGTGTCGGCGATCGCGTTGCTCGAGTCGAGGAAATCCTCGCTCGATGCGAGCCGACTGGTGGAAACGGGAAGGTCGAATGGGATTTCCTGTCCAAAGCCGAAGTCTTCCGCCGCCTCCCAGAACTCGTCGCCACCGATCTGCAGGCCGACCTGCGCGAGGACCACATTGAGTGACCACATCAGGCCCTCCCTGAGCGTCCACTCCGAGCGGGTTTCGTCGGGACGATTGTTCTCGACGAGGACCCTTCCGTCGATCTCGATGTCGCCGTCATCCTCATAGACGGAATCCGGCTCGGCATACCCTCGCTCGATCGCGATCGCGGCGGTGACCGTCTTGAACGTCGACCCAGGTGTGTACAGTCCAAGCGATGCGCGCGTCACGAGCGGCCGGTCGGGATCGTTGATGATCGATTCCCAGTATGCCTGGGCTTCGGGATTCCCGGCGGGCGAGGTGGTGAACAGCTGGTTCGGGTCGTACGTGGGGTTGCTGGCCATCACGACCACGTCGCCGGTCTCCACGTCGATCACGACCACGGCGCCGTTCTGACCGTCCAGCAACGCGTGGGCCGAGCGCTGGAGGTCTGCATCGATGGTGAGGCGGAGGTTGGAGCCGGTCTGCGGCTTGTGCAGAAGGTTGTTGAACAGCCGGGATATGGGATTGTTTCCCGTCTGACCCGAGAGCACATCGGCGTACTCCGCCTCGAGCCCGGAGGAGGCGATCAGGAACGGCGAGAAATACCCGGCGATGTATGCCGTCGCAGGGTCAGGCCATGTTCTGTAGTAGTGATCGCCCTCCTGGACGGTCCCCGCGATGACCTCGCCATCGCGATCGAAGATCTCGCCGCGTTTCGTCTCGAGGGGTGTCAGCACCACGCGCGGGTTGGCGATGGCATCGGTGCCGTCCGCCGACTGGGCCGTGCGATAGACGATGTCGTCCTGCTTGATGACCTGGATGCGAATGAGCTGGACCGACACGATGGCGAGCACGGTAGCAAAGACCAGGGCCACGCGGATGAGGGATCGGGAGAACTGTGGCATGTTCGGCAGGCGGACGTAGGCTGCAACGAGCAGCAGCAGCCAGGCGACCCCGAGGATCGAGAGCCACCTGGCGTCCGAGACGTCGTCGATTGCGTAGAGCCCCCAGGCGAGCAGTCCAAGACTTGCCAGCCCTGCCAGGACGCGGATCGGTACGGGCATTGGCGTTACCTCCGAAGTACTGGCACGATCCTAGACCCGGCGCGGGAGTCCGGAGACGTAGAGCAACATCCCGGAGAGGGCGAAGTTCGTGAGCAACGCGCTGCCCCCGTACGAGATGAGTGGCAGGGTGATCCCCGTCAGGGGAATGATGCGGGTCACGCCACCGACGATGATGATCGTCTGGACCGCGATGATCGAGCTGAGCCCGGCCGCGAACAACTGAACATACCCGTCCCGTGCTCGCAGCGCGATGGTGAAGCCACGGACCACGAAGAACAGGTAGAGGCAGATGACGGCGAGCGTACCCAGCAGCCCGAGCTCCTCACCGATCGCCGAGAAGATGTAGTCGGTCTGAACCTCGGGTATGTAGGTCGGCGAGCCGTATCCCAAACCAACCCCGAACACGCCTCCCGATGCGAGCGCATAGTCGGAATGGACGGGCTGGAAGCCGGCGTCGAGCGGATCCTTCCATGGGTTGAGCCAGTTCTGCACGCGAATGCCGATTCGGTCGAGAGTCAGCCAGGCGCCGTAAGCCGCCGCTACGAACGATCCAAGTCCGACTGCGACGTAGATCAGTCCGCCGGTCGCGATGTAGAGCATCGTGAGGAATATGCCGAAGAAGAGCAGGGCGGACCCGAGGTCGTTGAGTATGATCAGCGTCAGGAGACAGGCGGCCCACATCGCTCCCATCGGGATCAGGTACGGGATTGGCGGCAAGGTTATGGGGCCGACCTTCCAACCGGAGGCCAGCAGATCCCGATTCTCGTCAAGGTAGCTGGCGAGGAACGCCACGAGCGCGAGCTTGACGATCTCCGATGGCTGGATCTGTACCGGGCCAATCTCGATCCAGAGCTTGGCCCCGTAGACTTCCGTGCCGATGAAGAAGGTGGAGATCTGCAGGGCGATCGCGCTCAGGATGATGAGATACCGGTATCGCTGGAGCCAGCGAATGAGCCCAATGGGGCCGAGCAGCATCACGATGAGCCACATGATGACCAGGCCCGCCGCCAGGTACATGAGGTGGCGCTGGGCCAGCGCGCTGTAGGCGTCGCTGATTGCCGCCAGATCCGGGTGAAGGCGCTGAATCATCAGCAGACCGAGAATCGAGATCATGGCCGTGATCGGCAGGATCGTCTGATCTCCACGGAACCCCCGAATCCCCAGCGACAGGCTCATCACCAGCACGGCGCCGGCGAAGGCGAGCCCTACCCAGATCTCGGACCACGACCAGTCGAGCTGCGCGCGAGGCACGAGCACGATGATCGCGAGTCCGATGATGGCGATGAGCGCTGGGAAGATCAGCAGCCCGAACTCGATGGAGCGGAAGGTAGGACGAAAGCGGGCTGGCATTTACTTGTCTGGTCGTGTGGATCTGGAGGTGAGGACGCCGAGGATCCGCTGTCGATCTTCCGGGATGGCGTCGCGGTGCGTCGTGATGGCCTGTGCCGGAGCCGCAGCGCAACCGTGAGCGCACCCCGGAAGCGGTTGCGCCGCGATCTCGAGCACGAGACGCTTGCTGCGTTCGACGTTGTCGGCAAGCACCCGCATGACCACCTCGATGCTCACATCTTCCTCGGACTCATGCCAAACGTCATAGTCGGACACCGTGGCGAGGATGGCGTAGCAGAGACCCGCTTCGCGCGCCAGACGAGCTTCCGGCATCGCGGTCATGCCGATCACATCTGCGTTCCATGTCCGGTAGAGCTGGGATTCGGCGCGAGTGGAGAACTGGGGACCTTCGATGCAGATGTAGGTACCACCAGCCACCACCGATTGATCGACGGATGATGCCGCTTCCCGAATGTATTCCTGGAAGCTGCCGCAGAAGGGATCCGCGAGGCCGACATGTCCGACGACACCGTGCTCGAAGAAGGTCCGATCCCGTCCGATGGTTCGATCGATGATCTGGTCGGGAAGGAGCATGGTGCCCGGCGGGAGATGGTCTCGCAGGCTTCCCACAGCGCTGACGCTGAGCAGGTGTGAGACCCCGATCGACTTGAGGGCGAAGACATTGGCTCGGAACGGTATCTCGCTGGGGTTGAGCGTGTGTCCGATCCCGTGCCTTGGGAGGAAGCAGATCTCCTGACCTCCGAGGGTGCCACACACGATCGGAGCGCTCGTCGGACCATATGGCGTATCGGGATGTATCTCTTCGACCGCCTCGAGTCCGGGAAGGTCGTAGAGTCCACTGCCGCCGATCACTCCCAGCATCGATCGCTCCCTGAGTTCTGGTCCGCCACCCGGTACGGGCGGCCTGAACGTACGTGCCATCGGGCGGTAGGCCCAGAGGCAAGTGTAACCGGGCGCGCGGGGGAGGTGGGGCCGCGCCAACGCCATTCGTGGTGGCGTGCTATACTCGGTGCGTAAACGCCGTCGCCACGGGCGTTTTTCCGTGTGTTCGAATACATTCCAGAGAGACCTGACTGACGTTGGGCATTTGAGGAGGCGCCTACAGCATGGCGTTGCAGAAAGAGCAGAAGGAATCGATCATCGAGGCGAACCGCACCCACGAGACCGACACGGGCTCGCCCGAGGTGCAGATCGCAATCCTGACCGAGCGCATCAACGGTCTCACGGCCCACCTGCGAGAGCATCGCCATGACCATCACTCGCGGCGTGGTCTGCTCAAGCTGGTCGGTCGCCGACGGCGACTGCTCGCCTATCTGAGCAAGAACGACGTCGAGCGCTACCGTGCCGTGATCGCGCGCCACGGACTTCGCCGCTAGTGTGGCATCCGGCGACGGGCGTCAGGTTACCGATCCTGAGTGCGATGTCGTTCGGCTGCGTCATCGATCGCTGATGAGAGTGCCCAGCTCCTCCGGGATGCTGGGCACTTATCTTGCTTCGAGAGTGACCGGAAAGGAGGTGCGTGGGGGTCCTGTGGGCGGGGTTTGAGGAATTGGGGCAGTGCGAGGCGAGATGTTGTGTCGCACTACGCCAGTCCCTCAAGACCTTCCGCCCATCTGAACTGAGATGTCGGATGCCGGTGAGCATCCTGCCTGACACGCTGATCAAGGCCAGAGGTCTGGAGAGACACGATGATACCCGCTGAGGTTATGGAACGAATCAAGTCGGTGAGCGCCGAGCTGAACGGGCGCACACTGACGCTGGAGACCGGTCGTATCGCCGAACAGGCGATGGGTGCCGTTGTGGTGCGCTATGGGGACTCCATGGTGCTCGCGACGGTCGTCGGCGAGAGGGAAGAGGCGAAGCTGCCGTTCTTCCCGCTGACCGTCGATTACGAAGAACGCATGTATGCCGCCGGCAAGATTCCAGGCGGCTTCATCAAGCGCGAGGGACGCCCCACGGAACGGGCTATCCTCGCGGCCCGACTCACCGATCGCCCGCTGCGCCCGCTCTTCCCGAAGGGCTACAAGTCGGAGGTGCAGGTGATGGTCACCGTGCTCTCCGCCGATCAGGAGAACGATCCGGCGCTGCTGTCGATCATCGGCGCCTCCGCGGCGCTGTCGATCTCCCCGATCCCGTGGGATGGACCGGTGGGCGCGGTACGCATGGGCCTGGTGGATGGCGAGCTGATCATCAACCCCACGTTCGAGCAGATCGAGCAAGGGGATCTCGACATGGTGGTGGCCGGCACGGACGATGCCATCATGATGGTCGAGGGTGAGGCCGACCAGGTCCCGGAAGCTGTGATGCTCGAGGGGATCGAGATCGCCCACGAGAACATCAAGCGGATTGTGGAGATCCAGCGCGAGCTCGTGAGCGCGGTGGGTACCGAGAAGTGGGAGTTCACCCCGCCCGCCGAGAACACGGAGCTGCGCGACGACATCATCGCCTTCCTCGGCGATTCTCTCCGGGAGGCGGTCCGCAACACGGACAAGGTGCTGCGGGTCGAGGCAACCAGCGACCTCGAGACGCGGGTGATCGAGCATTTCACCACTGCGGAAGAGGGTGAGGAGCCTCAGTACACCCCTGGCGAGGTCTCGGACATCTACCAAGCGCTCCTCAAGGAGGAGGTCCGGAAGGGCATCATCGAGGACGGAATCCGGCCCGACGGTCGCCGACCGGAAGAGATCCGTCCGATCTGGGCCGAAGCCGGCTACCTGCCGCGGGCTCACGGCTCCGCCATCTTTACGCGTGGACAGACGCAGGTTCTCACCTCCATCACCCTTGGCTCGACGGCCGAGGAGCAGCGGCTCGATTCGATCAGCCCCGAGGAGACCAAGCGGTACATCCACCACTACAACTTCCCGCCATACAGCGTGGGCGAGGTCCGTCGTCTGCGCGGTCCGAGCCGGCGCGATATCGGGCACGGGGCGCTTGCCGAGCGCGCACTCGTCAATGTCATCCCGCCCGAGGATGACTTCCCGTACACCATGCGTCTGGTTTCGGAGGTCGTGAGCTCCAACGGATCCACTTCGATGGCGAGTGTATGCGGCTCGACGCTGGCCCTCATGGATGCCGGCGTGCCGATCTCCGCTCCCGTCGCTGGCGTGGCCATGGGACTGGTGATCGACCAGGAGACGGGTGCCTTCACGGTGCTGACCGACATCCAGGGCGTCGAGGATGCTTACGGCGATATGGACTTCAAGGTCGCCGGCACCGCGACGGGCGTGACCGCGATCCAGATGGACATCAAGGTCAAGGGCATCACCATCGAGATCATGCGTCAGGCACTCGACCAGGCCAATGTCGGTCGCCAGTTCATCCTCGGAAAGATGCTCGAGGCGCTGCCGGCTCCGCGTGCCGAGCTGGCCAAGCACGCCCCGCGCGTAACCCGGATCAAGATCAACCCCGACAAGATCGGCGCGGTGATCGGCCCGGGCGGCAAGATGATCCGGTCGATCCAGGACGAGACCAACACCAAGATCGACATCGAGGATGATGGCACGGTGTCGATCGCCGCGACCAACGGCGACAACGCGCAGGAGGCGCTCAAGCGCATCCGTGACCTGACCGAAGAGCGGGAGCTGGTGCAGGTCAACAAGGGCGAGATCTACACCGGCAAGGTCGTCAGCATCATGCCGTACGGCGCCTTCGTGGAGGTCGTGCCAGGTCGGGATGGGCTCGTTCACATCTCCGAGCTGTCAGAGGATCCCGCGATCCGGGTGAACCAGGTCGAGGACATCGTCAATCTCGGCGACGACATCACGGTCATGGTCATCGACGTGGCTCCCAACGGGAAGATCAGCCTCTCGCGACGGGCTGCCCTGACCGGCGTCATGCCCGAGCCGAAGCCGCAGCGCAGTGGTGGCCCTCGTGGGAACGGTGGGGGCCCGCGTGGTGGCAATGATCGTCGCGGTGGTGGTCCACGCGGCGACCGTCGTGGAGGTCCGCGCTCCTAGCGCGTTCCAGATCAACGGAAATGCAATACGGAGCCCCCGTCGCACGATGCAACGGGGGCTCCGTATGTCTGTGTCCCATGTGTCGACATCAGGGAGAGCTGCGCTGGATCAGCCGATCCGTGTCAGTCGGCCGGTGTTGATATCTCGGCCGCCTGCGTCGCGAGATCGTTCATGAGATTCTGACCCGTGTCGGTGTAGGTGATGAAGAGGCTGAACCCGCAGAACAGCAGGACGCAAAAGAGAATGAGCCCACCGAGCACCCACAGCCACGTTCGGCGCTTCGGTGGCTCTTCCTCCGGAAGCGGCGACATCCGCCAGTTGGGATCGCGGGGATCCTCGGGGCGGGGATCTGTCGGCGAAACAGTCGGCGGCGTGGACACGGCTGGACCGATGGCGGGGCGCTCGGGGGGCTGGAACTGGCGAGGGATGGACGTCTCGCGCGAGAGTCGTGCGCCGCAGTTCGAGCAGAACTTGTCGCCTTCATCATTCACGTGCCCACACTGGGGACATTCCATGCATCACCTTCCTGCGTGACATGCATATCGACGGCGGACACGGTTTCGCCGCGCCCGCCGTCGATGGGGCCATCCTTTCGACATGTTCAGAGCGTATTACTCGTTGAGGCGCGGGTCGAGCGCATCGCGGAGCCCATTCCCGATCAGGTTGAAGGCGAGCGCAGCCAGATAGATCGCGAAGCCAGGGATGAACACATAGGTCCAGGACGATCGGTAGAACTCCTTGGCCTCGTCGAGCATGTTGCCCCACGACGGAGTCGGGATTGTGACGCCGAAGCCAAGGTACGACAGTGTCGCCTCGTAGAGGATCAGGGATGGCAGGGCCAGGGACATCCAGACGATGATGATCGAGATCACGTTCGGGAAGAGATGGCGCACGATGATGCGGCTGTTGGAGGCGCCGATCACGCGCGCCGCATCGATGTAGTCGCGATTCTTGAGACTCAACACCTCACCACGGACGAGACGCGAGATTCCTGTCCAGGCGAGTCCAGCGATCACGAACGCAAGCCCGACGGGCCCTGGGCGGAACCACACGCTGAGGAGCAGGAGAATCGTGATGCCCGGGATCGAGATGATGATGTCGACGAAGCGCATCAGCAGCGTGTCGATGATGCCGCCGTAGTAGCCGGCGACCGACCCCACCGTGCCTCCGATAAACAGGGCGGAGAGGACGGCGAGCACGGCGACCATCATGGAGTTGCGACCACCGTAAGCCAGTCGGGTGAGGATGTCTCGCCCGTTCGCATCGGTGCCCAGCAGGTGGCCCTGTTCGCCTGGCGCAAGCAGGTTCTTGCGAAGGTCGCCCGTGGCGTAGTCGTAGCCCGTCAGCTGGGACACGATCGGTGCGCCGAACGAGAAGATCAGGATCAGGATCGCCAGCACGAGGGCCGCCATCGCGACCCGATCCTTGCGGAACCGTCGCCAGGCTCGCAGGTAGAAGCCGGGTGTGGACCGCAGCGCGGATCGATCGAGCGCGCTCTGCCGTTCCGGAGCGATCGTGGTCAGGTTGGTGCTTGACGTTTCAGCCTGATGAGCCATGTCAGTGTCCTTTCCCCATCAGGGCTAGTCGAAACGAACCCGCGGGTCCATGACGCCATACATGACATCCGCGAGCAGATTGCCCACTACCGTGAGGAATGCCAGCATCATCACGGCAGCCATCGCCACCGAGTAATCGTTCTGTTGCAGTGAGTTGATGGTGAGCTGGCCGACACCCGGGTAGGCGAAGACGTTCTCGACGATGAGCGCGCCACCGAAGAGGTCAGGAATCGTGAGTCCGATGAGTGTCACCAGCGGCAGCATCGCGTTGCGGAATGCATGCGACATCAGCACTGCGCGCTCGCGAAGCCCCTTCGCCTCGGCGGTGCGGATGTAGTCCTGCCGGATCACCTCGAGCATCGAGGAACGCACGTAGCGGGTCCAGCCGGCGAGCTGCACAATACCCAGCGTGAAGGCGGGCAGAATCAGGTGCTCGACCCGATCGAGGAAATCGCCGCCGCCTCGGAGGTTCTTCACGCCTCCGGTGGGCAATGAGGGCAGACCCCACTCCTGGAACTTGACGGAGAAGACGATGATCAGCAGCAATCCCAGCCAGATCGTGGGGACCGAAAAGAAGGCGGTGCTGATGATCGTGGTGACTCGGTCGAAGAAGCTGTTCCGCTTCACCGCCGAGAGGATGCCGATCGGCACGGATAGCAGCAGCGCAAAGATGAGCGATGTGGCGCTCAGGATGAGCGTGTTGGGGAGGGCCGCTTCCAGTCGACTGCTTACCGGAGCGAAGTTGATGAAGCTGTTTCCGAGGTCTCCCTGAAGTGTATTACCAAGCCATGTGAAATAACGCTTGTACCATGGTTCGTTCAGCCCGAGATTCTCGACAATCCTGGCGCGATCTTCAGGTGTAATGCTGGGATTGAATTCGTATTGATCGGTAGGGCTACCCGGAACCATGTTCAGGAGGGCATAGACAAGGAACGAGATTCCGAGAAGCAGCGGAATCATGCCGATCAATCGACGGATGATGTACCTGGACATATGGGTAATCCTGACAGGTGAGTGTCAATGGCCAGATCGTCGTCGGCGCATCCGCCGAAATGTGTGCGTTTGACGTCGGGACCCTGGCGAGTGTGGTGCGTCGTGGTTGGTGGAGGGGGCCACTCTGGCCCCCTCCCTCCTGAGCCCGCGGTACGGGCACCGGCTCGTCTCTACTACTGGACCTCGGTCCAGACGAACGGCAGGCTCCACATGTAGGAGTATCCGTTCGGGTAGAAGTTGTGCAGCGTGTTCCGGACACCGGTGGTGTTCTGGCGGAACACGAGGTAGCCTGCGGCCGCCTCGTCGTTGAGGATGTTCGATGCCTCGATGAGCATCTGGATCCGGGCCTCCGGATCGATGGTCTTCTCAGCCTCGAGGGCGAGTCGGTCGTACTCCTCGTTGCAGTAGCGCATCGAGTTGAAGCCGGCCGGCGGAACCGCGTCGCAGCGGAACATGTCACCCTGGCCGCCATCGATGGACCACTGGAAGCCGAAGACGGCCATCTCGTAGTCGCCGGTGTCGGTGGCGTCGCTCAGCGTGGCGAACGGCACCGGCGTCGGGATCATCTCGATGCCGACCTCGGCCCATGCCTGCTGCATGTACGGGATCTGCTGCTCGTAAGTAGCGACACCCTCGGAGAAGAGGCACTCGAAGCTGAACTTCACGCCATCCTTCTCGCGGACGCCGTCGCCGTCCTCGTCGACCCAGCCAGCCTCCTCGAGGAGCTGCATGGCCTTCTCCGGGTCGTAGTTGTAGATCGTGTTGGTGGCGTCAGGGTTGAACGCAACCGAGAGGACCGGCTGCGTGCCGTTGGCCTGGATCGCATAGCCGTTGTAGACCTGCTCGGCGAGCAGCTCGCGGTCCAGCGCGTACATCAGGGCTTGGCGCACGCGAACATCCGTGAAAAGCTCGGTGCGGGAGGGATCCTGGTTCGCGGAGAACCAGTTCACGCTGGTGGTGTCGTAGGCGTGGATGGTGACGTCCGGGTTGTCCTCGAGCGTCGGCGCCTCGGCGAAGCTGACATCACACCAGTCGATCTCGCCGGTGAGCAGAGCCTGCGTGAGGGAGGACTGCTCCGGAATGACCCGGAAGATGAACTCGTCGATGTTCGGGACCTGGGTGGTATCCCAGTACTCCTCGTTCTTGACCACCGTCACGTGATCTTCGGGCACCCACTCGACGAACTTGAACGGACCTGTGCCGATCACGCGGCTCGGGTCCTCGCCGGTGGTGCCTCCATCGGTGCCCCAGTTCGCGAACGGGACGTCTTCCCAGATGTGCTTCGGAACGATGGCAACCAGGCCGACCGTGTTCTCGAGGAACGTCGCGTATGTGTCGTTGGCGACGAGCTGAACGGTGTAGTCGTCGAGCGCCTCGTAGGACTCGAGGACCTGCGCCACGGAGGAGCGGCGGACCGAGAGGCTGTCTTCGGCGAGCGTCGCGTCGAAGGAGAAGATCACGTCCGCAGCCGTGAACGGCGTGCCGTCGTGCCAGGTGACATTCTGGTTCAGATGGAAGGTGTAGGTGCGGCCGTCTTCAGCGACATCCCACGTGTCGGCGAGGCCCGGCACGTACGAGCCGTCGATGGCGCTCGAGCCCACGAGGTATTCCTGGATGAGGCCCGCGATCCGCGACGAGTACACGTCCTGCGAGATGAGCAGGTTGACCGTCTGAATGTCGGTGGTCTCACCGTAGATGACCTGGCCACCCGCGATCTCCGGCTCGGAGAGGTCGAACTCCTCCTGGAGCGATGCAAGGTATTCCTCGCGGCTCACCGGAGCGATGGATCCGACGGCAACCGGGCTGGCGGCCGGGGATGCCTCCGGGGACGCGTCCTGCGCAGACACCGATCCGGCAAGCATGCCGGCAGCACCCGCAGAGATACCGAGAGCGGTTGCCTGGCGGATGAACCCGCGGCGGCTCAGCTCTCCGTTACGAAACTTCGCTACCAGTGTGTCGATCTGGGTACGATCCATTCGTGACCCCTCCATATTGATTGTTTTTTCGACGTAGCACCGTCGCCACGCCGGTCCTTCCCCAGGACGTCGACAGCGGTCCACTGCCTGCATTTGCCGTGCCATCGTGACCGGTTTGCGCAGCACATCGCGGTAGACCCGCGGGTCGCCAGGCTCCAGTTTCACTCGGTCACGAATGACAGGGTGGACAACTGCGACTATCCTAAAAGAATCGTCACATAAGCGTCAAACTTCTGGGGCAATTGGGCGATCGTACAGCCCAACCAATCACTATCCCGCATCGTGCGGATGATGGCAACGGTATGCGCCGGCTTGTTCGTCACAGGTCCGGCTCAATCACGTGCCGATGTTCGCGCTGAAATACGATCTGGTGTCAGATGAACCAGCCTGAATCTTCGGGGCCTTCGTTGCCGGCACTGGTAGGAGTGGCCGTTGTCGCCATGGTGGTCGCGGCCATCCTGTCGACGGTAGCGTTTCTCCTGCTGGACCGTTACGCGACACCGTCCGTGTCGATCGTCGAACGAAGCGAGGATCCGCTCGTCGTGCAGGTCTCGGGTGCCGTGGCGACACCGGGCATGTATTCCCTTCCCGGTGGCGCGAGACTGGGTGACCTGGTGGACGCTGCAGGAGGTCTGTCCAGTGAGGCCGATCTCTCCACACTGAACCTCGCGGCCAGGATCGATGATGGGGAGGCCATTGAGATTCGAGCAATCTCCGAGACCGAGTCAACCCCCAGTCAGAACGCAGCCGGACCGGCCGCGCCACTCATCAACATCAACACCGCCACGCTCGAGGAGCTCGACAGCTTGCCAGGCGTCGGTCCAGTGATCGGACAGCGGATCATCGATTACCGGGAGGCCAATGGTCACTTTCAGTCCGTAGATGAGCTCGAGGAGATCGATGGCATCTCGACGTCCCTGATTCGCGAGCTGGAGCCGCTGGTGACTGTGGATGGGTAGACCCTGGATGCTCATCGCTGGATCCGGGGTCACCGCGGGAGCACTCTTCGGCCTGGAAGGTGTGATCGCGATGGGCGTCCTCGCTCCCCTGGTCGCAGCACTTGTGGGTCAGCGCTGGTTTGCAGTCGGCGTCGTCGCGGTCGTCGCTGCACTTGCAGGGTTCGTTCGCGTTTCCCTGGGGCCGGATATCACGGTAGACGACGTCGTCGTGCGGAGCACGAGGGGTGAAGGGGTCGTCGCGTCCATTCCCCAGATCGGACCGTCTGGACCTCGCGCCGTCGTCGAGATCGATCGCGTACAGCTCAGCGAGGGAGACTGGGTTGAGGGCTCGGGCAAGGTCCTCGTGTTTTTTCGCGACTCCGAGCCACATGGAGTAGGGCGAGGCGATCGCGTTCAGCTGGTCTGGTCCGTGACCGATGCTGCCGACTTTGATCCGGGATTCAGGCGATTCGTGGCCGCGAGCGATGCCGCCGCGGGCGCATGGGCGTTCAACACCGTCGTGATCGCACGCGGTAGCTCACCCTTCAATGTACTGGTTGACCTGCGGGAGAAGGTGACGACGAGGATTACGTCATCCGTCGAGGGCGACGCCGGAGCCCTGCTGGCGGGATTCGTGACTGGCGATGACTCCGGGCTTTCCGAGCCTGCCCGCGACACCTTCGATCGGACCAACACGTCTCACATCACGGCGGTAAGCGGCAGCAATGTCGCGATCCTGCTGGCGATGTGGTACGCGCTGGTTCGATCGGGTCGCTGGCGACGCTCGATACCCGCGCTCCTTTGCGTGCTCACGCTGATTTGGCTGTACGTCGTGCTCGTTGGCATGGGCCCAGGAGCGGTGCGTGCCGCGCTGTTCGCGACGCTCCTGATTCCTGCGGCCCGATTCGGCAGGCGAGCAGACCCCATGACCGCACTGATGGCAGTCAGCGCAGCCATGCTGCTTGCGAGTCCAGGGTATGCCGTGAACGTCGGATTCTGGCTGTCCATGGCAGCATCCGCCGCGATGGTGACCACGTTGCCCGCAGCGAACCAGACGACGCCGTGGGAATTTCTCGGTCGGGGCACCGTGTCACTGCTGGCCGCGCAACTCGCAACACTTCCGATCACCTTCTGGGTGTTCGGTAGCTGGTCGCCTGGGTCGCTGGTCGCGAATCTGATCGTCGGGCCAATCGTGTCGCTCATGTTCCCCGTCGCGTTCGTAACCGCAGCAGTCGTCACCGTGGTGCCGTGGGTGGGAGGCCTGATCGGCTGGCTGCCCGCGCTGGGAGCGGTCACGATCATCTCCGCCGTGCAGAGCCTGGCCGGTGCGTTCCCGATGGTTCGTGCGGGAGCCCTGACGGTGATCGGTGCAGCGCTCGTGGCGGCGATCTGTCTCGCCGTGGTGGCGGTACTCAGTGCCGACGTGCAACGATGGCTCGATCGGCTCGCCTTTCGGCGGTCGAACTGGCTCCCCTTCGTGTTGCCCGCCATGGTCGGCGGGGCGATTGGCCTTTGGCTGGTTGCGGTACTGGTTCCCATCTGGGTGTAGTCCACGCCTGAAACACACCGGACCCTGGGCGAAACTCGATTGACACAGGGCACGCTACCGCGTATCTTTTGGGGCGTCGCGCCCCCATAGTCTAGCGGCCTAGGACGTCACCCTTTCAAGGTGAAGATCGCGGGTTCGAATCCCGCTGGGGGTACCATCGAAGGCGGCGGCCGGCAAGGGCTGCCGCCTTTTTGTACGTCCAGCCCGCGTGTGTTGTCAGCGTCGGAGTGCACGGGTGAGCGCTCGGGAACTGCATTGCGAAGAGGAGGGAGAATCGGGGATGGTCGATACGAGCGCACTGTCCGCGAACGAGGTGATCGATCTGCTTGGCCTCAGCCCACTCGCAGGGGAGGGCGGATTCTTCCGCGAGACCTGGAAGATGCCAGGCATCGATTCGGGGCCCGACCCGCATGGGACGGCGATTCTCTACCTGATCACCCCCGACTCCTGGTCTGCCCTGCATCGCCTGAAATACGACGAAGTGTTTCATTTCTATCTTGGCGACCCCTGCCGCATGGTGCTGGCGCATGAGCCGGATCGGTTCGAGTCGGTCGTACTGGGGCAGGACATCTCCGCTGGCCAGCGTGTCCAGCAAGTCGTGCCCGCACGATGGTGGCAGGGTACGCAACTTGCACGAGGAGGTCGCTGGGCGCTCCTGGGGACCACCATGGCTCCCGGGTTCCACCCCGACATCTTCGAACTCGCCAGTCCTGGGGCGCTGGAGGCGTTCACTCCGGATGTTCGCCAGCACCTGGACGCGTATCTCCCGTAGAATCTGTCGAAGTGACTGATACTGAACTTGAGCGGAAAGGATCTCTTCGTGGACGTCATTCTGCCCGTAGCCGGCTTCGGTACTCGCCTTCGCCCGCACACCTGGAGCAAGCCGAAACCGCTGGTCTCGGTCGCAGGCAAGCCGATGCTCGAGCATGTGCTCGACCGGGTGATGGGTGAGAACCCCGAAAAGCTCGTCTTCATCACCGGATATCTTGGCGAGCAGATCGAGGCCTGGGCCCGCTCGACCTACGACATACCCGTCGAGTTCGTCGAGCAGCCCCAAATGCTCGGCCAGACGGATGCGATCGTCCGCACCAGGGAGATCGTGAACGACGATGCGCTCATCCTTTTCCCGGACATGCTGTTCGAGGCTGACTTCTCAGGGTTGCGCGACCTTGGCGTTGACGGTGTTGCATTCACCAAGGAGGTCGACGATCCGAGTGCGTACGGCATTGCCGTCCTCGATGACGATGGAGCGATCGCCAGGCTGATCGAAAAGCCGTCCGACCCGGTCTCGAATCTCGCGGTGATCGGAATCTACTACATTCGTCACATGGGCGACCTCTTCGACGCGATCGACCGACAGATCGAACAGAAGCTGATGACCAAGGATGAGTACTTCCTCGCCGATGCGTTGCAGCTGATGATCGATGACGGCAAGAGGTTCGTGACCCGAAACGTCCCCGTCTGGGAGGACGCCGGGAACAGCGACGCGCTGCTTCAGACGAATCGATACCTCCTCGACAACGGCAGCGCAACCCGTTACGACCGGGCTGACGTGACGGTGATCCAGCCAGCCTACATCCATCCCGAGGCTGATGTCAGTGGCTCGGTCGTCGGTCCGTATGCCAGCATCAGTGCCCGCGCGACAGTGCGCAACAGCATCATCCGGGACTCCATCGTCGAAGAGGACACGACGGTGTCCGATGTGGTTCTCGAGCATTCGGTCATCGGTGACAAGGCGGTGATCAAGGGGACGGCAACCCGGCTGGACATCGGGGACAACTCAAAGGTGACGTTGTGAGCGGTTACAGCGAGTCGGTCAACGCCGCATCACAGCAGCCCGACCGCATCTGGTACGAGCTGGCGATCGATGTCCACGCCGAGGCGGTGGAGCCCGTCTCTGAGCTCCTCGCACGGTACGGGTTCAACGAGGGCGTCGCCATCGACGAGCCCTACATCCAGGACGGCGATGGCGACAACCTCGAGATCGCCCTCGACAAGCCGTTCACGATCCGAACCTACATTGCCGACACCGATTTCGATCAGTCGATCGTGGAGGAGATCCGCGGCGCGCTCTGGCACCTCGGACAGATGCGTCCCGTCTCGGATCTTCGCGTGTCCACGCTCGCCGAAGAGGACTGGGCCAACGCGTGGAAGGAGCACTTCACGGTCCATCGGATCGGCGACCGTGTCGTGATCCGGCCGCCCTGGCTGGAATACGAGCCAATGGGGGATGAGGTGGTCGTGGTGCTGGATCCCGGCATGGCATTCGGAACCGGGCTCCACCCATCGACGCGGCTGACCGTGCTCGGCGTCGAGGAGGTGATTAGCCCCGGTGACACCGTGCTCGACGTGGGCACGGGGTCGGGCATTCTCGCCATAGCTGCCCTGAAGCTGGGAGCATCCCATGTCGACGCTGTCGACGTGGAGACGGTCGCTGTTCGCGCCACCCAGGAGAATGCAGAGCGAAATGGCGTTTCCGACCGCCTCGACGTTCGACTCGGCAGCGTCGGGTCCGGCGAGCCCTTTCAGGGCACCTATGATGTCGTTCTGGCGAACATCATCGCGAGAATCCTCATCGAGCTTTCGGACGCGATCGTGGCGGCAACCAAGCCAGGAGGGGCGATCGTGCTGGCCGGGATCATCCTGGAGCGCGAGGCGGAGGTCATTGCGGCGTTCGAGCAGCGTGGCGCAAGGGTGGCGAACCGCCGGCAGCACGATGACTGGGTCTCACTGGTGCTCAGAAACCGAGGGTAGCGGCCGGCGCCTCTCGTCAGTAAACAGTTCACCGGCGAAAACATGGTAGGGTTATGTCGCTGACCGGCGCCTCTCGGGGTGACCGGAGTTGTTCATGCCCTCCATCACGTTGTCTCCATCGCCGTACGCGACCCCGCAAGGATCCTCCATGCCAGTTGTCAGTGAGCTTTCCCATCGAAGAGTCGATCTGGTGCCGACAGCGCCAGGCACCGTCGAAGCGGTCGCACCGGCATCGCTCGCCATGGAGCTGGGGATCGAGCCAGGAGACAGGGTCGTCGGTATCAACGGTCGACCGCTGCTCGACGCTCTCGACTTCCAGTTTCAGGCGCAGTCGACGCACGTTGTCCTCGACGTGGACCGGGACGGCTCGCTGCTGCGGTACGAGCTCGAGCTCGAAGGCGACGAGTTCTGGGGAATCACCTTCGCGGACCCGACATTCGACGGCGTGCGGGTGTGCGAGAATGCGTGCCCATTCTGCTTCATCAAGCAGATTCCGAAGGGCATGCGACGGTCCCTGTATGTCATGGACGACGACTTTCGCTATTCGATGCTCTACGGCTCGTTCGTAACGCTCACCAACCTCTCAGAGGACGACTGGAAGCGCATCGAGGAGCAGCACATCAGCCCGATGCATGTGTCGGTGCATGCGACCAACCCGGACCTGCGGGTGGCACTTGTGGGAAACCCGAAGGCTGGCAAGATCCTAGAGGATCTCCAGCGGTTGCAGGACGCCAACATCGATTTCCATGCACAGCTGGTGCTGGTGCCTGGCGTGAACGACGGCGAGGAGATGGATCGGAGTCTGGAAGACCTCTCGGGATTCCATCGTCTCCGGTCGATCGCCGGTGTTCCGGTCGGGTTGAGTCGCCATGGCCAGGAGCGCCAGAGCAGGCAGATTCGCCTCTCGCGAACGTGCATGCGCCGCTTGCCAGGTGTCCAGCAGGAGCGGATCCACGTTCGTCGATACGAGCAGCATGAGGCAAGGGCAGTGATCGCGCAGGCCGAAGGGTGGCAGCAGCGGTTCCGGCGTGAGCGAGGCGAGACCTTCTTCCATCTTGGCGACGAGTTCTATCTCATGGTTGGCGACGAGGTGCCCAGCGCCGAGCACTACGACGGGTTCCCCCAGATCGAGGATGGTATCGGAATCACGCGCTATTTCCTGCAGGGCGCCGATCGGTACGTCAGGCGCGCTCGACCCGGCATCTTCGCTGGCGAGCACGGCATCGTGGCATGCGGCACTCTCGTCGGCGATACGATGGCGGGAGCGTTCGCGGAGTTCAATCGCGTGACCGGAGCAGAGCTTGCCGTGGTGCCGATCGAGAATCAGTATCTCGGACCGGAGATCAATGTCTCGGGGTTGCTCTCCGGGAGCGACCTCGTCGCAGGACTTCGGGAAATACCGGGTGATGGCCCCGTGTTCGTTACGAGGAAGATGATCTCGGACCGAACAGGGACGTTGCTCGACGATCAGCGCATCGAAGATGTCGCCAGTCAGATCCGACGTCCCGTGGTTCCCGCCGAGACGATGAGCGACGTCGCTCGCTACCTGCGGCGGAATCGACATGGCGTTCGGCGAGTTGCCTGACACCAGGCAGCAGCGTTCTCGACATGAAATGAGGCCGTGGTCGATTGCGACCACGGCCTCATTCCATGTCGACCCAGGTCAAAGGCTACCTGCGCCGCATGCGTCCGAGAATGGTGGCGGCCACGGCCGTGCCCACGGCGATCAGCACGTCCCCGAGCGGGTAGTAGGGGCGCGGGTTTTCGGCGTTCGATGGGGGCTGATACCGGTGCATGCGGATCCACAGGCTGATCGTCTCCCGCATGGCTCGGAGGATCACCTTGAGGTCACCGCCAGTGGCCTGGCCCGCCACGCGCGGATGGTGCGGGACACCCACCTGCACGATGGTGGCGCCCTGCCGGCGGAGCTTGGACTGGATCTCCGCGTTGATCAGTGCACCCGACGTCGTCAGCGAGAGGCTGCGGATCTGATCGCCACGGAAGATCTTGAACGCGCAGTCGAGGTCGCGCATGTGCACGCCAAACAGGATGCGGACCGCGAGGTTGAAGATCTCCGCATTGATCCGGCGGTGAATCGGATCCGACCGCTCCATACGGAAGCCGGCAACGATATCGAACAGGTCAACGAACGGAGCGAGGAGGCGGATGTCCCGGATGTCGAACTGACGGTCGGCGTCCATGAACATCACGAAATCACCCGTCGAGGCGGAGAAACCCGAGATCAGCGCGCCGCCGTATCCGCGATTGGACGGATGGTGGATCGGGATGACCCGCGGATCCTCCGCATGGATGCGATCGATGATGCTTCCTGTCTTGTCACGACTGCCGTCGTTCACCACGAGGATCTCGAAGTCCGGCGCGTACTCGGGGAGCGTCGCCAGTGCATCGCGGACGACGATCTCGATATTGTCCTGTTCGTTGTGGGCCGGCAGGATCAGACTGAGCTTGCCGGGGATCTGATAGTCCGAGCTGGACGACTTCATTTCATCTCCAGGGGAATGCGCCGAACGTCGTGGTCCGCGAGCTAGCCATCGAAGGTGACAACCACGTTGCCAAAGCCGATCTCATCGCCGGGACGGATCCACGTCTGGCCATGGATCCGTCGGCCGTTCACAAATGTTCCATTGGTGCTGCCAAGATCTCGCACCAGCCAGTCGTCTCCTTCGCGGACGATCTCGGCGTGGGACGACGACGTGTACGCATCGTCGATGATCAGGGCGTTGTCATTGCTCCGTCCCACCGTGGTGTATGTCGACAGTGGGATAACTTCACCGGCGTCGAACGACGACTCGGCCGGGTCCACGACAACCAGCGTGGCGGTGAGCCTTCGCGAGTCCGGCCGTTGCTCCTGCTGGCCGACGGCCCGGCCAATAGTAACAAGTTCTCGCAACGCAACCTGGGCCAGCTGGTAGAGGAACACGTAGATCAACCCGATGAACGCGATTCGCAACAGGAGCATCACCCATTCGAAGGTCAGGAATGTGCTTTCGAGGTCCGGCATTCGATGGTCTTTCCGGCTATCGCTGCGGATCGAGCTTCACGATGCAATGAATCGCAACGCCTGTGTGCCGACGAGGATCTCGTCACCGTTGCGCAGCGTTGCCTGACGTGTCGGCTCACCGTTCACGCGTGTGCCGTTCGTGCTGTCGAGGTCCGTGATCTGCACGCGCTGGCCCTGGCGGTCGATTCGAAGGTGCTTGCGGGAGACATCGTTGGCTTCGAGTCGTATATCAGCCTCGGCAGCTCGCCCGAGCGTCGATGTGCCTACCGGGATCGTGAAGGTTGTGCCGGCCTGGGGTCCTGTCAGGACGCGGAACGAGCACGTTCCCACATCGTTGATGATCTGGTACGTCTGCGTACGCTGGGCCGCGGGGGTTGGGCGTGGCCGTCGTGCCGGAGCAGCCATTGAGCCGATGTCGGTGATGCTCGCGGTAACGTTGGGGCGACGCCGTCGTACGCGGTCGTTCCGGGTGATATCGACGCGTATGCGGTCGAGCAGTGTGCCGTCGTGGGCTTCGGCCCTGTCCGTCAGCCAGGACTCCAGGCGCCGAACCAGAGAGGTGCGATAGGGCTCGATCGTGGCGTAATCCTCGGGACTCAGCTCGACGACATAGGCGTTGGGCATGATGTTCGCCCCCGAGGCGCGACGGCGATTGTCGAGCATGGCGCGCTCAAGGCGACGCTCGATCTCGGCAGGTTGGATCTCCTGCCGGAAGATTGAGTCGACGGGGCCCTGGATTACGCGCTCCACTGATCGTTCGAGAAAATCGAGCAACTTCACGTCGCGCTCGTCCCTTTCGGTCGTGATGGCCGGTCGCTGTGGCGGGGCGATTGCGGCAGGGTGGTCGTCCCAGTTCCATACAAGATACCTTATCAACGACCGCGAAGATGGCGGCACAACGGATGTCCGTACATCGCGCCAGCAAGGATCGTTGAGCATGACCCAGAGATCGATCATCGGCCCGTCTGTCCTCTCGGCTGACTTCACGAGGTACGGCGACGAGCTTCTTGCCGTCATGGAGGCCGGTGCGGACTACATCCATTTCGACGTCATGGATGGCGCGTTTGTGCCGAACATCTCGATCGGATTCCCAATCCTCGACGCAACGATGCGCGTCGCCACGATCCCGATCGACGTGCACCTGATGATCGAGAATCCGGACACGTGGGCACCGGCATTCGCCGCGCGGGGGGTGGATCAGGTGACCTTCCATCCGGAAGCCACGTATCACGTGCATCGCGTCATCATGTCGATCAATGACGCCGGTGCGAAGGCGGGTCTTGCGATCAACCCAGCAACGCCTCTGGCCGCGGTCGAGGAGATGCTGCCGTTCATCGACAACCTGCTCGTGATGACGATCAATCCCGGGTTCGGCGGGCAGGCGCTGATTCCGCAGATGCGCGAGAAGGTGCGCAGGGCGAGGCAGATGATCGACGCGATCAATCCGGCCTGTCGCCTTCAGGTCGATGGCGGGGTGGACAGGCACACCATTCGTTCCCTTCAGGCCGCCGGTGCCGACAGTTTTGTCGCCGGAAGCGCCGTCTTCAACGACTCTGGCACGATCGCCGAGAACCTGCAGGACCTCCGCGATCAGCTCGCCGACTGACGCGGCCGAGTATCCGAGGACGCCGGGGGAACGTGGTCATCCCCGCGTGCCAGCTGCCACGCTGGGAAGAGGGCGACCGCCGTCAGGAGCCCGGCCACCAGGAATGTCTCCTGGACCACCTGGACGCCAAGCGGCAGTCCTTCTTCGATGATGTACTGCTGCTGCCTCAAGAGAAACTCGGCAGTGGTCTCGTCTGCGCCCCGCACCATGGGCTCCAGTCGACCGGTCAGTATCTGGAGTCGCTGGACACCGATTGAGGTCAGGACCGACATGCCGATCGTCATGCCCAGCAGGCGTACCACGAGCAATGCTGACGCTGCCGCGCCCCGATCCCTGCGGGTTGTTGCCTGCAGGGCGGTCGTGCCGAGCGGCGTGAGGGCCAATCCAATGCCAGCGCCCGAAATCGCGAGACCCAGACTGATCCACTCATAATCCGCAAGCTCGAGCAGCGGATAAATCGCGAGGTTGCCCACCAGGGTGATCACAAGTCCCATCAGGGTGACGCGGCCGGAACCGAGGTGTTGCATCAGTCGAGCGCTCAAGATCGAGCACGCGGCGATCGAGGCCGTAAACGGTGCCAGCAGCAGTGCGCTTCGCGAAGCCGTGTCTGCGCCGGTCTCGAGCAGGGCGACGAGAACCGGGACGTTGACCATGCCGGTCATCAGCACTGTGCCGATCAGGAAATTCGCCCCGAGCGAGGATCGGAACGACCGGAATCGAAGCAGGCGTTTTGGGATGAGCGGATCCTCTTCCCTGCGGAACCAGAGCACGAGCAGCAGGAGCGTTGTCGCCGCGATCCCCAGGAGCAGCGGGATGTGATCTGCCATCGGATTCGGCGTGCCACCGAACGCGCGCAGTCCCCGGCCGGCGGTGGCGCCGATTTCACCGCCGGATGCGAGCGCGAGATTGATGGCAACGAGGAAGATGGAGAGCAGTGCGAAGCCGGGCAGATCCAGCCGTTGCACGAGGCTGCCTGGGTGCGGCGCGGGCTCGATCTCCACGCCTTCCAGCTTCCACCAGGCCAGTCCAACCAGGATCGCTGCGATGGGGATGTTGACCCAGAAGACGAGGCGCCAAGGGTCGTCGATGAACTCGACGGTGTTCACGACGATCGCACCGTAGGCCGGTCCCGACACCCAACCGATCTCATCGGTGGCCCCGATGACACCGACGGCCTGCGCTCGGGCAGAATCCTCGAAGAGAGCGGCTGCGGTGGCCAGCGCGAGCGGTAGCAGCGCTCCGGCGCCGAAGCCCTGGACGGCACGGCCGAAAATGAGATCCTGGAGCCTTTCACCGATCGCGCACCACCAGGAGCCCGCAGCGAAGATCACCGTCGAGATCACCAGCGCGTTCCGCACACCTATGACGTCCGCCAGCCGACCGAACAGCGGGATCGAGACGATGTACCCGATCAGGTAGCTGTTCACGATCCAGATATAGCGGTCGATGTCGGCGGTGTTGATTCCCAGGTCCGAGATCATGCGTGGCATGATCGTGGCAACCACCGTCAGGTCGATGGCTCCCAGGAACACCGCGAACATCATGATCAGTGAGAGCGGGTGCTTCCAGACCGTGGTTGGAGTCGAGTCTCGTGTCACTCGTTCAGGTCCGGGCGCTCGATCGTGACGTCAGCGTCGTGGTCGGTGAGCGTCATGGTCCACGTTGCCGGGTTGTCCTTGTCGAGATCCTCGGGCTCTTCGACCTGCAGTCGCAGCATGTCGTTCGTCTCGACGTCGAGCCAAAGTGTGATGGTGATCTCGTCGCCCTTGATCGTCCCCGATGTCATCGGCTCGATCACCGACTCATCGACGGTTCCGACAACCTTCCATGCGTTGCGGTTGCCGACTTCCTCCTGCCCCTCGACTGTCGGGTTCTGCAGGCGACCGGCCACCGGTCCCAGTCCGTTCTGGTTGTCGAACAGCACGGTGGGGTCGTACCCGAACTCCTCGGGCGAAGGTCCCCACTCACCGGAGATGAGGTCGGTCGTCCACGACTCCTCACCGATGGTGATCATCCTGATCGAGACCGTCTGCGTGCCGAGCAGCTCGACCTGAAACTCGACATCCACCATGTCGGGCCGGGCGAGATCGCCCCGCGCCTGTACCAGGCGCAGGGTCCCGGCGTCATCGATGAACGTGTCTCCCTCGATCTCGAGATGGAATCGTACCGTCTGGGTGTCGGCCAGGCGGTCGCTGGCGAGCGCCAGCAGCTCCTGGGCCCCGCCAGTCGCAGGGCTGGCTCCGTCCTCGGACTGGAGCGATCCGGGAGACGACCCGGCGATGAGGAGGAGCAGACTCGCGATGATTGGAACCACAATGGAAAGTCTCATGAACCGTCACCAGTGTAGAGGCGGGAAGACGCGTGACCATTCTGGCTGGTAGTCTAGCATCGGTGTTCGCGTGTCCCAGTCGCTGGCCGGGTTCTGCGGAGTGGACATGCGACCGGAGACGTCATTCGGGGCTGATGGTAGGGGTGATCGGATGGTACTGACCGAGCAGCGAACGGTCGAGGTCGAAGTCGGAAGTGCGAGCCGTGTCGGCGGCCGTGATCACAACGAGGATGCCGTGCTGGTCGCACCGATCGGCCCCGGCAATAACGCATACCTGCTCGCGGTCGCGGACGGCATGGGTGGTCACGAGGGAGGCGAGATCGCGAGTCGACTCGCTGTCGAGACGCTCAGGCAGCACTTTTCCGATGGCGTTCCTGATGATGTGGCTCTGGAGCTCAAGCGGGCCTTTCGTGAGGCGAACGAACGCATCTGGACCGAAGGTGGCTCGGAAAGCGCCGATCGCCATATGGGAACCACCCTGGTGGCCGCGGTGGTCAACGGCGCCTACCTGACCATCGCCAACGTGGGGGACAGCCGCGCCTATCTGGTGCGAGGCAACCAGGTCCTTCAGATCACCCAGGATCACTCGCTGGTTGCCGAACAGGTCGAGCGGGGTGAGCTCGAGGCTGGCTCCGAGCGCCAGAGCGCCCAGCGGAATGTGCTCACGGCCGCCGTGGGTACGACGGAGCGCCTGGATCGCAAGCTGCCGGCGATCTACGAGCTGACATTGCTCCCGGAAGATCGGCTGTTGCTGTGCTCGGACGGGTTCTACGACGTCATCGATCAGCGGGAGTACGCCGCACAGCTCACCGGCGGTGATCCGAATACGCTCTCGACGGCCCTCGCATCGCTGGCCGAGCAGCGGGGTACGACGGACAACGTTTCCGCGGTCGTGCTGGTCGCACGGCCATCGCGGGCGACCGAGCAGCGCGTGGCGCTCGAATCCACGATCGCCGAGCAGAAGTCGCAGGGCAACACCATCGTGGTCGCGGTCGTGCTCCTGTTTGTCGTGATCGCCATCGTCGCGGCGGGCCTCTACTTCCTGCTCTAGTGAACGGTTGGACATGACCCTGGTCGTCGATGCGCACGTCCACCTTTTCCCGCCTGAGGTCGTTGCCTGCAAGGACGATTACTGCGCGCGTGACGGCTGGTTCGGTGTGACGCACTCCGCCTGGCCCGCAGATCGGTTCCCCCGGGTTGACCAGCTCCTGAACAGCATGGACGAGGCGGGGATCGATGTTGCCATCATTGCCGCCTGGCCGTGGAGGGATCCCGAGCTCTGCCGCTACCACAATGACTTCCTTGCCGAGGTTTGCAGGAACCAGCCCCGATTGTTCTGGCTCGGCATCGTGAATCCAGACGAGGCGGGCGCGCCCGCCGAGCTTGAGCGGGTGCTGCATCTCGGCGCGTCCGGCATCGGCGAGCTCAACGCCGACGCCCAGGGATTCGATTGGGAAAACACGGACGGCGTCAGCGAGCTTGGCGAAGTCGCGACCACGCTCGACGTCCCGCTGATGGCACATGTTTCCGAGCCGGTCGGCCATGACTATCCGGGGAAGGGGACGGCCACCCCGCCGAAGATCCTTGCGTTCATCCAGAACCACCCGGATCTCCGGTTCGTGGCGGCACATTGGGGCGGCGGACTGCCCTTCTACGAGTTGATGCCGGAGGTGGGGATGGCGTTGCGGAACGTGACATACGACACCGCTGCGTCCACATACCTCTACAGACCGGAGGTGTTCGATATCGTCACCCGCATCGTCGGTCCCGACCGGGTCGTGTGGGGCTCGGATTATCCGGTGCTGGGGCAGCGTCGGTTCCTCGCCAGGGCGAGGGCGATGCTGCCGGAGGATGCCCGAGAGTCAGTGCTTGGCGGGAACGCGACCCGCCTCTATCGGGTTCATGTGGAGGAGGTGGCGTCATGATCGCAGGACTGGTCGGCACCGTGGCCCGCATCGAGCAGGATGCGGTGGTCCTTGACGTGAATGGCGTGCTGTATCGGGTTCACGTGCCGCTGAGCATGCTTCAGGGTGGCGACGCCGTCGTTGGTGAGCGTCTGCAACTCGATACTCACCTCATTGTCCGAGAGGACGCCCTGACGCTCTACGGCTTCCTCACACGCGCGGATGTTGAGTGGTTCCGCGTATTGCTCGGTGTCCAGGGGGTCGGACCGCGGGTTGCGCTGGCGATGATGTCGAAGTTCAGCGCCGATGAGCTCGCGGCGATCGTGCATCGGGAGGATGTCACCCTGCTGTCGACCGTGCCCGGCATAGGACGAAAGACTGCGTCACGTATCCTGCTCGACCTGCGTGGCAAGGTGCCCGAGCCGACCGGGGAGCCGCTCTCCGGCCAGGTGCGCATGCAGGACGACGATCTCATCGAGGCCCTCGAGGGTCTCGGCTATTCGAGAACGGAGGCGGTCACGGCGGCGTCTCGTGTGGATCTCGCTCCCGACCAGTCGCTCGAGGACAGACTCGTGGCGGCGCTCCGGGAGCTGTCGTCCTGATTGACCCGACAACATGAGTCGCTCGACAACCAGGTGCTCGACCTGGAGGTTCGTGCGGGTGTGCCGGAACGCGCGATTCGGAATGGGGTGCGTCTACGTGCGTTCCAGGCGGCGCCGAATCGCAGCGGCATGCCCGGTGAGTCCCTCAGCTTCGGCGATGGCGATGGTGGCACCGCCCAGCTCTCCGACGGCTGCCGGAGAGGCCGCGACCACCGAGATCACTTTCTGGAACGCACCGACGTGAATGGGTGACGAGAAGCGCGCGGTGCCACCCGTAGGCATCACGTGGCTCGGACCCGCCGTGTAGTCTCCGAGTGCCTCGGGTGAGTCCTCTCCAATGAAAATCCCGCCCGCATTTTCGACCATCGGCACCAGATCCCACGGCCGCTCCACCAGCAGGCAGAGGTGTTCGGGGGCGTAGGCGTTGGCCAGGTCGACTGCCTCGACGAGTGTACTGACAGCAACGATCCGTCCGTTCGACGAGAGTGATGTGCGGACGATCTCCGCCCGCTCGAGCAGTGCGACCTGGCGCTCGATCTCGGCTGGCAGCTCGTTCGCGATGCGATCGCTGGTGGTAACGAGGATGGCACTCGCGATGGTGTCGTGCTCGGCCTGGGCGATCATGTCTGCGGCGACGAGCTCGACATCGGCGCTGTCGTCGGCAATGAGCAGTGTCTCGGTCGGACCTGCGAGCTGGTCGAGATCAACGACGCCATAGACGCGTTGTTTGGCGAGCGCGACGAAGATGTTCCCGGGCCCAAAGATCTTGTCGACGTGCGGGACGGTCTCGGTGCCGAAGGCGAGTGCCGCGATGGCCTGTGCGCCCCCGATCGCGAACACGCGATCAACTCCGGCGATGTCCGCTGCCGCCAGGATCGCCGGCGAGATGTGACCGTCCTTGCCTGGAGGAGCCGCGATGACCACTTCACGGACGCCCGCCACGCGTGCCGGAATCGCCGTCATCAGGAGCGACGACGGATATGCTGCCGTGCCGCCCGGCGTGTAGATGCCAACCCGCTCAAGAGGCCGCACGATCTGGCCGAATGTTCCCGTGTCGGTCGGCTCGATCCATGATTGACTCGGCTGGTGTGCGTGAAAGTCTCGGATCCGTTGTGCCGCGATCCCCAGCGCGGACTCCAGCTCCGAGGGGATCCTCCTCCGTGCGTCCTGCCACTCCGTGCGCGGGACTTCGAACGATTCCCTGACTTCTCCGTCGAAGGCCTCCGTGTACCGGCGGAGTGCCCTGTCACCGTCCACGCGGATGTCGCCAACGATCCGGTCAACCACCTCCCGGGCATTGAGCGGTTCACCGAAGACCCGGCGGATTCCCTCCTGGATCGCGGGCGAGAGCTCGGGATCGACGAACGATCCTCGCCTGGTGAGCTCGGGTAGTGCCTTGTCGAAGCCATCGATTCGCGGTATCGCAAGGTTCGCCTGCATGTGCCCGTGTTCTCCTGAGGTGGTGGTGTCGTGTCGACGCGCCGAGACGTGTCGGTCGCGTGAGCAGCCGCGTTGCCGGGGATCGGTGCGGCCGACCCACGGGTCGGCCGCCGTGTGCGTTGCGCCTACGATACGCGCACGGAGCGAACTTCGCGACTGACTAGCCCCGCAGCGTCGCATCGACCGATCGCTGCAGCGTCCGCTCGATGCGGGTCCGAACCTTGCCCAGCTCCTTGTCGGTCAACGCCCGGTCGGGAGCGGTGAATGTGACCCTGAAGGTGAGACTCTTCTTGCCCTCGTCGATAGTTGCTCCCTGATAGACGTCGAAGAGCACCACATCCGTGGCCAGCGGTCCGGCGCCCTGCTCGAGAGCGGCCTGAACCTCTGCTGCGGGAGTCCCGGCATCGACGACAACGGAGAAGTCCTGCTGGACCGGCAGGTACTGATCCGCGGTGACCTGGATTCCTCGGGTGTCGGGCAACGACGCCATGACGGCGGAAAGATCCATCTCGAAGGCTGCAACCCGAACGTCGATCCCGTGGCTTGCCGCGAGCACAGGGTGGATTTCTCCAACCACGCCGAGCATCCTGTCGCCACTGTGGATCGACGCGGCGCGTCCAGGATGGAAGGCGGGATGCTGCATGCTCGAGAACCAGAGGTTCAGACCGAGCCGATGCCCCAGGGCGTCGACGAGCCCCTTCGCGTCCCAGAAGTCCATTTCGTCCGACGTCGGCTCGAAGCGATCGAGCTCGTTCCGACGCCCCGCAACCACACCGGCGACATGGGATGGCTCGCTGGGGAGGCTGGCTTCACCGTTGCCGTGGAAGACATGTGCGATCTCGAAGAGGCGCATGCCGGTTTGGTGCTTGAGGTTCTCGGTGACCGCTGGCAACAGCGACGGCAGCAGCGCTGGGCGCATGATGGGACGCTCGGCGTTGATCGGATTGACTAGGCGGACGAGCCGTTCCGCACCGACGGTCGACGCAAGTGCGACGGAGCCATCGTTCGACCATTGAGCGACCTCCTCCTCGGAGAGGGTGGCGTACGAGCGTCCCTCGTACATGCCACCCGCCACCAGTGTCGCCCGCACCGTGCGCTCGAGCTGGAACATCGCGTCACGCTCGACGGCAGGCGTCTCTCCCGTTGGCAGCGTGGCCGGGAGGACCTCGTAACCGACGATTCTGGCGACTTCCTCAACGACATCCTCGGGAATCGTGATGTCGCTTCTCCAGGTCGGCACGGCGACCGACAGCAGCCCGGTCTTCTCATCGAGCGTGGGGCTCAGGGCGAGTCGACCGAGAACGTCCAGCACGGTTTCACGCTCGATCGGAACACCCAACACGCGCTCGATGAGCGAGAAGGGAAGGGCGACATGGCGCTGGGCGACAGGCTCCGGATACGTGTCGTCGTATTCGACGACCCGCGCGCTCGGGCAGAGCTCGAGGATCAGGGCGACGGCACGCTGTGCCGCGGCGAGCGCGAGCTCCGGGTCCAGTCCACGCTCGAAGCGGGTCGACGCGTCCGTGCGGAGCTTCAGCGCCCGTGACGTGTGCCTGATGTTCACCATGTCGAAGGTGGCCGACTCCAGAACGATGGACGTTGTGCTGTCGGTGATCTCCGAGTTCACGCCACCCATGACGCCAGCGATGCCAACGGCCTTCACACCGTCCGTGATGAGGAGAATGTCCTCATTCACCTCGCGTGTGCGGTGGTCGAGCGTCTCGATCGTCTCGCCCGGCTTGCCGCGTCGCACGACGATTCGACCCGTCTCGATGGCGTTGCGGTCGAACGCGTGGAGGGGCTGACCCATCTCCAGAAGCACGTAATTGGTGATGTCGACGATGTTGTTCACCGGGCGTACGCCGGCGCGGGTGAGACGCTGCGCCATCCAGGCAGGAGCGGGCTCGACCCTGATGCCGTCAATGACGACACCGACATATCGTGCGTTGAGATCGGGTGCCTCGATCGTCACCAGGTCGTCCCGAGACGGATACTCGGTCAGTGGCGCTTCACGCGGGAGGCGCAGCTCGCTGTTGAGAATCGCGCTTGCCTCGCGAGCGATCCCGACCATCGAGAACGCATGGACGAGGTTCGGCGTGATCTCGAACTCGATGATCGCGTCCCCAAGGTAGTCGGCGAGCGGCGCGCCCACCGGGGCATCGTCGTCCAGTAACAGGATGCCCTCATGCTCGTCGCTGATCCCGAGCTCCTTCTCGCTGCAGACCATGCCCTCGGACATGACTCCGCGGATCTTGCCAGGCTTGAGGGTCTTGTACTTCAGCTCGTCGGCATAGGCGTCGATCAGTCGCGCACCGGCCAGAGCGAGGGCCACCTTCTGCCCCTTCTCGATGTTCGGGGCACCGGTCACCACCGTGAGGCGGTGCTCGCCCGCGGCGACGTCGGCGAGGACCAATCGGTCGGCGTCCGGGTGAGGGGACACCTCCATCACCTCGGCCACGAAGACCTTGTCCCAGGTGTCACCGACGTAATCGATCTTCTCGGCCTCGAGCCCGGCCATCGTCATGCGATCGGCGAGCTCCTTGGGCGTCACGTCGATGTCGACGTATTCCTGCAGCCAACGGAACGGTACTTTCATGGACTGGACTCTCCAGATGGGTGGATGGCGCGAAGGTTCCCTCGCTGACAGCGACGGAGTATGCCTGGCAACGAGAGAGGGCTACCACGCAATGGGGGTAACGCCTAGACGACTGCTGCGGCGGCAAACTTCTTCAGGAAGCGCAGGTCGTTGCTGTTGAATACCCGCAGATCGTCCACCCCGTACTTCATCATCACGATGCGCTCGATTCCAAGACCGAAGGCGAAGCCGGTGTACTTTTCCGGGTCGTATCCCACGCCGCGCAGCACATTGGGGTGAACCATGCCCGCGCCGCCCATTTCGAGCCAGCCGGTCTGCTTGCAGACTCGACAGCCCTTGCCGTCACAGATCGCACAGTCGACGGCGAAGTCGACACCGGGCTCGACGAAGGGGAAATAGTCACAGCGGAATCGTACCCGGCGTTGCGGACCGAAAAGCTGGCGGGCCATCTCCTGCAAGACACCCTTGAGGTCGGCCATGGTGATGTTGGTGTCGACTGCGAGCCCCTCGAGCTGGGTGAACATCCACTCGTGCGAGGCGTCCTGTGCTTCGTAGCGGTAGGTGCGGCCAGGCACGATCACACGCACCGGTGGGTCGATCCGCTCCATGGTTCGGGCCTGCATCGGAGAGGTGTGGGTCCTGAGCACGATCTCCTCACCGGGGATATCGACATGGATCGTGTCCCAGACATCCCGGGCAGGGTGATCGGCCGGGATGTTGAGCAGATCGAAGTTGTACCGGGCGGTTTCCACCTCGGGACCGAAGACGGCCTGGAAGCCGAGGTGCGCGAAGATCTCCACCAGCTCGTCGATCATCCGCGACACTGGATGAGGTGCGCCGATCACCGGCTTGCGACCGGGCAACGTCACGTCCACCGTCTCTTCGGCCAGACGCCGGGCCAGGTCCTCGTTCTCGATGCGCGCTCGCACCGGCTCGAACGCCGCCTCCAGCTCCTGCCGAAGCGCCTGGGAGTCGCGCCCAGCCTGCGGTCGCTCTTCCTTCGGCAGGGTGCCGAGCGAGCGCAGCATCATGGTGATCTCGCCCTTCGGGCCGAGCCATGTTCGCTCCCAGGACTGGACATCCTCGGTCGATGAGAGCGTGTCGAGCTCAGCCAGCGCGCGCTCCCTCGCCCGCTCGATCCGTTCCGTCAATCCGTGTGTCTGCGTAGACATCGCACATCCCTCATATCGGAGCTGTTTCGGGCATGGAAAAACCCCTCGGCAGGGACGAGGGGTTGCCACGCGGTACCACCCTGCTTCGCTGGCCAATCCGACCAGCGCGCTCATGATTCAACCTCAGGAATCATTTACGGTCCTGGTACGGGGGACCAACCCGGCTGATTGGGCCGACTCGGGAGTGAACGGTCCGGATCGATCGTGTTCCGCTTCCAGTCGGTGGCGTGAACTCCCTGTACGATCGACGGAACCCGGACCTCGTTCCGTCAAAGTCACTGATCTTCAGTTGTTGCTGGATCGATTATACGGTCTCAGGTAGGGAATGTCTGTCCTCGATCACGCCTATACTTGCGCGAGAGTCACTGGTAGAGGGACGACCGGCCGGACAGCAGGACAGGAGCAGCAGGAAACATGATCGACCGAGTCATCGAAGCGGTACATGCGCGAGAGATTCTGGATTCGCGGGGAAATCCCACGGTTGAGGTCGAGGTCTATCTCTCGAGCGGCGCGGTTGGTCACGCCGCCGTTCCATCGGGTGCGTCGACAGGAGCCTACGAGGCGGTCGAGCTGCGCGATGGCGACAAGACTCGGTATGGCGGCAAGGGCGTGCTCACGGCGGTCGAGAACATCAACGAGGAGCTGGCCGAGGTCGTCGTCGGCATGGATCCGCTGGACCAGGTTGGCGTCGACCTGCTGATGAAGGAGGTCGACGGGACGTCCAACAAGGGGCGTCTGGGCGCGAACGCCCTGCTCGGCGTCTCGCTGGCAGTGGCGCGTGCGGCATCGGAGGAGCTCGGGCTGCCGCTCTACCGCTACCTGGGTGGTCCCAACGCGAGAACGCTTCCCGTGCCGATGATGAACATCCTCAACGGCGGCAAGCACGCAGAGGGCTCCAGCGTCGACATGCAGGAGTTCATGGTCATGCCCGTCGGTGCGGAGACTTACATGGAAGGCCTCCGCATGGGCACCGAGGTCTTCCACACCCTCAAGAAGGTGTTGTCTGAGCGCGGCCTCAGCACCCATGTCGGCGACGAAGGTGGATATGCGCCCAGTCTCGAATCGAACGAGGCGGCGGTGCAGGTGGTGCTCGAGGCGATCGAGCGCGCGGGCTACACGCCGGGTGATGACATCCTTATTGCACTCGATCCAGCCGCAACCGAGCTCTACCAGGATGGGAAGTATGTGCTCGCCGGAGAGGGGCGAGAGCTGTCATCGAGCGAGATGGTCGACTTCTGGGTCGACTGGATCGAAAAGTACCCGATCGTGTCGATCGAGGACGGCCTTGCCGAGGACGATTGGGAGGCGTGGACCAGCCTTACGGAGAAGGTTGGAGACCGGTGTCAGCTCGTTGGTGACGATCTGTTCGTGACCAACACCGAGCGGCTGCGCAAGGGAATCGACCAGAAGGCCGGCAATGCGATCCTCGTCAAGCTGAACCAGATCGGCACACTCACCGAGACGATGGAGGCGATCGAGATGGCCCACCGGGCGGGATTCCGGGCCGTCATCTCCCACCGCTCGGGTGAGACTGCGGACACGTTCATTGCCGATCTCGCGGTCGCGACGAACGCGGGTGAGATCAAGACCGGTGCGCCGTCGCGAGTCGACCGGGTGGCGAAGTACAACCAGCTCCTGCGGATTGAGGAGGAGCTCGCCGAGACAGCGGTTTATCCAGGCCGCGCACTCTTCAGGTAGCCGCACGGTCTCGCCATTTGGTGTCGTGTATCTCCAGAAGGGTCACACGAGAGGCGCCCGGGATATGCCCGGGCGCCTCTCGTGTGACCGATGCCGTGACGCGCGGTGGGATCACTGGACGAGCAGGGATGGTTCCGTCATGTCCGGATGAGGCGGGATGCCGAGCAGGTCGATCACGGTCGTGCCGATAGCCGAGAGTCTGCCGTTCGGTCTCAGCTCCGCGTGACGCAGAGGCGAGTCCTCGGGCGCCACGAGGACCACCGGCACCGGATTCGTCGTGTGCGCCGTCATGGGCTCATCCGTACCAGGCACCCGCATGACGTCCGCGTTGCCATGATCCGCCGTGACCAGTGCGGTCCCGGATTCCTCCCGGAGTGCGTCAAGGATTCGGCCGAGACATGTGTCGACCGCCTCCACCGCCTTGCGGGTGGCCGGGATGCTGCCCGTGTGCCCTACCATGTCAGGGTTCGCGAAGTTGACGATGATGAACTCGTGCCTCCCGCTCCTGATCGCCTCGATCACCACGTCGCAGACCTCGTAGGCACTCATCTCCGGCTTGAGGTCGTAGGTGGGAACCTTCGGTGACGGCACCAGCCTTCGGTCTTCGCCAGGGAACGGCTCTTCGCGGCCGCCGTTGAGGAAGAACGTCACGTGGGCGTACTTCTCTGTTTCGGCGGTATGGAATTGCCGCAGACCGGCATCGCTGATCACGCGGGCGATGGGGTTCGTGACGTCGGTCGGGGCATAGGCGACGTGGACCGGCAGTCCTGCCTCGTAGCGGGTCATCGTCGTCATCGCGATGGGCACGCCGGGAGCGCGAGACCGATCGAACCCTACGAACTCGTGCAGCGTCAGCGCCTGGGTGAGCTGGCGCGCACGGTCCGAACGGAAGTTGAAGAAGATCGCCTCGTCACCCGGCGCCATCCGTTCGTTCCCAGTACCCCAGGTACCAATTCTGACCGGCTCGACGAACTCGTCGGTTACACCGGCGGCATACGAGGCTTCGATCGCGTCGCGCGCCGAGGGAACCGATTCGCCACCCGTACCGGTGACGACATCGAACGCCTTCCTGGTGCGCTCCCAGCGGTGGTCGCGATCCATGGCGTAATACCGTCCTGACACCGACGCGATCGCGATGTCCTCGACCCTGCTGTTCGCGACGGTTCGCTCGAGGCTGTCGAGATGACGGATTCCACTGTCCGGTGCCGTGTCGCGCCCATCCATGAACGCATGGATGCGGACCGGCACCTTGGGCCAGTCGCTCGCCAGCTCGATGAGCGCCTCGAGGTGGCGGACATGACTGTGGACGCCGCCATCGCTGACCAGGCCCATCAGGTGCATGGCGGTGCCGCTCTCCTGGGCGCGCTGGAAGGCGGCGCGGAGTGTGTCGTTTTGCCGGAACGAGCCGTCACGAATGTCACGGTCGATCCGGGTGATCCACTGGTAGACGACGTGGCCGGCCCCGATGTTGAGATGGCCGACCTCCGAGTTTCCCATTTGCCCATCCGGGAGCCCCACGTCCTCCCCGGAGCAGCGGAGGGTGGTGTTGGGGTAGGTGGCGAGGAGGTGGTCCATCGTCGGTGTCGAAGCCGTGTAGATCGCGTTCGATTCCACCGGTTCGCCGATGCCCCACCCATCGAGGATTACCAGCAGGACAGGCGGGCGATGTGCGGTTGGCATGTGGTCGATTCCTTCTTGCGGGTGATGGTCCGGCTCGGACGCCTTATCTCGGTCGACGCCCGGACGATTCATGCGACAATACCACCGTAGCAGCTTGTGCTCGAACGCCACCAAAGCGAGGAGAGAGATTCTACATGGCGAGGTATCAGGTCACGCTCATTCCAGGTGATGGTATCGGTCCCGAGGTTGCAGCCGCCACCCGAAGCGTGCTGGATGCGACCGGCATCGAGTTCGACTGGGATGTGCAGCAGGCCGGCAGCGATGCTCTGGAGGAGACCGGTGAGCTGTTGCCTGAGGCGACCCTCGAGTCGATCCGCCGGAACGGTGTTGGGTTGAAGGGGCCGATCACCACGCCTGTCGGCAGCGGCTTTCGGAGCGTGAACGTGGGCCTGCGCCAGGCGCTCGACCTCTACGCCAATCTCCGGCCAGGGAAGACCATCAAGGGTGTCCAGTCGACGTTCGATGACATCGACCTCGTCATCGTGCGCGAGAACATGGAGGACACCTACGCCGGCGTCGAGTTCGACACCGGCACCCAGGAAGCCGCCGAGGTGATCGAGGCGATCAACGCCCGCAGCCAGAAGAAGGTTGCCGCTGACGCCGCGATCAGCATCAAGATGATCACCCCCGAAGGCTCGCGCCGGATCGTGGAGTACGCGTTCGAGTACGCGCGCAAGAACGGTCGTCGACTGGTGACGGCGGTCCACAAGGCCAACATCATGAAGTACACCGATGGCCTCTTCCTGCACATCGCGCAGGAGGTTGCCAAGGAGTACCCGGACATCGAGTTCAACGACCGCATCGTCGACAACATGTGCATGCAGCTCATGCAGAAGCCGGAACTCTACGACGTGCTGGTGATGCCGAATCTCTACGGCGACATCGTCAGTGACCTTGTCGCCGGCATGGTTGGCGGCCTTGGTGTGGCACCCGGCGGCAACATCGGCAAGGATGCCGCAGTCTTCGAGCCGATCCACGGCTCCGCCCCGTCGCACGCCGGCAAGAACGAGGCGAATCCCGTAGCCATGATTCTGTCTGGCACGCTGATGTTGCGGCATCTCGGGGAGACCGGTGCCGCGGAGTCGGTCGAGCATGCCGTCGAGAAGGTCATCTCCGAAGGAAAGAGCGTGACCTACGATCTGCGCGAGGATCGCGATCCGTCCAAGGCTGCGAGCACCACGGAGATGGCGGAGGCGATCATCGCCGCGCTTTAGTGTGCATGAGATCAGCGGAGTACGGAAACGGCCATGCCTCCCGGACGGGAGGCATGGCCGTTTGAATTGCGGTGGAGCGGTCGCACCGATCAGCCAATAACACCAACGTGCCAGTACCGTTCAGTGCTCGTTTGCGCGTGGAACGGCACCGCGTAGGATGGAACCGGTACCTCGTTCACGCCAGGACCGGAGCGGCATTTTCATACGACCGGGAAGCCACGCAGCATGCGACACGAGACGAAGTACGCGAAGAGTGGTGACCTGAGCATCGCCTATCAGGTGGTGGGACACGGATCGCGGGATCTCGTCTTCGTGATGGGCTGGGTGTCGCATATCGAGATGTTCTGGACCGAGCCTCATTTCGCCCGGTTTCTGGAACGGCTGGCGTCGTTCTCGCGCCTCATCCTCTTCGGCAAGCGGGGTACGGGGCTCTCTGACCGACCCGCGCACCTGCCCACACTCGAGGAGCGCATGGACGATGTCCGCGCCGTTATGGATGCCGCGGGCTCGGAGCGGGCGGCGCTCTTCGGCGTGTCCGAAGGTGGTCCGATGTGTGCCCTCTTCGCCGCGACGTATCCGGAGCGCACGACGGCGCTGATCATCGACGGCGGATACGCACGTTCGATCTGGACTCCGGACTATCCCTGGGCGAAGACCGTGGAGCAGCGGGAGCGCTACTTCGCCTACATGGAGGCACACTGGGGCAGTGACGTGTGGCTCGAGGCACGCGCCCCAACCCTTGCGCGTGATCCCGAATTCCGCCAATGGTGGTCCGCGTATCTCCGCATGAGCGCGAGTCCCGGTGCGGCCGTTGCCTTCAGCCGCATGAACTGGCAGATCGATATCCGGAACATCCTGCCTACCATCCATGTGCCTACCCTCGTGATGCATCGCGAGGGCGACCAGGCGGTGCATGTCGGCAATGGCCGGTATCTGGCCGAGCACATCCCCGGTGCAACTTACGTGGAGATGCCGGGCAACGATCACGTGCCATTTTCGGGTGACCAGGACGCGGTGCTCGACCAGATCGAGATGTTCCTCACCGGTACGAGGCGTCCCGACACCCCGGACAAGGTGCTCGCGACGATTCTCGTGGTCGAGATCGTCGAGTCGATGGTCCTCGCTACACGGCTCGGCGAGGCCGAGTGGAACGGAATCCACGCTCGCTACCACGAGATGGCGCGAGATGAGATCGCTCGATGGCGAGGTCGTGAGGTGAGAAGGACAGGCGCCGGTGGCGTCGCGGCCTTCGATGGTCCCGCACGCGCGATCCGATGTGCCCGTGCCATCGTCGGGAGGGCGAGCGCATTGGGGCTGCGTGTGCGCGCTGGGTTGCACACAGGCGAGTGCGAGGTCGCCGAGGATGATGTGCGCGGCCCGGCAGCTCAGATCGCCGCATGGGTGCTTGGACGCGCGGGGCCGGGGGAAGTCGTGGTATCTGGAACGATTTTCGACCTCGTGGCGGGATCCGGCATCGAGTTTGAGCAGCTCGACCACGCTCTGACGATCGGACCGAGCCGGCAGGTTCATCTGTACCGGGTGGCGTCGACCGACGAGCCCAGATCCAACGCCATGGTGACGGCTCGAGTGGACATTCATCCGAAATCCCCGCTGAGTCCCAGGGAGCTTGAAGTGGCGACGCTGATCGGTCGCGGACTCTCGAACCGAATGATCGCGGACGAGTTGAGCATTTCCATCGCCACCGTCGAGCGCCATGCCGCGAACATCTTCACCAAGCTGGGTGTTCGCTCGCGTGCGAGCGTTGCGGTGTGGGCGGCAGCGAACGATCTCCTCTCCGTGCATTCGAGCTAGCACCCCCTCTCACAATCCACACCCGAAGAAATGCATACACCCGTACAAGGTCTCCGCGATGCGGCGATGGTGCCTCGTCCGTAGGCTGGTCCTGCCGGATCGCAATGGTGCGAATCCGATCTCCCTCGATCTTCTGGGGACAGGCCAAATGCATCGGGACATGCCACGGCAACCCCATGGATCCGTCTTCTGGGGGTTGGCGGGTGGATGGCGGGAAAGGAGCAGCGCCACGCGTCCCGGGCTGGCCCCTCATCTTTTCACTTCAATTTCAAGGCAATGGCGCGAGTAGCGCCGCGGATGACCAGGAGGCCACATGAACACCGAAAACTCATCACCGCAGAAGCAGGGACCTCGGGCCGGACGGCGAGGGTTGCTGAAGGCAACGGGCATGTTCGCCGGCGCCGCCGGGCTGCTCGGTGGCAACGCTCTCTCCGCGAGCGCGTCGAGCCCTGGCAGCGCCACGCTCAAGCGGCAGGCGTTGCCACCATGGAAACCGGATCCCACATTTTATCCGAGCCCGGGTGCGGCCATGAAGGCCCCAGTCGAGACTCTCGCGTACGTCGTCGACGTGAATCCGTTCGAGGATGGTCGGCCTGACGCAATCCGGGTTGTCGATCTCGATCGGGAATCCCCGACCTACGGCCAGCTTATCGGTGGTGTCGAGATGCCCGTTGCCGGTGACGAGCTGCACCACTTCGGATGGAACGCCTGCAGCTCGATGCTGTGCCCCAACGCGGCGCACCCGCACGTCGAGCGACGGTACCTGATCGTGCCTGGATTGCGCTCGTCCAACGTCTACATCGTCGACACCAAGGACGACCCGGCGAACCCTGTGATCGTCAAGACCGTCACGGCCGAAGAGGTGGCGGAGCGAGCCGGATACGCGAAGGGGCACACCGTCCACTGCGGTCCGAACGGCATCTACGTCAGCGCGCTCGGTGCCCCCGACGGTGGTGGACCTGGCGGCATCTTCGTGCTCGACCACGACACGTTCGATGTTCTCGGTCAGTGGGAGATCGATCGAGGAGACCAGAACCTCCACTACGACTTCTGGTGGCATCTCGGTCAGGACACGATGATCACCAGCGAGTGGGGTACTCCGAACATGGTCGAGGGCGGCCTGCAGCCTGACCTGCTGCTCGACGGCCAGTATGGGCATCGACTCCATTTCTGGAACCTCCGCGACCGCAAGCACATACAGTCCGTCGATCTGGGCAAGGAGCACCAGATCACCCTCGAGCTGCGCCCCGCGCACGACCCGACGAAGTCGTATGGCTTCGTGAACTCGGTGGTCAGCCTGACCGATCTCTCATCGTCGATCTTCCTCTGGCACCGCGACGAGGCAGGCGAGTGGGCGGCTCACAAGGTGATAAGCATTCCCGCTGAGCCGGCCAACGAGGAGGATCTGCCACCTGCGCTCAAGCCGTTCAAGGCGGTGCCGCCACTGGTGATCGACATCGATCTCAGCGTCGACGATCGATTCCTCTACGTCTCCTGTTGGGGCACCGGTGAGCTTCAGCAATACGACGTCAGCGACCCCTTCAATCCCGTGCTGGTGGGCTCGGTGCGAATCGGTGGCATCGTCCGGCGCGAGTCACACCCCGCGACAAGCGGGCCGCTCAATGGCGGGCCACAGATGGTGGAGGTGAGCCGCGACGGCCGGCGCATCTACGTGACCAACTCGCTCTACCTCCCGTGGGACGCCCAGTTCTACCCTGACGGGATCAAGGGGTGGTTGGTCAAGATCGACGCGGCGCACGAGGGTGGTATCGAGTTCGATCCGGACTTCTTCATCGATTTTGGCAATCGCCGACCGCACCAGGTCAGGCTGCAGGGCGGCGACGCGTCGTCAGACTCCTACTGCTTTCCGTAGATACCCCGGATCCGACGGGCGCCGGATTCACACGTCCGGCGCCAGTCGGACCACCTTCATGATGGAGTGGAACCGATGTTCGATCTCAGTCTCTCCTGGTCGTGGCTCACGCTGGTGGCGCTCGGGAGCTTCCACGGCCTCAACCCCGCGATGGGATGGTTGTTCGCAGTCGCGCTTGGCATCCAGGAGCGGAGGGCCAGTGCCGTTGCGGGTGCGCTGGTCCCAATCGCGATCGGTCATGCCGCTGCGATCGCCGTGGTGGTCATTGTGATCGCAATGCTTGGTGAGATCCTTCCCCAGGATGTCCTCATGGTGGCCGGCGGCGTGGCCATGCTCGGATTTTCCCTCCACAAGGTCCTGTCGAGGGTCAGGCATCCGGGATGGGTGGGCATGCGGGTGCGCGGACGCGAACTGATCGCCTGGTCGTTCGTGATGGCTACCGCCCACGGTGCGGGGCTGATGCTGGTGCCCGCGCTGCTGGATATCGGAGATGGGGACGTCTCGAGTGCCGTTGCCCACGGAGGGTACCATGCGCACCACGCGCACGTGGCTGTTGAAACCGGTGCGAGTCTGGCGTCGTCACTCGCGGCTGTTGGTGTGCACACTGCGGCCTTGTTGGCGGTGGCGGGGATCCTGGCGATGGTCGTCTACACGCGCGTCGGTGTGGACGTGCTGCGGCGAGCCTGGGTGAACCTTGATCTCGTCTGGATCGGGGCGATGGCCATTGCCGGGATCGTTACCGTTGCGATGGGCGGGTGGTCGGCCGTCGCGGCATAAAGAGGTCCATATTTAGGCTAGCATTCTTGAGCTATCGGGTGTCCTCGAATGCTGTACATTTAGGAGGAATCGCAGATCGTCAACAACGTCATTGGGACGAGGGCACGCAAGCTACATGAGTGTATCGATGCGGACGGAGGAAGGCGAGTCCTTGCCAGTGCCGCGGACCTCGATGGTCGGTCGTGAGCAGGAAGCGTCGGAGATCGCCGACCTCCTGCTCAAGCCATATGTGAGCCTCGTGACCGTCACCGGTCCTGGTGGCGCAGGCAAGACACGACTGGCACTCAAGGTCGCTGCTGAGCTTGCCGACCACTTCCGGGACGGCGTGTGTTTTGTCCCGTGTGGTCCGGTTCACGAGCCAGAGCTCGTTGTGCCGACGATCGGTCAGTCGCTCGGGCTTCGTGACGACACGAGCGTGCCGCTCGTGCAACGTCTGCACTCGCGTTTGCGCGATTGCGAGACGCTGCTCGTTCTCGACAACATGGAGCAGCTGGTTGAGGCGGGGCCTGTGCTCGTGGATCTGTTGCGCGCCTGTCCTCGTGTGAAGCTCCTCGTGACGAGCCGTGCCGTGCTGCGCCTGTCGATCGAGTTCGTCTACCCGATATCTGGTCTGCGGGTGCCGCAGGGAGCCGCTCGACACTCCGTCGACGAGCTGGCCAGGGTCGATGCCGTCCGGCTGTTCGTGGAACGGGCGCGCCTGATCGATTCCGAGTTCGAGCTCACCCCCAGCAATGCCGCGGTGGTGGCCGACATATGCGCGCAGCTGGATGGCCTGCCACTGGCGATCGAGCTGGCCGCTGCCAGGACCCGCGTGCTTTCTCCAATGGCGCTGCAGGCGAGGCTGTCGCAGCGGCTGACCCTGCTCACGGGCGGGCATCGGGATCAGCCACACAGGCACCGGACGATTCGGGATGCGATCGAGTGGAGTGTCCAGCTCCTGAGTCGGAGTGACCAGGCCGTGTTCCGCCGGCTGGCCGCGTTCTCCGGAGATTTCACCCTTGGAGCGGCTGAGGTGGTCGCATCGGGTGGTGACGTCGAGGTGTTCGAGTCTCTTGGCTCGCTCGTCGACCAGAGCCTGCTCGAGCGCTTGCCGGCTGTGGACGGGGAGCCTCGTTTCGGCATGCTCCAGACGATCCATGACTATGCCAGAGAGCTGCTCGATTCGAGTCCGGAGCGCGAGCGCGTCGAAGGAGCACACGCTCAGCATTTCCTGAACCTTGCCGAGAGCGCGGCGGTTCACCTCACCGGGGCTGAGCAGGCCATGTGGCTCAACGAGCTCGATCTGGCGCTCGACGACCTCCGGTCGGCAATGCAATGGCTTTCGAGGCACGGAGAGGTGGAGAAGCAGATCCGCCTGGCGACGGCGTTATGGCGGTTCGGCTACACGAGAGGCCACTTCAGCGAGGCAAGATCATGGCTGCGCTCCGCACTTGACGCCTATGGGGAGCCAACCTCCCTGCGGGTGGCCGCGCTGAATGCGGAGGGGCTTCTGGCGAGCCTGCAGGGAGACACCGACGTGGCCGTGCCGCGTCACGAGGAGGCGCTGGCGTTGAGTCGTTCGATCGGCGATGCGCACGGGGAAGCTACCGCGTTGAACGGACTCGGCGACGCGGCGGCCTACCAGGGCGACCACGAGGTGGCGATGGCTCGATATGAGGCGTCGCTCAAGCTGTTCCGGCGGCATGGGGAGCAGCGCGGTGTCGGTGGCGCGCTGACGAACCTCGGGAATCTTTACTGGGACATGGGCGAGCTCGAACACGCAGTCACGATCCATCAGGAGGCCCTCGTGAACTACCAGGCGGTCGATGACCGACGGGGTCTCGCCTGGTCGGCCACCAACCTGGGCATGCTCGCCGTCGAGCTGGGTGACGTCTCGGCGGGGGCGGGTCACCTCAAGGACGCCATTGCCCTCTACAGGGAGCTGGGCGACCCATCCGGCATCATCGTCGCGCTGGAGGGTTTCTCGGAGATCGCCGAGAGCCGGGAGCGGCGGGACATCGAGGCATTGTTGCTCTCGGCCGCACAGGCGATGCGTGAACGGATCGGGACACCCTCCGCTGTGGGAGAGCGTGAGCGACATGAGCTGGTCATCCGGGACCTTCGCAGGGAGCTCGGTGACGGCTTCGACGCGACCTGGAACAGGGGGGCCTCGCTCTCGGTCGACGAAGCGGTGGAGCTCGCGCTCGCTCTCGTCGATGAGTCCCAGGTCAACGTGCCGCGCGCCATACCGGCCGTGTCGACCGCGCACCATGGCTTGTCCCGTCGCGAGCTCGAGGTCGTGCGCCTGGTCGCGGCCGGCAAGACGAACAACGAGATCTCCGACCTGCTGTGTATCAGCCCGCGGACGGTTACCACCCATATCTCCAACGTGTTCAACAAGCTGGACATCACCAACCGGTCGGCACTTGCGGCCTTCGCTCACCGGGAGGGGATCGTCTAGGACGGTGGTTCCCGCTGGAGACGATCCGGTTGACATGAGGCCGGGCGATTCCTATACTTTCGTCGCGCTCGATCGGTAACCCCGGTCGTGATTCCGTGTGCCGACGTAGCTCAATGGCAGAGCAACTGTTTTGTAAACAGTAGGTTGTGGGTTCGACTCCCTCCGTCGGCTCCGGCACCGACCTCGGGATGGTCGGGAACGACCGGAAGGTCGCTACCGAATCACGTTGTCATGCACGATGCGATTCGGTATACTTTCCGGCGGTGTGCCGCTCGAAAGCGGTGCGCAGACCGAATGGGTGGGATGAGCATCTCGCCAGGTTCGGGCAGGTGCCAGAGTGGACAAATGGACCTGGCTGTAAACCAGGCGCGAAAGCTACGGGGGTTCGAATCCCTCCCTGCCCACCGAACAGGCTGCCATTCTTCAATACTGGAGTGGTTCTGGTTCGGGCCCTCATAGCTCAGTGGTAGAGCGCGTCCTTGGTAAGGACGAGGTCTCGAGTTCAAATCTCGATGAGGGCTCCAGCTTGTTCAGTGACGGGAGAGGCTCCGCTTGGGGCCTCTCTTTCGTACGGTCAGGATTGCTGGTTTGTACGTTGACCAGGAAGGACACAACGCAGGATGAGCAAGCAGAAGTTTGAGCGGACGAAGCCGCACGTGAACGTAGGGACGATCGGGCACGTGGACCATGGCAAGACGACGCTGACGGCGGCGATCACCAAGACGCTGGCG